>Ga0070699_100004726_pt1 | contig 12040 bp, 9 predicted proteins | sample KBSK1503metaG_FD_65473 | JGI IMG/M metagenome (GOLD analysis project Ga0070699, IMG submission 65473) | Corn, switchgrass and miscanthus rhizosphere microbial communities from Kellogg Biological Station, Michigan, USA - KBS K1-50-3 metaG | ecosystem: Host-associated > Plants > Roots >...
TCGGGATGTTTACGGTCGACGCCGGCTACAACATTCAGCAGCCTCTCTCCCAGTTCTTTGCCTCGCAGCTCATCAATCTCGAGTGGGTACAGCCGGGCGCGGGGGAGCATCGAATGTTTCCCGCAAAGAGTGACATCGATGACGGTGCAGGCCACGCCCTGGTGACGGCTTACGCGTTGAAACGTCCCGATGGGCAGTGGTCTCTGATGGTTGTCAATCGGGACCAGCAGAATGCGCATCGTGTGCGGATCTCGTTTCGGGGTCATACGGATCACGATCAAACAAATAACGATCAGACGGCTCATGAGGTAAAGTCGTTCGTCGGCTCGGTCGAGACCTCAATCTTCGGAGCAGCCCAGTATCAATGGCATCCGGCGTCTACACGCTTTATGGCGCACGCGGAGCACTCCGCCGAGCCCGCCGTGGTAGCAAATACCAAAGGCATGGCTGATCCAGACGGGCCCATCGTGCACACCAAGCAAACGGCAGGCAGAGACGCCTCATATGATTTGCCGCAGCATCCATAGTGGTTATCCGAGGCAAGATCGGCACTCAATAATCCGTCGGGCGTCGAACGCGTCGGGCGTCAACGCGTTCTACATGGCTACAGAAGTAACGGCAGCGCAGTGGCGTTCCCCCGATACGTCGACAAGTCCCCTTCTTACAAGCTGTCGGTCGCAAGCGACCGACCTTGCGCTTTCCCCTGCCTGCCGACGATACTGGAAACACAAACCATGAAAACACACCTTTCCTTCTCCACCCCCGCGGAAGTCGAAACCGAATGTTTGGTCGTGGTCGCGCTCGATCAAACCGAAAAAGATCGAAACGAAAAAGATCGGACTGAAAAAAACCGCGGCGAAAAAGACAAGCCGCAAGTCACGCTCGGGACCAACGATCCCGCGTTAAGAGATGCCGCAGCCGAAGTCATTGCCAGCGGCGAAGTCACGGGCAAAATGTTTGAGTCCACGCTGTTGCATCACCCGGTGAAGCTGAAAGCGAAACGCCTGCTGCTCATCGGCGGTGGCAAGGCTAAGAGCTTTTCAGCCTTTGACCTGCGCCGCCTGGCAGGGGCGGCCGTGCGCACGCTCAAATCGCGTGGCTTGCGCAGTTTTGCCTTCGTCGCACCGGAGACGGGGGCCAAGGCCGAAGATGGGGTCGAGGCCATCGTGGAAGGCGCTTTTGTCGGCAACTTCGATCCGGATACTTACAAGAGCGATCGCAAGGACCAGACGATCGACGCGCTGACTGTTGTGGCCAACGGCGACCAGGCCAAGCTTCAGGAAGCTATGAACGAAGCTGGCATTCTCGGTGAGTCGCAAAATTTCACTCGCGATCTGGTCAATGAGCCGAGTAATCGAATGACGCCCACCATTCTGGCCGAGCGTGCCCGCAAGATGGCGGCCGAAGTCGGGTTGAAGTGCGAACTTTACGGCGCGGACAAGATCAAGGAACTCAAGATGGGAGCATTCTGGAGCGTGGCCCAAGGCTCGGACGAACCACCCGCGCTGATCGTGTTGCGTTACGAACCGGCGGGCGCGCCAGAAAAGCCGGTGCTCGGGCTGGTGGGCAAGGGCGTCACCTTTGATACCGGCGGCATCTCCATCAAGCCCAGCGACGGCATGGAAAAAATGAAGTACGACATGGCCGGCGGCGCCACCATGATTGGCGCGATGCGCGCTATCGCCCTGCTCAAGCCCAAGGTGAAAGTTACTGCCATTATTTGCGCCACGGAGAACATGCCCTCCGGCAAAGCGCAGAAACCAGGGGATGTGCAGATTGCGATGTCGGGGAAATCAATCGAGATCATCAATACCGACGCGGAAGGCCGCCTGGTGCTGGCCGACGGTCTCCACTACGCCCGCCAGCTCGGCTGCACCCACCTGATCGACGCGGCCACGCTCACCGGCGCGGTGGTCGTTGCCCTCGGTTACACCAATGCTGGCATCTTTGCCAATGACGACCAGATGTACGAGCGCTTCAACAAAGCCTCGGCGAAGGCGGGCGAGAAGATGTGGCGCATGCCGCTTGATGACGAATACAAAGATCAAATCAAATCCAACATTGCCGACATTATGAATACCGGCGGACGATATGGCGGCGCCATTACTGCGGCGATGTTTCTCAAAGAGTTCGCCGAAGACACGCCCTGGCTGCATCTCGATATCGCCGGTACCGCGTGGATGGAAGACAACAAGCCGTGGATCGCGAAAGGCCCATCGGGAATTGCGGTGCGCAGTCTGGTGGAGTTCGCCAAAGACTTCGCAGCTTAACGTGTTCCGGAAACAGCCGCTCCGCCCTCTGACTGCATACTGCATCTCAAAGGTCGCGACGCACCATCGGGCCAGCTCAGTGCGGGAGCCTACAATCACAATTTGGGGGTCTTCTTATGAAAGCTTTGTTCGCGGTCGGGCTGGTGGTGCTGGTCCTGGGGATTGCTTCCCTCTTCGTTCCCATCCCTCGCTCGGAACACCATGGCATCAAGGCCGGGGACGTGAGCATCGGCGTGCAGACCCACGAGAGCGAGCGTGTGTCACCGGGAATCAGTGTGGCTTTGATTCTGGCAGGCGCGGGCATGATGATCGCGGGGCGGGGCAAGAGCTAGTCCGGCCAAATTTCGGCACTCCTTGCGGGGGTTCACATCACCAGTGGCACAATAATTCCCATGACCGCAAGGGCGCGCATCAATTCGCGCCGGACAACGGCCACAGTTACCAGCAGGAATTTCTTCCGGCCCTCGTCCGGCTCAGTGAGGATGGGATGGCGGTGATAGAAATAGTTGAAAAGCTGCGCCAGTTGGAAGGCGTGCTTGGCCAGATAAGCGGGCTCAGTGGTGGCGATGCACTGGTCGATCAGGTAAGAAGTCTTTGACGCCGCCAGCCACAATTCCCAAAGTTCGTCGCCGGTTTCGTCGGTGAGGTACTTTGCCAGGTTCCCTGTAGAGACGTAGCTAGCTACGTCTCTACAGAAAGCATCGGGATCGAGCCCACCTTTGCGAAAAATGTTGGTAGCCCGGACTACGGCATATTGCGCGTAAGGCCCGGTCTCGCCTTCGAAGCTCAGCGCCTCCTTGAAATCGAATGCGATCACCGAAGACTTGGTGAACTTGAGCATGAAATAGCGCAGCGCGCCCACGGCGATTTGCGTCGCGATGGTGAGTCGCTCCGTATCGCTTAACTGCTCATGGCGGGCATCCACTTCCTTTTTGGCTGAGGCAATCAGCGTATCAATCAGGTCGTCGGCTTTCACGCCAAAGCCTTTGCGGCCGGAAACTTCGATGTAGGCCCGTGTCTTGTCTTCGGCAGAGAGTTCGTAGCCCAATTCAGCGGCGCAACGTGGCGTGAGCGCGACCATTTCGTAAGAAAAATGCGTGTAGTGGTCAGCCTGTTGCGTGTAGCCCAGCCCGCGCAGCGCCTCAATCACGGTATTCTGCGCTTCGGCTTGCCGGGCGTCGATCACGTTGTAGATTTCGGTCACGTCGCCAAAGTGGGGATGATCCAACGCGCCAACCGTGGTCGAGATCCAGCAGTCGTGGCCGTTGGGATAGCGGTAAAACTTGCGATAGCCGAAGTCGCGACCCAATAGGCCGAACTTCCACAAGTGATAGGCAATGTCTTTGCCCACATAGCCCACTGTGCCGTTGGAGCGTACGATGACTTTCTGATCTTCTTCAGCAATTTTCTCTGCGTCCTCGGTTTTCTTTTTCGCCGCCTGCTTCTTCTCGACTCGGAGTTCGCGGAGGCTGGAGCGCAAGAGAGTCATAGCCCGTTCGCGATTCTTCTGCTTCGATTTCTCTGTATTGGAGCTCACCACGATTCCGGTCGGGATGTGCGTAATACGCACGGCGGTGTCACTCGTAGCATGCTGGCTACCCTGGCCGCGCGAAACATACGTATCCACGCGCAACTCTTCCGGTTTAATCTCAGTCTCTGCGGTTTCTAAGGACGTACTTTCACTCGCTCCCGCACGCTTCATCACCCAGCAGCCTTTGTTCTTGCCGCGGCTTTCGAGATGGAGCACGCCCCCTTCCTTCAGCTTGATGAAGGCCGCATCCCAAAAATGCAGGTGGAGGATTTCGCTTTCCCGTGGCAAAAAGTCGTATTCGATGTCCAGGCGGTCCATGGTCTCCAGGTGACGGCGCAGGACGGCGATGGAGATCAGGTCGGCAATAGCGGCGGTTTCGTTGCCGCCTTCCTCGATGGCATGAAGCGTTTGCTGGCGTGCCAGCAAGTTCTGTTTGTCCTGCTCGTACCACTGCGAGACGCGGGCATAAAGATCCCAGCAGTAGTAATCGAAACGCGGCTGGCGAGCGAGCTGCTCAATTTCGGCACGCGATTTTTTCTCCAGATGTAGGAAACCCACAACCACATCGGCCACTTGGACTCCGGTGTTGTCGATATAGTTCTGCACGTCCACTTCCCTGCCCGCAAACTGCAGCAGGCGGACGAACGTGTCGCCGAGGATGGCGTTGCGCAAATGTCCGATGTGCGCAGCCTTGTTGGGATTTATGCTGGAGTGCTCAACTAGAATCTTTCCGGGCGGGATTTCGGCTTTCGGTTGGACGTCCGCGGCAAGCGCGGCGGCTAGTTCCTCGCGCTTAACCCGCGCGTTGATATAGCCCGCGCCGGCTAACTCGAACTTCTCAAAACCATCGAGCGGCCCGATGCCAGCGACGATTTCTTCCGCGATCTTGTGCGGGGCTTTGCGCAGTTTCTTCGCCAGTTCGAACGCCAGCGGCAGAGCATATTCTCCCAGTTCGACCCGGGGGGGCTGTTCGATGACGATTTTGGGCAGGTCGAGCGCATAGGTGCGGAGCAGGAAGTCGCGCACGTGCTGGGCGACCCGGCGTTCCAGGTGGCGATACAAGAGTCCCTCTAAGCTATTGAAGAAGATAGTGATTGTAGCAGAGCACGGCGGTGGCCGAGGTTTGACGGCGGGTGTGGGCTTCCCTATGATGAAAACTTCAGCTGTCGGTCGTTAGTTGTTGGTTGCTGGAGGCTGTGTAACATGATCGGTGAAAACTCGAATTGTGAAGGTTGGCCCAGCAATTTTGCCAACGACTAACGACCGAGGGCTAATAACGATTTTATTATGCGCATAGCCTATCTTGATTGTTTCTCCGGCATGAGCGGCGACATGTTTCTGGGCGCGCTCGTGGATGCCGGAGTGCCGGCGCGGCTGTTGGAAGAAACAGTCGCGGCGTTGGACATCGGGGCGCGCCTGGAGGTTTCGCGCGTCAACCGCAGCGGGATTAGCGCAACCAAGGTAGACGTTTATGTTCACGGTGAGAAGGAATTGCCGCGCGAAGTGTACTGGGAACAGCAGGCACATGGGCATTCGCACGAGCATCAACATCGTCACGGCCATGGACATGGGCATAACCAGGAACACGTCGAACTGCGCGAGCACAATTATGGACGGACGGAATCTTCGCAACGGGCGGGGCCTGCCCTGAGCGCAGCCGAAGGAGCGCCCGCGCCACACGAGCATGGGCGAGGGTTGAAAGAAATCCGCGAGATTATCGGCAAAGCCGGCATCAGCGAAGGGGCGAAGAGCACTGCGATCGCCATCTTTGAGGCGCTGGGTGCGGCGGAGGCTAAAGTCCATAATATCGACATTGAGAAAGTCCATTTCCACGAAGTGGGCGCGGTGGATGCCATGGTGGATATCGTTTGCGCCTCCGTGGGCGCGGAAGCGCTGGGCGTGGATGAGATTGTCTGTTCTCCACTCAATGTCGGCGGAGGCACGGTGAAGTGCGCGCACGGAACCTTTCCTGTGCCGGCTCCGGCGACAGTTGAGTTGCTGAAGAATGCGCCGGTTTATTCGTCTGGTATTCAGGCCGAACTGGTCACGCCCACGGGCGCGGCTATCGTAAAAACACTGGCGAGCCGATTTGAGTCGTTTCCGGAGATGAAGATCGAGAAAACCGGCTACGGCGCCGGGACACGAGACTTCCCTGGGCACGCCAACGTAGTTCGATTGACCATTGGCGAGGCGCAACCGGAACTCGCTGCGAAAACTCCGCAGGAGACCGTCACCGTGCTCCAGGCCAACCTCGACGACCTGAATCCGCAGGTGTTCGGTTACGTGATGGACCGACTGCTCGAAGAAGGCGCTCTCGATGCTTTCGGAGTGCCGGTGCAGATGAAGAAAAACCGTCCGGGAATGCTGCTGACCGTGCTGTGCCGGCCGGAAGATTCCTCCAAGCTCACGGAGCTGATCTTCACGGAAACGACGACCCTTGGCGTGCGGAAGCGTCAGGAAAACCGTCAAGCGCTGGCGCGGAAATGGATCACGGTGGCGACGCGTTGGGGTGACGTGAGATTGAAAGTCGCCAGCCTGAATGGGACCGTCACAAATTACGCCCCTGAGTATGAAGATTGCCGGCGCATTGCGATGGAACATCATGTGCCGCTGAAGAGCGTCATGCAGGAGGCGGTACAGGCATACCTGCACGATCAGCGTGTAAGACACTAACCACAAAGGACACGAAGGTACACAAAGGAATGCGCTGCGGAGCTTCGCTCCGCCTGGACAGGCGAGGCGCCCGTCCGCACGTGGGCCGCTGATTCTCTGGGAAAGTTATGAGCAAGAAGTTCTACATCACAACGCCAATTTATTACGTGAATGCACGCCCACATATCGGGCACGCGTACACCACGATTGCATGCGACACCGTGGCGCGCCGCCAGCGCATGATGGGCTACGAGACGTTCTTCCTTACTGGCACCGATGAGCATGGGCAAAAGATTGAGCGGGCGGCGCAGGCTGCGGGCAAGACTCCGCAGCAACTCACCGACGAAGTCTCGGCCCAGTTCCGCGCGCTGTGGGACCGGATGGGGCTGAGCTACGACGATTTCATCCGTACCACGTCGGACAAGCATAAGCAGGGGGTGCAGGCACTCTTCCGGCGGATCTGCGACAACGGCTATATCTACAAGGGACATTACACCGGCCAATATTGTGTATTCGACGAACTGTACGTAGATGCCGTGGGGCCGGGCGCGCCCTGCTCCGAGTGTGGGCGGCCGACGGAAATGGTGCAGGAGGAAAACTACTTCTTCAAGCTTTCGGCGTTTGAACATAAATTACTCCGCTTGTACACAGAGCAACCGGAGTTCATCCGGCCGGAGACCCGGCGGAATGAAGTAATGTCGTTTGTGCGCTCTGGGCTGCGAGATCTCTCCATCAGCCGAAGCACATTTTCGTGGGGTATCCCGGTGCCGGACGATCCCAAGCATGTGATCTACGTGTGGCTGGATGCGCTGGCCAATTACATCACGGCGTTGGGATTTGGCTCATCGGACCCCAAGCTGTACGAGAAATACTGGCCGGCTGATGTCCAGATGATTGGCAAGGAGATTGTGCGCTTCCACTGCGTGTACTGGCCGGCGTTTCTAATGGCGGCCGGGCTGCCCTTGCCCAAGGAAATCATGGCGCACGGATGGCTGCTGTTTGAAGAGAACAAGATGTCGAAGTCGCGCGGCAATATCGTACGTGCCGAAACCATACTCGATGTGCTGGGTGCGGACGCGCTGCGTTATTTCCTGCTGCGCGAGATCGTGTTTGGACAGGATGGATCTTTTTCATTTGACGCGCTGGTGCAGCGCTATAACGCCGACCTGGCGAACGGCCTGGGCAATCTCGCCAGCCGCACGCTAACCATGATCACACGCTACTTCCGAGGCGAAGTGCCGTATCCTTCGCACACCGCGGGGCATACCCCGGCGGATGATGCCGTTGCTGAAACTGCGCGCAAGGCGATCGCTGAATACAACACGCTGTTTGAGCAATGCCAGTTCTCGCGCGCGCTGGAGGCCGCGTGGGCAGTGGTGGCGGCGGTGGACAAGTACATCGTGGAAAATGAGCCCTGGGGGCTGGGTGAGAAGCAGGACGAAGAGAGCCGGTCGCGTTTGGCGACGATTCTTTACACCAGCGCTGAGGCCCTGCGAATCGTGACCGCACTCGCACATCCCGTGATTCCGGAAGCAACGGCGAAGATCTGGATGCAATTGGGGCTGGGAGACATCAGGCAGCTGGCGCTCTCGGACTTGAAGTGGGGGCAACTGCATTGGGGAACAAAACTGGGCAGCGTCGAGCCCGTGTTTCCCCGTGCGGATAAGAGCGCAATCGAAAGAATGCAGAAAATGGAAGAGCAGCCAGGCAGTGCCCCGGCAGCGGTCGAGAGCATACCTGCCATGCCAGCGGCACCGGTGAGCACCCAGGCGCCGCAGACCGCCGCGCCCGTGCCCGACGGCAAAATCAGCATCGAAGATTTCGCCAAAATCGAATTGCGGGTGGGCCAAGTTAAGGTCGCGGAAAAAGTGAAGGGTGCGGACAAGTTGCTGCGGCTGGAAGTGGATCTCGGTACGGAAGTGCGGCAAGTGGTGGCAGGAATTGCCGAGGCATACGCACCGGAATCACTGGTCGGACGAAAAGTGGTGATCGTGGCCAATCTCGCGGCGCGGAAGTTGCGCGGGTTGGAGTCGAACGGAATGATCGTGGCGGCGTCGCCCGAGGGCGGAAAGCCGGTGCTGTGCGGCTTCCTGGAGGATGTGCCGGTGGGGACGAGGTTGAAATAGAAGGCAGAAGGAAGAATGCAGAAGTGTGAGTGAAGATTGCAGATTTCAGATTGTAGATTTCAGATTGTAGATTGCAGATTTCCATTGCAGAGGTTTGGTAGGCACTGCCAAGCTTCGCTCGGCGTGAACGGCCGAGGACGGCCGTCCCCATGGGCAGCTTTGGCTGACCCCTGATGACTGATGACTGACGACCGACGACTGGTTCTCGTAGACTCCCACGCCCATCTCGAGATGGAGCAGTTCAGCGCTGACCGCGAGCAGGTGCTGGCGCGGGCGCGTGAGGCCGGCGTGGAGACCATTGTCGCCATCGGCAGTGGGACGGGGCCGGGAGCGCTGGACTGTGGCATTCAGCTCGCCGAGCAGCATGAGTTCATCTACGCCACCATCGGCATTCATCCGCACGAGGCCAAACTGGCCAACGAAGTAGACTTTGCAGAACTGGACCGACTAGCGAAGCGGCCCAAGGTGATTGCCTGGGGCGAGATCGGGCTGGATTATTTCTACGACCACTCGCCCCGTGATGTTCAACAGCAAGTGTTTGCGCAGCAGCTCGAAATGGCGCGAGCGGCAAAGCTGCCGGTGGTGATTCACTGCCGTCCGTCGGATGGCAGCGACAACGCCTGGGAAGAGTGCCTCAGGCAGCTGCAACAAAAGTGGGCGCCGAGTGGACTGGGCGGGATCCTCCACTGCTTCACCGGTACCTGGGCAATTGCCAAACGCGCGCTGGACATGGGTTTCATGATTTCGTTCGCGGGAAACGTGACTTTCCCCAAGGCACAGCAGATTCGTGATGCCGCCAAGGAAGTACCACTCGACCGCATGCTGATTGAAACCGATTCGCCGTTTCTGGCTCCGGTGCCGTATCGGGGCAAACGCAACGAGCCGGCCTTTGTGAAGGAAGTGGCGCGGCAACTGGGCGAGCTGCGCGGATTCACGACCGAAGAAATGGGCCAGCGGACCAGCCGCAATTTCTACAACTTTTTCAAACTCGCTGAATCCAACGAAAACAAAGTTCTGAGGCGCTGAAACCGCTTCTTCTGGTAACCTCAGGGGTTGCATTCCGCAGCTTTTCGAGAGATATGGAAGGGCATGCCGGAAAACACCTTTGACATCGTGAGCAAGATTGACTTACAGGAAGTCTCGAACGCCATCCAGCAGGCGTTGAAGGAAGTTCATACCCGCTTCGACCTGAAGGACTCGAAGTCGATAATTGAACTCGAAGGCAAGGACGCCATCGTGCTGCATTCCATCGACGAGTTCAAACTCAAGGCGGTGAACGACGTACTACAGCAAAAGCTGGTGAGGCGCGGTGTGCCGCTGAAAGGCCTGACCTATGGCGCGGTGGAATCGTCTCTGGGGGGAGCCGCCAAGCAGCGCATTTCGATGCAGCAGGGCATCCCGATCGAGAAAGCGCGCGAGATCGTGAAACTGATCAAGAACTCGAAGAAGAGAGTGCAGGTCTCGATTCAGGGAGACCTGGTGCGGGTGAGCGGCAAAGATCGCGACACGCTGCAGGAGATCATCGGGCTGCTGCGGCAACAGGATTTCGGAATTGACATGCAGTTTACGAATTACCGGACCAACTAACAAATCCACCACGGAGACACGGAGCAAGAATTGCCAATTGCCGATTTCCAATTGTCAATTCTAACGACAAACTCAGTGAGTCATCTGACAATTGAAAGAAGATTTTCTCCGTGCCACCGTGTCTCCGTTGAATAAGACAGGAAACGTTTGAGCACACCGGCCGCCATCAACGGGAAAGAAATTTTCGAGATGCTGCGGGATGATCTCGCCGCAATCGAGCGTGAATTCGGGCGGGACACGGTGGCGGGCGTCGAGGCAATCACGGAGATTGGCGAATACCTGCGCGGCGGCGGGGGCAAGCGCATTCGTCCGGCGCTGCTGCTGCTGTCCTCCAAGCTCTTGAATTACCGGGGACGCGGCGCCATCCGGCTGGGCGCGGTGGTCGAGATCATCCATACGGCCACGCTGGTACACGACGACATCATTGACGAAGCGCAGACCCGGCGCGGGCGGCCGGCGGCCAACACGCAGTGGGGAAACTCCAAATGTGTGCTGGCCGGCGACTGGCTCTACATGCAGGCCTTCAAGATCGCGGTGCAGGAGCGCAACTTTCGCATCCTGGACACGCTGATCGAACTCACGCAGCAAATGGTGGAAGGCGAACTGCTGCAGATGGAGAAGCTGGGCAAGCTCATTTCCCTCGACGAGCATTTCGACCTGATCTTCCGCAAGACGGCGTGCCTGTTCTCGGTGTGCATGCGGATGGGCGGGATCCTGGGCGGCGCCACCGGCGAGCAGGAGGAGAACCTCGCGCAGTACGGGCGTGATCTGGGCATGGCGTTCCAGATCGTGGACGATGTGCTCGACCTCACAGCCTCGGAAAGCGTTCTGGGCAAACCCGTGGGTAGTGACCTGCGCGAAGGCAAAGTCACGATGGCCGTGATCCATGCGCTCGAGCGCTGCACGCCGCGGGAAAGGAAGTTGATCGAGACTGTCGTGCGGGAGCGCGCATTTGACGGCGTAACTCACGCTGAGATCCTGGAAATCCTGAACCGCTATGGTTCGCTCGAAGCGGCGAACGCGCATGCCACGCAGTATGCAGCGCTGGCACGAAACGCGATCTGCAGTTTTCCTGACAGCGAGATCAAGCGGGCACTTTTGTGGGCGCCGGAATTCGTGGTGGCGAGAGAAAAATAGTCGTACGTCGTTAGTCGTCGGTCGTTAGCCCCTGCCTGCCTGGCCCCCAGCGGGACTTCCCGAGCGTTGTGCTTCCACGCTTTGCCTAACGACCATCGACCAACGACTAACGACCGACTGCAATTCCCGTCATCTCGAAGCGTCCGCTCTTCAGCAGCGGCCCTGAGCCGATAAAGGCACGCGCGGGTAGCTCCTTCGAGAAGCGCTTGAGGTAGGCGGCATTGAAGCGATCCCACAACGAGACGTCGGGCGAGAACACCTGCACCCAGACCAGGTCGTCCACGGTCATATCCGCCTGGGTGAGGACGGCTTCGAAGCCATCGAATAGCAGGCGCAGTTCCTGATCCACATCGGATGGAGCGAAGCCGGTGACGGGGTCGATGCCAATGCGCCCGGAAAGGTAGAGGGTGTTGCCCACCAGCACGGCATCGCTGAATGGGAGAGGGGCCTTGCCGGGCAGATTGATGAAGCGGCGGGTGGTTTTCCTGGTCTGTGGTGGCATTTTGCGCTAGCCTCAGGGGGCTAAATTTGCATCCAATGAACGGCGGCGACAATCCGTTTTTGTTTCGTCGCCGTATTTCAAGTGAGAGTTTAGTCCACAGGGTCAAGTTTCCAAACTTTAAGGAGGACGGATCATGAAGAAGTTGTTAGTTCTAGCACTGGCATTCTCGGTGATGCTGAGCGTAGCCGCCTTTGCGCAGTACGGGTCGCAAGAGCCGGCAAAGACGGACAAGTCG
>Ga0070699_100004727_pt1 | contig 12040 bp, 12 predicted proteins | sample KBSK1503metaG_FD_65473 | JGI IMG/M metagenome (GOLD analysis project Ga0070699, IMG submission 65473) | Corn, switchgrass and miscanthus rhizosphere microbial communities from Kellogg Biological Station, Michigan, USA - KBS K1-50-3 metaG | ecosystem: Host-associated > Plants > Roots >...
CGGGTGCTCTTCGGCGGCGCGCTCGCCTACTGGCTCTTCAACACGCTCGGCAGCGTGATCCGCGGCACCGGCAACATGGCGCTGCCCGCGTCGGTGATGGTGGGCAGCGGGTGCCTCTACCTCGCGCTCTCCCCCGCCCTCATCCTCGGCTGGGGCCCGCTGCCGCGGCTCGGCATCGCGGGCGCGGCCGCGGCCAGCGTCACCTCGTTCAGCCTCGGTAGCCTGGCGCTGCTCGGGTTCCTCCTCTCCGGACGGAGCCTGGTGCGGCCGACCTGGCGCGGGCTGCGTCTGCGCGGGGCGCTCTTCTGGGAGATCCTTCGCGTGGGCGCCCCGGGCTCGCTGAACACGATCCTCACGAACCTGACCGTGGTACTCCTCACCGGGCTGGTCGGGCCTTTCGGCGCCACCGCGCTCGCCGGCTACGGTCTGGGCGCACGGCTCGAATATCTTCAGATCCCGATCGTGTTCGGACTGGGCTCGGGGCTCGTCACCATGGTCGGCACCAGCATGGGCGCCGGCCACCGAGCCCGGGCCCAGCGAGTGGCGTGGGTCGGCGCGGCGATGGCGGCCGGCGTCACCGGCACGCTCGGGATCCTCGCCGCGCTGTTCCCGCACGCCTGGCTCGGCCTGTTCACGAGCGACCCCCAGATTTTGGCGGCCGGGACGCGCTACCTGCGCATCGTCGGCCCCTGCTACGGCTTCTTCGGCGCCGGCCTCGCGCTGTACTTCGCCTCGCAGGGGGCGGGCCGCCTGCTTTGGCCGCTCCTCTCCGCCGTGGTCCGGCTCGCGATCGCGGGGGCGGGCGGCTGGCTCGCCACCCGGTGGCTCGGGACCGGCCTCTCCGGGCTGTTCGCCGCGATGGCGGCTGCGCTGGTGGCGATGGGGATCATCAACGTCGCGGCGGTCCACTTCGGAGCGTGGCGAACGCCCGGCCCGGCCGCCGCCAGGAGAAGTCCATGACGATCCAGCAGATCTTCGGCCTCCAGGTGCTCCTGAGCTTCGTCCTGTTCACCCTGATCGCACGCTGGTACGTGAGCCCGCGCCTCGCCGCGCTGCCGGTGGACCGCGCGCTCCAGCCCCTGCTGGTGCTCCACGCCTCCCGCCACATGGGCCTCGTGTTCCTGGTGCCGACGGTGGTCGGCGGCACGCTCCCGGCCGCGTTCGCGGCCGGCGCCGCCTACGGCGACCTCCTGGCCGGCCTGCTCGCCTTGGCCGCACTCGTGGCGCTGCGCGCCCGCGCGAGCGTGGCGATCCCGCTGACCTGGCTCTTCAACGTGATCGGGCTGCTCGACCTGGTCAACGCGTTCTACCAGGGGCTCACCCACAACGTGCAGCTCGGCGCCGCCTACTACATCCCGACGTTCATCGTGCCGGCCCTGGTGGTCTCCCACGTCATGATGTTCCGCATGCTGCTGGGGCACCCGACGGAGGCTCGCGTCGATTTGCCCGGGTCCGCGCGGATGTGAAACAATCGCGGGCGATGAGTCGCCGCGCCCGCGCCATCCTCGCCACCGCCTGCGGGGCGCACTTTGTCCACGACGGCTTCTCCGACATCCTCTATATCCTGCTGCCGGTGTGGGCCAGCGAGTTCGGCCTGACCTTCGCCCAGGTCGGGCTGCTCAAGACCCTCTACACCGGCGGAATGGCGAGCTTCCAGGTTCCGGCCGGCATCCTCGCGGAGCGCCGCGGCGAGGCGCGCCTGCTCGCAGCGGGCACCGCGGTGACCGCGCTCGGCTTCCTGGCCGCCGGGCTCACCGGCGGCTTCGTCGCCCTCCTCGTCTGCCTGGCGGTGGGCGGGCTCGGCTCGGGCTGCCAGCACCCGCTGTCGTCATCGCTCGTGTCGCGGGCCTACGAGACCGGGCCGCGCCGCACCGCGCTCGGCACCTACAACTTCTCGGGCGACCTCGGCAAGGTCGCGGTCCCGGCCGCGGTCGCCCTGGCGCTGCCGTGGCTCGGCTGGCGACGTGCGGTCGAGGTCTACGCGGTGATCGGCCTGCTGGCCGCCGCCGCGATTCTCGCGCTGCTCGGACGCCTGGGCGCCGGGCGGGCGGAGGCGCCGGCCCCCGCGAGCGCCGGGGCCCCGCGCGCCGCCGGCTGGGGCATCCGCGCTCCGCGCGCGTACCGCGCGCTGTCCGCGATCCACATCATCGACAACTCGACGCGCACCGGCTTCCTCACCTTCCTGCCCTTCCTGCTGATCGCCAAGGGCGCCACCGTGCAGTCGGTGGGGCTCGCCCTGATGCTGGTCTTCATCGGCGGCGCCATCGGGAAGTTCGCGTGCGGGGCCCTGGCCGACCGGGTGGGCGTGATCCGCACCGTGGTCATCACCGAGGCCGCGACCGGCGTCGGCATCCTGCTCCTGCTGACCCTGCCGCTCGGCGCCTGCCTGCTCGCGCTGCCGCCGCTCGGCATCGCGCTCAACGGGACGTCCTCGGTCCTCTACGGCACCGTCGCCGACCTGGTCTCGAGCGATCGCCGCGCGCGGAGCTACGCGATCTTCTACACGCTCGGCATCGGCGCCTCCGCGCTCTCGCCCTTCGCCTACGGCCTGCTGAGCGACTGGGGCGGGGTGCGGCTGACGCTCACCGTCGTCGGCCTCGTTGTCTTCCTCACGCTGCCGTTCACGCTGCCACTCCGCCCGCCGGCGTCCGTGGCCGCGGCGCACTCCGCGTAGCGACCGGCGCGGGCGTCCTCAGCGTGGAACGCTGGGGATCGAGATTCTCTCCGTGATCGGCGACGCGGCCTCGCGGCTCGGCCGCCAGGTGATGGTGAGGCGGCCGTCGGGGTCGAAGTGGATCGCGGTGAGCGCCTCGCGCAGCGGGAGGCCGGGAGCCCAGGCCCGCTCGATGCGGGCGACCTCGCGCGCGGAGAAGATCTGGCGGACCGCGATCGCGGTCCCATCCGGTTGCGCCATCAGCAGACGCCGGATGTCCACACCCAGCACGTCGGGCTGGGGGGTGGAGAGACGCCGACGCTTCGCCTCGAAGAAGTAGGAGAGGTGACGCGCGGGGTCCAGCGCGAACCGGATCTCCGCGAAGGTGGCCTCGTGCCAGATGACCTCCGGGCGGGGGAGCGTGGCGACACCGGGCGGCGGCTCGAGCCAGACCGGCTTCTCCGGATCGCCGTAGTAGTAGCCGACCCGGCAGTCACGGTCGGTGCGGCACCGGGAGACGAGGCCGGTGCTGGGGAAGGCCGCGCGGTAGATGCAGTGCGAGGGCTGGTCGGGTGAGGCCCCGGCACAGTCTCCCGTGACCGGTTGCGGGGTGGCGGCGGCCGCGATCGAGAGCAGGCCCGCCAGCAGGAGCGCCGACGCCGTGGCGGTCCTTTACGCCTTCTGCGCGGTGAGCAGCTCGGTCATGCGGTTGAAGAACTGGTCGAGCATCATCTTGGTGACGCCGCCCAGCATCCGCTGGCCGACGCTCGCGATCAGCCCGCCGACCTGCACGTCCGCGTCGTAGCTCACCCGGGTGCCGCCGTCCACGTCGGAGAGCTGCATGCCCGCCTCGCCGCGGACGAAGCCGGGGCCCCCGCTCCCCTCCACCGCCATGCGGTAGCGGTGCGGCGGCTCGAGGTCGCTCAGCTTGACCTTGCCATCGAACGTGCCCTTGATCGCGGCGACTCCCACCTTCATGGTGGCCTTGTACTCGTTCGGTCCGATCGCCTCGAGCTTCTCGCAGCCGGGCAGCGCCTGGGCCAGGACGGCGGGATCCAGGAACGCGGCCCAGACCTTGTCGCGCGCGGCCGGGATGTCGGCGGAGCCTTCGATCTTCATCTACGCGCCCTGGAGCGAGCGGACCGCGGTGTCCATCCGTCGCAGGCCCTCCTGGATGTTGTCGAGCGACGTCGCGTACGAGAGGCGGATGTGGGCGTCGGAGCCGAAGTCCACCCCGGCCACCGTGGCGATGCGGGCCTCGTCGAGGAGGAACGCGCAGACGTCGGCGGAGCCGCGGAGCACGCCGCCCTTCCCGCGCTTGCCGAAGAGCCCGGAGACGTTCGGAAAGGCATAGAACGCGCCCTTCGGCATCACGCAGCTCACTCCGGGGATCGCGTTGAGGGCGGGCACGATGAACCGGCGGCGGCGGTCGAACTCCCCCGCCATCTTCGCGACCTCGTCCTGCGGACCGCCCAGCGCCTCGACCGCGGCCCACTGCGCCACCGAGGAGGGGTTCGACGTCACCTGGCTCTGCACGTCGGTCATCGCGCGGATGATCGGCCTGGGGCCGGCCGCGTAGCCGATGCGCCAGCCGGTCATCGCGTACGCCTTCGAGCACGTGTTGACCACGATGGTGCGCGCCTTGATCTCGGACGAGAGCGAGGCGATCGAGACGTGTCGGCCCTCGTAGGTGAGCGACTCGTAGCACTCGTCGGAGACGACCCAGAGGTCACGCTCGACCGCGAGCCGGGCCACCTGCGCGAGCGCCTCCGGGGAGAAGACCGCGCCGGTCGGGTTCCCGGGGCTGTCGAGCACGATGATCTTCGTGCGGGGCGTGACCGCCGCCCGCAGCGCGGCGGGATCGAGGTCGAACCCGGTCGACTCGTGCGTCGGCACCGGCACCGGCACGCCGCCCAGGAGCTGCACCTGCTCCGGGTACGAGACCCAGTACGGGCTCGGGATCAGCACCTCGTCCCCCGGGTTCACGAGCGCCATCACGATGTTGTAGAGCGTGTGCTTCGCCCCGCAGGAGACGGTCACCTCGTCCGGCGCGTACTCGAGGCCGTGGTCGCGCTTGAGCTTCTGGCAGACCGCGGCGCGCAGCTCGGGAACGCCCCCGACCTCGGTGTACTTGGTCTGCCCCGTCTCCAGCGCGCGGATCGCGGCGGCCTTGATCCGCGCGGGGGTGTCGAAATCGGGCTCCCCCGCGCCGAAGGAGATCACGTCGATGCCCTGCGCGCGCATGGCGCGGGCCTTGGCCTGCATGGCGAGGGTCGGCGAAGGGGCAAGGGTCTTCATCCGGTCGGCGAGCATGGTGTCCTCTCTCAGCGGCGGCTCGCGAACTTCTGGGCGAGGCGCTCCTCCACCGCCGGCGGCACCATGCCGGTGATCGGAGCTCCCAGCGACGCGACTTCCTTGATGAGGCGCGAGGAGATGTAGGTGTAGCGCTCGTGCGGCATCATGAACACCGTCTCCACGGTGTGGCGGAGCTTGCGGTTCATGAGCGCCATCTGGAACTCGTACTCGAAATCGGAGACCGCGCGCAGGCCGCGCACCACGCAGTCGGCGCCCTCGCGGTCCACCAGGTCGATGAGGAGACCGTCGAAGGAGGTGATGCGCATCCGGCTCATCCCGATGCCGGTCGTGCACTCGTCGATCAGCTCGAGACGCTCCTTGGCGGTGAACAGCGGCTCCTTCGACGGGTTGGCCACCACCGCGACGATCAGCTCGTCGAAGATGCGCAGGCTGCGCTCGATGAGATCGAGGTGCCCGTTGTGCATGGGATCGAACATCCCCGGGTACACCGCTCGCTTGCCCACGCTCTCCCCCCGCCGTCTTGAGATCGGGCGATCTGGAAATGTCTGAAAACGCTGATCAGTCTACCCTCGGGATCAGGAAAGTCAAGGTCGTGTCCCCGAACCGGCGCGCCTTCCAGAGCGCGAGCGCCCCCGGCGACGGAGGCGGCGGCGCCTTCGTCCGATGCTGGAGCACGACCACCGCGCCCGGCAGCAGGACGTCGCCCACCGCCACCGCGTCGAGCGCGGCCACCGCCCGCGGGGCCTCGTAGGGCGGATCGAGGAAGACGACCGCGAACCGCTCGCCGCCCGCGGCGAGGTCCGCCACCGCGCGCGCGGCGTCCGCGCGAACCACACGCGCGCGCGCGCCCAGGCCCAGCCGCTCGACGTTGTCGCGCAGCGCCCGCAGCGCGGCGCCGTCCTGCTCCACGAAGGTGGCGGACGGCGCGCCCCGCGAGAGGGCCTCGATGCCGACCCCGCCCGCCCCCGCGAACAGGTCGAGAAAGGGGCCGCGCTCGAGATACGGCCTCAGGGTGTCGAGGCACGCGATGCGGACCTGGTCCGCGGTGGGCCGCGTGGTGCGGCCGCGCGGCGTGGTGAGACGCTGGCCCTTGAGGTCGCCCGCGAGCACGCGCACTAGCGACCTTCCCCGGTGGTCACGGGGTGGTCTCGGAGGCCCCGACCCGCCGGCCATCCACCTTCCATTGACCGCTCTCGCGGAGCAGGGCGTACTCCACGCGCTCCCATATCGCACTCTTCTCGGTGCCGCCGGTCGCCTCCACCACGAACACCACCCGCGCGGGGCTCCGCCGGATCCGGAGTACGCGGAAATCCGAGAAGCGTGGCTCGGCCGCGCCCTTGGCCTGGGCGTACTCGTCGACGGTCCCCCGTCCCTGCCGGCTCCACGCGGCCTGCACCCGCGTGGAGAGCAGGCTCCAGCACGGTGCGAAGTGGCGCGTGCGCTCGCACGCCTGGTAGTACTCGAGCACCTGTCGGGCGCGGGCCAGCTCGGCGCTGTCCTGGGCGCGAGCGGGCGCGGGGGCGGCGCCCACCCCGAGGGCGAGGGCGCATCCCAGCGCGCCCCAGCGGCGGGGCCGCATCAGCCGACGCCGGCCAGGTCGAGCTTGCCACGCCACCGCTGGAGCAGGGCGGTACGCAGCGCGCGGTGCTCGGGGGCGAGGAGCTGCGGATCGTCGCGGATCAGGGCCACCGCGTCGCGGCGCGCGGCCTCGAGCGCAGCCGCGTCGCGCAGCAGATCCGCGACGCGAAACTCGGGCAGCCCCGACTGGCGCGTGCCGAAGAAGTCGCCCGGCCCGCGCAGCGAGAGATCCGCCTCCGCGATCTTGAAGCCGTCGCCGGTGGCGGTCATCGCGTCGAGGCGCCGCCGGGCGTCCTCGGACGCGGCCCCCGACAGCAGGATGCAGTAGCTCTTCCACGGGCCGCGCCCGACCCGGCCGCGGAGCTGGTGGAGCTGGGAGAGGCCGAAGCGCTCCGCGTGCTCGATGAGCATCACCGCGGCGTTGGGCACGTCGATGCCCACCTCGATCACGGTCGTCGACACCAGGATGTGGATGGCGCCCGCCTTGAACTCGCGCATGACCCGCTCCTTCTCCGCGAAGGCCATGCGCCCGTGGAGCAGGCCGATCCGGAGATCGGCGAAGACCTCGCGCTGGAGGCCCGCGGCCATCTCGGTGGCCGCGCGAAGGTCGAGCGCCTCGGACTCTTCCACCAGGGGATAGACGACGTACACCTGGCGCCCCTCGCTCACCTGCTCGCGCAGGAAGCCGTAGATCTGCCGGCGGGCCGACTCGGTGCGAGCCTTGGTGACCACCGGCTTCCGGCCCGGCGGCAGCTCGTCGATGACCGAGACCTCGAGGTCGCCGTAGAGGGTGAGCGCGAGCGTGCGCGGGATCGGGGTGGCGGTCATGACGAGCACATCCGGGCTCTCGCCCTTGCCCCGGAGGGTCGCGCGCTGGTTCACCCCGAAGCGGTGCTGCTCGTCCACCACCGCGAGACCGAGGCGGCGGAAGCGCACGTCGCCCTGCACGAGCGCGTGGGTGCCCACCACGCACTTGATGCTCCCGTCCGCGGTCCCGGCCGCGACGCGCTCGCGCGCCTTGCCCTTCACCGCATTGGTGAGGAGCGCCACCTCCACCGCGAGGGGCTCGAGGAGCTGGGTCAGGGTCATCAGGTGTTGCTCGGCCAGGATCTCGGTGGGGGCCATCAGCGCGGTCTGGTAACCCGACTCCACCGCGGTCAGGATCCCGAGCGCGGCCACCACCGTCTTGCCCGAGCCCACGTCGCCCTGCAGGAGCCGGTTCATCGGATAGGGCGCGGCCATGTCCATCCGGATCTCGCGCCACACCCGCTCCTGCGCGGGCGTGAGCCCGAACGGAAGCGACGCGAGGAGGCGCCGGGCCAGGGCTCCGGGCGGGTTCATGGCCAGGCCCGGCTGCCTCCCCTGCCGGTGCCGGCGAATCGCGAGGCCGAGCTGCAGCAGCAGGAACTCGTCGTAGACGAGGCGCCGCCGCGCGGAGGCGTAGTCGGCGTCCGTCTTGGGGAAGTGGCCGGCGCGCAGGGCGAGGCTCAGCAGCTCCAGATGATGACGCGCGCGCAGGGCGTCCGGCAGGGGATCGTCGAGGCCGTCCACGTAGCCGTCGACCAGGCGCTTCATGAGCCGGCGCATCGGCCGGGCGGTGAGGCCGCGGGTCAGTCCGTACACCGGCACCAGGCGCCCGGTGTGCAGGGTTTCGTCGCCGGGCTCCGCCGCGCCGTCCCCGCCCTCGTCCTCCACGATCTCGAAGTCCTTGACCTGCATCTGCAGCGGCCCCGAACGATAGCGCTGGACCTTGCCGTGGACGATGAGCCGCTGGCCGCGCTGGAACACGCGCTCGAGGTACGCTTGGCCGAACCACACGCAGGTGAGGAACCCGGTGCCGTCGCTCAGCAGCGCCGACAGCGGCACCCGCGGCCGCCCGCGCGGGGGTGGGCTGATCGCGCGGATCGTCCCGGAAACCGTGGTCACGTCGGTGGGCTTGAGGCTCCGGAGCGGCGTGAGCTGGCTGCGGTCCTCGTGGCGCGTCGGAAGGTAATAGAGGGCGTCCTCCACGGTGTGGAGGCCCAGGTTGGCGAGGAGCTTGGCCCGCTGCGGCCCGATGCCCTTGACGAACTGCAGCGCCGTCGCGAGGGGATGGGGCGCCTCCGGGCCCGCGCGGCGGCCCGCGGCGCCCGTCGACTTACTCGGGGGCAACGGTTTGCCTCATGCCAGTCGCCATGCTATAAAAGAACGCTTCGTCCGGCAAACCACACACAACTCAGCAGGGGACCAGCATGGCTCAGCGTTGCGATGTCTGCGGGAAGGGTCCGGCCGTCGGCAACCGCATCAGTCACGCCCACAACGTGACCAAGCGGCGCTGGCTCGTCAACCTCGTCTCGATGCGTGCCCGGGTCAAGGGCAGGGTCGAGCGCATGAAGGTCTGCACGCGCTGCCTCAAAGCGGGCAAGGTCGTCAAGGTCGTCTGAGGTTCCGAGCATGAAAAAGGGGCGGGGGGCGTCGCCACCCCCCGCCGTCCTTCCGAGGCTATGCAGTATCTAATATGAGTCCCGGTGGGAGGCCGCCACCCCCCACCGCACGACAACAGCGTTACTTCTTCTTCTTCTTGGCCGCCTTCTTCTTCTTCGCCATGAGGTCGTCACCCCCTTTCCTGAGAAGACTCACAACTCGCGCGCGGCTGACTACTTCCGCTTACCCTTCTTGGTGGCCTTCTTCTTGCCACCCTTCTTGACGGCCTTCTTGCGCTTCGGCATGTGGGGTCTCACCTCCCTCCCCTCTGGGATTCAGTAGCCCATCGCTTCGCGGCGGAGGTGCGCGGCCTGCTCCCGCCCCCGGCGCTCGTAGTGATAGAGATCGGCGTAGAGCTGCGGCAGGCACACCACCGGGAGCCCGCCCTTGGCCATAGGGGCGTAGAAGACGCCCGGGTCATACGGGGCCAGCAGGTAGACGTTGCCCTCGCCTTCTCCAGGCCGCAGCCCGAGGGCCTTCGCCACCGGCTCGGGATCGCCCTCGAGATAGCAGTGGATGGCCGGGAAGCGCACGTTGGGCGCCACCAGCGCGGCGCCGGAGTGCAGCGTGAACGCGTAGCGGCGTCGCGCCTCGTGGGCTGCGCGGCCCAGCTCGGCCACCAGCCCCCGGGTGATCCGCTCCGGCGAGAAGTAGGCCTGGACGTCGCTCTGCCGATAGGAGTAGGCCTCGACCCAGGCGTCCAGCAGGTCGCCCGGCCGGGCGAGCTGGATGCGCTGCTGGCCGTTGCGCTCCACCCAGGACAGCTCCTCGAGCCGCTTGATGACGTTGTGGGCGTGCCCCAGGCTCACCTCGGCCGCCTTGGCCAGCTCCTCGAGCCGCCAGGCGTGCTGGGGGTCGACCAGCATGACCCGCACGACCCGGGTGGCCCGCGGCGCGAACAGGGACTTGAGCGGCCGGGTGGAGGGGCGCAGGTTCGGCTTCCCCTCCTTCTCGATCAGCACGTTCTCGAAGCTCAGGTAGCAGTTCCCGGACAGGTCGAGGTAGCCGAGTCCGCTGCGCTTCAGCAGGGCCGCGCTCTGGGGGCTGATGTACGGAGACACCGCCACCGGGTAGGCCTCCGGCATCTCTCGCCGGATCTCCGAAAGGCGTGTCACCGCCTCCCGGATCTGCCGCGGCTGGCCGAGGGAAGTCACACCGATCGCGATGGCGTGTGGGCGATCGCCCATCTTGAATTTAAGCAATAAATCAATACTTTGGGAGCCAGATTTGACGTCGACAAGCTGCTCCCAGCCGCTGGCCTTGCTCATCAGCTCGCGCACTCGCTGCGCCGCCAGCGTCCTGATATCGTCTGCTTTCGCCATCCCTTCACGTCCACTTTCACTTGTTCCATCATTTTCAGCGTATGCTGAAACCATAGGGACAAATGAAATTCCTGTCAAGCAAAAATCTTGCGATTGGGGCGCTAGCCCCGCTCCCCCTCGATGCCATCCATGGTCTCGTCGTCGAGGCCAAAATAGTGGCCCACCTCGTGGACCACCACGTCGCGGACGAGATCCGCCATCTCCTCGGGGTCGTCGCAGTCTTCCTCGATCGGCCCCTGGTAGATGTGGATGGTGTCGGGCAGCACGTTGCCGTAGGAGGTGTCCCGGCGGGTGATGTCCACCCCCCGGTAGAGCCCATAGAGAGTATCGGGAGGCTCGATGCCCATCTCGTCGAGGGTCGCGTCGTCGGCCCAGTCCTCGACCACGACGGCGATGTTGGCGAGCTTGTCGCGGAAGGCGCGGGGCAGGCGGCGGAGGGCGGTGTCGACGAGGGCTTCGAACTCCCGGCGGGTCATGCTGACCGCGGGGCGGTCACGGGCGGGCGCTAGAGGCCGCGAACCCGCTCGACGTTGGCGATGTCCTTCACCTCGCGGATGGCCTGCATGATGTCCTGCAGCTGGCGCAGGTCCTCGACCTCCACCACGAAGTGGTTGAGCCCCTTCCGATCGTCGGTGACCGTGATCTCGGCCTTGATGATGTTGCCCTGCCGGGACGAGATGGCGGCGGTGATCTCGGCGAGCAGGCCCGGCCGGTCGCGCCCGATGTAGACCGCGATGCGCACCGGGCGCTTGGCCGGCTCGGCCGCCCCCCACTCCACCGTCACCAGGCGCTCCTTGTCGAGCACGTTCTTGGCCACCGTGAGGCAGTCGCGGGCGTGCACCGTGAGGCCGCGCCCGCGGGTGATGAAGCCGACGATGCCGTCGCCCGGAACCGGGGAGCAGCACTTGGCGAAGCGCACCAGCAGGTCGTCCACCCCGCGGATCCGCACCGCGGGGCCCTCCCCCTTGCGGGCGGGCCGCGCGGGCTTGGCCTCGGTGGCGGCGTCGCTGTCGTGGACGGCGGCGGGGGCCAGCTTGCCCAGCACCTGCTGGATCGAGGTCTTGCCGTAGCCGATCGAGGCCAGCAGGTCGTCCGCGGACGGGAAGCCGAGCTCGCCGATCAGCTTCTTCATCTCGTCGGAGGCGAGCAGCGCGCCCGGGGCCAGCCGGTACTTCTTGGCCTCGCGCTCGAACAGCTCGCGGCCGAGGGCCAGCGAGCGGGTGCGCTCCTCGATCTTGAGCCACTGGTTGATCTTGGCGCGCGCGCGGTTGGACTTGACGATCTTCAGCCAGTCGCGGCTCGGGTGCTGGGTGGGCGAGGTGACGATCTCGAGGATGTCGCCCTGGTGCAGGGTGTAGCGCAGCGGCACCAGCTTGCCGTTGACCTTGGCGCCTACGCAGTGGTGGCCCACGTCGGTGTGGACCGCGTAGGCGAAGTCGACCGGGGTGCTGCCCTCCGGGAGTGCCTTCACGTCCCCGCGCGGCGTGAACACGTAGACCTCGTCCGGGAAGAGGTCGAGGCGCACGCTGTCGAGGAACTCCTTGGGGTCGCTCGTCTCCTTCTGGGACTCCAGGAGCTGCCGCAGCCAGGTGAAGGCGTCGTCGAACTTGTCGCGGTCGCTCCGCTTCTCCTTGTAGAGCCAGTGGGCCGCGATGCCCTCCTCCGCGATGCGGTGCATGTCGTAGGTGCGGATCTGGATCTCGACCGG
>Ga0070699_100004728_pt1 | contig 12040 bp, 14 predicted proteins | sample KBSK1503metaG_FD_65473 | JGI IMG/M metagenome (GOLD analysis project Ga0070699, IMG submission 65473) | Corn, switchgrass and miscanthus rhizosphere microbial communities from Kellogg Biological Station, Michigan, USA - KBS K1-50-3 metaG | ecosystem: Host-associated > Plants > Roots >...
TCGTTCACGGAAATGCCGGCGACCGTGACGGTGCCTTCCTGGAACGGCTCGAGCCCATTGACGCATTTGATGAGCGTCGACTTGCCGGAACCCGATGGACCGCACACCACGACGACCTCGCCCTTGGCGACTTCCGTCGAGCACTGATTGAGCACCTGAAAGTTGGGGTACCACTTGCTGACTTTGCTGACCGTGATCATGAAAGGTCCTCAGCGGATGATCGCGACCCGACGCTGCAGCCGACGCACGAGCAGCGAGGCCACGAACGAGATCACGAAATAGACCAATGCGGCGAACAGGTACATCTCCACCAACCGCCCGTCGCGCTGCGCGACTTTCGACGCGGCGCCGAGGAAATCCGTGATCGAGAGCACATAAACGAGGGAAGTGTCCTGGAACAGGACGATGGTTTGGGTGAGCAGCACCGGCAGCATGTTGCGGAACGCCTGCGGCAGCACGATGTAGCCCATCGTCTGCAAGTAGGTCATGCCGAGCGCCTGCGCCGCCGCCACTTGATCGCGCCGAATCGACTGGATCCCGGCGCGCATGATCTCGGCGAAATAAGCGGCCTCGAACAGCGTGAATGTGATGAGCGATGAGGCGAACGCGCCGACCTGGATCGGCCGCGAGGCGCCGGTGACCCACTGACCGATGAAGGGCACCAGGAAATAGAACCAGAAGATCACCAGCACCAGCGGCACCGACCGCATCAGGTTCACGTAGCTGGCGGCGAGCAGCGAGAGCGGAGCAAGGCCCGACAGCCGCATCATCGCGAGCAGGGTACCGAAAATAATGCCGCCGCACGTCGCCAGCGCGGTCAGCATCAGCGTGAAGGTCATGCCGTCGTAGAACAGGTAGGGCAGCGAGCGAATGATGACGTCGAAGTCGAAATCCGCGAACATCGATCGCCTCAGTGGACGGACGCCGCAGGAGCGGCGCCGATGAAGCCGGGCACGGCTGCGCGGCGCTCGATCCAGCGCATGCCGAAGGTCACCACGATGTTGATTGCGATGTAGATGACGGTGGCGGCAGTGAAGGCCTCGAACACCTGGAACGTGAATTCCTGCATGGCGCGCGCGCGTGCGGTCAGCTCCATGAGCCCGATCGTGAGTGCGACCGCGCTGTTCTTGATGATGTTGAGAAATTCGGACGTCAGCGGCGGCAGGATGACGCGATACGCCATCGGCAACAGCACGTAGAGGTAGGCCTGCGTCGGCGTGAGACCAAGCGCGAGCGCGGCCCAGCCCTGGCCGCGGGCGAGACTCAAAATGCCGGCGCGCACCTGCTCGGCGACGCGCGCCGAGGTGTAAAAGCCGAGCGAAACCACGGCCGTGTAGAACGAGGCATCGGGGAGCTGCTTGAGCCAGTCGCCAAGCTCGGTCGGCAGAAGCTCGGGCAGCACGAAATACCACAGAAACATCTGCACCAGCAGCGGGATATTGCGGAACACTTCCACATAGGCGTCGCCGAGCCGGACGAGCCAGGGACTGGGCGTGGTGCGAATGACGCCGACCAACGATCCCATGGCGAGCGCCAGGCACCACGCGCTGAGCGCGGTTGCGAGCGTCCAGCCAGTGCCCATGACGAGCGTTTCGAGATAGGTGTGCACTCCGTCGGGCGACGTCTGAAAGAAGATGCCCCAGTTCCAGTTGTAATTCACGCTGCCCCCTTATCGCGGAGCGGTCATCAGACATCAGTGATCACGACGACATGGTGTTTGTCTGACCACCGATGTCTGATGCCGGCTGATACTTCAATACACCGCCGGGTCGCCGCTATCGGTCGGGCTGGCAACCACCTTCTTGAAGGCGTCGCTCATCGGCACGTTGAGGTTGAGACCCTTGGGCGGGATCGGCTTGAGGAACCACTTGTCGTAGATTGCGTTGATCGCGCCGCTGCGATAGGTGGCGATCATGGCCTCGTCGACGACCTTCTTGAACGGGGCATCGTCACGACGGAGCATGATGCCGTAGGGCTCGACCGACAGCGCGTCGACGGAGATCGTGTAATCTTTCGGCGACTTCGATCCGGCGACCAGGCTGTACAGCAGAATGTCGTCCATCACGAAGGCGGCCGCGCGTCCGGTCTCGACCATCAGGAACGCCTCGGCGTGATCCTTGGCGGCGAGGATGTTGAGATTGAGACCCTTCTGCGCGCCGATCTCGGTGATCTGCTTGATGTTGGTGGTGCCGGAGGTCGATACGACGGTCTTGCCCTTGAGGTCGTCGACCGTCTTCAAGTTCGCCGACTTCTTCGACACGAAGCGGTTCGCGGTGACGAAATGGGTGATGGTGAACGAGACCTGCTTCTGACGCTCGAGATTGTTGGTGGTCGAGCCGCACTCGAGGTCGATGGTTCCGTTCGCCATCAATGGGATACGAGTGGCCGAGGTGACTGGGTTGAGCTTGGTCTCGAGGTTTGCAAGCTTGAGCTCTTTCTTCACTCCATCGACGATCCGCGTGCAGAGATCCATGGCGTAGCCCACAACCTGCTGCTTATCGTCGTAGTAGGAGAACGGCAGCGAGGACTCGCGGTGGCCGAGCGTGATCGCGCCGGTGTCCTTGATCTTCTTGAGCGTGCCGGTGAGGTCCTGCGCGAGCGTTGGGCTAGCGGCGAAGGTCGCAGTCGCGATCATTGAAAGCAGCATTTTCAGATGCATTGGAGTTCTCCGCTGTGAACTGATGTACGATCCGGCCGTCAATCTCTGACCCTAACATAACTTCCCGGCGCGTCCTCTAGGGGCGCGAGCTTGCCGCCGCCGGGCTCGCGCGCCGGGACCTCGGCTGAATCTCGAGCTTTGAGCCAGTCGAGCCAGTCCGGCCACCAGGAACCCGCATGCTCCTTGGCCTTCACGAGCCACTTGTCGAGGTTGGCGCTGGTCGGTTTGGGCCCGGTCCAGTACTGGTACTTCATCTTGTCGGGAGGATTGACGACCCCGGCAATGTGACCCGAGCCTGCCAGCACGAAGCGCACCGGCCCCCCGAAGAACTTCGAGCCGAGCAACACCGACCGTGCGGGCGCGATGTGATCCTCGCGCGTGGCCAGATTGTAGATCGGAATCGTCACGCTCTTGAGATCGAGCTTTTTGCCGCCGATCACCATCTCGCCCTTGCTGAGGCGGTTCTCCAGGTAGCAGTTGCGCAGATAGAACGAGTGGTTCGCCGCAGGCATCCGCGTCGCATCGGAGTTCCAGTATAGAAGGTCGAATGGCGCCGGTTCCTTGCCCTTGAGATAGTTGTTGATGACATAGGGCCAGATCAGATCGTTCGAGCGCAGCAGGTTGAAGGCGGTTGCCATTTTCTTGCCTTCGAGATAGCCGCGCTCACTCATTTCGCGCTCGCGCGCCTTGATCTGCTCCTCGTCAACAAAGACCTTGAGATCGCCAGCATGGGCGAAATCGACCTGCGCGGCGAAAAGGGTCGCCGAGGCGATACGCTGATCACGCATGCTCGCCATATAGGCGAGCGTGGCGGCCAAGAGCGTGCCGCCGACGCAATAGCCGATCGCATTGACCTCGCGCTCGCCGGTTGCCCTTTCGATGACGTCGAGGGCGGCGAGCGGGCCGTCGCGCATGTAGTCTTCGAAGTTTTTCTGGGCGAGCTTGGAGTCTGGATTCACCCATGAAATGACGAACACCGTGAGTCCTTGGTCCACGCACCATTTGATGAAGGATTTTTCCGGCATCAAGTCGAGGATGTAGAACTTGTTGATCCAGGGCGGCACGATCAGGATCGGCCGCTTGAGCACGGTTTGGGTCGAGGCTGCGTACTGGATGAGCTGCATCAGCTCGTTTTCGAAAATCACCTTGCCGGGCGTGAGCGCGAGGTTGCGGCCGACCTCGAACATTTCGGATCTGGACTGACGGATCTTGAGATCACCGCGTCCGGCCGCGATGTCCTCGGCCAGCATGTGCATGCCACGCACGAGATTGTCGGCGTTCGAGGCGAGCGTTTCGCGTAAAAGCTCCGGGTTCGTGAGTATGAAATTCGAGGGCGCGATCGCGTTGGCGATCTGGCGCACGTAGAAATCGGCCTTCTGCCGGGTATGCGGATCGAGCCCTTGCGCATCGCGCACCAGCCGGTTCGCCCATTGCACCGTCAGGAGATAGGCCTGCTTGAGGAAATCAAAGAACTGGTTGCTCGACCACTCGGGATCGGCGAAGCGCTTGTCCTTGGGGTCGGGCTCTGCGACCGGTTGCACCTGCTCGCCGGCCATGCGCTTGACCGCATTGGCCCATAGGTCGAGATAAGCCTTGCCCAGGCTCGATTGCAGTTCGAGCGCGCGCTGGGGATCGCGCAGCCAATAATCCGCGACCTGGCCGATGGTTTTCACCACGTCGGTAACCTCGGCATATTGATCGTCGCGGCGGCCCACTTCGCGCGGCTTGAGGTAGGCGGCCAGCGCCTTGCCGCCCTCTTCGACCATGCGGGCGATGTTGCGGGCGAACTCCTCCACGTCGGCGGAGCCGCCTTTGACCGGTTCTGACGGGGCTCTCACGGTAACGCCTCAATTTGCGATTCCGGCGCAAGCCCGGCTTGGCCTTTCAAGGCCGCAGATGGACTTTACTCACAACCGCCGCAAGACGCATCATAGGCTTTTATCGGGGAGCCTGCGCGCCGGCTGGGCGCGGCCGACCGCCGCCCGCAAAGCCGTCTGCCTTAACCTTGCTTTGGTCATATTGGGGGAGAATGGCAGGCCATTGAAAAATCAATGGCTTATGCACCCCATTTTTTCGGCTCGGATGCGCCTTGTTCGCTTTTGTTCCGGTCCAAATAGACCACGGCCGCGCTCGCGTTTTCGCGCTGCACCGAGAATCGGCAGTAGCGCCCGACGATCTGTTCCGACATGCCGACCATATCGGCGATCTGCCGGGTGTTTGCACCGGCACGAAGCAGCCGCACACAAGCCGTCGCGCGCAGCCCGTGCAGCACAAGCCCAGCGAGCGGCGCTAGTGCGGGATTGGTGTCGCGCTCTACGATCCATGCCCAGGTGAGCGCCTTGCGCGTCCATGGGATGCCTGTAGGGCGCAGGAGGATGAAGCCCGGTCGCCGTTCCCATCCCGCCATTGCGGTGGCAAGCTCGTGGGTGATCGGCACCCATATCTCTTTTCCGGTCTTGACCTGTACGACGTTGATGCCCGCCCGGCCCTTGTAGTCCTCGATGTCGGTCCATCGCATCTTGACCAAGTCAGAACCGCGCTGCCCTGTGTTGGCTGCCAACGTGACGACGCGCGCAAGCTCCGGTCGGGCCTGTGTCTCGGCGAGCTGCACTTGTTCGTCGGTCCACGGCTTGTGGCCATCATGAGATCGCGTGAACTCGACCCCGGTGGTGATTGGTTGGCATAGAAGATCGCGCACGATTGCCCAACGCTCGACTTGGCGCAGCGCTGCAAGCGCCGCAGCCTGCTTGCCCGGCCGATCTGACATTCCGTCCATGAACGCCTGCACGAGTGCGGGCCGAATGATGTTGACCGATATGGCCCCGAGAGTATCCGGCCGCTCGGCAAGCCGCAGCTCTCGTCCCCAGACCTCGCGCGTTGCGGGGGAATAATTCTGGAATTTTGGGCTCGCGATGAAGGCCCGAATCACGGCGGCAAAACAGCCCTCCGTGATCTTAGCCGCGCGAAACGGCCTGCTTCGTACCATTTTTAATCCGCTCCGCTAGCTCGTCCGGTGACGCCGCCGCGAGGTTGTTCGCGGCAAGATGACGCTCGACCTCTTTCCACGACCATAGCTGTTTGCCGCCAACCTTCCTTGGCTCTGGAAAGACGCCAAGCCGCACCCAATTCTCAATCGTACTCTCGGCCGCGCAGATGTGCTCGGCGAGCGTGGCCAAGTCTTGATACGGCGGCGGGTAGGGGAGGCTCATTTTTTCTCTACTTCTTGCGCTTGGGCCTTCTTTGTGGCCTCAGCCTCGCGGAAACGCTCAACGAATTCCTCAAGAACATTTTTGGCTGCATACTCGGCGGCCGCCCTCGCGGTCGCGTTAATCAGGGGCTCCATGAGTTCTTTATAAACTACCCCCATCGCCCCTCTGGGGCCCTCTAGCCGGTTCACCATCTCCGTATTCAGCGAGACGTTATTGCGCCTCGCCTGCTGCTTGAGCCGCTTATGCAGGGGCTTGGGTAGCCGGAGGATGAGGTTGACCGTGTCCTTGCTGGCCATGGGCGCGCCCTTGTGGGTTTCCTCACAATTAGTATCTGTCTAGTATCTTGTAAAGAGGGGACGGCAGTGCTAGATACTAGAAAGATACTAGGCGGTGAGGAAGCCGTGAGCAGCCAGGTCCCAACCTACGCGACCACCGTCAACGCGATCATGCGTTCCCGCGACTTCAAGCGCGGTGTCGAGGAAGTCCGTGCCGGTCGCCCACCCGACTACGACGTCTTTGACGACGACCTTTGGGCTTATGAGCGAGGCCGCCTGTGGGCGGCTGCGGCGCCGAAGAGCATGCCGGTGATGGCCGGCCGCCGGGTCAATCCAGCAGCAATCGATCTCTTTATAAGGAGCGTGATATGAAGAATGCGAGAAGCCTTAAAACCATCGCGGCCGAGATCCACGAGCTTGAGCGCGCGAGCGTCTTCGACGCCTCCGCCGAAAACTACATGAACGCGGCGCGGGTGGCGAAGAAATTCGTAACCGTTACGAATTTGAAGGTGCCCTTGCGCATCATTTACGACTTGGACCCCGACGATCCCGACCTGCCCGATGACATTGAAGTTCTGTCCCAGGCGTCGAAGCACCGGCAGTTGACGGTGTCCGAGGCCGTGGACGTGTTGGAGTTGGCGCGTATGCGCCGCGAGCACGGGGACCACCCGCTCGCGACCTTGCACGCCATGGACGACCTGTACCTCGACAGACCGTGGTGTAAGGCCGCGTTGGAGCGTCTCAAGGCCGAACAGCCCACGACGGATGAAGCCGCCGCCGGGATCGTGGCTAAGATCCAGCGCGCGCACGTCAACGAGCAGCTCAAGGGCGAGATCCCGGCGTGGGTGCCCGACGATAGGCTGTTCCTTCTTGAGAAACTGGATGAGACCGAGCGCGAGCCGGTGCTGAAACGGCTACTTGCAACACCGCCGCCAACCACGCGGGAGGAGGCGAGCGACGCCATGTATAAAGCCGTCTGGGGTAACAACGAAGACGGTGATGACGAGCCCGAGAGCGAGCCCGAGCCCAAGGCTGAGCCTGAAGGTGGGCCCGAAGGTGACGGCGGCGATGCCGAGCCCGCCGGTGACGATGGTGACGATACAGGCACCGACGACGACGACGACGACGGCGAGCACACCGCCACCACCGACGACGAGCCCTTTGCGCCGTCAGTGACTGAGCTTGTCGAGGCGCTCAACGTCATCCTGCACTACGCGCGCAAGCCGGCACCGACAGCGTTCAAGAGCAAGGTGACCGGCGCCGAGCTTGCCGAGATCCGGAACTACGTCGAGACCCTGCACAAGCTCGTCACCGCCGGCAGCGTCGCGAAGACTGTCGCCGACCGCGCCGAAGCCCGGAGCAAGCGGAACCAGCAAACGGAGGTGGCGCTATGAGCAACGCCGAGCGCGGGCGCGACCTTCGCGATCTGCAGGGCGAGCGGCTGGCGCTTCTCGTCCGCTACGACGGGCACTTACCGCCACAGATCTACGCGCGCATCCGCGAGATCGAGATCGCGATCGCGTGGGCAAAGTACGTGTGCAAAGACAGACCGATTAAGCACTGAGGTTACAGTGCACGCGCCTCCCGTTAGCTCCGCCGCCGAGCTATTTATCCCGCCCACCTACGAGCCGCCGGGTGACCACGATCACCTTACTCCTAGATGGTGCGCGGCGCGCGAGCGCATCTTGAAGCGCCCGCTGTGGGCGACGCCCTGGGTCGCGGAGATCGTCGGCGAGAAGCTGATCCCGCTCGAGCAGGTCGAGCCGCTGGCAAAGAAGACGCTCGACGACGCGCTTGCCCTGGCCACCAAGAAGCAGCGCGAGGTATGGAACTAAGGATGAAGGGCTGGACCGACAAGGCTATTGCGCACCATTTGGGCAGCACCCGGGCAGCCGTTACCCAGATACGGCTGCAGTACGCGAAGCGGGTATGCCGGTTAAAAGGCTGCAAAGAAGATGACGTCGTCGAGGCGCAGGAACGCGAGCCGAAGGGAAGGAAGCCACGGCACCCGTTGCTCGGGTTTGACCTTGATAAGACCATTGCTCTTAGCAAACTTGGGTCGGGCGAGTACCGCACTCAAATGGAGAGGTATGAAAACAAGGTCCTTCTCAACCACAAGCGTGATGACACTGAGCACTTTAACCAGGCGCTGTTAATAGGTGCCGCTGTCGCCGGTCCCACTGACGAGGACGAGCTGACCGCGACGGGTTGGGTGGCACCGGCGGGCTACAACGAAGCCGGCGACCCGATCGGTGGCGGTCGCCGCCAGCCGCGGGCGGTTATGGGCAATAAGCGCAGCAGGCTCGACCCGCTGTATGACGCCGAGAATAAGGGCAGGACCAAGCGGAAGCCGCAGATGCGTCGGTGCGTCTGGAAGCCCGCCGTGTTCGACGGCCTCACTATGGTAGTGAAGCCGGAACCTGTCTGGGTGTCCGCCGGCGCACGACGCGACCCGCCAACCCTGTGGACTGAAAACGACTGTCCACTACCGCGGCGCTGGGTGCGCACGCTCCGACATGTGGTCTGGGACGTATTCGGCGACTGCGCCGTCGCCGTTTGGTGCGAGCTGTGTGACCTCGCCAAGCACAAAGGGCTGATGCACGATCTTGCGCGGAAGGACAAAGCCACCAAACCCAAGCCGTGGCCGAAGGATTGGCCAAAGAGACCGACGCCATACTGGACTGTAATTATTCGGCCGCTCGACGCCGTCCTTGCCGACCTTGCCGAGCTTGCCAACCTTGGCGGCGGCGCGGATGCGGAGGTTCTCCGCGAGCGTGGCTACGGCTCGGACAAGGACGACCGCCTCTTTGTCGAGCATGACAAGGAGACGCGGGACCTTACTGGCTCCCGGATGACGTCCGAAGTTCTGACCTTCGGGCGAACGAAGTACCTGAAGAACCCCATCAACTACGGGCGGGTGCAGAAGCGCGCGCTGGATCAGTTCGCTGATGGAAAGGGTGCTCCGCCATGTGTGCTGTCCGAGGCGGGTATTCGCCTAATACGGCGAAAGCTATACGGCAAAGCCTTACTACCGGAGTTATAGGGGAGGGAGAGAAAAGGTAGGGCCCGGTGGGTTAGGCCGGGCCCGGTATTCTCGGGTAGTTTCGGTGTGGGTGCGTTACAGCCCACACCATAATCACCCGAGAATCAAAACGCAAGTGATTTCGCACCGACCGGTGCGGATGGTTGCCGGCGCCTGTGCCGGTGCGCGCCGGCGCGCTGTTCCGGCATGACATGCCATGAAAGGAGAACTGAATATGGCAACGATTGAAGAAAGATTCCCGGGCAAGTGGCTCAAAGCAGAGGACCTCGACGACGAAGAGCACGTCGTCAAGATCATCAGCGTGGACACGGAGTTGTTGCGCGAACCTAATTCGACCCGTGACAAGGAGAAGCTCGTGCTCACGCTCAGTGGCTTCGAGAAGCGGCTGATCCTGAATAAGACCAACTTCGGGCTGATCGCCGAGATCCTCGGTGCTGATGACGATGAATGGCGCGGCGGGCGGAAGTGATCTACCCGACTGAGGTTCCCATGGCCGGCAAGATGGTCGATGGCATTCGCGTGCGAGCGCCCAAGACCGCCGAGAAGCCAAACGGTGCCAAGCGGGTCCTCGACGAGGCCAAAGCCAAAGTGAAGCGCCCCGTCGTAGAGGACGACGATGCCGACGACGACGACCGTCCGACCGCGAAGGCACTGCAGCAACTGGCTGATATGAAAGAGAAGCGAGAGGGAAAGGTGAAGCGTCCGCTGGCAAGGGAGGACGATGACGACGCTGAGGTTGCGTGACAATGACAACACCGGAGCCGGCGGTTATTTCGCCGGCTCCCACTTCACACAAGTAATACTTTAAGGATTTTTCAAGATGATACAAACAGACGTAAGCGTTGATTTCCTAGAACAGTTGCGCCCCGGCGGACCGTGGGTGCTATCGGCGATCGAACCCGATGGGCCAATCACCACGATCACGGCGGAAGACGCAGGCGCAGTCCGCGACTTCGTGCAGCAACACAACGGCACGCGCAATCTCTACTACTCCGTCAACCCGACGCGGACGGCCGTCAGCAAGAAGGCCAGCAAGGACGATATCGCCGCGATTGAATATCTGCTTGCCGACTTGGATCCCAGGAAGGACGAGAGCCCAGACGATGCCAAGGTGCGGTACCTTGAGGCGCTGCAGTCATTCGGAGCTGAACCAACGGCTTTGATCGATAGCGGCAACGGCATTCAAGCACTGTGGCGACCGAAAGTGCGCATCGATCTGACCCGCTGGAAGCCGGAGAAGGCTGCACGGATCATTGAACAGATCGAAGCGCGGGTAGCGGCCGCGATGGTGAAGCTGGGCGGCACGGCTGGCACCCAAAACGTTGACCGTATCTTACGGCTACCAGGCACCACCAATATCCCAAACAAGGCGAAGAAAGCAGCGGGACGCACGACCTGCCCGACTGCGTTACTGTTCTTCAACGGCGCGACCTGCAAGCTGCGCGACTTTCGCATAGATGCGGATGCGGACGAACCCGCTGTTGGCAACATTAATCCCGGCGACGAAGACAAGATCGAGAAGCTCATTCACGACAAAAGCATCCCAGTTGGCAAGCGCTCTGAAGCGGTGTGGAAGGTCGCGAACGCAATGCTGCGGCAGGGCTATTGCCCAGAGGCGATCGTGAAGGTGCTGCTCGATCGAAGCAACGCTATCAGCGGACACATCTACGACCAGAACAACCCGACCAACTACGCACGGCGTCAGGTCAAGCAGGCGATCGAGAAGCTGCAGTTCACCGTTGATGACACCGGCAGACCTCACAAGAACCAGAACAATATCCGGATCGCGTTGCTGTGTCTGGGCGTGACGCTGCGCTACAACGAGTTCTCGGATCAGCTGATGATCTCGGGTCTCGCTGACTTTGGTCCCGTGCTCGATGACGGCGGATTGGACCGACTGTGGCTGCTACTCGACGGACGCTACAAGCTTAAGGTGAGCAAGGATCTGCTACACACCGTGATCCGCGACACGGCGATGCGCAACAAGTTTCATCCGGTGCGCGACTATCTCAACTCATTGAAATGGGACGGCGTGTCCCGCATCGACAACTGGCTCACCACCTACGCGGGCGCGGATGATACGCCTTATACCAATGCCGTCGGAAGGCTAGTGCTGCTCGCGGCTGTGCGCCGGGTGCGTAAACCCGGATGCAAGTTTGACGAGATGCTGGTGCTAGAGAACCCGGCCCAGGGCACGAACAAGTCAAGCATGCTCGCGCTGATGGCAGTTCATAACAGGTGGTTCTCGGACGACTTGCCACTCAGTATTGATGGCAAACAGGTGATCGAAGCGCTGCGCGGACGGTGGATCGTTGAAGCGGCTGAACTCGCTGGCATGCGTCGCGGCGAGATCGAACACATCAAGGCGTTACTGTCACGCACACATGATCGGGCGCGCATGGCTTACGCTCGGCTCGTGATCGACGCACCGCGGCAGAGCATTATTGTCGGCACCACGAACAACTCGGAATATCTGCGTGACTTAACTGGCAATCGGCGGTTCTGGCCCGTGCGGGTGGGAACGTTCAAGCTCAAGCAGCTGCGCCGTGACCGCGACCAGTTGTGGGCGGAAGCCGCGGCGCTAGAAGCCGAGGGCGTGAGCATTCGGCTTGCCAAGGAACTGTGGCCTGCAGCCGAAGCAGAGCAGCAGCTGCGGCTAACTACCGATCGATATTATGACGTTCTGCAGAATGCGCTCGCCAACTACGAGGGCAAGATCACCTCGAATGACGTGTAGGCACCTCGAACAATAGCTGGTTTTGGCGATTCTGCCTTAGCTGAGCGAACGAGTGCAGGGCTCGTGCCCAGGTGAGCCCCCGATCGGGGGCGGTTTTGATGCCTGGCGGGCGACCAC
>Ga0070699_100004729_pt1 | contig 12037 bp, 18 predicted proteins | sample KBSK1503metaG_FD_65473 | JGI IMG/M metagenome (GOLD analysis project Ga0070699, IMG submission 65473) | Corn, switchgrass and miscanthus rhizosphere microbial communities from Kellogg Biological Station, Michigan, USA - KBS K1-50-3 metaG | ecosystem: Host-associated > Plants > Roots >...
AACGCTCAGAACCCCGTCGCGTCGTGAGTGCTTGGCCCGGCCAATCCAAAAACTACTCTTGAAAAATCTGCAAGCGACAAAAAAATGACCGATCCAAAAAATGTGGTTCGCCATTGTCGGTGGTCGCGATTTTGAGCCTTCGCCCCCTGGGGGTACCCCTTTGCGCGGGATCACGGAGCCGCGAGCCGAAGTGCATTGGCGAAGAACGGCCATGCGGAGAAGCCCAGAACCCGCGAGGATTTAGTCTTCCATGAAGGTAGCCGCGAACGCTGCAAAGCTCTCGCCATGTCTCCTGGTCAATCACTTGGGGATTCAGACCCCGGACTCGGCAGATTTCCCGGCAGCAGCAGTTCCTAGTGAGAGATTCAGGAGCGAATGTGCCGCGTGCCAGGCCAGCGAAGATCTCGCCGTCCGAAGAGAAGTGGCTACAGGCGCCATGATCGTGTCTCGCACCGTGCTTCGAGGGCGCTGCCCTGCCTTCGGCAATCGCATTCTCCACGCCCGCGCCGGCGATTCGATCGACTGCTTCAGGAAAGAGCTTCACAAAGGCTATGGGTCAGTAGTTGTAGGTGGACGATTTTGAGGGTGACCGCCGGCTGGTGTGGACATTCATGTGGACATCGCGCACACGGCGCCCTCACATGCCACGTATCACGCTGAAAAGATTGGTCGGGGAGATGCTCTTGCCAGGAATTGGTCATGTGGTTATACTCTGGGTATGAAGACGGCGATTTCCATTCCTAATGATCTGTTTGATGGAGCGGAACGTCTTGCCCGACGTACGCGCAGGTCGCGGAGCCGGCTCTTCACTGATGCCTTACGCGAATATCTGGCCCGCCACGCACCGGACAAAGTCACGGAGTCCATGGACCAAGCAATAATGGAGGTCGGCGAGGGAAAGGACGAGTTCGTTTCCTCCGTAGCTCGCCGTAGGCTAGAGCGAACCGAGTGGTGATCTCTCAGGGTGAGATTTGGTGGGCGGACCTGCCAGCACCCACCGGCTCCGGGCCTGGGTTTCGGCGACCCGTGCTTGTCGTTCAAAGCGATGCCCTTAATCAGAGCCGCATCTCTACGGCCATTTGCGTTCCACTGACCAGCAATTTGAAGTGGGCGCTAGCACCGGGCAATGTGAGCTTGTCCGCGCGGGTTACTGGATTGCCAAAAGATTCCGTCGCGAACGTTTCGCAAATCATTTCCTTAGACAAGTCCCTTCTGAGTGAACGCGTCAGCAAGCTGCCACGTCATAAGTTGGAATTGCTCTTTTCGGGAATCGATCTAGTCCTTGGCAAATAGGCCTCATAGCCGACCCAGCTAAGTGCGACTTGCTTCCGGCATTCCGGGCAATCGCCTCGACAATATCGGGCGCCTGGCACAACAGTAGGATCCCAGATGTGCGCCGTCTTCTCGTGTCTTCAACCGTCTCATTCATCGCTCAATCATGCCAGTTTGGAGCCTTTGTAGTCGTTTCTCTCATTGTCGAACCCTCTCATCGCTGCGATCTCCGAGACCGCACGCTGTCCTTTAGTCCTACCGATGTGAACCAAGAGGTCTACGGCGCTCCCGATGTTCGCCATGATGGCCCGGTGTGGTAGTTCGATCCCGCTCTGCAAAACGCAATCCGCGAAACGAGTGACGGCTTGCCGATCATTGAGTACCTCTGCGTACTGAGACGCAGGGACTTGGCGTTTCGACTCGGGCTTGTTGAAAGGAGACACCCCTATTGAAATTGTTTGATCATTTCCGATTTGCCCTGATCCATGAACGCCCCGGAACACCAGGTTCCACTGACTTGTCGTTACCAACGAGACCCAGGCATTATCTGAGTGCGCATTTCGTAAATTTCATTCATTTCTCTCGATCACGATAAATAGCCTGATTACGCAGCAGTGTCAGCGAAGAGCTTGGCATAATGGGCGCAGCCCTCCCAGGGCCGGAAGTTTCTATCGTTAAGTGGTAGAAATCGGCGCAGCATATTCGATGTATTAATAGAACAGCCAGCGTTGGCTGGAGTCGTTGATGGGGGAGCTGTGGATGCGCTTCATGATGATGGTGATCCCCAAGGGGTATGAAACGGCAGCTGCGGACGCAGCCCCTGGCGCGGAGGCGGTGGCCAAGATGATGGAGTACAACAAGAACCTGCAGAAAGCGGGCGTACTGCTCGGGTTCGATGGGCTTCTCCCGCCTTCGACCGGAGCGCGTGTTTCAACCACAGACGGGAAGGCAACGGTTACCGATGGGCCGTTCGCTGAGGCCAAAGAGGCTATTGGAGGCTACTGGATCATTCAGGTGCACTCGCGGGAAGAAGCGATCGAATGGGCCAGGCGAGCACCGATGGCCAACAACGAGATCATCGAAGTGCGGCAGATTCACGAAATGGGTGATTTCCCCGCAGACGTGAAGAATGAAGCCGAAGGCTTCAAGGAGCTTGCGAACGGGGTTGCAACGGCGTGAGCGACATTCAGGCATGAGCGACACACATAAAGCGATCGAGGCCGTGTGGAAGATCGAGTCCACGCGACTCATCGCAGGGATTGCCCGCGTTACCCGCGACATCGGCATTGCGGAGGAACTCGCTCAGGATGCGCTTGTTGCAGCTCTCGAACGATGGCCGGACGAAGGTATCCCAGAAAAACCTGCCGCGTGGCTGATGACAGCGGCAAAGCGGCGCGCCATCGACGCTCTGCGCCGTGGCCGGATGCTGGAACTAAAGCATGGAGAGATTGCGCGAGAGCTGGAATTCCAGCAGCAGCGGCTGGGTGAAGCAATGGATCAAGCTTTGGACCAGGTCATTGATGATGATGTCCTCCGCCTCATCTTTACCGCCTGCCATCCGGTGCTGGCCGTCGAGGGCCGCGTTGCGCTCACGCTGCGCCTGGCCTGCGGACTCACAACAGCCGAGATTGCCCGGTCTTTCCTGGTGCCGGACAAGACTTTAGGCCAACGCATCTTTCGAGCCAAGAAGACACTGTCCGAGGCTCATGTTCCCTTTGAGACTCCGCGTGGTGACGAGTTGAGAAAGCGGCTTGAGTCCGTGCTGGCCGTCGTCTATCTGATCTTCAACGAGGGATACACCGCAACCGCCGGGGACGAGTGGATGCGGGCAGCACTCTGCGACGATGCACTCCGCCTGGGACGCATGCTCGCGGAGCTCCTTCCCGAGGAGCCTGAGGTCCACGCTCTCCTGGCGTTGATGGAGCTGCAGGCGTCGCGTGCCGCAGCGCGTCGCGGACCAACCGGAGAAGCCGTTCTCTTGTCGGAACAGGACCGTTCTTTGTGGGACCACGCACAGATCCAGCGAGGAATGGCCGCGCTCCATCGCGCGCAGAATTTGGGTGGCGGCGCCCATAGTTACGCCCTGCAGGCGGCGATCGCTGCGTGTCATGCGCGAGCCAACACCGTAGCAGAGACCGACTGGGAGAGGATCGTGCTTCTCTATGACGCCCTGCTTCAGATCAGCCCATCTCCCATCGTCGCGCTGAACCGCGCGGTAGCCGTCGGAATGGCCCACGGACCGGCCGCTGGACTCCACGCGCTCGATGCTCTCGCGGCTGAGCAAGCGCTGGCCAACTATCATCTGCTGCCCAGCGTCAGGGCAGATTTGCTCACGAAGCTGGGACGCTTTGCCGAAGCGCGCGAAGAGCTGCAACGCGCCCTTGCGATGACCGAAAACCGTCGCGAGCAGGATTTGCTGACGGCAAAGCTAAACCAGACGCCGCTCAACGATCGATCGAATTGAATCAATGGAGAGAGTTGATTCTTAAAATAAGGCGCGGGCGAAGGAAAAACTTAGACCCTTTGTAGAATTCGGGTCAGGCCATTCGTCGACATAATGAAGGCAGGTCAGATCGGCCGCCCGAAGACCGATACAGGATAAAAGGAGAAGTTATGCCACACTATTTGGTTGCGATTCACCTCCCCGACAACTTCGACCCGTCCACACAGGACGAAGCGACGGTACACGATATCAACGTGCTCAACGACGAATTGGAAGCTGCTGGTGCCAGGATCTTCGCTGGCGGCCTCAGCGCAGCCAGCCAGGCGAAGTCGCTGCGGGCGCAGCCCAATGGCGAAGTGCTCATCACCGACGGCCCGTATCTGGAAGCCAAGGAGCACGTTGGTGGTTTTACGATAATGGAAGCCGCTGACATGGACGAGGCGCTGGCGTGGGCCCGCAAGGCTGTCATCGCCTGCCGGACGCCGGTAGAGTTGCGCGAGATCCCATACAGCAACCTGCCGAACGGCACACCTCACCCATCGCGCCAGCGAAAGCCGTGAGCACCCCACCGGCGAAACCGGCTCCTCCTCCGACCTCGACAACGGTCTCGGCGACGACTTCGGGCGGACGAGCGAAATGTCCACGACGATTTGTGGAATTCCAGTGCTGCCGTTCGTTAACAAAGTGAAGGCAGGTCAGACTGGCCCGCCCGGAGACCGTTCCAGGAGAAATCATGCCGCAATATCTAGTTGCCATTCACCACCCCGACAACTTCGACCCGTCCACCGTAACGGAAGAGACGATGCGCGATATCGGCGCACTCAACAAGGAAATGATGGCGGCCGGCGTCAGGTTCTTCGCCGGCGGCCTGCAGCCGGAAACCAAGGCGAAGTCGTTGCGGGCGCAGCCCAATGGCCAGGTGCTCATCACGGACGGACCGTATCTGGAAGCTAAGGAGCACGTGGGAGGCTTTTGGATCCTGGAAGTCGCTGACCTGGACGAGGCACTCGCATGGGGCCGCAAGGCTGTCGTCGCCTGCCGGACGCCGGTCGAGGTACGCCCGTTTTTTGAGATGCCCCCCTCAAAATGAGCAATCAACTCACTCGTCGCGACTTCGCTATCCGCAGCGCCGGCTTTGGTCTGGCTTTGGGACTCGCGCCCGCAGCTACGCTGGCGGAGGCTGAGCAAGCCTCGCGCTCAGAAACTTCGCCGGCGGTCGCAGATCCATATTCTCTCGTCGATCCGGAATTTCTTCCTGCGCTGAAGCAGTTCCCGCCGTTGACCTCTCAGCGGAGATAGTCCGCAAGTTCCGGCAATCGCCCAGCATGCCCCCATTGCCTGGTCCCGCGCCGCAGCCCGTGGAGCGGCATATCCCCGGACCGCCAGGTGCACCCGAGGTTCGTCTTTGGGTCGCTGATCCTGCGCCGGCGGAGAAGAGCAAGCCGGTGTTGCTTCACATGCATGGCGGCGGCTTCATGATGCCCGACCCCTGGTTGCTGCCCCGACTGCAGGGGATCGCGACAGATTGCCACTGCGTCGTCGTCTCTGTGGACTATCGGCTGGCTCCGGAGACGCGCTATCCCGGTTCGCTTGAGGACAATTACGCCGCGCTCAAATGGGTTCACGCCCATGCAGCGGAGCTCGGCATTGATCGCTCCAGAATTGCCGTGGGCGGTGAGAGCGCGGGCGGCGGCCATGCAGCGAGCCTTGCGATTCACGCGCGCGACCGCAACGAAGTCCCCATCGTCTTCCAGCTGCTCATTTACCCCGGGCTGGACGACCGAACGGGCAGCACACGTCCAGCGCCGCCCGCCGTTGGCCACTTTATGTGGAATGCGAGTGCCAATCGTCTTGCCTGGAGCTCGCTGCTCGGCGTTCCAGCAGGCTCGTCCAGGGTGCCGGCAGCCGCCGTCCCCGCCCGGGTAGCCACCGTCGCCGGCCTGCCGCCGGCCTGGATCGGTGTCGGTGCTCTCGACCTGTTCGTCGAAGAAGACATGGAGTACGCGCGCCGGCTCGTCCACGCCGGAGTCGCAACCGAACTCCTGGTCGTGCGTGGTGCCTTCCACGGATTCGATCTCGTCGTGCCGGACGCCGAAGCCTCTAAGCAATTCAGCGCGAGTTGGAAGTCTGCGCTGCGCAAGGCATTCGCCACTGGCAAAGCTGTTTAGCAGAAAAGCTGAAAGTGTCGCGGCGGAGTGCGCAGCAGTAAGGAAATTTTCCTGGACGGTTTGTCGAAATTCGGGTCCGGTCGTTCGTCGTCCTAATGAAGGCATAGGCAATCCGCCAGCCTTAAAAGCGATGAAAGGGCGGCCGCGGTCACCACCGTATTCGCGATCGAGCGCGGCCTCATAGAGAAGGCCCATTCTAAGGAGGAGAACAATGTCTAGAAAAATTAGCGCAATCGCGATCATAGGATTCGCACTGCTTGTAGTGCTCGGTACGGTGCATCAGGCCATGGCACAGGCCGCCGCAACATCGTCTCCCGCAACACCGTATTCGAAGATGGCTCCGATCGACCAGTATCTTATGGCCGACCGAGCCGCGGAAATCGCACTGGCGCGCAGTGCAGCGCCGGAGTCCATTTCACGCGACGCCGAGGTAATGATTCTTGGACGTCACGGATTTGAAACAGCGGTCAAAGGCAAAAACGGTTTCGTGTGTGCCGTGGGACGCTCGTGGACATCCACTGTGGATGCTGAATTTTGGAATCCGAAAGTGCGGGTTCCCGCGTGTGTTAACGCGGCAGCCGCGCGTTCCTACCTTCTGCGCGTCACCAAAGAGACCGAATGGGGACTGGCGGGACGCACGCCGGCACAGATGAATGAGGCAATCGCGGCTGCCATCGCTAGGAAAGAACTGCCGCCGATGGAGCCTGGGGCCATGTGCTACATGATGTCCAAGGAAGGATACGGCGGCGACAGCGTCCCCCACTGGCCTTCCCACCTCATGTTTTTCTACTCGGGTACCGACCTCGCAAGCTGGGGCGCGAATCTGCCGGGTTCCCCCGTCATTGGTGTGAGCGACTCCGTGGAACACCTGACGCAGTTCGTGGTGGTCGTGCAACGGTGGTCAGACGGAACGGAATATCGCGAAGGCCCTGCTGCGGAGCATCATCATTAGCACCGATACGCCTACCGGACCTTTGCGGACGCGGTCTTTCGAGGACGCGGTGGGTTGGTGCGACCGCTGGTAAACCGTAGTCTGGTTGATGACGAAATAACGGATCACTAGCCTCCATCACTCAATCCCGACTCCTTGAGACGAAATACCGGGGCTACCGCCATGATCTCCGGCCCATCGTATCCAACAACAGTTGGCTGCGGCAATTTGCATAAGTTAGTACCGGGAAACGCGCTTGCGGGCGGTAAACAGGCCAGTTTACGATTTGTCGGCAGTCCGGAAGGAATCGCAAAGCCATTCAACAGAACGGGCTGGCAAGCGGCCAGCCCGTCGTATCCAAGCTAAATTGTTTGTACGATTTCATGTCCCGTACTTCATATCGTTGCCCCCGCTCGACCCGTTGCGTTTCCGGTTCGCCTGTTCGATTTCCTGTTTGATCCATTCTGCAAGCTCTGCGGGGCAAAAGCGCACTGCACCCTTGACGTGGAAGCAAGGGATCAGTCCGGCCTTGGCCATCTTGTAGATGTGCTGTGGCGTAACGCCCAGCATTTTTGCCACCTCAGCAACTTTCAGGGCCTCTTTGCGGTTTTCTAATATCTCGATGAGTCTCATCGCCGTTAAACTTTTGAGTAACCAGTTCGGTCATCAAAAGCACCTCCGATTCAATCCCCAGATTTTCCTTGCCTGAAAGAGACACGAACACAACAATTGCCAACCCATTTACGAGACGAGAGTTGCTGATTGTTTGTGGGGGATTGCCAGGTAGACGCAGGGAGGCAATGGACAAACCAATATGAACCCAGCGGCACGCGAAGAGGTGCAGTGGCGCACGTCATAAACTTCTCGACTGACGCAGCTCGCGCTCGGACGGGCCTAAAAACCGGCGCTCGTATTCGTACTCTAGCGGGAGTTTACAAGATATAGGTCTCAGTTCTTAAATCATGTGCCTGGCCAGTGGCGCAGACCAGAGCTATCTTCCTGACATCTAAACTCTTAAGCGATCTCCTTTCGTGGAGGTTTTAGGTCGCCTATGTGTATGACCTAGATATTACTCCAAGTGAACATCATGAGATTGTTGGGGCGGCAGTCGCAACACTGCCTTGATTCTTCTTAGTCAGGTAGCGTATGTTGCCGGTGTTGATTCAGGCAATCCTTTTCCTGTTTGCGCGATTGTCAGGTCCTGGTATGCCCTAGATATGCCAAGCCTCACCCCCAAAGTGATCGATGGCCATACCTATTACTACGCCCGCTACTGCCAACGGGTGAACGGCAAGCCCAAAATCGTCCGTCAGGTCTACCTGGGGAAAATCGAAGACTTGGTGGCGGCCGTCGACCAAGCCCAGCGGCCCGTTGCACCCCTGGAAACCGAGGTCGCTGCTTTCGCGGACGTTACCGCTCTGTTCGACATCGCCCAGCGCTTAGACCTAGTTCCCTTGCTGGATTCCATCCTCCCGGCCAAACGCCAGCAAGGACTTTTCTGTGGGCAATACTTGTTACTCGCCGCCATCAATCGCGCCGTGGCTCCCAGCTCCAAACTGCAGTTCGCCGACTGGTACCGCCAAACGGCTCTGACCCGTCTGCTCCCCGCCGATCCCGCGACCCTGTCCTCACAAAACTTCTGGAACCATATGGATCGGGTTACCGCGGATCACATCCTGGAGTTCGAAAAACAGATGGCACAACGCCTGATCGAGCGCTTTCAACTCGATCTGCGCACGCTCGTCTATGACGGCACCAACTTCTTCACCTACATCAATACCCGGACTGCTTCCCAGTTCCCACAACGCGGCCACAACAAGCAGAAGCGCGGGGATCTGCGGCAAGTCAACCTGGGCCTGTTGGTCAGCACCGATTTCCACATCCCCCTATTTCACAAGGTCTACGCCGGCAACGTCGCCGATAGCACCGAGTTCCGCTCTATCACCGAGGAGTTGGCCAGCCACTACCGCCAACTGGCCCAGGCCTGCGACCACATCACCCTCGTGTTCGATAAAGGCAACAACAGTAAGGAAGGGTTCGAATCCTTCGCCACCACCCCGTTTCACTTCGTGGGTTCTTTGGTGCCCTCCCAACATCCCGACCTGCTGGCCATTCCCCAGCGCAAGTTCCGTACTCTGACCGGCGAACGCTTAGCAGGCGTGGAAGTCTATCGTACCCAGAAGAAGGTCTTCGGCGCGATGTACACCGTGGTCGTCACCTTCAACCCCAACCTACGGGACGGACAACGGCAAGGCTTGCTGAACAATCTGCGGAAGGCACGTGGGCGTTTGCGCGAACTGCAACGGCAACTCCAGCGCCGCCGAGAAGGAAAGATCAAGCGGGGCAGGGCTCCTGCCTTAGAGGCGGTGAAACGGCAGGTCCGTTCCATTGGCGCCGCCCAATTCTTGGGGCAAATCTTAAAGGTGGACGTAAAGTCGGTTCGCCGAGGTCTGAAACTCACCTTCTCCACCGATCTGGCAGCGCTCGAACGCCTCTGCCGAGTTCAGTTCGGCAAAACCATCCTGTTTACTGACAATACCGATTGGTCCGACGAAGACATCGTGCTGGCCTACCGCTCGCAATACCACATTGAGGACGCTTTCAAGCAGATGAAGAACCCGCACTTCCTGGGCTGGAGTCCCATGTTTCATTGGACCGACTCCAAGATCCAGGTACATGCTTTCTACTGCGTTCTGGCTTTGTTGTTGACTTCCTTGCTGCAGCGCGAACTGGCGAGCCATGATCTGAAACTCAGTATCAATGGCATGCTGGAAGAACTCGCCGGCATCCGCGAAACCCTGATCGTCTATCCCCGCCGTCAGGGACAGCGACAGTTCCCCACTGCCACCTGCCTGACCCGCATGAGCCTCCTGCAGCAGCGCCTGTTTTCCCTGCTCAACCTTACCCGATATCTTCCCAGCTCGCGTTAGGACATACATGCTCCTCCCTTCCAACTCTCTCCACAGCCGAAACTTACGAGATTTTCTATGATTAACTTGTAAAGTCCCGCTAGGAAAATTGGATGCGCCTCTCACCCTTCAAGTAAGACTTTAAATATCTCTGAATTGTCAAAACTTCAACTAGGCGCAGGGCGATACCGCTGCATGCCGCGCCCCGCGCGGCGTTCAACGGAATCAATTTTCTTAAACAGCGTGGACCAAAGCCGCATTTGGCTTGCGAACGTAGAACTTTCAGCATCTCTGCCGCGTCTGAGTGTTCATACGTGCAGATTCGCGCTTCCCCACGAAAACCGCTCACCCCCGAGCCTCATCACCAGAAGATCCGCCATGAGGCGGGCGTGGCGGCCGTTGCCATTCGGGAAGGGATGAATCTGCACTAGCCGGTGATGGAAGCGCACCGCGATCTCATCGGCGGCCACGGGAATCTGGTAGAACGCAATCCCGAGATTGCGTTCGCTCGTCCTGAACTTGCCCGCCGCTGAGCGAGAAGTTCGTCCAGGAGCTACACCGGCGGATGCTCGGCGACGTATGGTGCTTGCAAAGCAAGATATACGCCGTGTGATCGAAGGGCTGCCGGAACCCACAAAATCTATCGTTACTTTAATTGTAGTGGGTTCTCTTCGGATCGGAGAGGTTGCAGCTTTGCGTCGGGAGAGAATTCACCCGGACCGAATCGAAGTCGTGGAGCGGTTCTACGAAGGCGATTTCGACGATACCAAAACCGATGCTGGACGCCGGAGCATCCCGCTTGACTCTTTCGGAATCTTGCGTGGGGTGCTGGATGTAGCATGGCAGCGGTCAAAACATCGGAAGCCGGGAGAACTGGTTCTCACCAATGCACGCGGAGGACCGGTGAATCGGCGGAATCTACTCCGGCGGCAACTCAAGCCCACGATCAACAAGCTTGGGTTGCCAGCTTCAGTCGATTTTCGAAGCTTCCGCACCATGCATTCCAGCTTGATGAGCAGTATTGGCGTCCGGCCTGAAGTGACGCGGGACAACATGGGACACGCTACCGTAGACGTGACCCAGAATGTCTACAACCGCACGTGGTGGGAAGAAAGAGTTGAAGCTGTGAGCTTGGCTGCGGCGACGGTGTGGCGCGAATTCCTAGCGCAACCCGTACCGGCGACGCGAATGTAAGTCCTTTTGGAAGTCCTCAAATTCCCGGCGATTCTGGAAGTTGTTGAAAGAATTGGTCGGGGAGAGAGGATTTGAACCTCCGACCCCCTGGTCCCGAAACAAAGAAAATTAGCCAAGATGTTGATTTTTCAATCCATGTGAGTGGTGCTTCAACCGCATAAACTCATGTCATTCTTGCTCGGCGATGTCAGTCATTTTCTTATGGGTGCCCCGGAATGGTGCCCCAGACCGAAGGGATCAATCCAACTCTCGCGCGCATTCCAACCTGCATATGGGCGTAATCTCCGGCTGCCCGCTGCCAACTTGAGTGAAACTAGGCGCGTGACAAGCGGGTCAATTCTCTGTCGTGTTCAACCTTTCGCGGCTTGATCTTTTTACCGACGCCGCTGCCCAGGGCGATTCTCAGATCGTAGTCGTTCTGAAGGTTGAGCCAGAACTGTGCAGGCAAGCCGAAGTATTTCCCCAACCGAATCGCAGTGTCAGCACTGATCGCGCGCTCTCCTCGTACGATTTCATAGATGCCGGGAAAGCCTAGCGCTCTCGCTAGTTCATAGCCGCTTACGCCCATTGGCTCCATAAATTCTGTCTTGAGAATTTCCCCGGGGTGAACCGCAAAAACCTTCCGTCTTTGAGTCATACGTTTCCCCACTTCCTAGTGGTAGTCCACGATCTCCACATCGAAAGCGTTGCTATCCCGCCAAACGAAACACACACGATATTGATCGTTGATTCGAATGCTGTGCTGTCCAGAGCGATCGCCATGCAGGGCTTCCAAGTGATTCCCTGGAGGCACCCGTAAGTTATCGAGCGCGATGGCGGCATTCAAGATGGCAAGTTTCTTGAATGCTCTTCGATGCAGATCAGCAGGCAGGTGCCGACTCTTGCCCGACTGCCATAGTCTTTTTGTCTCTGTGTCGCGGAAACTGGCAATCACACTCCAGTATACTAACGCGCTACGATACTACTGTCAAGCATTAGTATGTGTTGAATGCCCGCCAAAGAGCGCTCCCCTGCGGTGTGCTCCACGGGAAAAGCATTCCTGATTTGGCACGAATGGGATCACGTAGCCTTACGTGGCCTTCGGACTGTTGAGTCTTTGCGGATAATCTGATAATCTGAT
>Ga0070699_100004730_pt1 | contig 12035 bp, 8 predicted proteins | sample KBSK1503metaG_FD_65473 | JGI IMG/M metagenome (GOLD analysis project Ga0070699, IMG submission 65473) | Corn, switchgrass and miscanthus rhizosphere microbial communities from Kellogg Biological Station, Michigan, USA - KBS K1-50-3 metaG | ecosystem: Host-associated > Plants > Roots >...
CTTCGCTTAACTCCAGACGACCGATCACGATGACGGGCAACTCATTCTGCGCCACTGCCGAGTATTTACGATAGCCCTCGGGCCACAGCACGCACTTCGTACCGCCGGCCTCATCCTCGAGTCGAAAGAGCGCAAACTTGTCGCCTTTCTTCGTGGTGCGGATTTGCAGGTCTCCGATAATGCCGCCGCTTGTCACGCGAATCCCACTCGTCAATTCGGGCAACTCCGAGGATTTCACGGCCTTCACGTTCTGGAGAATATTAAGGTAACGCTCGAGCGGATGCCCCGTAATGTAAAAGCCCAGCGCCGCTTTCTCGGCAGCTAACATTTCACTTGAAGTCCAGCCTTTTGCTGTCGGCGATAGCTCATTGGCGAAATCGATCTCCTCGGGCATCGCACCGAAGAGTCCGTTCTGGCCCATCAGCTTTTCGCGTTTCGCTCGCTGCGCCCGCGAGAGTGCCGCGTCGATTGAATTGAATAATCCGCCGCGCCACGCCTCGGTGGGTCGTCCATCCTTAAGCGAGTCGAAAGCACCGGCGCTGACCAGGCTTTCAAACACTCGCTTATTTAACGTTCCCGACTCAACTCGTTCAGCAAAATCGAAGAACGACCGGAAGGGACCACCGCTCTCACGCGCATCAGAGATTGCATTAACAGCCGATTGACCCAGACCTTTAATCGCAGTCAACCCGTAACGGATAGCACCGCTTAACGGCGTAAACCCGGAATGGCTTTCGTTGACGTCGGGTGGCAGAAGGGCAATCTTTTGTGCCCGCAGTTCCTTTGAATACTTAAACACCTTGGCCGCGTCCTGAGCTTCGCTCGAAAGGACCGCGGCGTAGAAGTGCTCCGGGTAGTGAGCCTTCAAATAGGCTGTCTGGAAAGCTAGATAAGCGTATGCGACGCTGTGACTGCGGTTGAATCCGTAGTCTGAAAACTGGGCCATCAAAGAGAAGATCTTTTCGGCTTTTTCCTGCTTTATGCCCCGCTCGACAGCGCCGTTGATGAACTTCTCTTCATGAACAGCCATCTCCTCGCGCTTCTTCTTGCCCATCGCGCGACGCATTAAGTCGGCCTCGCTAAGTGTGTAGCCCGCCAGCTTCTGGGCGAGCTGCATGATCTGTTCCTGGTAGACGATGATGCCGTAGGTGTTGTTGAGAATCTCCTTCATCTCCGGCACGAGGTAACGCACGGCTTTTTTGCCGTGATGTCGTTGAATGAACTCATCTACCATGCCGCCATCCAACGGTCCCGGTCGATAAAGAGCGTTGAGGGCGGCGAGATCCTCAAGCCCCTTTGGTTTGAGCTTGCGACAGATCTCCTGCATGCCTGAAGACTCAAACTGGAAGACCGCTTCAGTCCTTCCATCAGCGAAAACGCTAAGCGCTTTAGCATCGTTAAGCGCTATATCCGGCCAGTTAATCTCATTACCAAACATGCGCTTAACGCTACTTAAACAGTCATTTATGATCGTTAAAGCGGTAAGCGCTAAGAAATCCATCTTAAGCATGCCGGTTTTTTCAAGGTCCGACATTACATACTGAGTGGTGAGTTCCTCCTTCCCGGAGACGGCGACCGGGATCAATTCCTGGAGTGGCAGCGGCGAGATGACCACACCCGCGGCGTGAACCGACGAGTGTCGCGCGCAGCCTTCAAGCCGGCGCGCAATCTCAAGTATTTCTTTAACCTGCGGATTGGTCTCCATCTCGCGCCGGAGTTCAGGTACTTGTTCAAGTGCCTGATCGAGAGTGACATTGCGTCCGCGAACCGGCGGCGGAATAAGTTTGGCGATCCGGTCGACCTCGGCATAAGGTACTTCGAGCGCCCGGCCGACGTCCTTGATGGCAGCCTTCGAGGCGAGCGTTCCGAAGGTGATGATCTGACAAACCGAGTCGCGGCCGTACAGGTCGGCGACGTGGTTGATGACGTCGCCACGGCCACGGACGCAAAAGTCGATATCGATGTCGGGCATCGTCACTCGCCCCGGGTTGAGAAAGCGCTCGAACAGCAGGTCGTACTGGAGTGGATCGATGTCGGTGATCTCGAGGCAGTAGGCGACCAGTGAGCCGGCCGCCGAGCCACGACCCGGCCCGACCGGAATCGAGTGCTCCCTGGCGTAACGGACGAAGTCCCAGACGATGAGAAAGTAGCCGGCAAACCCCATCTGCTTGATCATCTGGATCTCGCTCGACAGTCGCGCCTGGTAATCCGACATCGGCTGCTTCAACTCGCCGCGTGCGGTCTGTGCATCCAGGACCTGCTGGCGACGGCGCTCAAAACCGCCGCGCACCACCTTCTCAAAATAATCGTCGGCCGAGAGGCCCTCCTCTGATGCCGGAATCGGATATTGAGGCAGGTAGTTGACGTTCTCGGGCAGCTTCAGCTCACAGCGTTCGGCGATCTCGACCGTGCGCGTGAGCGCCTCCGGAAGCTCGTGACCGAAGATCTGCCACATCTCCGCCTGCGATCGCACATAAAAGTTTGGACTGGAATAGCGCAGGCGATTTGTATCGTTGACCGTCTTGCCGGAGCCGATGCAGAGCAGGACGTCATGCGCCCGAGAATCGTCGGGCATCAGGTAGTGCGCGTCGTTGGTCGCGACCAGCGGCACGCCCGTCCGTTTGGAAAGATCCACGAGCGACTTGCGGATGCGTTGCTGCGCGTCGAGACCGTGCTCCTGAATCTCGAGAAAGTAGTTCCCTTTTCCCAGGATCTCTTCAAACTCGACCGCCGCCTTCGCCGCTTCGTCACACTTATCCTGGGCCAGCATCGCCGACGGCACTCCCGACATGCAGGCGGAGAGGGCAATCAATCCCTTGCTGTGCTCGGCTAGCAGTTCTTTGTCGATGCGCGGCTTGTAGTAGAAGCCCTCGGTATACGCCTTCGAAGTCAACCGCACGAGGTTTTGGTAACCCTCATAGTTCTGCGCCAGCAGTATCAAATGAAAGTTGGCCTTTTCACCGGGCGCACTCGCTGCCTTTTCCTTGCGATTGCCGCGGGTGATGTAAGTCTCACAGCCGATGATGGGCTTCACTCCGCGATACCGCATCGCGTTGTAAAAGGAGATGGCGCCGAAGATGTTGCCGTGGTCCGTCATGGCACACGCCGGCATTTTTAACTCTTCCACCCGCTTGGAGAGAGGTTTGATTTGAATTGCGCCGTCGAGAAGACTGTAATCAGTATGAAGATGGAGGTGTACGAATTGTTGGTCCTGCATTTTTTATTAAACCCATCCGCAGATTACACAGAAAACAATCTGCGTAATCTGTGGGATGTTTTTATTCCCATTCAATTGTTGAAGGTGGCTTGGAGCTAATGTCGTAAACAACGCGGTTGATGCCGCGGATCTCAGAGACGATTCTGGCAGACACACGCGCCAGCAAATCGTGAGGCAGCCTGGCCCAATCGGCCGTCATGCCATCGACACTGGTCACGGCTCGAATCGCAACCACTCGTTCATAGGTGCGCTCATCGCCCATCACACCCACGGTCGAAACCGGCAGCAGCACTGGAAACGCCTGCCAAACCGAGTGGTATAACTCAGCGAGTCGTAATTCTTCATCGAGAATTCGATCCGCAGCCTGGACCAAACGAATCTTTTCCTCGGTGATATCTCCCAGAATACGCACAGCCAAACCAGGACCCGGGAATGGATGGCGTCCGAGAATATCTTCCGGCACTCCTAACTCTCTTCCGATTAGTCGTACTTCGTCTTTGAACAACTCGCGCAGCGGCTCGATCAGCTTGAGATTCATCTTCTCGGGCAAACCGCCAACGTTGTGATGACTCTTGATCACCGCCGATGGGCCACGCACCGAGATCGACTCGATCACGTCCGGATAAAGCGTCCCCTGGACCAGGTAACCGACGTTGCCGAGACGTTTTGCTTCCTCGTCAAACACATCGATAAAAACTTTCCCGATCCGTTTCCGCTTTTCTTCCGGATCCGTCACCCCCTTGAGCGCCGCCAGAAACATATCACCCGCACGCACACCGGCGATGTTCAACTTCATGCTCTGCTGCAACAGCGCCAGGGTTGACTCGAACTCGCCTTCGCGCAACAAACCGTTATCAACGAAGATGCACGTTTGTCGATCACCAACAGCGCGGTGAACCAACGCCGCTGCGACAGTGGAATCAACTCCGCCCGATAAACCGCACACCACACGCCCTTCAGATCCAAGCTGGTTACGAATACGTGCGACCTGATCGTCGATCACGGCCTCGGGCGACCAGTCGCCGCGGCACCCGCAAACCGAGAACAGAAAATTACGCAGCACCTGCGCGCCCAGCGGCGTGTGTGCAACTTCAGGATGAAACTGCACGCCATAGATCCCGCGCGACTCGTCTTCCATCGCATTCAAAGCGTCGTCGGTGAGTGCGGTCACATTAAATCCGGGCGGCACTTCGGTGACGTGATCGCCATGACTCATCCAAACGTCGAGTTCCTTAGGCAAACCTTTGAACAAATGACTCGTCGTGTCCAGTACCTTCAGGCGTGCGTAACCAAACTCGCGGTTTGGAGAAGCAGCGACAGCGCCACCCAGCTCACGCGCAAAGACCTGGAACCCGTAACAGATTCCGAGCGTTGGACAATCGACGGATTCGAGCAATTGCGGATCGGGCTTCGGAGCGGCCGCATCGTAAACGGACGACGGCCCGCCCGAGAAAATCAGACCTCTGGGCGATCTGGCGTTGATCGTTTCGATTGAGGCACTGAAAGGAAGAATCTCGCAGTAGACGCCCGCTTCTCTGACGCGACGCGCGATAAGCTGTGTGTACTGCGATCCGAAGTCAAGTATTATTACGGTTTCATGATTCTGGACGTTGCTCATTTGGAAGAAGGGCGATTATACGTTCCAGTCGTGTTAACTCAAAATTTTGATCACGGATTAGACGGATGTTGGCTTTAATTCGAATAATAACACTTTTACTCATCGCAAATTTTGCGAGCGGAGACATGCTTCTCTCGCAACCGCTCACCGTCCGTTGGCGTTACGAATCGGCGGTCACTTTGAACCTCACGCCGGCTTTCGACAGCGAGCGAATCTATCTGCCGCTGGCCGGCGGCACGATTGTCGCGCTCAAGGCGAAGGATGGACAACTCTACTGGCGATCGGAAATAGGCGGCGAGCTCTCGGCTTCGCCAGTCGCCGACGAGAGCGGGATCTATGTAGCTTCGGAAACGGTGGTCCAGGCAAACGAACCGCAGAAATCCGCCGGCGCGCTTCGTGCCCTCGGTCGCGAAGGCGGCGTGACCCAGTGGATGACTCCATTAGTCAGACCACTGCGCGGCGCACTCACCATCAGCGGCACCAGGTTATTTGCAGGCGGCAGTGATGGACGCGCTTACGCTTTCGACAAACGAACGGGGGGCGTCTTGTGGTCGATACCTTTTGCGCTCGCATTCAGCAATCAACCAGTCGCGAAAGGTGGCAAAGTCTACTTCGGCAGTGAAGACGGAACCTTGCTGGCGCTGGATGAAACGACGGGCCAATTGCTCTGGCGCCATCGAACCAAGGGCGCGATACATGGTCCAGTGGCTGTGACTGATGAGAGCGTCTTCTTCGGTTCTGGAGATGGTTATGTTTATGCGGTGAGCGCAGACAAGGGTCGATTGCGGTGGCAGAAGCGCACTGGCGCCGGTGTGGAAGCGGTCGTACTCGCCGGCGATACGCTGCTCGCAGCGTCGCTCGATAACTTTGCTTACCTGCTCAATTTCAAAGGCTCAATGCTCTGGAAAAAGCAGTTGCCGGGTCGCATCGCCGCGCAACCATTGGCCGTCGAAGAAACCGCTCTCTTCACGCCACTTTCCAGCTCGGAAGGTGTGGTGTTGGGCCTGAAGGACGGCAAACAAGTCAACTCTCTGCCGACCGGAGACGAACTGACGAGCTCAGCATCACCGATCATCGTCGGCGATGCCGTGATTCTTACTACCGAACATGGGTTGCTGGCCTTCGCCCGCCCGGCGGAGTCGACTAAGTCGAAGCAGTAAAGTAACCGCGGATGACACGGAATAAAATCCGGATTTTTATCAGTGTAATCCGCGGCCCGGGTTAGCTTCAATCTTCGCTTCACTCGCGTCGCTGCGACGCCAGAAGATTCCGACCATGCGAGACAGCAGGCCGTGCAGGATGTATGTGATCACGATTGCGAGCAGGACATATTGCGAGTAAAGGAAGATCAGCATCAACACTGAGAGTGCGAGGATGATCGTGCGCATACTGCGGACACTCGTGCCGACCGTCTTGAAACTCGAGAAGCGCCAGGTGCTGACCATCATCACGCTCAAAAACCCAACGAGCACCATCAACAATCCCGAATAAAGTTGCGCCTTCTCACTGCCGAAGGAGATCAACGGCGCCGGCGAGAAATGAACGAGCGCTGCGATCAAGCCGCCGGCAACCGGGATCGGCAAACCAACAAAACTCTTCTTATCGACTTTCGGTGTGCCTTCCGCGAGGATGCGCGGCCGCGACGCCTGCACGTTGAAACGCGCCAGACGAAACGCACCGCAGATCAGGTACATGAACGAAAGAAACCAGGCCAGCTTATGAACATGACTGCCCTCAGTCAGCGTCGCGCCATAACCCCAAACGTAAGCCAGCACTGCCGGCGCGAGACCAAACGTGACGACATCGGCAATCGAGTCGAGCTGGATACCAATCTCAGTCGTCGTCTTGGTGAGTCGCGCGATGCGTCCATCGAGCATGTCGAACAACAAAGCAAACCCGATCGCAATTGCAGCGTGATCGAAGTGAACTGTGGCGCCCGCCAGATCCGGTGTCGAGCTGCCGAGCAACTGAAAGCCGCGCAGTGACGACATCACGGAGTAGAATCCCATACCGATATTCCCGGCGGTGAACGCCGAAGGTACGAGGTAGAGTCCTTTCCGCACCCCACGGCGCGGTGGATTCGGACGTTCCTCTAGATCATCGTCGGTCATGAGATTCTCCCAATCACCGTCGTGCCGCCACGCACGTGCTGTCCTTCCTTAACCGTGATTTGCACACTTGGCGGAAGCAGCACGTCCGTACGCGAACTGAATTTAATCATCCCAAAGCGTTCTCCCAGTCCGAGATTATCGCCGTTCCCTTTCCAACAAACGATCCGGCGCGCGAGTATGCCCGCGATCTGCTTGCAGACTACCGTAATCTTCTCGCCCTGAATGGTCAACGCGTTTTGCTCGTTGACCAGGCTCGCCTTTTCGTTAGTAGCCATCAAAAACTTGCCCGGCGAGTAAGTGACATCGACAATCTTGCCCGGAATTGGTGAGCGGTTGATGTGTACGTCGAGTGGCGACAGGAAGATACTGATCACGTTCGGTGCGCCGTCGCTTGAGCTGGTCGGACCGATCCGCGTGACTCGTCCATCGGCCGGCGACACCACCACATCCGGATCTGACGGCGGAACACGTTTCGGATCGCGGAAGAAAAAAGCCATGAAAAGTGTGACCACGAGCAGAAACGCCGCGACATACCAAAAGCCGAGGACCGCAGCCGCAACGGCGATTAGTCCCGGCACTAAAATATAGGGAATGCTTTCTTTAACTATGCGCAACGTCAGTCTGCTATACGTTAAAGGGGACGCGTACTTTTCGTTCCACGTCCCCTCAATATTTAAGCTGGGAGAAACTGCCGCGGCAGTTTCAGTGACTCAGGCTTTGCGTTTTCTGGTATTGCAACATCATCGAATACATCTGGTCTTTCAAGGCCAGTTTCTTCTTCTTGAGCGTAATTTCCTCCAACTGTTCGTCGTCACTCGGATAGGAAAGAGCTGATAATTCACTCAGGCGTTCTTCGTATTTATGATGTTCCCGCGCTAATTCGCGAAATTCGGGATCTCGGTTTATCAACTCTTCCTTCAAACTATCCGTGGTTGCAATGTCCATGTTCGTGCATGTCTCCTTTCAGACGAATGAAAGTGGGCAGGATGGTTTCGGAGATCAGGGCCTGGAATCTCCATCGGATTGTGTCGCACGCAAAAATGGTAGCCGAACGAGTGAGGCAAATCAAGCGAGTAATTCACCCGAGGACAAGACTCATAACCACCGCATCTTCTCGGGGCTCTGAATAGTAATTGGCCCGCCGCGCAATGGCCCGGAAACCGCTCTTTTCGTAAAGGGCCTGGGCCGCGAGATTTGCGCTTCGGACCTCTAATAACACCGTATTTGCCTTGCGACGGCAGGCTTCCTGAAGCACCCGGTCGAGCAGGGCGGCCCCGATTCCCCGACGCCGGTACTCAGCCCTGACCGCCACGTTGTTGATGTGAAGCTCGCCGGCCGTTTCCCGGGCGACGATGTAACCGGCGATCGGACCCGATTGGACGATAGACGAGTGCATGGGTCGCGCTACCAGCATCAATTCGCGATTGCCGCTTTGCAGCTCCGCGTAATACGCCACCCAACCCCAGCGGCTCAGACCCGATTGTTCCTCAATCTCCACCACCTCCAGCAGGTCATGCTCGGACATACGCATGATCGCGATGTCTTTCAGATCAGTAGCTGGACGCGGTTTCGTCATACGATTAAGGGGTAAACAAGTTTACTGCTTTATGGCGGATTTGGTCTGCTCGATTTTGAACTGATCGAGCCAGAGGGTGCCGAAGATGGGACACGGTGCGGAGTCGCAGCCATTTCGTTCGAGACGAATGACGGCGGCCTGTGAGCTGGGTAACGTTGTGAACTCAAAGGTCAACGTACGCCAGGGAGTCGTCGCGGTGGGTAAGCTCTCGGATTTTCCTAACAACTGATTGTTCGTAGCATCCCGTGCAGTGATGATCGGTGGGACGCCGGTTACCAGATCTTTTGTCGCCACAGCGAACGAAATGTGATAACTCGTTTCGGGATCGACGATCAGTGTTTGTGATAACAGCGGCGTGCCGGGAGTCCAGTTGCCGTCAAGAATGATTTGCAGACTCTTCGCGCCTTCGAATTTTTCCGAAACATCCACTGCGAGACGGTGCTTTTGATCCGGAGCGACGATCCAGCCGAAGGCGACGTCGTTTAGCAGGAGCGGATCTTCAAAACCGCCGTTCGCGAACGAGGTGGCGGCAGAGCCGTGCGCGAGAGCAAACGCCTCGCGAAAAGATTTTGCTGCGAGTAAGAGGCGGACGAGATCGTTGCGGTCTTCGGTCGAGAGTGGGGTTGTTAGACGTTGGATTTGAGCGACGACTTCCGTGCCTTTTCCTTTCCCGGCGAGGTAACCGATCAGAGCGAGGCGTTCGGTATCGTTACTGATCCTCGTTAGATCTTCAGTGGTTTTTAGATCGCCTTTTGAGATGCCCCAGGCAAGATCGATCAGGTTGGGCAGATACTTTCGATTTGCGGTCGCGGCTTGTCTCAGATCAGCAAAGGCTTCGTCAAAACGGTTCATGCGCAGCAAAAGATTGCCACGTTGCCAGTGAGTGTGAGCGTAGTAAGGCGCCCAGCGGACTGCCTGGTCCAGCGCCGCAAGCGCGCCGGCGGTGTCGCCGAGTTCTTCGCGCGTGTTGCCGAGTTCGATCCAGAGGTAGTCGTCGCGATGGCGTAGCGTGACGGCTGATGCGAGTGCGTTGGCGGCGTCGGCGGGTTGTTGTTGATAGTTGAGAGCGGCTGCGCGTGCGCGATGAGCGTCCGGGTCGGAGGGATTGAGCTGGATTGCCGAGTCGGCGACGGGGATTGAGTGGGTGACTAGTGAGTAGCGTGTGAGTAACCGCGAGAAACCAAAGCGCGCCGACGCCTGAATGAGAAACAGGCACAACGCAATCGCGAACAGCGAAATTCCGACACGCATTATTAAGGAACGTATGAGCGGGGGCAAACCCCTCTTCCTGACTTGTTCTGCTCCATACTGTTCAGTTCATTCAGAGAACATGAAATAGAACAAGTCAGGAAGAGGGGCTTGCCCCCGCTCTGCATCTTTGTGCCACGCCGTCAAACAAAAGCGTGACGTCCCTAATGAACGTCACGCTCGAGATACGTTGATTGGAACGCCGCTACGGATTCGCGCCGCTCGGGTTGTCCTGGAAGGCGAGCGGTGTCAACGCGGCCGCGCCGATACCGGCGAAGATCGCCACGGTCGCTGCCGTTCCGAGTCCGAAAAGTCCACCACCACCGCCACCAGTGGCTGCGACCACGGCCCCTGTATTAGTGACTGTAGGCGCAGCAGCGCCCTGCGGGAAACAGACATTCAACACACCACCAGCAGCCGGATCGGTCTTGCCGGCTGTGCCCTGCTCAGTCGCGATCTCACCGTTCGTCTTCTTCTTCGCGGTCAGGATTGCGCACCCGTAAACGAGCAATGCCTTCACGTTGCCCTGGTCGTCATACGTCAACACGAGCTTCGTGTTCGGCGCGACGTCGAGTGAGCCGAGTGGTCCAAGATTGACGGTCGCCGACTGATCGGCGCCGGTTTCGATCGTGGCCCCTGTCAGGATCGAAGCGCCGGTCGTCGCACTTAGACCATTAACCGTGATCGGCTGATTATTTCTGGTTGTTAACCGCGCGACAAACTGTTGTGGAACCGGCGTGACGTTAGTCGCGTTAGCCGGCTCAGCGAGGCCAACCTGCAAACTAACCTGCGCGATCGAGAAAAGTAGTAACGCCGCAATTGCTCTGGGACCATTACGTCGTTTTTGGCTCATCAAAAATTTCCCTTCTTCAGGAAGAAACAATTCAGCAACACTGCTCCGCCGCTTGTTGGCGTAAGTCTACTGTTCCTGAATGTTTAGGTCAATGATTTTCTGGACTTATTTCACTTTCATGTAACGCTGGAAAAAGTCTTCCGCCAGTTTTGGATCTACCTGCTTCAAACGGTTGTACTGGTTCAATGCCGCTTTACGATCGTTCAGTGCAATGTACGTGAGCGCAAGATTGAAATGCGCCTCACCATAATCCGGCTTGAGCCTGACCGCTTCCTTGAACACCGTTGCCGCTTCCTTGTAACGCTTGGTTCGGAAATAGACGGTGCCGAGATTGTTGTTGGTCTCCGCATTCCCCGGCTTGAGCGCGAGCGCTTTCTTGTATGCTGCGATGGCGGGCTCAAACTGCTGGTCCTTGTAAAGCGCGGTGCCGAGACTGTTATACGCATCCGCGTGATCGCTCTTGAGTCGAACCGTTTGTTGAAACTCAGCCACCGCCTCTTTGAACTGTCCGCGGTTGTACAACGCGGTGCCGAGGTTGTAATGCGCCTCGGGAAAATCGGGCTTCGCGCGCGTCGCGCGCTGGAGTACGTCCAACGCTTCCTGATACTGGTTCAGCTTGTTGTACGCAGCGCCCAGATTGTTCTGCGCTTTGACGTAATCGGGTTTCAGCCGCAGTGCTTCTTTGTAAGCCGCGACTGCCTGTTGCAGATACTGATTTGCCGCGGCGCGATCCTGAGTCTCACCGAGTTTCACGTAAGCGTAACCGAGATTGTTGTGAGCCACTGGATTACCCGCGCGCAAACGGATCGACTCCTGTAGCTCAGTGATCGCGTTGCGAATGTCGCCCAGCGAGATCAACAAGCTGCCGAGGTTCGTATGCGCTTCGACGTAGTCGCTGCGCAACTGGATCGCGCGACGATACTCCGTCGCAGCGTCGCGCTGCTTGCCGGTCATGTAGTAAGCGTTGCCGAGGTTGTAGTGGGCATCGGCCGAGTCGGCTTTCGCGGCGACGGCTTTCTGAAAACTATCAACTGCACGCGGGTATTGTTCGAGCACGTAGAGCACTGCGCCGAGATTGTTTAAGGCGTCGGCATCGTTGGGCGCGAGCCGGACAGCGTTGTTGAAGGCGTCGAGCGCTTCCTGATAGCGGCCGGCTTTGTACAGGCTCGCGCCGAGGTTGTTGAAGGCGACGGCGTCGTCGGCTTTCAACCTGACGGCGTTTTTTAGCGCCGCGATCGATTCAGAGACTTTGCCGAGTTTGTCGTACGCGTAACCGAGATTGCTGTAAGCGGCGGCGTTGTCGGGCTGTAAGCGAACTGTTTGTTCGTAAGCCGCGGCGGCTTCGGCGAAACGGCCGAGCGTGATGTTGGTGTCGCCGATTGCAGCCTGCGCTTCGGCGCGTTCGGCGGCTG
>Ga0070699_100004731_pt1 | contig 12032 bp, 7 predicted proteins | sample KBSK1503metaG_FD_65473 | JGI IMG/M metagenome (GOLD analysis project Ga0070699, IMG submission 65473) | Corn, switchgrass and miscanthus rhizosphere microbial communities from Kellogg Biological Station, Michigan, USA - KBS K1-50-3 metaG | ecosystem: Host-associated > Plants > Roots >...
TTCTGGCTTGGATGCCGAGAGCGACTACGGCTATCTGTTCGTCGCCTTCCGACCCGACCTCTTTGGGCCAGCCGACACATTCGAGCGCCAGGTGACGCAGCTGATCGAGCGCGTCAAGGCGACCCCACGGCAGCCCGGCGTCGATGACATCCGCATTCCGTCCGAGCGGGCATTTCGCTCTCGCGAGCGCGCAGTCCGCGCGGGCCTGGAGATCGACCGGGTGGTATTCGATGCGCTCGTCGCCCTGCGCGCGCGGTAAGGATAGCGCTGGGGCTGCGTATCTTCTGAGCCCTTTGGCTACCAGTACACCCGGCTGCGCGCCAAATATGACGACTGGGAACAAAATCGCGCATCGGATGCATAGCGACAGCACAGACTGAGCGCGCGGTCGCCGAACGATGACGATTACAACGTGCGCGGCTACGGCCACCATTACGACCGAAGCCCAACGCATGACTACGGGCCGACGGTGGAGCTGGCAACCGACGCGGCGTAAGCTCATTTTTAGGTCCGCATGGTGCAATGAGGCTGGGTAGCCTTTCCTCGCTCAATGCCGACATGGAAGCCGAGTCGCCAGCGTTGCCTAGCCAATACTGGCGCCTGGCATGAATAAGGACTCTGATCATGCGATTTGGAATTTTTGGTGCGGCGCAAGCCGGCAGCCCGCGTCCCGGCACGCCGATGGGCCAAGGCTTTCATGACTTCATCGATTTCAACGTCGAAGCGGAAGCGCTTGGCTACCACAGCACGTTCCTGGTTGAGCACCACTTCACCGGCTGGAACCAAGTCTCGGCCACCCTCACCCTGCTGACGTGGCTAGCGGCGCGCACCACGACTCTGCGGCTCGGCACTGCCGTAATCGTGCTGCCGTGGCACAATCCGGTGCTCCTGGCCGAGCAGGCCGCGACTTTGGACCTCCTGTCGGAGGGCCGGCTCGATTTCGGAGTCGGCAAAGGTTATCGCTATAATGAGTTCACGGGCTTCGCGATCCCACTCGACGAGGCCGATGCGCGCTTCGAGGAGGCGCTTGCAATCATCACCAAAGCATGGACTTCAGGGCAACGCTTCTCGCACCACAGCCGCTTCTGGACCTTCAACGACATCCTGGTCGAGCCGCCGACCAGCCAAAAACCGCACCCGCCGTTCTGGATGGCCGCCGGGACCCCCTCATCCATTCGCCGCGTGGCCGAGCGCGGCTACAATCTGCTCCTCGACCAGTTCGCAGCGTTCGATGTCATTGGCGAGCGCATTGCCATATTCAAGGCCGAGCGCGCGGCGTGCGGGCGTGCCTACAATCCAATGGGGATTGCCCTTGCGCGCGACATGCATGTCGCCAACAACCAGGCCGCCAAGGACGCCGCCCTCGAACGCAATCGCCAGTTCCATGCACGCATTTTGGCGGTGGCGCGTTGGCCGGACCGCGCCGTCGGATCGCATATCCTAGCCTATAGTCATGCGCCCGAAGAAGCAGAGGCGAACAGCCTGGTCGGCACGCCAGACGAGATTATGGGCAAGCTCGAAGCCTTGCGGCGAGCTGGCATCGAATACGTGATTTTGAGCTGCGGCGGTTCGCGGGAGAGCCTCTGTCGTTTCGCGCACGAGATCATGCCGGCCTTTTCCGATGAACCAGCGAAAGTCAGAGCCACCCCCGTATAAAGTTGTCCGGCAATTTGCACACGTAACACGTGCGTGCGCGCGTCATGCGGTCTTACGTCGAACGTCACAAAACCTAACATTCCGTCGCAGAGAACAGCGAGATAACGAATCTGATACGTGGCTATCCGCTCTCGCCGTCATCAGACTGCGGCCGCCCGATGTAGTTAATGACCGGCGACGTCGGGTTGCCCTCTTCATCAAGCATCTGATGGCCGACCGTTTCGCTTCCAGCGCATGCGCGCCTTGCTCCACCAGATTTGTGCCGCCACGTTGTTATTGTGAACGGCGTTGTTATAAAGCGCGTTCGGAACGGCCCGGTCCGCTGCGCGGCCCCGGTCAAGCTCAAGACGAAATGCCGAGCGCAGCGTCTCCCGGTGAATGCCGCGGCCAGTGCGCGGTGAGATTACGAGCTGCCCGATGTCTTCGTGCGGCAAACCAACGCCCGATGGCCCCGGCAATGACCTGACCTAACGGTTCTCGCTGATCGTCGAGCAACGCCGACTGGCTGCCCGACGGAGCGCCATTGGGGATGCTGGATTATTCATCGTGCCATCACGGATGGCGGCGGCGCGGGCCGGGCCGCCTTGACGGCATTGCCGCGAGCGGCGCGAGCGAAGTCGCTGCGGCGGTTGCCGGCGGCCGGCCCGGCAGCACTACCACGCGCGTGCCGACCCGGATGCGGTGATAGAGGTCGATTACGTCCTCGTTCGTCAGCCGGATGCATCCCGAGGAGACGAAGGTGCCGATGGTCGAGGGCTGATTGGTGCCGTGGCTGCGATACGCCGTCTTGCCAGGACAGAGCGCGCGCCGAGCGGGTTGGTCTCGCCGCCGGCCATCAAGCGCGGCAGATAGGGCTGGCGCACGGGCGGCAACCGCCAAGCGATCTATCGGGAGGCGTCCTCAAGGATCATGTCGGCACCCTTCTCGCCGATCATGATCGTGGCCGCATTGGTGTTGCCGGACACGACCGCAGGCATGATCGAGGCATCGACCACGCGAAGCCCTGCAAAGCCGTGCACCCGCAGCCGTTCGTCGGTCACGGCCGCCGCGTCTTGCCCCATCCGGCAGGTGCTGACGGGATGGTAGGTGGTGGAGCCGCGGCGGCGGATGAAATCGAGCAGCTCGTCGTCGCGCTGGCACTGATCGCCGGGCTCGATCTCCTCGGCGATGTGGCGCGCCATGGCTGGTGCGCGGAAGATGCGCCGCAGTGCCTTGGTGCCGGCGACGATAGTCTCTCGGTCCTTCTCGGTCGCGAGATAATTGGGATGGATCGCTGGGGATTGGCGCGGATCAGCCGACTTAATCCGGACATAACCGCGGCTCTCCGGTCGCAACAGCGTGCAGACGCCGGTGACGCCCGGGAACGGATGCAGTTCGCCGCCGATGATGTCGCCGGAATAAAGCGCAATCGAGCACTGGCTGTCGGGCGTGGCGGAGGCCGGGTGCGCGCGCACGAAGCAGCCGGCGGTGATCGCCGACATGGTGAGGAAGCCGCGGCGGCTGATGGCGTAGCGCAGGCCCTCCGCGATCCGGCCGCCCCAGCCGCGCATCGCATCGTTGAGGGTGATCGGCTCCTTGCAGCGCAGCATGATGCGGCCGGCGTAATGGTCGTTGAGCCCGTCGCCCACGCCCGGCATGTCGGCGATGACCGGAATGCCGAAGGATTGCAGCAGCGGAGCCGACCCGAGCCCGGAGCGCTGCAGGAGCTGCGGCGAGTTGAAGGTGCCGGAGGCGACGATCACCTCGACCGCGGCGCGCGCCCAGCGCGTCTCGCCGCCGACCAGAAACTCGACGCCGGTGGCGCGCCGGCCCTCGAACAGCACGCGAGTCGCGAGCGCATTCGACACGATCCTGAGATTGGGACGCCTTCGCGCGGGCTTGAGATACGCAGCGGCCGCCGACGAGCGCACGCCGTTGCGGGTCGTGGTCTGGTAGAAGCCCGCACCCTCCTGCGTCGCGCCGTTGAAATCGTCGTTGTTCGGATAGCAGCACTGCTGCGCCGCCTCGCTGAAGGCTTCCGCCAGCGGGTGGCGGTCGCGCACGTCGGAGACGCCGAGCGGGCCGCCCGCGCCATGGAAGGCGTCGGCGCCGCGCTCGTTGTCCTCCGCCTTGCGGAAATAGGGCAGCACGTCCTCGTAGCTCCAGCCGACGTTGCCGAGCTGCCGCCAGTGGTCGAAATCCGCCGCTTGGCCGCGGATGTAGATCAGCCCGTTGATGGCGCTGGAGCCGCCCAGCACCTTGCCGCGCGGCGCGATCACCTGCCGATCGTGGCAGTGCGGCTGCGGCTCGGTGGCGTAGCACCAGTTGAATCGCCGGTCGGTGAACAGCCGGCCGTAGCCCACCGGAATGTGCAGCCAGGGATGCCGGCTGTCGGGCCCGGCCTCCAGCAGCAGGAGGCGGTGCTCCCCGGAGGCGGTGAGCCGGTTCGCCAGCACGCAGCCCGCGCTGCCGGCACCGACGATAATGAAGTCGAAACTCTCCTCGATCTCCGCCACAGCCGTTGCCTCTAGATCACCGGCGCCCCTCGGGAAGCCGCCGCCGGCGCAGCGGCCGCGCGGCGCACGCTGGTCGGCATGCCCGGTGGCAGACGCAGGTTCAATGAAGCCGCGCCCCGTTCTCGGCGTCGAACAGGTGGCAATAGCCGGTGTCGAAGCGGAACGATACCGGGCTGCCGGGCTGCAACGCCGTGCTCGGCCCCACCTTGGCGACCAGCCGGTTGCCGGCGGTGCTGTCGAAATGCACGAGCGTGGTGTCGCCGAGCGGCTCGGTGAGCTGCACCGTGCCCTTGAGCGGGGCGCTTTCGCCCAGGATGACATGCTCGGACCGCACCCCGAGCACAGCCCTGCATTCGGGCACCGCCGCCAGAACGCTGTCGGCCAGCGAATGCTCCAGCCCGTTGGAGCGGAACAGTCGCCCGCCGCGCACGGCCTCGATCGTGCCCTCGATGAAGTTCATGGTCGGCGTGCCGAAAAAGCCGGCCACGAACTGCGAGGCCGGCCGGTTGTAGATGTCGAGCGGCGTGCCGACCTGCTCGATGCGGCCCTTGCTCATCACCGCGATGCGGTCCGCCATGGTCATCGCCTCGGCCTGGTCGTGGGTGACATAGACGAAGGTCGCGTTTAGCCGCCGGTGCAGCGCCTTGAGCTCGGTGCGCATGTCGACTCGCAGTTTGGCGTCGAGGCTGGACAGCGGCTCGTCCATCAGGAACACCGCGGGATCGGTGACGATGGTGCGGGCGAGCGCCACGCGCTGGCTCTCGCCGCCCGAGCATTGCCGCGGCAGCTTGTCGAGCAGCGCCTGGATGTGAACCGCAGCGGCCGCTGCGCGCACGCGCTTTCGCACCTCCTCCTCCGGCACCTTCGTGACGCGCAGGCCGAACGCGATGTTCTCGAACACCGTCATGTGCGGGAACAGCGCGAGGTCCTGGAACACCATGCCGAGCCCGCGCTCGCCGGGCTCTAGATCGTTGACCACGGTGTCGTCGATGACGATGCGGCCGTTGGTCGGCGCCTCGAGGCCGGAGATCATGTTCAGCGTGGTGGTCTTTCCGCAGCCCGACGGCCCCACCATGATCAGAAACTCGCCGTCGCGGATCTCCAGGTTGATCCCGTTCACCGCCGCGTAGGCGCCGAACGTCTTGACCAGGTTTTCGATCACGATGCGAGCCACGTCCGCATCCCCGCGATTGCGCCGTCACTTGCGGATGGTGCCGAAGCTGAAGCCCTTGACCAGGTGCTTTTGGATCAGGATGCCGAGCACCACCACCGGGATGGTGATCATGGTGCCGATCGCCGCCTGCGGCCCGTACAGCCGTCCCTCCGAGGCGCTCTGGAACTTGTTGAGCAGCACCGTCAGCGTCGTCACTTCCGGATGGGTGAGGGTGAGCGCCAGCAGGAATTCGGCCCAATTCAGGATGAACACGAACAGGAAGGTGACCACCATGCCGGAGGCGACCAGCGGCAGCACGATCCGCCGGATGACGGTGATGCGGCTTGCGCCCATCAGGCGGGCCGCGTGTTCGAGCGTGTAGGGTACCTCGTCGACGAAGGTGAGCATCATCCAGATCACGAACGGCAGCGTGCTGGCGGTGTAGATCAAGATCAGCCCGATGTAGGTGTCGAACAGGCTGATGCGCGCGCCGAGCACGCCGCTGGTCGCATACGGGATCAGGATCGCGTAGTAGATGAGGACCGAGATCGCCACCACGATCGGCGGAATCATGCGGATGGTCAGGATGGTGTGCCGGAAATAGCGGCCGCCGACCTGGAAGCGCGAGATCGAATAGGCGAGCGCGGCACCGAGCAGGAGCGCAAGCAGCGCCGCGGTGGTGCAGACCAAAAGCGCGTCGCCGAGCCCCTTCCAGATCGAGAACGCCTGCTCTGCCGCCTGTCGGCTCAAGCTCGGGTCGATGCTGCGGAAGGCGAAGATCTGCGCGTAGTTGTGCAGCGTCGGCGCCTCCGGCAGCCAGTGCGGCGGCCAGGCCACCCATTCGCCCGAATCCTTGAACGAGGTCGAGACCATCCAGAAGATCGGGAAGGCGATGAAGAACGTCCACGCCAGCAGGATGCCGTGGCGCAGCGTGCGCCGCACCCGCTCGCGCCGAACTCTGCGGGCGCGCGCCTGTTCGGGAGTGAGCCCAGCTTTTAGCGCCACGTTCAGACCTTCCCCTCGACCGTGCTGCGCTGCCGGATCAGGAGATAGATGCCGACGTAGATCAGCACGGAGAACATAATCAGCAGCAGCACCGAGGCGGCCGCCCCGAAGCTGAACTTGTTGAACACCCAGACCTGCTCCCACAGGAAATAGGCCACCGTCTGCGTGGAGGTGCCTGGCCCCCCGAAGGTGAGCAGTACCACCGGGTCGAACATCTTGAGTGCCTCCATCGAGCGGATGATCACCGCGATCACGATGGCGGGCTTGAGGAGCGGCAGCTGCACGCGCCAGAAGTTCTGCCAGGGGGTGGCGCCCATGACGCGGGCGGCGTCGATCAGCTGGCGGGGCAGCGCCGAGAAGCCGGACAGGAAGATCAGGAAGGTCAGCGAGGTCCACTGCCAGATGTCGGCGATGATGATGGCGAGCTGCGCCGCCACCGGATCGGACAGCCAGCGGATGTGCGGATCGATGCCGAACCGTTCCAGAAACGGCGCCAGCAGCTGGTTGAGGGGGCCGCTGTCGATGTAGATCATCGAGAAATTGTACCCGACCACGATCGGCACGATCATCATCGGGATCAGGAAGATGGTGGTGTAGAACTTCTTGGAGCGCGTGCACTGGTGCACCAGCATGGCGAGCACGAAGCCGACCACGAGCTCGACCACCACCGCCACGCCGGCGAAATAGAAGGTGCGCGCGATCGACAGCCAGAACAGGTCGCTGCTGAGCACCGCCTCGTAGTTTTCCAGGCCCGAGAAATAGGCCGTCTCGAACGGGCGGTTGGCGCGCCATTTCAGCACGCTGATGTAGATCGTGAGCAGGAACGGGACGAAGATCACCAGGATGAACAGCAGCTCCACCAGCAGGAACGGAATGCGCGGGAAGACGCGGTCCGAGCCGAGCCATCTGCCGAAGCGCCTGAGCGCGCCTGGCGCAGCCGCCGTGCCCACGGCAAAGCGCGTAGCCGGTGCGGCGATCTCCGTCCTGTCCGCCCGATCCAGAACCTCAGCCATGTGCAACGGACTTGCTTTCGTCTCTCCTTCCGGAGAGGCCGGCATGCCGCCCTCCCGTCGGGGAGGGCAGCGGTGCCGCGCTCCCCCCGCGCCGTGCGAGATCGATCAGAACTTGTCGAGATAGATCCCGCTCTCCACGCCCTTGCGCCAGATCTTGATCTGGTTCTCGCGGCCGACGTCGTTGGTCACCTTGTTCCAGCCAGCCTCGATGCGCCGGGCGGCCTCTTCGGGGGTGATGTTCTTGTTCATCACGTCGGCGAGGTTATTATCAAGAATCTTGAAGTACTCGTAATTCCCCTCCAGCATCAGCAGGGACGCCGCGTATTTCGTGTTCTCGAGCGTGGTCTTGACCATCTCGGCGCCGAAGCGGGAGACGATCTTCGGATTGTTGATCTGATCGACGCGATAGGGATCCCAGAAGCCGCGCGGATGGGCGACCGCCTCGTCGCTCACGCTCGGGCTCGTGAACCACTGCACGAACAGGTAGGCGAGCTCCGGATGCTTGGAGTAGGCGCTCACCATGTAGCCGGTGCCGGCGGCCTGCGGCGCGCGCCGCACCAGCTTGCCGTCGATCATGTTGCCCGGAATGATGCACGTGATCTGCTTGCCCTTGATCACGCTGTTCGGGTTGCTCTCGCCAAAGCCGACGATCGATGGAAACGACATCGCCGAATAGGCTTGGCCGCTCGCCCAGAACGGATAGATCTGCGGCGTGCCCCAGCCCTGGATGTCCTTGGGCATGTGCTCAACGCTGGCGGCGAACGCCCGGATCGCGGCAATCCCGTCGGGCGTGTTGATCTGCGGCTTCATGTCCTTATCGAACAGCAGCCCCTTCATGTAGACCGGAAAATGCCGGTACGAGAAGTTGATTGAGCGGTAGCCGAGCGCGCCGTAGAGCGGCTTCTCGAACTTGATGCCCCAGCGGGTGTCGCCCTCCTTGGTCTGGAAGAAGGCGGCCTGCTGCGCCCATTCCGCCACGGTGTCCGGGCAGCCGACCTCCTTGTTGAACCTGGCGTGGTACTCGGCGCGCGCCTGCGGGTTCTCCACCAGGTCCTTGCGAAGCACCAGCAGCAGATGGTCGCCGTCGTTGACCATGATGTAGAGCTTGCCATCGTGGTACTGCTGATACTTCAGGCCGTCGGCGACGCCGGAGAAGTCCGGCTTGTACTTGGCGGCATAGTTGTCGAGCGGAATGATGACCTTGGCGCCGGCGGCGTCGGGGGCGGTGTACGGGAAGTCGTTGAAGATGTCGTAGACGCCGGTCTTGGCAACACCCTCCTGCATGATCTTGGCCGGGATGTCGGTGTAGCCGAGCGGCACGATCTCCATCTTCACGCCGGTAAGCTCCTCCCACTTCTTGGCGAAGTCCGGGAACGAGTTGTTGTAGAGCGAGCTCAGCAGGATGGTGAGCTTTGGCTCCTTAAGGTTATTGGACTTCACATAGTCCTTGGCGGCAGCGACAGCCCGGTCGGCCACGGGTTCGGCGAGCGCCTGCGGCGCCGCCGCAATCATCAGTCCGACCGCCGCGCATAACAGCCTTCGCATGTTGTCCTCCCCGCACTGTGTTTATGCCTTGCACGCAGACGCAATCGGCACGCCCAGCGGCAGCCTAATCGCCAGCGGCGATGCCGCCTTCGCGGCGCTGTTGGTCAGTTCACGGTTCACGCATGCCCCGGAGGCAGGTTGCGCGAACGGCCGGCTGCAATGCAAGCCAGCTAAAGTACTATAACAGAAGCCGGGCTTCACCAGTATGGCCGGCCGCGGCAAGTTTGCGTTGCCCAACGCCGCAGGCCGCGCCTTGCCGCCGTTCAGCCGGATCGGCGTGCGGCGCGGATGAAGTCGGCGACGCGCTCGGCGATCATGATGGTCGGGAAATTGGTGTTGGCGGCGGGCACACTCGGCATGACCGAGGCGTCGGCCACGCGTAGGCCGGCCACGCCGTAGACGCGGCATTCTGGATCGACCACCGCCATCGGATCGTCCGCGCGCCCGATCGCGCAGGTGCAGCTCGGATGAAACATGGTGCCCGACGCCGCCAGGATTTCGGCGTCGGTCAGCGGCGGTCCTGAGCCGTTTCTGTCCGCGATCAGCCGGCCGGGCCGGATGGCGCGGCCGATGACCGCGCGCCGCAGCGTGGTCGGCGCGCACAGCACCGTTGCCGCTGCAAACGCCTTGACCGCGCCCACAGCCCCGGTGCCGTCGATCAGGCGGAGCGGCGGGTCCCGCGGCAGCAGATAGACCTCCTCGAAGCAGTCGCGCACGGATGGTTCATTGATCAGCGCCTCGGCCAGGCGCGTCGCCATGACCATCCGCTTCGAGTCGCGCGGATCGGTCAGGAGCCGCTGCGAAACCGCGGGCGGCACATCGGGATCACGCGATCGCAGCGTCACGGAACCGCGGGAATAAGGCTCGTACAGCGCGGCTGCGATCATCCCCATGCCGGTCCCGAACGACCGGGCGCTGACGCGGCCGACCAAATAAAGAAACAGATCGCCGGCAGGACACCCTTCCACGTTGGACGAAAAGCGCAGGCTAGTGATGGTATAGTGCCGGTCGGCGTGGGCGAGACGCGATTGCGGCTTCAGCGTCATCGCGAAATGCAGGAGCGAGTGGTTCTGATAGTTCTTCCCGACGCCGGGACGATCCGAGACCGACTCGATTCCAAGGGCCTTCAGCTCCGCGGCCGGCCCTATTCCGGAGCGCAGCAGCAGCGCTGCCGAATGCACGGCGCCCGCACACACCACGACCTCCGAGGCAGACAGGATCACGGTCTCGCCGTCGCGCTTGGCGATGACGCCGCACACGCGGCCGTTCTCGATCCGCAGATTACGGACGCTCGTGCTGGTCATGATCTTGAGGTTTGGCCGGCGGCGGACTTCCGGCGTGAGATAGCAACGTGCGCTGCTCGCCCGTTCCCTGTCCTGGCTGAGCGGGGTTGCGAAGAATCCGTCTTCCGCGGTTTCATTGATGTCCGAAAGCGATTTCATCCCGCGGCTTGCCACCACCGCCTCGATGCGGCGCATGTAGACCGGCCACTTCTCGCGGGGGAGGCGATGGATGATGTTGGGGCCGCTAGTGTTCCGCTCCGGTCCCAACCGGTCGAGGTCGCAGGTCATCGCGCGGAAATAGGGCAGGACGTCGCGCCAACCCCAGTTGCGTGCGCCTCTGGCCTCCCAGCCGTCATAGTCCGAAGGCAAGCCGCGCAGGGCGATCATGCCCATGACGCTCGAACCGCCGCCTACGACGCGCGCCTGCGGAAAAGGGCGCGCCGCATCTCTATCGGTCAGGCTGGCAGTGAGATTGGGCCAGAAGTAGTCGCGGTTGAGAAACGAGCGCGGGAAAATGTCCTTGATGTCGTCCGGGACCTCGCCGGGCACCGTGTCACTGCCTGCCTCGACAAGCGTGACCCGGAGCGTGGGCTCCTCCGACAGCCGAGCGGCCATCGCGGCCCCGGCGGAGCCCGCACCGACAACCAAGATATCGCTGTGCTCCATGAACGTGTCCTACGGTGGTCAACTGCGTGCCGTCCGGGCGACAGCGGGCCGATCGAGCATCGGATGATACAATTGCGCTGGCAATCCTGCGTCATGGACGGCGAGGCGGTCGCCAACGGAATGCCACCCTCCCCCAAGATTCGGCGATAGTGCCGCAGTTGAATTTTGATCGGGTGAATCGGAGCTAGCCGTTCCGCTTATTTGATTTTGAACTTCAGGGACCCTGCACCACCTTCACCTCGTGGTGTGCTAGCAAACGCAACCCCTAGACGTTTTCCCTTCCGGCTCATAACCAAGAACTTGTCCTCCGGCATATGACCTTCGGCCTTCAACAGCTTTTCCAAATCAGCCTTGAATGTCGCCTCTGCCTCAACCATCGCATCGAAGGATTTCTTCACTGCGGCAGGCAGATCATCTGCATCGATGTTCTGCCACTTCAATTCTTCCCGTGCCATTGTCTTGCACCGAATGTAGCTGCTATCAGGCCGAAAGCGTCGCCGTCTTAGCGAACTGGCCGTCTTTGTTTCTGTGGCAAAGAGACGACTTTCTTTGGTGTCATGACCTGGGCGTCGGCAATGCGAGTGTTAAGAAAACCGCGTTCGATGGCCTCGTAGTAGTCGCGCGCCCGCACCTCCGCCGACTGGCCAGCGAAAATAACGACATAGCCGGCACCGTCGCTGTCGAAATACTCCACCCGCCATGCGCCTTCAAGTTCGAGGTCAGCCGCCAGGGCGAGATCGCGAGGTTCGAGGGTCGCAGTTTTTTGGCCATATTCACGACTCAACGCTCATTGTTGGTCGCAGTTCCATCGCAAGGGCAAGCCGTTCGTTTCAGGGATTGCATTGGCTCAAGCGCGCCTCCATAGAGCGGTGGCGATGATGGCAGTCGGACGGCTGGCCCTTCAGAGCGCGCGCGGCGAACCAGTCCTTCAGCCCTGGGGCGACGAACGAACCGTTGGTTGTAAAATGACCAGAACAGAATCGATAGGGTTTTATGAATCCCTCACGCCGCGTATGCACTGCCTCACCCATCTCCGAGAGGCGATCGTCTCAGCGGGGCAGTCTGTTCGCGAGCTTACTTCTTCCGACGGTTATAGGGACTTTGATTCGTTGGGCGGAGGGAAACCCCCTCGATCGAGGCCTTCTGATAGATGGACTCGGTCGAGCGTCCGAGCTTTAGGGCGACCACCCGCGTCGGCGTATTCTGCTTCGCGAGC
>Ga0070699_100004733_pt1 | contig 12029 bp, 11 predicted proteins | sample KBSK1503metaG_FD_65473 | JGI IMG/M metagenome (GOLD analysis project Ga0070699, IMG submission 65473) | Corn, switchgrass and miscanthus rhizosphere microbial communities from Kellogg Biological Station, Michigan, USA - KBS K1-50-3 metaG | ecosystem: Host-associated > Plants > Roots >...
CGCGTGACCGCGCGCACGACGCGCGGCTGGACCAGGTCGCCGCCGTTGGCCACCGCGCTGACGGCCGCCGCCATCTGCAGCGGCGTCACGCCAACCTGGTAGCCCATCGCCATCGACGCGAGCGCGCTCTCGGTCTGCCGCGAGGGATCCCACAGGATGCCGGGGCTCTCCGACGGAAAGTCGGGCGACGTCGGGTGGCCGAAGCCGAAGCGGCGGGCATACAGGCCCATGCGTTCCGCCCCGACTCGAAGACCGATCTTGATCGCACCCACGTTGCTCGAGCGGACGATCACGTCGGTGAACGAGAGCACGCCGTAGTTGTGATGCTTGTCCTCGTCGACGACGCGCGAGCCGAAGCGGATCACGCCGGGACTGGTGTCGACGGCGTCGGTCGGCTTCAGCAGCTTCTGCCCGAGCGCGGCGGACGCGGTGACGATCTTGAACGTCGAGCCGGGCTCGTAGAGATCCTGGATGGCCCTGTTGCGGCGTTCCTCGTCGCGGAAATTCCGGTACGCGTTCGGGTTGAAGGTCGGATAGCTGGCCAGCGCCAGGATTTCGCCGCTGGCCGGATCCATCACGATGGCGGAGCCGCCCTCCGCGCCGGCGTACTCCACGCCAGCCTGCAGTTCCCGCTCGGCGATGTGCTGCAGGTACTGGTCGATCGTCAGCTCGAAGTCGGCGCCGGTCGTCGACGGCCGCTCGACGCGGCTGAATGCGTGGCGCTTGGCGTCGGTCTGAATGAGCACCGTGCCCGCGTGTCCTTTGATCAGATTGTCATACGTCGCCTCGATGCCCGCGAGGCCGGTGTTGTCGATGCCGACGTAGCCGAGCAGGTGCGCGGCCAGCTCCTTGTTGGGGTAGAAGCGCCGGTTTTCCTTCATGAAACCGACGCCCTCGAGCTGCAGGTCGGCGACGCGCCGCGCCTGATCTGGCGTCACCTGGCGGCGCACGTAGACAAATGCGCGGCCGCGGCGGATCCGTTCCGCCAGCGCCTGGCGATCCGCCGTCGCGCAGTCGCCAAGCGCCCGGCACAGCGACGCGGCCGCCTGCGACGGATCCGCAATCTCCGTCGGCACCGCGTAGATTGAATCGGCGTCCACGCTGTAGGCGAGCACGTGGCCGCTGCGGTCGCGAATCTCGCCGCGCTTGCCGGACGCGGCGACGGTGCGCAGCTGCTGGCGCTCCGCGCGCGCGACCAGATCGGCGTGGCGGTAGACCTGGAGGTAGACGAGCCGCGCCTCGATCACCGATGACCAGACGAACAGGCCGACGGCCGCGACGACGATTCGGCTCTTCAGCGTCCTCCGCCAGGCGTTGGCGGGCTTGCCACGAGCGACGTCGAGGGGCCTGCCCCGAGCAGCGTCGAGGGGCTTGCCGCGAGCAGCGTCGAACGACGTCTCGGCCACCTGATCGGTCCCTTCTTCCTAGCGGCGGGCGACGACGGACTTCGGCGGCGGCGGTGTTGTCACCACCCGCTCGATGACGGTGGCGTCATCGGCGGCGGGCGCAACCATGCCCAGGCGCTGGGTCGCGAGGCGCTCGATGCGAGCCGGCGATCGCAGTGTGTCCATTTCGAGCCGGAGATGACGGGTGATTTCCTCTTCCGCCGCCCGTTCCTTCTGCATCTCCTCGATGCGGTAGCCGTGGCGCAGGAGCTCGAAGTGCTGCCACGCGGAGAAGAGCAGCACGGCGACGAGGAAGACGCCGACGGCGACCGAGCGCCACATCTCGAGATGCCGCTCGCGATCGATCTCGCGGACGATCGGGTTGTTGCGGACATCCTTCTTGATCGCGTACTCGAACTCGCCGCTCATGACGCCTGTCCGATCTCCGCGGCGCGCAGCTTCGCGCTGCGCGCGCGCGGGTTCCGTTCGATTTCCGCCTCGGCCGGGACGAGCGGCCGCTTCGTGCGAATCCGCAGGCCGAACCCCTCGGCCTGCAGCGCGCGAAGCGTGTGCTTCGCAATCCGGTCTTCCAGCGAGTGAAACGTGATCACCGCCATCCGTCCGTTCGTCGCCAGGCGCCGCGCCGCGTCGCCGAGGAAGCCGTCCAGCCCCTCGAGCTCGCGGTTCACCCAGATGCGAATCGCCTGGAATGTCCGCGTCGCCGGATCGATTCTCGAGTACCCCTTGCGTGGGATCGCCCGCCGTACGACCTCCGCGAGCTGCCCCGTCCTCTCGAGGGGGGCCCGCTCCCGTGCGGCGACGATCGCCCTGGCAATGCGCCGGGAGTGGCGCTCCTCGCCGAATTCGTAAATCAGGTCCGCCAGCGTCCGCTCGTCAACCCCGCGGAGGGCCTCGGCGGCCGTGGGCCCGGCCGTCGTGTCCATCCGCATGTCGAGCGGATCGTCCTGCCGAAAACTGAATCCCCGCCCGGGCTCGTCGAGCTGCATCGACGAGACCCCGAGATCCGCCAGCACACCGTCCACTTTCCCGACGCCGCGCTCGTCGAGCACGGCGCTGAGCCGTCGATAGTCCGCATGCACGACCTCGACGCGCTCCCCGAATGCCTTCAGCGCGCTCCGCGCGGCGTCAACCGCCGCGGGATCGCGATCGAGCGCGACCAGGTGCGTCGCCCCGCCTTCGAGCAGCGCGCGTGCGTGACCGCCGAGACCGACCGTGCAATCGACGAACACCCCGCCGCGCGACGGTTCGAGCTGCTCGAGCACTTCGGCGACCATGACGGGCTCGTGGACCGGGCTCAAGGCTCATGGCTCACGCCGTCATATGCCGTGCTCCGACAGCTTGAGGCCGTCCTCGTCGGTCCACGGGTCGCGCGCGAGCTTCTGCGCGAAGCGCTCCTCGTTCCACACCTCGAGGTATTCGATCTTGCCGAACACGCGCACATCGCCGACGATAGACGCGCTGTCGCGCAGCAGCTGCGGGATGACGATGCGGCCCTGGGCATCGAGCTCGCTCGCCTGGCCGTAGAAGCTGATGCGATCGAGAAACTTGACGACGGACGGGTGGTTTGCCGGCGCCTTCGCGAGCCGCTCCTCGATGGAGAGCCACGCGCTCATCGGGTAGATGCGCACCGATTCGCCCGTCACGCTCGTGACGAACACGTCGGGCCCGCGCTGGTCCTGGATGAGGCCCCGGAACAGCGTCGGGATCTTGAGGCGACCCTTGTCGTCGATACGTGTCGGGGCGCTCCCCCGTAGGCCTTTTTGCTCCACTTAGGTCCACAAAAATCCACCTGGATAGTAAAACCGGCCGTATTAGAAGTCAAGGCCGCAAATCATTCACAGATCTGCACTTGTGTTTGAAGCTGATCCGTTGAGTTTTAGGTCAGACCCGGGGTGACGGGCCCCTCTGGGCGAGTCAGAGTCGGATACGGGCAGTACCCGACTCCGACTCGCAGACGGGCCGTAACCGACTCCGACTCGCATACGGGGCGTATCCGACTCCGACTCGGAGACGTGATGTAGGCTGGGGATTCATGCTGCGCGCGGCGCTGATTGGCCTTCCTTCCAGCGGAAAGACCACCCTCTTCCAGTTGATGACCAGCATTCACGAGGCGCCCCGCGGCAAGGGCGATGTGAACATCGGGATCTCCAAGGTCCCCGACGACCGGCTCGACAAGCTGACCGCGATGTACAACCCGAAGAAGCGCGTCCCGGCGACGGTCGAGTTCACCGACGTCGTCGCTGCCGCGCGCGCGGGGGCTCAGGCGCTCGTGGACGTCGCCGGCTACAAGAACGCCGACGCGCTCGTTCACGTCGTTCGCGCGTTTCGCGATCCGTCGGTGGCGCATCCGTCCGGCTCGATCGATCCGGCGCGCGACGCCCAGACGATGGAGGACGAGCTGATCCTGGCGGACCTCGGCGTCGCCGAACGCCGGCTCGAGCGCATCGAAAAGGACCTGAAGAAAGGAAAGTCCGCGGAGCTCGAGAAGGAGCGCGATCTCGTGCAGCGCTGCAAGGACGCGCTGGAGCACGGCGCGCCGCTGCGCGCGCTGCAGCTCGCGGGCGACGATCTCAAGCGCCTGCGCGGCTTCCAGTTCCTCTCCGCGAAGCCGCTGCTGCTGGTCATCAATCTCGACGAGAACGACGTCGCCGGGGTCGGCGCTGACGTCGCACGCGCCGCGGAAAAGGCCGGCCTGACGTCGTTCCTCGCTCATGCATCGACGCGCGCGGTCGCGCTCTGCACGAAAATCGAGCTGGAGATCTCACAGCTCGGCGCAGACGATGCGAAGGCGTTTCTCAGGGATCTCGGCCTGAGCGAGTCGGGCCTCGATCGCGTCATTCGCACCAGCTACGACCTGCTCGGCTACATCTCGTTCTTCACGGTCGGCGAGGACGAATGCCGCGCGTGGTCGATCTCACGCGGCACGCCCGCGCAGCTCGCGGCCGGCGAAATCCACACCGACATCCAGCGCGGCTTCATCCGTGCGGAGGTGGTCGCCTACGACGCGCTGATCGCGCGCGGGTCGATGCACGCGTGCCGCGAGCACGGCGAGGTCCGCCTCGAAGGCAAGGACTACATCGTCCAGGACGGCGATATCATCAACTTCCGCCACGCAACCTGACGTGACACAGCTTCGCATTCTGATCCTCGAGGCGCAGGTGCCGTTCGTGCACGGCGGCGCCGAGATCCTGGTGCGCGAGCTCGCGGCGGCGCTCACCGCGCGCGGCCACCTCGCGCAGATCGTCTCGGTCCCCTTCACCGACGCGCCCAAGGAGGAGCTGTTCGCGGGCGTGGAGGCGTGGCGGATGCTCGACGTGACCAGGGCCGCAGGCGGCGACGTCGACCTCGTCATCCCTACGAAGTTTCCGACCTATTTCGCGAGGCACCCGCGGAAAGTGCTCTGGCTCGTGCATCAGCACCGCGCCGCGTACGAGCTCGCGGGCACCCGATTCAGCGACTTCGACCACACGCCACGCGACGTGGCGCTGCGCCGCCGGCTGATCGAAGCCGACACGCGCGTGCTGCGCGAGTGCATCGGCCACTTCACGATCGCGCGGACCGTGTCCGATCGGATGCTGAAGTACAACGGCATCGCGTCGGAAGCGCTCTACAACCCGCCGAAGCTCGCCAGCCGCCTGCGTCCGGGCCCATACGGCGACTACGTGCTGACGGTGACGCGCCTCGAGCACGTCAAGCGCGTCGACCTCACCATCGACACGTTCGAGAAGACGACGGCATCCGTCCGCCTGTTGATCGCCGGCGACGGCTCGATACGGCACGAGCTGGGCGAATACATCGAGCGCCGCGGCCTTCGGGATCGCGTGACGCTGCTCGGCCGCGTGGACGATGACCGGCTGATCGAGCTGTATGCGGGCTGCCTCGCGGTGCTGTTCGCGCCGTACCAGGAGGACTACGGCTACGTGACGCTCGAAGCCTTCCTCTCGCGCAAGCCGGTGATCACGGCGCGCGACTCCGGCGGCACGCTCGAGTTCGTCGCCGACGGCGTCAACGGCTACGTCTGCGAGCCGACGCCCGAATCTCTGGCCGAGGCCGTGAATCGGCTCGCGGCGGACCCGTCGCGTGCCGCGTCGCTCGGCGAGCGCGGCCGCGGCATCGCGGCCGCGATCACGTGGGACCACGTCGTGGATCGTCTGATCGGGGCAGCGCACCTGGTCGGAGCGGGAGCGTGAGGATCCTCGTTGCCGAAGCGCGCGTCCCGTTCGCCCGCGACGGCGCGGAGCTGCACGCGCAATCGCTGGTCACGCAGCTGCGCCTGCGCGGCCACGATGCCGAAACCGTCGCGCTCCCCTTTCACGGGCGCAAGAACGAGCTGCTCGAGCAGGCGTGCGCGTGGCGGATGCTCAACCTGTCGAGCAGCAACGCGCGCCCGATCGACCTGTTGATCGCGACCCGCTTTCCGACCTGGTGCGCGCGTCATCCGCGCAAGGTCGTCTGGCTGATTCACCAGCATCGCGCCGCGTACGATCTCTACGGCACGCCGTACAGCGACTTCACCGGCAGCGACGAGGACAGGCGGCTGCGCGAACAGATCGCGGAGCTCGATTCCAGGATGTTCACGGAGTGCGAGACGATCGTCACCAACGCGAAGAACACCGCCGACCGCGTCCGGCGGTTCAACGGGGTCGACGCCCGTCCGTTGTACCATCCGCCCCCGATTGCCGACCGCCTGCGCGCCGGTCCGTACGGCGACTACATCCTGCTGGTGTCGCGTCTCGAACCGCTCAAGCGCGTGGACCTGGCGATTGCCGCAATGATGCAGGTCGCCGCGCCGGTCCGCCTCGTCATCGTCGGCGACGGCTCGCAGCGCGCGGCGCTCGAGCGCGAAGCCGCGCAACGCGGCGCGGCGAACCGGATTACATTCGCCGGTGCGTTGTGGGGCGAGGCCGTCGCGGAGCTGTACGCCGGAGCGCTCGGCGTTCTCTACGCGCCGTTCGACGAAGACTACGGATACGTGACGCTCGAAGCATTCCTTGCGGCGAGGCCCGTGATCACGGCGGCCGATTCCGGCGGCACGCTCGAGTTCGTGCGCGACGGCGTCAACGGGTTCGTCTGCGCGCCCGATGCCGCGGCGCTGGCGGCCGCCATCGACAGGCTCGCCGGCGACCGGCCGCTCGCCGAACGTCTCGGCTGCGCCGGTCAATCGGCCGCGCGCGCCATCACGTGGGACGGCGTCATCGAGCAGCTCCTTGGCTGATTGCTCCGACGTCTCGATCGTCATACCCGCGATGAACGAGGCGGACGCCATCGGCGCCGTGGTCTCGCGGCTGCGCGGCGCCGCGGCGTGGAAGGAGATCATCGTCGTCGACGATGGGTCGGCTGACGAGACCGCCGCGCAGGCGCGCGCCGCCGGCGCCTGCGTCGTCAGGCATCCGTACAACAAGGGGAACGGCGCGGCGGTGAAGACCGGCATCCGCCGGGCGAGCGGGGCGTTCGTCCTGATCATCGACGCCGACGGCCAGCATCCGCCCGAAGACGCGCGGCGGATCGCCGCCCGCCTGGGGGATTTCGACCTGGTCATCGGCGCGCGCAACGGGGCGACGCAGGCGTCCACCGCGCGCCGCGCCGGCAACGCGCTGCTGAACAACCTCGCGAGCTACCTCACGAGCCGCCCGATCCCGGACCTGACGTCGGGGTTCCGCGGCGCGCGCACCGACTGCCTCCGCGAATTCATCCACCTGCTCCCCAACGGCTTCTCCACGCCGACGACCACGACGCTCGCGTTCATCAAGGCCGGCTACAACGTCGCGTTCGAGCCGATCGACGCGCGGCAGCGGAGCGGCCGCTCGAAGATCCGCTTCGCGCACGACGGCGCGCGCTTCCTGCTGATCCTGCTGAAGATCGTGACGCTCTTCAGCCCGCTTCGCATCTTCCTGCCGCTCAGCGCCCTGTCGTTCGCGCTCGGATCGATCTACGGCGTCGTGAACATGATCGCGACCGGGAAGATTCCCAACGGCGCGGTCATCCTCATCCTCTTCGCCGTCATCGTCTTCCTCGTCGGCCTCGTGTCGGAGCAAATCGCCTCGCTGCGCTTCGAAGGTCCGCGACAATAGGACGTGATGCGTCCGCTGGTCATCGTTCCCACGTACAACGAGCGTGCGAACCTGCCGCTGCTCCTCGACCAGCTGCTGCCGATCCCCGGCCTGCGCGTCCTGATCGTGGACGATGCCTCGCCTGACGGCACCGGTGAGATCGCGGATTCATACGCGGCGGCCAACCGCGCGCGCGTGCAGGTGCTGCACCGCAGCGGCAGGCGCGGCCTGGGCCTCTCGTACATCGACGGCATGTACGTCGCGCTGCGGACCGACGCGACGCACATCTGCCAGATGGACGCCGACCTCTCGCACAATCCGGCCGACATCCCGCGCCTGCTCGACGCGGCGCGCGAGGTCGATTTCGTCATCGGCTCGCGCTACGTGCCGGACGGACGCATCGAGAACTGGCCGCTTCACCGGCGCATGCTCAGCGCCTTCGCCAACCGCTACATCCGCGCGATCACGGGCCTGACGATTCGCGACTGCACCAGCGGCTTCCGCTGCTGGCGCCGCGAGGCGCTCGAACAGCTGCCGCTCGCCTCCATCCGGTCCGACGGCTACGCGTTCATCGTCGAGCTCGCGTGGGAGGCGTCGCGGGCGGGACTCCGGTGCACCGAGGTGCCGATCACGTTCGTCGAGCGGCGGGAGGGCGCGTCGAAGCTGTCGTGGATGGTGATTGTCGAATCCGCGATCGTCCCGTGGCGTCTCGCGGCACGCCCGAAATAGACCTAGAATGATCGATCCATGGCCGACCCGCGCCCGAGGCGTCCGACCGGGCTCAGCATGTTCTTCCCCGCCTACAACGACGGTGGAACCATCGCGAGCCTCGTCATCCTCGCCGTACAGGTCGCGGGGCGCCTGACGTCCGACTTCGAGGTGATCGTCGTCAACGACGGGAGCACCGACGCGACCAGGGACATCCTCGACGACCTGGTGCGCACGTATCCGAACGTGCGGGTCATTCATCACCCGCAGAACCGCGGGTACGGCGCGGCGCTCCGCACCGGCTTTGCCGCCGCGACCAAGGACTTGATCGCGTACACCGACGGCGACGCGCAGTACGACCCGGCGGAGCTGCCGGTCCTCTGGAAGAGCCTGACGCCCGAGGCCGACATGGTGAACGGCTACAAGATCAGCCGCTCCGACCCGTGGCACCGCATCGTCATCGGCCGCGTCTACCATCACACGGTGAAGTTCCTCTTCCGCCTGCGCGTCCGCGACGTCGACTGCGACTTCCGCCTGATGCGCCGCGAGATCTTCGACCGCGTCAAGCTGGAGAAGGACACCGGTGTCATCTGCCTCGAGATGATGCGGAAGATCCAGGACGCGGGCTTCCGCGTCGTCGAGGTGCCGGTGCACCACTATCACCGGCTGCACGGGCGCTCGCAGTTCTTCAACCTCAAGCGGATCTTCTGGACGGGCATCGACGTGCTGCGCCTGTGGGTGAAGCTCGTCGTGCTCGGCCGCGGCCGGACGAGCTCGCCGGTCCTCTTCCGCAACCCGACCATCGGCGGCGCGTCCTCGCCCGAATCGACGAAGCCGTGACGTCGTATCGCGAGTTCTATCGCGATCGGCCGGTGCTGATTACCGGCGGGCTCGGTTTCATCGGGAGCAACCTCGCGCACCATCTCGTCACGCTCGGCGCGCGCGTGCTGATTGTCGACTCGCTCATTCCGGCGTACGGCGGGAACTTCTTCAACATCCACGGCATCGAGAACCGCGTCCGCGTCAACATCGCCGACATCCGCCAGCAGACGACGATGAACTACCTGGTGCAGGGGCAGGATGTGATCTTCAACCTGGCGGGACAGGTCAGTCACATCGACAGCATGGAGGACCCCTATACGGACCTCGAGATCAACTGCCGCAGCCAGCTCACGCTGCTCGAGGCGTGCCGTCACAACAACCCCGGGGTGAAAGTCGTCTTCGCGGGCACGCGGCAAATCTACGGGCGTCCCGAGAGCCTGCCGGTCACCGAGACGCACCTGGTCCGGCCGACCGACGTCAACGGCATCAACAAGGCGGCCGGCGAGTACTACCACCTGGTCTACAACAACGTGTTCGGCATCCGCGCGTGCTCGCTGCGCCTGACGAACGTCTACGGGCCGCGGCAGCTCCTGAAGCACAGCCGTCAGGGGTTCATCGGCTGGTTCGTACGCCTCGTGCTCGAGAACAACGAGATCCAGATCTTCGGCGACGGCACGCAGCTTCGCGACTTTGTCTACGTGGACGACGCGGTCGACGCGTTTCTGCGCGCGGGCGCCAGCGACGCGTCCAACGGAGAGGCGTTCAACGTCGGCGGCCTCGAGCCGATCCGCCACCGCGACCTGGTCGAGCTAATGATTCGCATCGCCGACTCGGGGCGCTTCCGCTGCATACCGTGGCCGCCGGAGAAGAAAGCGATCGACATCGGCGACTTCTACGCCGACTCGACGAAGATTGCGGGGGCGCTCGGGTGGCAGCCGGCGGTGCTGCTCGCCGAGGGGCTCAAGCGCACGTTCGACTTCTACCGCGCGCACTTCACTCATTACGTTCCCACCACCGGAGAGCAGGTCGCGACCCTGTGATACCGGAGCGGATCCCGTTCGTCGATCTGCGTCCGGGCGAGGACGCCGCGGCCGTGCGGGCCGCGATCGATCGCGTGATCGCGCGCGGATGGTTCGTGCTCGGGCCGGAAGTCGAGGCCTTCGAGACGGAGTTCGCCGCGGCCTGCGGCGCGTCGCACGCCGTCGGCGTCGGCAACGGCACCGACGCCATCGCGCTGCTGCTGCGCGCGAGCGGAGTGAAGCCGGGCGACGAGGTGATCGTCCCGGCGCTGACCGCCGCCTACACGGGACTCGCGGTGCTGCTTGCCGGCGCCACGCCCGTCTTCGCCGACGTCGAACCTGCGACGTTGACGCTCGATCCCGCCGCGTGCGAGGCGGCGATCACGCCGCGCACGGTCGCGATGGTGCCCGTGCACCTGTACGGGCAGGCCGCGGACATGGAGGCGCTGCAGTCGATCGCGCGGCGCCATTCGCTCGCCGTCATCGAAGACTGCTGCCAGGCGCACCTCGCGACGCACCGCGGGACGCCGGTCGCCACCCGCGGCGTGGGCGGCGCATTCAGCTTCTACCCGACCAAGAATCTCGGCGCGCTCGGCGACGGCGGCGCGGTGGTCACCAACGACGCGTCGATCGCGGACCGCATTCGCCGCCTGCGCAACGGCGGACAGACCGATCGCTACGTGCACGCCGAGGCGGGCATCAACAGCCGCCTGGACGATCTGCAGGCGGCCGTGCTGCGCGCGCGCCTGCCGCTGCTCCCGCAGTGGACGGCCAAACGCCGCGAGCTGGCGTCAGCCTACCGGCGCGCGTTGTCGGGGGCAGCTGGCGCCGAACGCGCCGTGCAGCCGCTCGACGAACGCGACAACGGCCACGTGTACCATCTGTTCGTGGTGCGCTCGGCCGAGCGCGACGCGCTGCAGGGTCACCTCTCCGCGTCCGGCGTCGAGACGCTCATTCATTACCCGGTGCCACTGCCGCGGCAACCCGCATTCGCGTCGCTCTCGCGCGGCGCATGCCCCGCCGCCGAACGCGCCGCCCGCGAGATTCTGTCGCTGCCACTGCACCCGCGTGTGAGCGACAGGGAGATCGAACGGGTGTCGTCGGCAGTCTCCGCATTCCAGAAGGGACACATTCTCGCGTGAACGCGCTCATCACCGGCGGCGCGGGCTTCATCGGCTCGCACCTCGCGGAGCGGTTGCTGGACCAGGGCCACGGCGTCATCGCCCTCGACAACCTTTCGACCGGCTCCATCGAAAACATCAGGCATCTCAAGGCACACGAACGCTTCTCGTACGCGATCGACTCGATCACCAACGAGTCGCTGCTCGCCGAGCTGATCGACCGCAGCGACGTCGTGTTCCATCTCGCGGCGGCCGTCGGCGTCAAGCTGATCGTCGAGCAGCCGGTCTACACCATCGAAACCAACGTGCACGGCACCGAGGTCGTGCTCAAGCACGCCAACAAGAAGAAGAAGCTGGTGATCATCGCCTCGACGTCGGAGGTCTACGGCAAGAGCGCGGACGTGCCGTTCCGCGAGGCCGCCGACCTCGTGCTCGGTCCGTCGGTGAAGCACCGGTGGGCGTACGCCTGCAGCAAGCTGATCGACGAGTTCCTCGCGCTCGCGTACTGGAAGGAGAAGAAGCTGCCGGTCGTCATCGTCCGGCTGTTCAACACGGTCGGCCCGCGGCAGACCGGCCAGTACGGAATGGTGCTGCCGACATTCGTCCGCCAGGCGCTCGACGGCCACCCGATTACCGTCTTCGGCGACGGCACACAGTCGCGCAGTTTTACCTACGTGGGCGACGTGGTGGACGCCCTCATCAGGCTGGCCGGCGACAAGCGCGCCGTCGGCGAGGTCTTCAACATCGGGAATATGGGTGAGGTGACCATTGCCGACCTCGCCGCCAGGGTCAAGTCGATGACCGGCAGCTGCTCGCCGATTCACTACATTCCCTACGACCAGGCCTACGAGGCGGGCTTCGAGGACATGCCGCGCCGGGTGCCGGATATCTCGAAAATCCGTG
>Ga0070699_100004735_pt1 | contig 12027 bp, 17 predicted proteins | sample KBSK1503metaG_FD_65473 | JGI IMG/M metagenome (GOLD analysis project Ga0070699, IMG submission 65473) | Corn, switchgrass and miscanthus rhizosphere microbial communities from Kellogg Biological Station, Michigan, USA - KBS K1-50-3 metaG | ecosystem: Host-associated > Plants > Roots >...
GATGAGCGACCTGGCTCCGTTTACCTGGGTGCCCAACGGACGAGAAGCTCCCGCACGGATCGTGACCCGAGAGAAAGCCCAGGCCGCCCTGGCGATGGTATACCCCGGCCCGGACCGGAGAGATCCCGATCGGGCTGCCGCCCAGGTGTGGTCCGCGGTCGCGAGCGGCCTCGGCGGGCGCCTGTTCGAGGCGCTGCGAGACCGTCGCTCACTCGCCTACACCGTCATGGCGTCAGCGTGGCAGAAGGCACGAGCCGGGGCCTTGCTCAGTTACATCGCAACCTCGCCCCAGCGAGAGGAAGAGGCCCGCGCCTCAATGCTGAGAGAGCTGGAGCGATTCGCGGCTGAACCGGTGAGCGAAGCCGAACTGCGGCAGGCGATCAACTACCTCACCGGACAGGCTGAAGTGAGCCGGCAGAGCGGGGCGTCATTGGCCGGCGAGATCCTCGAGGCATGGGTGTCGGGGACCGGACTGCACGAGCTGGACGACCCGGCTGCCTTGTTTCGCGGCGTGACGGCCGCCGACATTCAGCGGGTGGCCACTCGCTACCTGAGGGAAGCTCATCGAGCGGAGGGGGTAATCCGAGGCACCGGTGTTTCCCGTCCTCCGGCTGTTACCGTACAGGGGTAAAGCTGTCAGCGAGGGACCCCTAATCTCCGCAGGATGACCTCTACGCCCTTGTCCACGTTCGCGGGGGCTCGGGCTGCAATGTCGATGAAGCAGGTGCCTTCCCCCGGTGTGGCGTGCAACACGATGTGTCCGTCCCGGCACAGCATTCCGATCGCAAGACCTCTGGGCCCCTGGCGAACCACGGGCGGCCCCAGCGCCAGCATGCCAACGGCTCCCACGGCAGCGACCAGCATCGCCGAGAGTCCGTCGGGGTCGCCCAGACGTTCCGACGCGAGCTCGCTCAACTCGAAGCAGTCGTGATGGAACCCGTGCGGCGGCTCGAGCATGCCCGCTCTCAGGCCCGCGCCGGAAAAGCCGCGATGGCATCGCGGTAGCCTTCCGCGTTACCCACGTCGAAAAAGCGCGCCGAGTTGACCACTCCCGCCAGCGCGTTCCGCCGGGCCAGCCGTTGCAACACGGGGACATCGTCAAGCTCGGCATTGCCGGACAACCCGCGGGCTACCTCCTCGAACTCGAGCAGAATGTCGCCGTGAAACGCCATGCGGCCGATTGGAGTGATCGCCGAGGGCTGCCCGCCGGTGTCGAAGGAGCCGGTGCTCTTGCCGGCAATCGCGGTAACCCGCAGCGTCCCATCCTCGGTTTTCGCGGCCTGGGCCCGACCGGTGGCTCCAGCCAAGCTGCTCTTCTCCCGTGCAATCTCGGCCAGCAGCACCGTGGCCAGGCCGGTGCTGCGGTAGGTGGCGAGGACCGCCGCAGTCGGATTACCGTCGATGAAGAGGTTATCCGGCAGGATGGCGAGGAAGGGCGATCCGGCGAGCGGGTCTCGGGCCCGAAGGAATGCGTCGCCGAGGCCGCGGGGATGCTCCTGAGGTACAAACTCGAGGTCGAGCGGACCGGGATAATTGCGGGCGATGGCCTCCAGTATGGGGCGGTGGGGATTGGTGACGATGATGGCCCGCAGCAATCCCGCATCCGCGGCTTCGTCGAGCACCCAGTGCAGCACCGGCCGAAGTCCAACGGGAAGGATTTCTTTGGGGAGCCAGCGGGTGATCGGGAGCAGGCGAGTCCCCAATCCACCGCAGGGGACAACCGCGGTATCGAGGATCATCCGAAGGGGAACACGGTGAAAGGCCGAGGGATGGACCAGACTATCTTGAACGCCAGGTCACGATCCATGCGGGCTCTCGGATCCAGCCAAAAGGAAGCAAGGTGTCCGAAAGTAGTCCTCGCCCCATAGGCGAGCAAGGCCGCCGCGTCTGGACCATGGCCGATGTGCTGAGTGCGCTGCGCATCCCTCTGGCCGTCGTGTTTCCCCTGGTCTCGAACCAATGGCGGCTGGTGATCCTGGCTGCCGCGGCGGCAACCGATCTGCTTGATGGCCAGATCGCGAGGCGATTCGGCAGCTCAGCGTTCGGCGCGGTCATCGATCCGGTGGCTGACAAGCTGTTCATGGTCTCTGCATTCGGGGTCGTGGCGTTCAGCGGCCGGCTGGAGTGGTACGAGATCATCGGCGTTCTCCTCCGCGACATCGTGGCCACCATCGCCTTTGTGGCGACTTTCTTCTCCCACCGGCCCCGAGCCATCCCGGCGCGAGCAGGCGGCAAGGCGGTCACCGTGGCACAGGTGCTCACGCTGCTGCTCTTTCTGCTGGATTCCCCCCATCTCTCGTCCATGGCTTGGGCCACCACGGCGGTCGCGCTCTACGCCATTTGGGACTACTACCGGGTGGCGCCCAGAGCCGAGCGAAAACTGGGTGAGCGGAAGTGGCAATGACGATCGAGACGAAACAAGTGAGCGTGAGCTGGGAGGGTGGACTTCGCTTTCGGGGCGGGGAGCCGGGAAAACCCATGACGCTGGTCGATGGGGACAACGCCGAGGCACCTGGGCCAATGCTGACGCTCTTACTGGCGGCCGCTGGCTGCACTGGATCCGACGTCGTCGTGATCCTGGAGAAGATGCGGGTTAAGCTCCAGGACCTCCGGATCGAGATCTCAGGGGTGCGCCGGGAGGAGGAGCCCCGGCGCTACACGGCCCTTCACCTGGACTATCACCTGAAAGGCAAAGGCCTGGACGAGGCCAAGGCCCGCCGTGCCATCGAGCTGTCGATTCAGAAGTACTGCTCGGTGCTCCATTCCCTCGCGCCCGATATCCAGATCACGCATGGTCTCACGCTGGCGTAGCGTGTTGGCGGCGATGGTCGTCGTCACCGCGCCGCCACTCGCCGCACAGCAAGGGAAGGAGCTCGGCCTGCAAGCGATCGGAACCGCCTCGGACCCGGCGCTGGGGGTCGCGGGCGTGTACGGAGCTATTCGGACGTCCTCGCGAACCAGGGTATCGGCATCGGCCGGCGCAGGCGTGTCCCGGAGCGACGCCGCGTGGCGAGGTGAGCTGCTCGTCCACCTACTGGTGAACCCGACCGCGCGGCGGGGCCTCGGGGTGTACGCTGCGGGGGGGGCCGCCGCCGTCGGCGGCCCGGTCGAGCGGGGTTATATCGTGCTCACGCTCGGAGTGGAGCAGCACCCTGGGCTACGCACGGGATGGTTTGCTGAGGCCGGGATTGGGGGCGGAGCGCGGCTGGCGCTGGGCTATCGCTGGCGCTGGCTCGGGATCCAGTGATGCCCGGATGACAAAAGCGCCCCGGGGAAGCTCCCGGGGCGCTGACATCGGGCCGTGCGATCAGATGGCGCCGGTCTCGACTGCTTCCGGCTTGCGTTGTACCGGCTGGCAGAACCGCTCGCCCAGCACGCGGAGCTGGCTCAGCTCCTTCTCACCCAGATCGTCGTAGCGATCGGCGAGGTACAGCATGGTGTCGTCGAGCCAGTCTTTCTGGTGCTCCGGCAGGGCATCGATTACCCCGCAGCGGAGGATGTGACTGAACAACTCATCGCGGGCCTGATCGAAGGACCCCGCCTCTGCCGTCTGTCTCACTTTCTTTCTGTTCATCGACCTTCCTTTTCGCGACGCTGATTCGCGCCTTTGGTGGAGGGAGTTGGATAAAAATATAATCGGGTTGCACCAATTGGTGCAAACCTCGAGTTTTCCCGGCGGGTCCGGCCTTGCATTATGTTTATCGGCAGCAAACACATGAACTTGAACGAGGGCGATGCCGCGCCCTCGAGGTTGCCATGGCAGAGCATGATGAAGTGTATGATGAAGCCCGGGCCGAGCGGCTCGCCGCCTTGCTGCGGGCGTTGGCCAATCGTATTCAGGAGCTGGATCGAGCGGGCCAATTGCTTCGGGCCGGCCCGGAGCTGCTTCAGCTGATGGGTGATGCCCGCAGCGAGCTATTCCATCATGAGGTCAGGAGTACCTACGACACTCCGGAGATCGCGGACAATCGCCGCATCGTGGACGAAGCCCGGCGGCGGGACACCTTCTCTTCAGACGAACCGGAGGACGATGAGCCATGGCGTCGGCGTCCGTCGGAATGAAGCAGTTCTATGCGGTCCTCGGGGCAGTGGTATTCATCGGCATTGGAGCCCTGGGCTATCTCCTGGCTAAGCCCGCGACGGTCAGCATCCCGGCAAACGTGACGGTGCAGCCGTCGGACACGGCTGGCTTCAAGGGATACCTGAAGGGTTCACCCAATGCACCGGTCGAGATCACCGAGTTCGCGGACTATCAGTGTCCCTTCTGCCAGACCTTCGCCACGCTGCAGATGCCGACCATCGAGCAGCGCCTGATCGACACCGGACGGCTGCGCTGGCGCTATATGGATTTTCCGCTGCAGCAGCATCCCTTCTCCCGGCTCGCTGCCCACTCGGCGGCCTGTGCCGACGAGCAGGGAAAGTTCTGGCCACAGCATCAGCGAATCTATGAAGGCCAGGCGGAGTGGACGGCGGCTCGCTCGGCAGTCAACATCTTCCACGAGTATGCCAAAGCCAACGGCCTCGATCTCGCGCGCTATGACAGCTGCATGCAGGCCGGCAAGTATGCCGGACGGATCCAGGCCAGCTATGAACAGGGCATCCGGTTGGGTGTGAGCTCGACGCCGACGCTGTTGATTGGGAACCGACTCTATCAGGGTCGGTTCGACTCCGACGCCATCACTCGACTGGTCGATTCGCTGGCACCTCGTCCGACTTCATGATCTACCGCATGGGCGCAGCACTGATGAGCCTCGTCGGGCTCTTCGTGTCGGCGTATCTCTATCTCTACAAGATCGGCCGAATCGGCTCACTGGCGTGCGGCAGCGGCAGCTGTGAGACAGTGCAGGCGAGTCCCTGGAGCCGGATCGCCGGAGTGGAGGTGGCGCTGGTTGGGGTGATAGGCTACGCCGGGCTCCTCCTGGTGGCGATGATGGCGGTGCAGCCGGCCCTCGCCGCCCGCCGCTGGCCGCCGACCCTGCTGCTCACCCTGGCAGCCATCGGGCTGCTGTTCACCATCTATCTCACCTCGCTCGAGCTGTTCGTCATCCATGCCATCTGCCGCTGGTGTATGGGCTCGGCCGCCATCATCACCAGCATCTTCGTCCTGGCACTTCTCGATTTCCGGCGGGGCGCTCCTGGTGGGGCCGCTATCCCCGTTGGCCCGGAGCCTCATTCGGCGCGGTGATGGCAACCTCAGCGATCCGAACGTCTGCACCTCGATTTCATCCGGCCCTGTCCGAGCAGCCGACAGGGAAGCGTCTGGCGGCGCTATCCCTCACGGCATTGGGCGTGGTGTATGGCGACATCGGCACCAGCCCGCTCTACACGATCAAGGAATGCTTCGGAGCGGAGTATGGGTTCGTCCCCAATCCGGCCAACGTGTACGGCATTCTGTCGCTCATCGTGTGGTCGTTGGTGGTGGTGGTAGCGATCAAGTACCTCGTCTTCATTCTCCAGGCGGACAACCGAGGAGAAGGCGGCGTGCTGGCGATGCTCGCGCTGCTGATCCAACGAGGCCAGGACGGCCCGGGACGTCGCAGACGCCGACTCCTGATCCTCCTGGGCATCTTCGGCACCGCGCTGTTGTTCGGCGACGGCGTGATCACACCGGCCATTTCCGTGCTGGGCGCGATGGAAGGGCTGGAAGTGGTCGCCCCCGATCTGACCCGTATGGTGGTGGCGGCCACGGTCGTCATTCTCTTCCTGCTCTTCCTATTCCAGAAGAAGGGGACGACAAGGGTGGGGCGCACCTTCGGCCCGATCACCCTGATCTGGTTCCTGACCATTGGCACCCTGGGTGCTATGGAGATCGCGCGCGCGCCGGAGATTCTGGCGGCGGTGAACCCAGGGTATGGGATTCGGTTCTTCATCGATCACGGGTTCGTGGGTTTCGCGGTTCTGGGGGCCGTGTTCCTGGCCGTCACCGGCGCCGAAGCGCTCTATGCCGACATCGGCCACTTCGGGAAGCGACCGATCCGACTCGCGTTCTTCTCGCTGGTCCTCCCCTGTCTGCTGCTCAACTACTTCGGCCAGGGGGGACTGCTGTTGCGAGACCCCAGCGCAGTCTCCAATCCCTTCTACCTTCTCGCTCCGCGTTCCTTCCTCTATCCGCTACTCGTGATCTCCACCCTGGCTGCCATCGTGGCTTCCCAGGCTCTCATCTCAGGAGCGTTCTCCCTGGCCCAACAGTCGATTCAGCTGGGGTATAGTCCGCGGCTCACCATCACCCATACCTCGGCCCGCGAGGCCGGTCAGATCTATGTGCCGGAGGTGAACCATGCCCTGATGTTGGGCACGTTGCTCATCGTGGTGGGGTTCCGCTCCACTGATGCGCTGGGAGCGGCGTACGGGATCGCCGTCACCGGCACGATGTCGATCACCACTCTTCTGTTCGCGGTGGTGGCCCGGACCCGATGGGGCTGGCCGCTCTGGCGGGTCCTGGCGCTCACGGGATTCTTCTTCAGCTTCGACCTCGCCTTCATGGGTGCGAACATCCTCAAGATCGAGCAAGGCGGCTGGGTGCCGCTGGTCATTGCTGCCGGAGTGGGCATCCTGATGACGACTTGGAAGCGGGGTCGGCTTATCCTGGCGGCGGTGATCCGGGAAAACACCCTCCCGATGGATCTCTTCCTGGTGGACGTGGCGAGGAGGAAGCCTCACCGGGTGCCGGGGACTGCGGTCTTTCTCACCTCGGACGCCAGTGGGGCGCCGCCGGTGCTACTGCATCATTTGAAGCACAACAAGGTGCTGCACGAAACCGTGATACTGCTTTCGGTGGTGACCGAGGGGATCCCTCAGGTAGATACGGCTGACAAGGTGGAGTGCCGGGAATTGGGTGAGAGCTTCTATCAGGTCATCGCTCACTTCGGATTTATGGAAACACCCGACGTGCCGGAGGTCCTGGCCATGCTCGGTCAGGCTAATCCGGCCGGCCGGCCGCTATCCGTCAAGGTGATGGAGACGACCTTTTATCTGGGGCGGGAGACTCTCATCCTCACGCCGCAGAACAAGGCCAGGGTCATTCCGGTCGGTGACGGAAGCACCCCGGGCCTCGGCCGGATGGCGCTCTGGCGGAGGAAGCTGTTCATCCTGATGACCCGGAACGCTCAATCCGCCACGACCTTCTTCGGGCTCCCGCCCAACCGGGTAGTCGAGCTCGGCGCCCAGATTCAGTTCTAGCCCTTCTTACGCTTCCCCGTCCTTTGCAGTAGAATCTCGCGGACTGCGACGGCCAGCGCTCCGAATAGGGGTAGTGCTGGCTTTTGCAATCCCCAGCACCGCAACGGCTTAGAGCCGCTGGCACCGGTCTCGCCCTTGCCCGGCCGAGGTCGCGAAGTCGCCTGCGGTTGAGGCGTCGATCCGCCCGATAAGAGCACACCCGGAGTGATCCGGGGCCGCAAAACTAGAGGTCTCACCTTGGTGAGATAGCTCGGTGCCGAAGGAGGAGATGATGTCGCCGCAGGAGGTGGAACGTGGCCTTGCCTCGCCCGAGACGCTGGGGCTGGAGAGCCGCGTCGAGATTCTCAAAGCCGCGGTGCAACTCCTGGAGGAGATGCCGGAGGGTAGCGGCCGCCTGGTGATCGACCTGACGCACACGCGCCAGGTGGACTCGGCAGGACTGGGCGCCCTCATGCTGATCCAGCGCCAAGCGGCGGAACGCCGCCAGTGCGTGGTGCTGCGCAATCCCAGCGAGGAGATTCGTTTTCTCCTCGTCCTCACCAAGCTGGCCGAACTCTTCCAAATCGACATCAGCTATGAATGACAGACCACCCCGAGCGGCCTACGGGGTGGGTTCGGTATGGACTGGCTCCGATCAACCGATTAGTGTACCCGCGGAACCCAGCTTCTCCTGTCGCGGTGTCCTCCTGCGCCGCTCTGCGGGGTGCGTAGCATGACCGAGCCCAAGCGCCGACGGCGCGTCCTGATCGTGGAGGACGAGCGAGCGCTCCGACTCAGCTACGAGCGGGCCTTTCAGCCGCGCTACGATCTGGTATTCGCGTCCACCGGGGCCGAAGCCCTGGAGCAACTGGAGCAGCACAAGCCCGATGTCGCGGTGCTGGATATGCGGTTGCCGGACACCGACGGAGTGGAGTTGCTACGGCGGATCCGGTTGACCCAGCCCGAGCTGCCGGTCATCATCACCACCGCCTACATGAGCATCGAGCCCCAGCTCAAGGTTCTCGATCTCCCCCACTCCGGCTATATCGTCAAACCCTTCCGTCTCGACGAGCTCGGCGCCCGCATCGATGCCGTCCTGTGACGGCGATACCAGTGACTCGACCGGCGGCTGCGCCGGTGCCGCAACACCCCTTCTCGCTGCCCGAGGACTGAGCCGCTCCTTCGGGCGCCGACGAGCTCTCCACGACATCGATCTCACCTTGAATCCCGGAGAGGCCCTGGCCGTCGCGGGGCCCAACGGGGCGGGGAAGACCACCCTACTCCGGCTGCTCGCGGGACTCATGCGCCCGAGCGCGGGAGAGGTCCGGGTCATGGGCCGGCCTGTCCGGGGAAGTGAGGGGGAAGCCCGGCGGGCTATTGGTCTGCTGGGTCATCAGTCCATGCTGTACGACGATCTCACCCTGCTGGAGAACCTCACCTTCGCGGCGCGACTGTATGGGATTGCCCGCGCAGGCGACGTGGCCATGGCCGCGCTGGAACGGGCTGGCTTGGCGGCTCGGGCGGACGAACTGCCGCGCCGCCTGAGCCGGGGACTGTTGCAGCGGGCGGCGATCGCCCGGGCGCTGCTGCATGGTCCCAGGCTACTGCTGCTGGACGAGCCTTTCACAGCACTGGACGCCGCGTCGGCCGACCGGCTGAGGGGTGAGCTGCGCGCAGCGCTGGAGGCCGGATTGGGGCTGGTCCTGGTGAGTCATCACCTGGCCGAGGTGTGGGACGTGGCGACCCGGATTGCGGTGCTGGTGGAGGGCCGGTGGGTGTGGGAGGAGCGCCAGCCGGCCGAACTTGAGGAATTTGTCACCCGCTATCGGGGACTGGTCGGTGCCTGAGGCGTTCCGGCTGGCGCTCGCGGTGGCCGCCAAGGACATTCGGGCCGAGCTGCGGAGCCGAACGGCGCTGCTCTCCGCGATTGTCTTCGCCGCGCTGGTGCTGGTGGTGTTCAACTTTGCCCGGGATCCAACCGCATTGGCGGTAGTCGATCTCGCCCCGAGCGTGCTCTGGGTGACGTTTGCCTTGGCGGCCATGCTCGCGCTCAACCGCGCGTTCACGGTCGAGCGGGAGAACTCGGCGCTCGACGGATTGTTGCTGGCACCGTTGCCCAGAGGCGCCCTCTTCGCCGGTAAGCTGCTCGCGAACCTCGCCTTCGTCTGCACGGTGGAGGCGATCACCCTGCCGCTCTTCGTGCTGTTCTTCAACGTGGATCTGACGGACACCTGGCTGGGAATCGCGGGAGTGACGCTGCTCGCCACCATCGGCTTCGTGGCGGTCGGCACCGTCTTCAGCGCCATGGCCGTGCGGACCCGGTTCGCCGAGCTCATGCTGCCGGTTCTGCTGCTTCCGTTCATGGTCCCGCCCCTGATCGGCGCGGTGCAGGTGACCTCTCGTCTGCTGGCCGGCCGTCCATTGAGCGAGATGCTGGGATGGCTTAGGTTACTCGCCCTCTATGACGTGGTGTTCGTGACGCTCTGCGCGATGGCCTTCTCCGCAGTGGTGGACGAGTGACGGCGGCGCGCGCGATCGTTCGTCGCGGACTCACCCTGGTAACGCTGGCCTTCGTGGGCCTCGCGGGGGTGTATGTTCTGGCGCTCGGCCATACCCCGATCGAGGCCCGGCAGGGGTTGGCACAGAAGATCTTCTACCTCCACGTGCCGGCGGCATGGTGCTCCTTGCTGGCCTTCTCGCTGGTGGGGATCGCGAGCGCGCTTTACCTCTGGCTGCACGAGCCCCGGCTCGACCGGTTCGCGGCGGCGTCGGCGGAGGTGGGTGTGGCGTTCAGCGCCGTGATGCTCACCACCGGTCCGATTTGGGCGAAGCCCATCTGGGGCACCTGGTGGACCTGGGATGCCCGGCTCACCCTGACGCTGTTTCTCTTCTTCCTGTTTATCGGATATCTGGCGCTTCGCGCGGCGGTGCACGAGCCGACCGAGCGGGCTCGCTTCAGCGCGGTGGTCGGCATCCTGGGCATGCTGCTGGTGCCGTTCATTCATCTGAGCGTGTATCTGTTCCGCACCCTTCATCCACAGCCCATCGTGCTCAAGCCCAGCGCGCCCTCGCTGCCACCGGAGATGCTGCGCACCCTGTTGAGCTCGATGGCGGTGTTTACCCTGCTCTACATCGGCCTGGTGACCACCCGGTACGGCATTGCGCTGACGGAGGAAGCGCGGGAGGAGGCCACGGATGCCTCCTGAGAACGGGGCCTACATGGTTGCGGCCTATGTGGTGGCGCCGGTCATCCTGGTGGGGTATGCGGTGTGGCTGTGGAAACGCAGTAAGCAGTGAGCAGTGAGCAGTAAGGAGTAAAGAAGTGCGGGGAAGGATTCCTCATCCCCAGGGAGCGAAGCGATCGAGGGACCTACTCACCGGGTTCGATAACCGGGAAGCAGGTCCCTCGCTTCCGCTCGGGATGAGGTGGCTGCTGCTTCACTCCTTACTCCTCACTTCTCACTTCTCACTGCTCACTTCTCACTGCTCACTGCTCACTGCTCACTGCTCACTGCTCACTGCTCACTGCTCACTGCCCACTGCTGACTGCTCACTCCTCACTCCTCACTGCTCACTGCTCACTGCTTACTTCTCACTGCTTTTGAGCAGCACATGCTCCCACAGCAGCGCGGCGATGATGCCGCCGAGGAGAGGGCCGACCCAATAGACCGCGTGTCCCACCCACTGCCCTGATACCAGCGCGGGGCCGAACGCCCGAGCGGGGTTCATGGCAGCCCCGGTGAGGTTCCCGCCAACCATGATGTCGAATAACAACACCAGCCCGACGCCGAACCCGCCCACCTTGGGGGCGTTCGGGTTGACGCAGGTCCCAAACACGGCCGAGACCAGAAAGAAAGTGAGCACCGCCTCGATCCCGATTGCCTGAGACACGACGATGTTTCCGGCGATCGCAGGAGTGCCCAGCGAGATGGCCCGGGTCAGGTTCACCGGCCAGAGAAACCGGAGGAGCAAGGCGCCGAATACCGCTCCCAGGAGCTGGGCGGCGATGTAGGCCGCAGCCGTCCTGCCCGTCGCACGCCGCGCCACCAGAAGCCCGATGGTGACTGCCGGATTCAGGTGGCCGCCGGAGATGCTCATTGTCGCCGTAATCATGACCGAGAGCACGATGGCATGTGCCATCGCAATGCCCAGAAGGCCGTAGTTCGCTTCGCCGAAATACCTGCTTGCGACCGAAGCGCAGCCAATGAAGACCAGCCCGAACGTACCCACGGCCTCTGCGAGCGAGCGGCGAAGCAGCGACGACATGCGTTCTCCAGTGTTGGTTAGTCGGCGGCGGCAAGATAAGGCGGTAAGGCGGTAAGGCGGTAGGGCGGAAAGCCGGGCAAGGCGGTAGGGACGGCTTCCCGCCCCTTATCCCGCCCTCCGGAACACCAGCGCCGCGTTGATGCCACCAAAGCCGAAGGAATTGCTGAGCAGATATTCCGGCGACAGCGCACGGCCATTGCCGGTGACGTGATCGAGATCGCAGGCCGGATCGGGGGTCTCGAGGTTGACGGTGGGCGGTACCCAGGCACGCTGGCTCGCTAGCGCGCAGATGGCGGCCTCGATGGCACCGCTGGCGCCCAGTGCATGGCCGTAATACCCCTTGGTGCCGCTCAGCGCCAGATGGTCGGGATGCTCACCGAACACCTGCTTGATAGAAGAAGTCTCGGTGGGATCGTTGAGCGGGGTGGATGAGCCGTGCGCGTTGATGTACCCGACTTCCTCCGGCCCGACATCGCCGTCGGCGAGCGCGAGCTGCATGGCACGCGCCGCCTGGCGGCCATCCGGCCGGGGCGCGGTCATGTGATAGGCGTCGTTGGTGTACGCGTGACCGACGACTTCGGCATAGATCCTGGCGCCCCGCGC
>Ga0070699_100004736_pt1 | contig 12025 bp, 14 predicted proteins | sample KBSK1503metaG_FD_65473 | JGI IMG/M metagenome (GOLD analysis project Ga0070699, IMG submission 65473) | Corn, switchgrass and miscanthus rhizosphere microbial communities from Kellogg Biological Station, Michigan, USA - KBS K1-50-3 metaG | ecosystem: Host-associated > Plants > Roots >...
CATGGGAGAGTAATGGCAACGCGCCCGGTTCATGACCCACATCATGTAACATGAGATCAACCAGACCGGGTTCAAATTCCCAGCGACCACGGCGGGCAGGCTCTTCAATGGCACGCCGCAATTCTTCGTCGCTCATCGCGCCAATGTATTCTTGATGGGTTGCCAACGCTTCACGCAATTGGATGTAATTTGAGCAATGGGAATAGAAATCTGCGCGCAAAGCGATGATGACAATCACCGCTCCGTCCGCCTCCAACGCAGCCGTAAGCAGGTTACTGATAAACGCGGCTCTTTCCTCCTCCGAGCGACACAAGGCAAATAATTCCTCAAACTGATCAACTACCAGTAATAAGTGCGATCCTTTTCTGGATCCCAACTGGCGTTTTGCAAAGATTTGCAAGCTACGCGGGTCTCGCGCCAGATCATCCATCAAGGTTGCGATGGCAGCAACCGACTCGCGTTCAGGTGATAGGCTTGCTGCAAGACTTTCCAGGGGATGAGTCGTGGGGGTGAGCATGGAAATCTGCCAATCAATCGAGGCTTTGTGCCACCGCAAAGCCGGGAGTAGACCCGCATGCACCAGCGATGATTTTCCACTTCCCGACGCGCCAACTACAGCAAGAAAACGCGTTTGATCTGGTGATCCGCCTGAGGCGAGGGAAAGTAAGCGCTCAACCAGTTTCGCGGTCAACTTTTCCCTTCCCACAAATAGATCCGCATCCGCTTCGTCGAAATAGTTCAATCCTTTGTAGGGGCAGAGACCCAGCCCTGGTGCATCTTCGCGCCGCACGTTAGCCGCCAGATCCAACAGCCGCGCCACCGCTTTCGGCTCGTCCTCCAAGCCAAGGGCGGAGACAAAGCGCGCCTCAATCGTAGGGATATCTGGTGGGCGCAGGTTCTGTTCAAGGCGGCTGATCTGTGCGTCGCTGTAGCCGACCGCGATGGATAATTCCAACTGGGTGACCCCGGCGCGGCGTCTCAGAAAACGAAGCAGATCGCCGAAGGTGGTGAATTTCTCCAGTGTGTTCTCGGGGATTGAAGAGGACATGCATACTTCCTTTAACTAGAAGACCCTGTTTTGCGCTCTTACACGAAAAGCATAGCACATCCCGCAGGCCTTTGGAGAATTTTGGTAGGAAATGGCAAGTGGGGTAGGCTGCCCAGCGCTACATTGAAAGCATCAAAAGACCGGCGCGCAAAAGCTATAGGCGCAATTTCAACCGGTCGAAGGAGATCAAAATGTCCAAAAACCGTTTTACCCTGATCGCCGCAGTACTTTTCGTTGTATTGGTGAGCATTGCCATTTCAAGCCCTGTCATTATCCCCGTGACAGGCGCAAATAATGCATCAGATTATTACCAGCGCCATCCTGAATTGAGGCTATCCGAAGAGACAAGGATCGATATGACGGATTACTTCATGAGACATCCTAAACTCCGTGCACCGGCGAAGGCAAATGATCTCACAGATTACTTCTTTCGGCATTAGGAGTCAGTGCCTTCCGGACCACTGGGACGTGCTGGCTCACCTTATCTTTCTCCTCCTGAGCACATGTCAAACGCCCTGCACTGGCTGGTCGCTGGTGCAGAGCCCTAAACAAAATTTTTCTTGAAAGGAGATCAGCATGTTAAGGAATCGTTTGTTCAATGTATTGGTCGCTATAGCCTTAGTGCTCGTCGTCGCACTCACTGTTCGAGAAGCCTTTGCCACCTCAATCACCATTTCTCAAGCCGATACTGCCATCAAGTGCGATAGCCTGCCTTCCCATTATTCGATCCATACTGAGATTGTGAAGACGACCGGTACGCGGTTGACTTATACAGAAGATGGCCCCACAGGCATAGATGGTGGATTGATGAATTTGCTGTCTACTTATCGAACCTGCTCACGATAAGGAGAGTTAACAATGAACCAATTTTCTTACGAATTCATGGGAAAAGAAAAGGTCCGTGATTTACAGGAAGAGGGAGTTAGAAGCCAGGCCTTTCATAGGTCCGGAGCGCCAAAACTTGCTCTTCTACGCGGCCTGCCGAAACTTATACTGGTTCTATTAGGAATCCTCGGAATTCTGGGGCTGCTAGTTCGCTGAATTTATCGGATCTGGTGAATTCAGAAAGCTTGCCAAAGATTTCGAATAGCTGAAAGCTGAGGCCTCGCGGATGAATGTCCGCGAGGCTTTTGACTCTGTCCCGATGACTCAAAACAATCGTGGTTGACTATCCTCCATGCCGGGTAACTTCTCGCCTCCAGCCACTTTATGCGCCCAGCGGGTAGGTTCAGGCAGGCGATAGCCTGTACAAGATTTCAATACGAACTCAACTGCATGTTCAACATCCATCAAATGACCGGGCGAAACATACAGCGGATTTGTTCTCTCGCGCGTTCGCAAAACGGCGCCGATGATATTGCCATGATTATCCAGCAAGTCCGTGCGGTCGCCGCGTTTGGGACCAACTTCTTTATGCCGCCCATATAACCTAGACTTGGCAACACCAATAGTGGGTTTCTCCAACCATAATCCTATCTGCGATGCAATTCCGATTCCACGCGGATGCGCGATGCCCTGCCCATCGAAAATAAGAAGATCAGGTTTAATCGTCAACTTGTCCCAGGCTGCCAGTACAGCGGGTCCTTCACGGAAGGATAATAGACCGGGGATATAAGGAAAAACCAGAGGTACTTCGACAGTAATACTTTGAAGTGGTGTGAGTTCAGGATAACGCAAAATGACCATGGCGCAACGCGCTGAGTCTCCGGGAAAGCTTGAATCCACCCCGCTAACAGTAGTCACAACACGTTTTTCGTCCCAGGTTAAGACCAGACGTTCGCGTAATTCCTTCTGAAGTTGAATAGCTTCTTCTGGAGTTAAGTTCCAAGCATGCAGCGGTTCCATGCCATCATCATACAACACTTTTTGGCTGCGATTTTAAGTGGAGGCTAAGTAGTTCGTTTTGTTGTATAAAGATCGATCAACAATGCCCCCAGGATCAAAGATGGAAGGACGATCAAACCTGCTTCGGGGCCAAACGCACCACCAGTCCACAAAATTGGACCATGGACTTCAATTCTCATGAGCTTGTAAATATCATCCAAGCCTGAGACCGGAAATCCAAAACCGACGCCTTCAAAAAAGTTCCAACCAATGTGCAAGCCAATGGAAAGCCAGAGTTGTTTTGTGCGAATATAGGCATAGGCCAGATAAATTCCAGCAAAGAAAATACCAGCCGCACTGACCCAGGTTGCGTTGGGGTTGCCGAGATGTAACAAGCCAAACACAGCGGATGAAATGATCACACCCCAGAATAAGTTAATTCCGCTGGCGATGGTTTGGAGGTGGTAACCGCGTGAGAGTAGTTCTTCATTCCAACCCACGAAGATAAATATGATGAAGAAGATCAGAACATTGGAGATTACCGTACTCACTGGATCGAACTCCCACGCAAAGCCTGAAAATGTCAGCCAGCCAAGAGCAAGCATCAAGATATAAATAAATCCCATTTGGAGAAAAGTGATGCCGACACCAGCCAGGATATCCAAGAAAGACTGGCGGTTGAGCTTCAACCCCAGGCTCTCAAAGGATTTTTTGTCCAACCAGCGTCGTGCAATATAGACTGAGCCTGTGATTGCAAGCAGATTCAGAATCTGATTCAAGATTGTTGTGGCGGTTCCGCCTGTATTGAGAAGAAGGGCTAGGGAAGAAACGACTACCCCCAATACAAATAACAATAGGGTTTGAATTAATAGCCGCCAGCCCGCTCGTAAACGTGGCTCATCTGAGGAAATGAATATCTGTGCAAGAATATTTCGTTTGGGTGCAGGTGTAAGTTCTGATGACATCATCCACCACCTTTCAGATAAATTCCGGTTGGGTCGAGCTCTTCACGTAAAATTCTTAGTTCGTTTTCGGTGACCAGTTCGGTTGTCTTCACATGTAGGGCAACTTTCAAATCCCAGCCTGTGTTTGCTTTTGCCTCTTCAACAGTCTTGCTGGGATGCAGCGCGGTAAGAGTCATTTCTCCGTTTTCATCAGGTTCCAGCATGCCAACATCTGTCACAACCGCCAGCATCCCTCCGCCGCGCAAGCCCGCTTTCTCACGATCACCTTTGCCGCCGATGAACCCGGCCGAGGTCATGAACTCTACTTTTTCGGGGAAGCGGCGTTTCTGATGAGGCGTCATGATGTAACAGCGATTGGCCCACGCTGCGATTTCCTGTGAACCACCTGATCCGGGCAAACGCACCTTGGGTGTGTCATACCCGCCGATGACTGTCGCGTTGATGTTGCCGTATTTATCAATCTGTGCACCGCCCATGAAGCCTACATCCACGTTGCCGCGCTGAAGATAATTCGTAAAAATATCATACATGCTCACTACCGATAACGCGCCGCTTACAAGCGTGGGGTCACCAATGGATAGAGGCAAACGCTGTGGTTCTGCCCCGATCACGCCTGCTTCGTAGATCATTACAAGGTTGGGTGCATGTGTCCGCTTGGCGAGATTGCAGGCGAGATTGGGTTGACCAACTCCCACAAAGACAACATCTTTATCGCGCAACAAACGCGCCGCGTTAATGATCATCAATTCGGCCGATGAGTATTTGATTTCGCCCATCATTCTCCCTACACAATTAGATTCGATAAGTTCGATAATTCGTCCGAGTTGGAATTCGGATCATAAGAAGCGACAACCTCTGACTTCAAGAATGATTGCATGATATCAAAGACTTCTTGCGGACGTTCCAACGGCAGCAAATGCGTGGATTGTTCCAACGCTTCAACCACTACCCGGGGCTGTTTCTGTTTCACAAGCAGCGCCGCCTCTTCGAGAAATGTATCGGTCTCTGCGCCGTGCAGGAAGAGGGTTGGCACGTTGAAATTATGAAGTCCGTTCCAGATGTCAAAGTCTTGCAAGCCGACGTAATAAATGTGCGCTTCCCAATCTGGTGAAAAGACCAATTCATAGCCACCGTTTTCCGAAGGTTGAGTCATCCCTTCGATATAAATTCGCAAATTCTCATCCGTCATATAACGAAACTGCGCACGATCACGATATGAATTAAAAACGGATTCCAGATTCGTAAATGCTCGTCTGCGTTTCATCGCTCCCTGAATTAACGGATGTCCACTCGGATTTGCTGCACGTTGCATTCTCCACTCAACGAGTCGTTTGGGAATGAAAAGGACAGGGTCAAGCAAAATTAGCGCCCGGAATTTTGCCGGTTCACGCATGGCCGCTCGCAAGGTTGTGATCGCTCCCACCGAATGACCAACTCCAATCACCGGATCAGGCTGTGATGAAAGAAAGCTGCGCAAGTCATCGCTGAAAGGTACCCAGTTTCGAACGTCTTCCAGCCTGGCATCCTCCCAAAGTGCTCTCAGCAACATCCCGAACACATGATATTCAGTTTTTAGAAGATCAAAAAGCGGTTTGTAACAATCAGGCGGGAATCCATTGGCATGTAAAAAATGTAAAGGTTGACCTGTACCGTCGAAGTCGAAATTTTTCATCCACAAATCTCCGCTAATCTTCACTAATGTGTTTTGGGTCATTGATACGTGGTGACCGTGATGGAATTATTCCCAGCGGTCGAACAGGTTTTTGTGCAGTTAAGACCATTCGTTTCCATTCCAAATTTTTTTCTGATCCAAAATTTATGAGTACACCAACAGGCATCCCTGTTGCCTTTAGATAATTTAATAATTGAGATTCTTCGCGTGATGTCAATCGATCCATCGCCTTGATTTCGACAATGATCTTGTCATAGCATATAAAATCTGGTTTGAAAAATTGTTTGAGTTGTGTCTCTTTGTACTTGATATATATTTCTTGCTGCGGATTATTGGGAAGATTGCGCGAAACTGTTTCAATCTCCATTGCCTCTTGGTAAATTGCTTCACCAAATCCGGGACCTATTTGTCATACACTTCCATTGCCGCGCCGATGATGGCATAGACTTCATTTTTGAATAATAATTCTGCCATATTGACTCCTTTCAATCTCGAAGCAATCAAAGCCCTCAAGAAAAATTAGCGCCGATTGGCGATGATTAGCGGACTCAATACTTCCCGTAGTTAATAGGTTCACTCATTTGTTGAGGGACTTCCAGTCTTGTCTGAGTATCGGCTCCCAGTTTAGACCAATATTCTTCGCGGTCTTTCACACCGTAGACCCATTTATCAAGATAGTCTTTGACGCTCTCCGTTGATTCGCTGATTCTATCCCAGGCGAGATAAAACTCGTTATCGCGGTCATAATATCCTTGCGCATAACTGGGGTGACAGGCATAGGGGACGTGACATACCGCACTGACCACAATGCCTGAAATCATCGTGCGGTTCGGGTCGGAACGGATAATGGCTTCATCCACAATTTCCTCGGCGGTGAGAATAACTTTTTTCGCGGCGAAGGCGGCTTCCTTCTGTTCGCCGATAATGCCCCATAAATGGGCATTACCATTCGCATCTGCACGCTGCACATGGACAATCGCCACATCCGGGTTTAGTGCAGGCACCACGATCACATCCTTCCCGCCAAACGGATCAGGGATGCGTTTGATGTTTGAGTTGGCCTTTTCCAGATCCATTACACCGGTTTGATTCATGGGCAAAAAGGGCAGGCCAGATGCACCGGCCTGTAAACGCGTGATCATTCCAAAATGCGAATATTCCTCCCATTCGAGTTTGCCTTGCTCAATCGCCGAGCGGACAATGCGCAGTGATCCCACACCGGGATTGCCCATATATGAGAAGATGACTTTCTTCGCGCAACCGGCTGCCACCATTTGGTCATAGATCAAATCAGGAGTGGCGCGCGCCAGAGTAAGATTTTTTTTGCCTTGCCGAATGATTTCATGCCCAGCGGCGAAGGGGATGAGGTGAGTGAATCCAGCCGCGTAGATCGTATCACCATCGTGAACACAGGTGGTAATCGCCTCTGAAAGGGCTGTCAGTTTGCTCATTTCTTTTTCTCTTCTTTTTTGGCTTCTTTAGGTTTGGGTTTTAGGGCGTTTCTAATGCTGCCAATCACACCAAACCGTCCGCTGGCTGGACCGGGAGGTTTTTTGAATTGTGCGCGAAAGATAAAACCCAATGTCAGGAGGATGGTACCCCAGCAAAAATAACTCAGGCGTGGGTCGTTCGCGGCATCGGAGAGAAAGAAGAAGACCATCAAACCAATGCCGACTAATAGAAAAAAAGTCCCTACACGCGAGACGAATTCTGTACGATCAGGAGGGGGAAAGCTGCCCATAGAGTTGTTATGTCACCCTGAGCGGAGCGAAGGGTCTCTCACATTGTAGCCGAGACTCTTCGGTCGCAGAAATCGCTCCCTCAGAGTGACATCTTATTTTGGTTTCCTTGCGGAGAACAGTATCCTTCGGAAGGGGTAAAAGACTGGGCTATCGGGCATGGCCGCGCCCATCTTCTCGCGGATGGAGGCCAGGAACTCGTCCTTGTACTTGTCGAGTCTTTCAAAATAGGGAACTAAAGCAGTGCCTGAAATCCATTCCACGACGGCGTCTGAGTCTTGCAAGACGTGTGGGTAAACTTTCTCAAAGACGAGAATATCTTCCGCATCGCACTGAAACAGGGTGCGTGCATAATTATCAATCGAAAGCACGGGCGAGTAGCGTTGATATCCATTCAAGATAAATTTGAACATCTCTTCATCCGCGGTCTCGCGATAGATCTGGTGCGAGATGTGGTTGTGATTGGATGGCACTTGCACAGCGATCTGCCCGCCGGGCCGCAGGTGCTTGAAGAGATACGGAATTAACTCTGAGTGATTCTCACTCCATTGCAACGCGGCGTTGCTGAAGATGAGATCCCATTCACTAGTCAGTGTGGCTTGATCTCCTTGTTCAAACGCCAGGCCCGGACGAGCAAATGCAGCGGCCTTTTCCAACATCTGTGGAGATGAATCCAGACCGGTCATGTTGCTTTCAGGCAGTTTGTCTGCGAGTTGACGCGTCAGTTCACCGGAGCCGCATCCCAGATCTATAACTTTGAGATTGGGTCGCACATCCACCAGCGCGAGCAGATCATAAAATGGCGCAGCACGCTCAGATTGAAACTTGTGATAGAGGTCAGGATTCCAGGGCATAAGAGACTCCCCTCTCCTTTAGGAGAGGGGATAGGATGAGGTGATGGTCACTTGCTAGTCTTCTTTTTGACGACTTTCTTTACAGTCTTTCCTTTGGAGGATGCCTTTGCAGCCTTTTTGGTTGTTACCTTGCCATTCGCCGCGGTTTTGACGGAGGTCTGAATCTGTTCGTGCATATAGAGTTGCACATAGTAGTACCCGCCACCGTTCTTGCCACTTGCGCCAGAGCCTTTCCAGCCGCCGAAGGGTTGGAAGCCGGGCCATGCGCCAGTCGTGGCGCCCTGCGGACGATTGGCATACGTGACGCCCGCTTCGATGTTATCGAAGAACCAGGCAGTTTCCTTTTGTGAGCCATAGAAGCCTGCGGTGAGACCATAGTTCACACTGTTGGCGATCTTCATCGCTTCATCCAGGTTACTGACTTTGCCAATCGTGGTGATGGGCAGGAACATTTCATACTGCCACAAGCGATGTTCGAAGGGCAAGTCGGTGACGAAAGTGGGCTCGCAAAAGTAGCCTTTATCGAACATGCCGCCGGTCTTTACATGACCACCCGTGAGGAACTTGCCGCCTGCACCATTGATCTCTTCGGTGAAGTTTTTGAAGTCGTTATAGGAACCCTGGTTGATGACTGGGCCTAAATACGTGTTGCGTTCGGTGGGGTCACCCATGACGAGTTTATTAGCCTTATCTCTAAGCTTGGCGACCAGTTCATTGTAGACGGGTTCTTCCACGATCACGCGGGAGGCGGCGGAGCATTTTTGTCCCTGCAAGCCAAACGCGGAACGGACAATACCGGTGGATGCATCTTCCAGATTCGCATTACGCGAAACAATGGCTGGGTTCTTCCCGCCAAGCTCCAACACCATCGGGCGGACGTAATTGCGGCTGGCAAAATCGCGATACATGCGCATGCCTACATCGAATGAGCCAGTGAAAGTGGCGCCATCCACCTCTTTGCTATCTACAAGTGCCTGACCCAATGTGGAACCTGGACCCGTCACGAAGTTCATCACACCATCAGGGATGCCTGCATCGCGCAAACATTCGGCATAAAGGCGGACGATCCACGCCGTATCAGAAGCGGGCTTCATGACGATCGTATTTCCAGCCACGAGAGCGGCTCCAGCAGGGCCACCAGTCAACGCGAAGGGGAAGTTGAAAGGTGAAACAACCAGCCACACACCATACGGGCGCAGAACCGAGGTGTTGGTTGAGTCATAGCCAACCAGTGGGTCTTTGCCCATTGGTTTGACAAAGCCATTATTCTCCTCTACCATTTGGGCTGACCAATACATCAGGTCGGCGGTCTCCTGCACATCGCCCAGCGACTCCATGCGGTTCTTGCCAACTTCCAGAGCCATGGCAGCGCCAAGCTCGAAAATGCGCTTCTCGATCAATGCAGAAGCCTTGCGCACAAGTTGCACACGCTTCTGCCACGAGGTGCGGCTCCAGGCCGGGAAAGCCTTGCGGGCCGCGGCAATCGCCAGCTCTGCATGGGTGGCATTGCCTTTTTGCATCACAGCCAGTGTCCAATTGGTGTTGACGGGTGAGTGGTCTTCGAACTTCTCATCGGCAAAGACATCCTTGCCGTCAATGATCATCCCGTATTCCTTGCCCAAATTTGCCTTGAGTTTGGCAACCGCCTTATCGAAGCCCTTGTGTAGCTCTTCGGGTGGGCTGAACATGGTGGAATATGTGAGTTTGAAACCAGCCATTCTTCCTCCTTGAAATAATTAGATAGGTATGTTGTCTGAATCGTTGAGTGATTTTATAGATTGGCAGTTGGACATATGTGAACATCCAACTATTTGACCAATGAACTCATCCCAGTATAGTCTAGGATTTTGCTACCGTCAAAGCGACGAAAATCATCCTATCAATAACTGTTGGTCGAGTAGACCCGCATGATCTTAGCGGGACATATCGAGACCAGTCGCAGCGTTAATCCTTTCGTAAGGATTATTTGATATAAACTCTCTAAACGATATGATGAAAATCCGCATCCTTCCTAGCCTGAGCCTGGTTGCTGTCTTACTCGCCGCATGCACATCCTCAGCCGCTCTTACTGAAGCAGAAGTTACTCAACAATCTTTACCAGTCACCCTGACTGCGCTCATTGAACCCACCGCCACCCAATCTCCCGTTGCGGTCGTAGAGCCTGTCGCCACCTCCCGCGGACCCAACCTCGAAGCCACCGACCCGTCCACAGTCAGTTTGGCCTCCGGGCAAATCCAGTTCGTAGAATTCTTCCGCTTTACCTGAAGCACCTGCCGTGCCATGGCGCCCATGGTTCATGGGCTCGAAGCGAAATACTTTGGCAAGATCAAATTTTCCTACCTCGATGCCGACGACCCTAATACCCTTGATTTTCAGCAAACGCTCGGTTTTTACTACCAGCCTGAAATTTATCTGCTTGATGCGAATGGAAATCTGTTGAAGAAATGGGTGGGCTATACATCAGAACCACAGTTTGAAGAAGAATTCGCAAAGTATGTGGAATAAGAAAAGTCTCCGCAATCTTTTGACTGCGGAGACTTTTGCTATAACAAGTGCTTTATCGATTTGGAATTGAACAGATTTCTATAAGATTAATTTTCGGGCGAAGTACTAATTTTAATTTCCCAAAGGTCATTGAGCGCGGTCTTTCCATCATGCCCACCAAAAAGGATGAACTTCTGCAATTTGGTGTCAAAGAAAATGACATGACCCCAGCGACCGGGTGGTGTCAAACTGCTTTTTATTTCATTCCATGTCCTTCCATTAAGGAACCATGTATCGCCATAAAAACTCATGACATTGCCTTCAGTCTTTGTACCGCCAAACATAAGATTGTTCCCTGACTGTGGATCGTTTGCCATCATCGAATTACCTCGCAGGGGTGGCTCGGTCGGGAATGCTGGCTTAGACCAACCATCTTTATCCCAAATCCATGTCCCTGAAGGTTGCCAGGCAAGAAAACCGACAGCTGATTGGCTGTTTGGATCGTAAACAATGGGAGCACCGCTTGCAACTGGACTATCCCCAATATCAATGTTCTCCCACTGGTCTCCATTCCAACCCCAGGCGTCATGATAGAACGTTTGGAATTCATTACAGCCGCCATAAAGGATGACTTGCTCTCTAACTGCATCGTAAAACATATTATGACAGCCTCTTGAGGGAGGTGGATAACAGCCATCGCAATTCTCAGCCTCTTCCCATGTATTGCCATCCCAAATCCAGGTGTCGTTCAGGCTTTTCCCAAGATTATTCCAGCCCCCAAAAAGAAGCGTGACTTTACGTTTGGGATCATAAGCCATTGCACCTCTTGCACGGGCCGGAGGGAATTGTTCAGGTTGTAATTGTGTCCAGTCATTGCCGTCCCAGGCCCAGGTCTCATTGACCATGGTCCAATTGTTTGAACTGCCTTCAACCATCCCGCCAAAAAGGATCGCTTTTTGCTGGAGGGTATCGTAAGCAACCATCGCTTCATAGCGTGGAGATGGGGCATGATCTGTACTAAGAGGCAGCCAGCCGGTTGTGGGGATGCGCGCTGCAATACCGATACCCACTCCTAGAATAAGCAACCATAAAGTTGAGAGAATAATACTCAGTCTGGATAACCCCAACTTGGAAAAGCGAGGTCTTTTCTGCTCAAGTTCATTTGCTGTTGGTTCAAAGGTATAAAAATTCCTTAAAAGAACCACGCCAACGATCGAACCAATGATGAACGTTAGAACATCACCACTCATGTTGCACAGCCAGCCAGGTAATACCTTGGCCGTTTCCATTCGGCAGCTGGGAGGATATAACATGAAAGTGCTCAAGTGCAACGTTAGAATACCTGACCACAAAATGATCGCAATCTTGCAGTTTAGCAGGCGAAGAATGACTGTAAGTACGATAATATAAATGACAGATATGCCGAAAGAGACGAAGGG
>Ga0070699_100004738_pt1 | contig 12021 bp, 13 predicted proteins | sample KBSK1503metaG_FD_65473 | JGI IMG/M metagenome (GOLD analysis project Ga0070699, IMG submission 65473) | Corn, switchgrass and miscanthus rhizosphere microbial communities from Kellogg Biological Station, Michigan, USA - KBS K1-50-3 metaG | ecosystem: Host-associated > Plants > Roots >...
GGGCTCCTCTTCGCCAACGAGACGCTCGTCCACGTGGCGCCACCGGCGCAGGCGACGGCCGTCCCGGTCCCGGCAACCCGCCTGGCCGAGGAGGCCGGCAATCTGATGGGCGCCGGCATGATCATGCTGGGCGCCTTCGTCGCGCACACGGCGGTGGTTTCGCTGGAGCGCGCCGTCGCCGCCATGCGGGCCTCGCTGCCGGCGCACCGCGCGCGGCTGGCCGACGCCAACGCGGCGCTCCTCGGGCGCGGCGCCGACTGGGTGCGCACGGCCGGGCACGCGACGGCGGCGGGAGCGGCGTGAATGCGGGCGACGGTCACCATCGACCAGGAGCTGTGCAAGGGGTGCCTGCTCTGCGTTCCGGTCTGCCCGCCCAGGGTGCTGGTGATGTCCGAGACGGTGAACCGCAAGGGCTATCGTTATCCGCTCCTGCTCGACGGCTGCACCGGCTGCGAGCTCTGTGCCAAGGTGTGCCCGGACTTCTGCTTCGAGGTGTACCGAGAGCCGAACCCGCGCGTAGGGGAGCGCGTCCTATGAGCGAGCGGGCGCTCATGGAAGGCTCGGCGGCGATGGCCGAGTCGGCCGTGCGCGCGGGATGCCGGTTCTACGCCGGCTACCCGATCACGCCGTCGACGGAGATCCTCGAGTACATGTCGGTCCGCCTGCCCGAGGTCGGCGGCACGTGCATGAACGCCGAGAGCGAGATCGAGGCGATCGGCATGGTGTGGGGAGCGGCCGGCTGCGGGGTCCGCTCGATGATCGCCTCCACCGGCCAGGGCATCAGCCTCATGCAGGAGAGCTTCGCCGAGCTGGCGAACGCGCAGATCCCCGTCGTCGCGGTCAACATGTGCCGGGGCCAGGGCGACTACTTCCAGGCGACGCGCGGCGGCGGACACGGCGACTACCGCTTCATCGTGCTGGCCCCGGCGTCGGCGCAGGAGGCCGTCGACCTCGCGCAGCTCGCGTTCCACCTGGCGGACAAGTGGCGCAACCCGGTCATGATCATGGGCGACTTCCTCCTCTCCCACACCTCGGAGATCGTGGACTTCCGCCCGCCGGCGTTCCCCGAGCTGCCGCCGAAGACCTGGGCGATCACGGGGGCCAATGGGCGGCGCGGGATCACGCTCTCCCCGCTTGGACCGGCGGAGAAGCTCTCGACCGACATCGCGGCGGCCCTCTCCGCAGCGACGTCCAAGCACGCGGCCATCAAGGCCGAGGAGGTGCGGGCGGAGACGGGGCATCTCGACGACGCCGAGCTGGTCGTCGTCGCCTTCGGCTTTCCCGGGCGCTTCGCAAAGTACGCCGTCCGCCTCGCGCGCGAGCGTGGCCTCCGGGTGGGCTACGTCCGTCCGATCAGCCTCTGGCCGTTCCCGAGTGCCACGCTCGCAGGGGCCGCCGAGCGCGCCCGCGCCGTCGCCGTGTTCGAGCTGAACGCCGGCCAGATGGTGGAGGACGTCGAGCTGGCCGTCCGCGGCCGCGTGCCGGTTCACGCGATCGGCGGCATCAGCCACGATCACTCGGGCTTCGGCGTCGGCCCCCTCCTCGACGTCGAGTACATTCTCCGGCGCATCGAAGAGGTCTACGGAAGCGCATGACGGACATCCCCGCGTCGTTCGAGAAGGTCTTCGCGCCGCCCGATCTCCTGCTCCGGACGGAACATTCGCTCTGTCCCGGCTGCGGCGAGCCGGTCGCCCTCCGCACGATGCTCGAGCTGATCCGCGACCTCGGCCTCCGCGACCGCACGATCTGCGTCGCGGGGATCGGCTGCTACACCGCGTTCCCGATGATCATGGACGTCGACGTCATGCAGGCGCTGCACGGGCGCGCCCCCTCGGTGGCCACGGGTGTGAAGCGCGTGCGCCCCGACGCCTTCGTGTTCACCATGCAGGGCGACGGCGACATGGTGTCCGAAGGGCTCCAGGAGGTGATCCACGCCGCGGCCCGGGGGGAGAAGTTCACCGCCATCGTGTTCAACAACGCGGTGTTCGGAGAGACGGGCGGCCACATGACGGCGGCCACCGTGCTCGGGCAGCACACGAAGACCACGGTGGGCGGCCGCGACCGCGAGCGGCATGGCAGCCCGATCAAGATCTGCGAGCTGGTCGCCCAGCTCGACGGCACGGCCTACGTCGCGCGGGCCGCGGCGCACACACCGTCGGCCATCAAGCTCGCGCAGCAGTACCTGCACGACGCGTTCCGGACCCAGCTCGACGGCAGGGGGTTCTCGCTGGTGGAGATCCTTACCATGTGTCCGACCGACTGGTTCGTGCCGCCCGACCAGGGTCCGGCCTTCCTCGAGAAGCACCTCGTGCCGACGTACCCGCTCGGCGTGGTCAAGGGACGATCGCCATAGGCGTCGCTCAGGCGGTCTCCTCGGGAGTGACCGCAAACGTCACGAAGACGCCGAACGCGAACGCCAGCCCGGCCCAGAGGCGAATGACCGCCGGTCCCTGGCTCGACCACCAGTCGAGGATGACGCGGGCGCGGTCCGCCCCCAACAGGGGGGTGATGAGCCCGCTGACGAGAATGATGAATCCGAGGACCCGCAGAGTCTTCGGTGTGCGCGACGCGGCTGCCGCTCGAAGCAATACGAAGCCAACGGAGACTCTGAGCGCCGCAACGACGTAGAGCCCGGCCGGCGTCGCCGCGTATCGCGCGACGGCGAGCAGACCGTCGGGCGTGACGGCGCCGGCGACTCCGACGCCGGCGATGAACAGCCCGATGGACAGGGCGAGCGACGTCACCGTCGCGTTCTTCACGTGGCGAGCTCGATGATGCGGGCATCACGACGCCCGGGAGCGAGAACGAGCTCGGCGACCGCGACGGGGAGAGAGAAACGGCGGGGGCCCGCGCTTCCCGGGTTGACGAAGAGAACGCCCTGGCGTTCTTCGACGAGCGGCCGATGGGAGTGACCGGACAGCACCGCCGTGAACCCCGCGGCCGCCGGATCCAGGTCGAGCTCGCCGAGGTCGTGAATGACGTAGAGCACATGGGGTCCGAACTCGATCACGTCGTCGGTGGGCAGCTCGCGGGCCCACGGACCTCTGTCATTGTTACCCCGGACGGCTCGCACGGGAGCCAGGGCCCGAAGCGCGTCCAGGACTGCCGGCGCTCCGACGTCGCCGCAGTGGACGATGAGATCCGCTCCGCGCAGCGGCTCCAGCGCCTCGGGCCGCACGAGACCGTGCGTGTCGGAAATCACCCCGATCACGTGGCGGTCCGGCTCGGCGTGGCTCCCGGCGGAACGCGCCACGCCTAAGCTTCCGTTCCCCGCGGCGATGCGGAACCCTCATACGTGTAGGTGAGGGGTCGCGGTCCCGGGAGATACGCGGTGTCCAGCTCCGCGATGCTGAAGCCCACGGCCCGGATCAACTCGTCGATCCTCCGATTGACGTTGCACCCTCCGGCGATCCTCTTCCAAAGCGGATTGATGCGGCGCTGCCACGCCTGAACGCCGGGGTCCGGGGACGCGCCGTGCTCGACGAAGAGCAGACGGCCTCCCGGCTTGAGGACCCGCTTCATCTCCCGGAGCGCCTGGAGCGGATCCTCGATGCTGCACAGCGTCCAGGTGGTCACGACCGTATCGATGCTCTCGCGGTCCACCGGCAGTCGTTCGGCCGATTGGCACACGAGCTCGACCGGAAAGCTCACGCGATCGATCTTCCGGCGCGCCATCGACAAGAGCTGGGCCGACGAATCGACGCCATGAAGGTGCGTCACTGCGGAGGTGTAGAAGGGAAGGTTGAGCCCCGACCCGATGCCGACCTCGAGGACGGACCCCGTCGCCCGGGGGACGAGTCCGGACCGGCGAGCCGTTGCCGCCTCGTCCTTCATGACGAAGTCGATCAGCCGCGGGAGTACGAACCTTCGGTAGAGGCCCATCACCCGAACACCCGCTGGCGCGCCGTCTCGGAGATCGCGACCACCGCCGGATGCTTCAGCCGGCGCTCGCCCGAGATGGCATAGAAGCGCTCGGAGAGCGCCTCGAGGCGGCCGACCGTCACGACCCCGTACTGGTTGCGAACTTCCCGCTCGATGGCCGAGGGGGCCGCGAAGAGACCCATCCCCGCCTGCCCGAACGCCATCAGCAGCGCGCTGTCCTCGAACTCGCTCACCACCCGGGGACGGACGCCCTCGCTCTCGAACCAGTCGTCGAGCGACCGCCGTAGCGCCGTGTTGTCGGTCGGCAGCAGGAAGGGGGCACCGTCGACCGAGCGCGGGAAGCCCCGGCGGCAGGTCCGCGCGAGCGTTGCGGTCGCGAAGAAGGTGATGCCGCACTCGCCGAGCAGATGGTTGAACGCGCGGATCTTCGTCGACGGCCCGATCGGCGCGTCGCTCAGTACGAGGTCCAGCCCGTGCACCGCGAGCTCGGCGAGGAGGCGGTCCGGCTTGTCTTCGCGGCAGACGATGCGAACCTGCTGAGGGACCGAGAGCGCGGGCTGGAGCAGCCGGTACGCGATCAGCTTCGGGACCGCGTCGGCGATGCCCACGGTGAGGCGCATGGGTTGCCCCGTCGGCCGGCCCTTCACCGTGTCGAGCAGCTCCCGTCCGAGGCCGAAGATCTCGTCGGCGTAGCGGAACACCATGCGACCCACGTCGGTGAGCAGGAGCCGCCGTCCGCTCCGCGCGAAGAGCTCCTCGCCGAGCACGTGCTCGAGCGCGCGCAGCTGGGTGCTGACCGTCGGCTGGGCCAGCCGGAGCTCCGCCGCCGCACGCGTGACGCTCCCCTCACGCGCCACGACCCAGAAGTAGAGGAGATGGTGGTAGTTGAGCCATTCCATGGCGGTGACTCCTCATGCCAGCGCCGCCGCGCGGCGGCAACGGCCCCTGGCGATGGTTCGAGAAAACCGAACGATCAGGGCGAGATTATCTATTTGCTCCATGGCGGGGGCGACCGTATGTCGGGGCGAACCATGCAATCCATCCGTGGGATGTTTCGCTCCGCACTGCTCGTGTTCGGAGTCGCGGCAGCGGTCGTGAGTCCTGCACAGACGCGAAGGGCCGCCGCGACGGGCGCCCATCGAGCGTCGCCACGCAGCTCCCGGTCGACCGGTGTCTCCGCGCAGGACCCGGAAGGCGAGACGCTTCGCGCCGGCATCGAGCCCGAGCTGCGGCGGCTGGTGGCGGACGTGCTCGGCGTCGATCCCGCCGAGCTGGCCCCCGAGGCGTCGCTCACCGACGACCTCGCAGCGGACTCTCTCGATCTCGTGGAGGTCGCCATCGTCCTCGAGTCGGCGTTTGGCATCACGTTGAGTCCGCGCCGGATGGACGAGGTGCGCAGCTATCGGGACCTATTGGACGCCGTCGTGGCATCCGGCGAGCGACGCGGCACCCGCGAGCTGGTGCTGACGCCCGGGCTCGACGTCAAGTCGCGGCTCGTTCCGCCGGGTGCCAGCGAGGCGACGCTGGAACGCGCGGAGGCGCTCACCGTCTATCTGATCGAGACGATCCGTGACGACGCCCTGTGCGCCGGACCGGGGACGCACCTGGAGGTGACGCTTCCGGTCGGGACCGGCACGGCGGACCTGGCGAGCGTTCGCGATGCGTTCGCCCGGCTCGAGCGGCACGGGATCGCGGTGAGCGTCCGCCGCGACGTTCCGGCGCCGCCCGTGATCTCGCTCCCGGCGGCGACGCCCACGGCCGGCGACGTCTCCACCTGACGCGACGCCGCTGCCGCTGCGGCGGCGGCACGCATCCGTTCTCGGACCCCGGCGGCCCGCCGCTCGGCACCTCGGTAACCCCCTCGAAAATCCGTACCTTGGCCGGCCGGGGTCAACCAAATCGCGGTCTGGTGCATTCAACACAGTAACGGCAACGAACGGGGGGAAAAGGAGACGAACCCGTGACGAGGTCCACGACCAAGAGCATCCTTGCTGCCGGCACGCTCGCGCTGGCCGTCAGCGTCGGCCCGGCCGCGCGGGCGCCGCGCGGGCTCAGCCCGAGCTCGATCGCGAATTTGCCGGGCGACGGTGGCGGGACGCGCCTGTCGAGCATCGCCGGAGGCGGAGCCGCCCCCTGGGACGACGATCCGGACTCCGGCGACGGTGGCGAGGACGACGGCGGTGGTGATGACGACAGCTGGAGCGGGAAGTGACGCCATGACGAAGACGAAGGCCGTTCTCGGTTCCGGCATGCTCGCGTTCCTTCTCGCGGGCGGCAGCAGCGCATTCGCATTCGGGCGCGGCATGGGCGAAGACCACGCCTGCGGCGCCGGCATGTTGCTCGGGGGCCGCGTGCTTCACGCGCTCGACCTGAGCACCGACCAGCAGCAGAAGGTGCAGGACATCCTCGCGGCACACCGTCCGAAGCTCCACCAGCTCGCCGCCAACGAGAAGGCGGCCGCGCAGGCGCTCGCCGACCAGCTGCTCGGCACGAATGGCGTCACCCAGCAGGACTTCGACGCGGCACTGCAGCGGGCGTCGCAGGCCCACGACGATCTGATGCGCGAGCGGCTCGCTGCCGCTCTCGCAGTGCGTCACGTCCTCACCTCCGACCAGATCCAGAAGGCGGCGGCGATGCGGACCGGCATGCAGCAGCTCCATGCCCAGATGCGCCAGCTCCTCGGCCAAGACGACACGGACTGACCGGCGATGCGACGCGTGATAACAGAGGTCGCGTCGTGGGCGGTCGTGGCCATCTCCATCGGATCGATGGTCGCAACGCTCGGGGTTGTCTCGGGTCTCACCTACGCATCCCGACTATGGCTCGCGACGCGAGGGCCGCTCGACCCGCCGTAGGAGGACCTCGCGCTGGCTCGATTCGATTCACCTCGGCGTCGCGATCCTTGACGGACCTGGCAATGCTGTTCGACCGCATCGTCGCCGACAACCCCGGGCACGTGGCGGTGACGAGCTGGGGCGCGTGCGAGGTGAACCTCTCGCCGGCGCTCCAGCAGATGGACGACGCGATGTTCGCGAACGCCAACGCCATCGGGCAGGCCTGGTTCGCCGCCAGCGGCGACCATGGCAGCGAGGATTGCCGCGGAGACCGGAACGGACATCACCGGCAGGTGACGGTCGACCACCCGGCGAACTCGCCGCACGTCATCGGCGTCGGAGGGACGACTCCCGCGTGCAGCTCCGGTCTGGTGCCCGGCGATCCGGCGTGCGCGGGCTACGGCGGTGAGAGCGCGTGGCGCGGGTCGGGAGGCGGCGCCAGCGCGCTGTTCGCACGGCCGGCATATCAGACGGGCTGCGACGTCCCGCCGGGGGATCGGCGGCTCGTCCCGGACATGGCGCTCGAGGCGAATCCGTCGCCGGGCAACTACGTGGCGCTGCGGGGGCGCTGGTTCATCGTCGGCGGGACCTCGGCCGCGGTCGCGATGTGGGGTGGTCTGTTCGCCCGCGTGGCGTCACGGCAGGGTGTCGTCGGCTCGGGCTCGGCCGGTCCACGGCTCTATGCGCTGTGCGGTACGCCGGCGTTTCACGACGTCACGACGGGTTCGAACGGGGCGTACGGCGCCGGCCCGGGCTACGACCCGGTGACCGGGCTCGGCAGCCCGGACGTGCGCGAGCTGTTGGGGAGGTTTTGACCGGTCGCCCCGTGACGAGCCGCCTTGATCCAGCCGGCGCGCCGCGTATTATGAAACCGACTGGTCCGTAAATAAATGTCCGCGCCCCTTTCCCGCCCCGTCCTCCCGCGTCCTCGTCGTGGCCGTCCACCCACGCCGGGCCTCCGCGACCGGATCCTGCGCGCGGCGGAAACCATCTTCGCGCGGCGCGACTACCACGAGGTCCAGATGGACGACGTGGTCGAGGCCTGCGGGGTGGGCAAGGGGACGCTCTACCGGTACTTCCCGAGCAAGCAGCGGCTGTACTTCGCCGTGATGTTCGACGGCATCCAGCGCCTGCGGCTCGAGCTCGAGGCCGCGGTCGGAACGGAGGAGCCGCCGGCGCAGAAGGTCCACCGCATCGTGCATCGCACGCTCGCGTTCTTCTGGGATCGACGGTTCTTCTTCTCCCTGATCCATCGGGGCGAGCACAAGGCGACCGGCGAGGCGCGGGAGTGGCTCCGCTACCGCGGCGCGCTGTCGAGCGTGATCCGCGTGACGCTCGAGGCCGCCGTGGCGGCGGGTCAGGTCCGCCCCATCGACACGCGAATCGCCACCGAGATGCTGCTCGGTATGATGCGCGGCGTGAACCGCTATCGCACCGACGACGACCGTCTCGACGCGCTGGTCGGCGCGGTGGTCGACGTCTTCATGCGCGGCGTCGGGACGCAGACGGGGCGGCGCATCGTCGCCGTGCGCCGGCCGGTGCGCGCATGAATCGGCCGGGGCGGCACCGCTGGTGGCCGTGGTTGCTGGCGCTCGTCGCGCTGGCCGGGGGCATCCACTGGCTGCGTGCCGCGCTCGGCGGCCGGCCGACGTCCGCCGCCGAGTCGGCCAAGCGACCGGCGGTGCCCGTGGTGGTGGCGACGGCGCGAGGCGGCGACATGCCGGTCTACCTCACCGGACTCGGGTCGGTCACCGCCTTCCACACCGTGATGGTGAAGAGCCGGGTCGACGGGCAGCTGATCAAGGTGGCCTTCCAGGAGGGCCAGCTGGTTCACGAGGGCGACCTGCTCGCCGAGATCGACCCCCGACCGTTCCAGGTCCAGCTCGAGCAAGCCGAGGGGCAGCTCGCCCGGGACCAGGCGCAGCTCGACGACGCGAGACGCACCCTCGCGCGCTATCGGCAGCTGCGCGCGGAGAAGGTGGTCTCGCAGCAGGAGTTCGACGACCAGGCCGCGAGGTCCGGCCAGTTCGAGGGAACGATCAAGGCCGACCAGGCGGCGATCGACTATGCCCGCCTGCAGCTCACCTATACCCGCATCACCGCGCCCATCAGCGGCCGCACCGGCCTGCGCCTCGTGGACCCGGGCAACATCATTCACGTCACCGATCAAAGCGGCGTGGTCGTGATCACACAGCTCCAGCCGATCGCCGTGCTCTTCACGATCCCGGAGGACAACCTGCCACCGATCATGAAGAAGCTCGCAGCGGGCGAGCAGCTCGAGGCGGATGCCTACGATCGAAGCGATCAGAATCGGGTTGCCTCCGGCTCCCTGCTCACGGTCGACAACCAGATCGATCCGAGCACGGGGACTGTGCGGCTGAAGGCCATCTTCCAGAACGACGACGACGCGCTCTTCCCGAACCAGTTCGTCAACGTGCACCTGCTGCTCGACGTCAAGCGCGGCACGGTCATCGTGCCGGTCGCCTCGATACAGCGCGGCCCGCGCGGTACCTTCGTCTACCTGGTGAAGGCGGACCACACGGTGGAGGTCCGGCCGATCACCGTCGGGCCGGCGGGGCGCACCGACGCGTCGATCGAGTCGGGCGTGTCGGCCAACGACGTGGTCGTGGTGGAAGGAACCGACAAGCTGCGGGAAGGGGTCCTGGTGCAGGCGCGCGAGCCGGGGCGGGATACGGGGAGCCCGAAGCCGGCGGCATGAACCCTTCGCGGCTCTTCATCCTCCGACCGGTCGCCACCTCGCTCCTGATGGCGGCGATCATGCTGGCCGGCGCCATCGCCTATCACGAGCTGCCCGTCTCCGCCCTGCCGCAGGTCGACTACCCGACCATCCAGGTCCTCACCTTCTATCCCGGCGCCGGTCCCGACGTCATGGCGTCGTCGGTGACGGCGCCGCTCGAGCGCCAGTTCGGCCAGATGCCGGGGCTCAAGGAGATGCTGTCGACGAGCTCGTTCGGCAGCTCCGTGATCACCCTGCAGTTCGCGCTCGAGCTGAGCATCGACGTCGCCGAGCAGGAGGTGCAGGCCGCGATCAACGCGGCGTCGACCTACCTGCCGCGCGACCTCCCCAACCCGCCGATCTACAGCAAGACCAACCCCGCCGACGCGCCGGTGCTCACCCTGGCGCTCACCTCCGACGCGCTGCCGCTGACCAAGGTGCAGGACCTGGCCGACACCCGTCTGGCGCAGAAGATCTCGCAGCTGCCGGGCGTCGGCCTGGTGAGCCTCAGCGGCGGGCAGAAGCCGGCCGTCCGCATCCAGGCGAACCCCACGGCACTCGCGGCCTACGACCTCGGGCTCGAGGACCTCCGCGCCGCCATCGCGCAGGCGAACGTGAACCTCGCGAAGGGGAACTTCGAGGGCACGACGCAGGCGTACACCATCGGCGCCAACGACCAGCTCCTCTCGAGCGACGATTACCGCAGCCTCGTGGTCGCGTACCGCAACGGCGCGCCGGTCCGGCTCTCGGACGTCGCCGACGTGAAGGACGACGCCGAGAACGTGAAACAGGCGGCCTGGATGAACGACGTCCCCGCCGTCATCATGAACATCCAGCGGCAGCCGGGCGCGAACATCATCGGCGTCGTCGACCGCATCGAACGGCTCCTGCCGCAGCTGGCCACGGCGTTGCCGCCGTCGGTGAAGGTGACGGTCCTGACCGACCGCACCACGACCATCCGCGCGTCGGTGCACGACGTGCAGTTCTCGCTGCTGCTCACCGTCGCCCTCGTCGTGATGGTGCTGTTCCTCTTCCTGCGGAGCCCCTCGGCCACCATCATCCCGAGCGTCGCGGTCCCACTGTCGATCGTCGGCACCTTCGGCGTCATGTACCTGCTCGGCTACAGCCTCGACAACCTGTCGCTCATGGCGCTCACCATCTCGACCGGCTTCGTGGTGGACGACGCGATCGTGATGATCGAGAACATCGCCCGCTACATCGAGGACGGCGAGTCGCCGCTCAAGGCTGCCCTCGAAGGCTCGGCGCAGATCGGCTTCACGATTCTCTCGCTGACGGTCTCGCTCATCGCCGTGCTGATCCCGCTTCTCTTCATGGGCGACGTGGTGGGCCGGCTCTTCCGCGAGTTCGCCGTCACGCTGAGCGTCGCCATCCTGGTCTCGGCCGTGGTCTCGCTCACGCTGACGCCGATGATGAGCGCGCGACTGCTGCGGAGCGCCTCGGAGCAGGGCCGCTTCTATCGCGCCTCGGAACGGTTCTTCAAAATCACGATCGCTCGCTACGGGACGACGCTGCGCTGGGTGCTCGGGCACCAGACGGCGACCCTCCTCGTCGCGGGGGCCACGCTGGTCGGCACGATCCTGCTCTACGTGCTCGTGCCGAAGGGCTTCTTCCCGATCCAGGACACGGGCGTCATCCTGGGCGTGTCCGAGGCGCCCGAGACCATCTCGTTCCCCGCCATGGCAGACCGACAGCAGGCGCTCGCGCGGGTCATCCTGCGGGATCCTGCCGTGCAGAGCCTCTCCTCCTTCATCGGCATCGACGGCATCAACACCACCGCCAACAGTGGCCGCATCCAGATCAACCTGAAGCCGCTCGGCGAGCGGCGCATCACCGCCAGCGACGTGATCCGCCGGCTGCAGCCCGAGCTCGCCGCGGTGCACGACATCACGCTCTTCATGCAGCCGGTCCAGGACCTCACGGTGGAGGACCGGCTCAGCCGGACCCAGTACCAGTACACGATCGAGTCTCCGGATCCGGACGAGCTCGATTCGTGGCTGCCACGCCTGCTCGAGAGTCTCGAGGCCCTCCCGCAGCTCCGCGACGTGGCGAGCGACCAGCAGAACGGCGGCCTCGCAGCCTCGCTGACGATCGACCGCGACACGGCCTCGCGCCTCGGAATCACCCCGCAGGCGATCGACGACACGCTCTACGACGCCTTCGGCCAGCGTCAGGTGTCGACGATCTTCACCCAGCTGAACCAGTACCACGTCGTGCTCGAGGTGAAGCCGGGCTTCCAGGAGAGCCCGGACGCGCTGAAGGACCTGTACGTCCGGTCGGCAACCGGGGAGAGCGTCCCGCTCGGCTCGTTCGCGCGCGTCGCACCGACGAGCGCAGCCCTCGTCGTCAACCACCAGGGGCAATTCCCCGCGGTCACGATCTCCTTCAACCTCGCGCCCGGGGTCGCCCTCGGCGACGCGGTCACCGCCATCGAGAGCGCGGCGCGCGAGATCGGCCTCCCGCCGAGCATCCGCGCGAGCTTCCAGGGCACCGCCCAGGCCTTCCAGGCCTCGCTCGCCAACGAGCCGCTGCTCATCCTGGCGGCGCTGG
>Ga0070699_100004739_pt1 | contig 12021 bp, 10 predicted proteins | sample KBSK1503metaG_FD_65473 | JGI IMG/M metagenome (GOLD analysis project Ga0070699, IMG submission 65473) | Corn, switchgrass and miscanthus rhizosphere microbial communities from Kellogg Biological Station, Michigan, USA - KBS K1-50-3 metaG | ecosystem: Host-associated > Plants > Roots >...
AACAGAAACACCCTGTCTCCCACGACCGGCATGGCGGTAGTGAGCTGATACTCGTTGACCGGCGTATCGGGGGGCACGGTGATCGTCTGCACGCCGCCTTGATATTGGACGGTCAGCGTCGATGCGTCCTTGCCCTTGCCGCCACTCGAGATACCGGATTGAGACGCCGTCCCGTTCGTCATGCGCGAGGCCGATACGTTGCCATTGGTCATGCGGCTGGGCGTAGCGCCGGCGGGCGTATTCATCATGTAGCTTCCTTCGGCGACGCCGCGCAGCTCCTCCGGGAGAATGCCGATCGCGGACGCCCGCTCCGTTCCGTCGGGTTGCTTCACCGATGTGACTCCGACAAAGCTCCTGTCCTTCAGATGCGACAGATCACCGGGAACGCGGGAATAAAGATGGAACGGCTGCACCAGTTTCACCGTAATGGCGTCGCTTCCCTTGCGCGGCTTGATCGCAAGCTGATCGGCCGAGGCGCGCTCGACCGTTCCGCTGATTGAAATCGTGCCTTCAGGATTGTGCGCCGGCACATCCTGCGCGAGAGCAGAAAGCGGTGCGGAGAATGCCAACAGGACGGCAAGCGCTCGTCCCCGGTTTTTCCTACGGACCATCGAAAATCCCTCCAGTATGTCGTTAATTCGCGTAACCCGGTAAGTCGCGATCGAGTACGCGCATCATCGCCTCGAAAAACAGACGCTCACGCTCGGCGCGTGAGTGACGATCGTTCGCCGATGGCGCTTGCAGGCGCCCCACGACGTCGTCCGACAACACTTCGATCGGCCGGCCTGTCGACAGCGCCAGCACCTGCGTGCGGCAAACACGCTCGAGCTTGTAGAGTCGCTTGTAGGCCTGGGCGATGTTGTCGCCGGTGGCGATCACGCCGTGGTTCTTCAGGAAAAGAATCGGCTTGTCGCCGATCACGCCAGCCAAGCGTTCGCCCTCCTCCAGCGAATCCGCGGTGCCGGCGTAGTTATCGTCATAGGCGATGTGGCCGTGGAAAAAGGCGGCCGTCTGGTTGGCCGGCAACAGGCGATTGTCCTTCAGCATGTTGAGCGCGAGCGCCCATGGCTGGTGCGTGTGCAGCACGACCCGGACGCCGCAGATACGGTGGATGGGCGCATGTATGCACTGCGCCGACAGTTCGACCACGCCTTCGCCGTCGAGCGTCGCGCCGAATTCATCGAAGACGATCATGGCGCTCGCCCGGGCTTCCGACCAATGCATCCCGAAGGGCAGGATGAGATAACGGTCGTCATGGCCGGGTACGGTCACCGTGAAGTGGTTGTCGATCCCCTCCTCTAGCTCGTGCAGCACCGCCAGGCGATGGGCAGCGGCCAGTTGGGTCTTCGCTTGCGCGATCGCATCGATGGCGTGCGCGGACGTCAATGGATGAACGGACATTGGTGGGCCTCGGGAAGCTTTCCCGGCGAAGTATACCGCTGCAGCCAAGCCGCCGCCGCCGCTCGCGGCAAGGCCGGCCCTCCGGCGTGCGAAGGTGCCTGCCACATGACCTGCAACTGTCCGCCGACCGGTTGAAACAGTCGGCGATGCTCCTACGGCGCAGGGCCTTTGAGCGGCTCGCTCCTGTCGGTTCGCGCCGACAAGCAAATCGGACGGCGTCCGATTTTTTTGCACACCTATATTACTTAGCATCCTCACGAAGGGCTGCGGCCCCAGAAGGCCGGCGGTCCACGAAGCTTCAGGCCGTGTCGGCAAACAAGAAGGTTGGAGGTCATCATGTTCGGAAAATCTGCAACGTTCGCTGTCGCCCTTGCCATCCTCACCGCGGCGGGATGCGCTTCTTTTCCTGTACGCGATCCCGCACTGGACGACGCGCGCTTATCGCTCGATGCAGCGCGACGCAATCCTCAGGTCGCGATGTATGCATCCGTCGAGTTGAACCAGGCTGCGGCGACGCTGCGCCAGGCCGATGACCTCGCGGCTAGCGGCGGGCGCTATGACGACGTGCACCAGCTGGCTCTACTGGCGAACCAGCGCGCCGCGGCGGCGCAGGACGTGGCGCGCGTGCGCAGCGAGCAGGCGGCGCTGGCTGCGCAGCGCACCGCAACCGATGCGCGCATCCAGGCCGACGTCTCCCAGCGCCAGGCCGCAGCGGCACAATTGCAGGCGGCGGAAGCGCAGCGGCAGGCCGATCAGGCTCGGAATCTCGCGGCCGCCGCGCCGGCCACTTACGACTACCGGCGCCGGGCCAACGAGCCGCTGTACGAGGCGCCCGTGACGTCGGTCCGGGCAGTCGTGGGACCGCCGCAACAGCGCTGCTGGGTGGAGCGTCAGGTTGTGGACTCCGGCTCGACCGGTATCAACGTTCCGGGCGCCGTGGTGGGAGGCATCGTAGGCGGCATCCTCGGCCATCAGATCGGCAGCGGCCGGGGGCAGGATCTTGCGACGGGCATCGGCGCAGTCGGCGGCGCCGTGGTCGGAGCCAACGTCGGGCGCGACTCGGCCGGCACCGTCTATACGCAGGATGTGCAGCGATGCGAGAACGTGTCCACGCCCGCACCGGTGGACTACTGGGACGTCACGTACAACTTCGGCGGGTACGAGCACCATGTGCAGACCACAAGCCCGCCGGGCAGAACCATCCTGGTCAACGGACAGGGCGAACCCCGCGTCTGACGACTACGTAGAAACGGACAAAGGGCCTGGCAGGCGCCAGGCCCTTTGTTTTTTGTCGCACGGAAGGGACGCGAACCTGAAGAAGCAGCACCCCCACGCACCCCCGTGTGGAGAGAGCGTCAGGCAGTCTGCGCTCTGGGCGGAGCTGGGTTTGGCGCCTTGACTGTTGCGACTAGGGCGCTTGACGTACCCGAACTTTGGCAATCACAGCGCCGGCATTGCACGGAGGACCGGAGGCCGACACGTCGCTCACAAAATTGACCGTGCTCGTACTTCCTGAAGCGACGAAGTCGATATTCTTGATGACCCAACCCATGTTGAATTGGCTCTTGCCGGTCGTGTCGAAGACAAAGTTGGTCGTGACGCCATTGACGGTGACCGCGAGCGGCTTGATGACCGGCGGCGCACCATAATTGCCGGCCAGGGCGAACGAGAGACGATATTGTCCGCCTGGAATCGTGTCGAACGTCTGTTGAATGCCTCCGACGCAAGCCTGCCCTACGAGATCGATGGAATGATGCCCATCGCGCGCCAGCCAGCCACATGGAGGAGGACTTTCCCAATCGATCGTGCCTACGGATACCGTCCAGCCCGTGATGACATTACTGCCAACAGGGAGGTCGAAGACGTTGCACGTATTGGTCACGCTCCCCTGATCGAACTTTCCGTTCTGAAACGCTGCGCCTGATGTGGTGGCGGCGAACGCCAGCAGAATCACGCATGTTAGAAGACGAGCCATTGATCCCCCTTTTTCATGCTGCGTCGGCGAGCCTAACGACTCGAGTAATCCCCCCATGTCGGGCGGCTCCTGCAAGCCCCCAGCCACTCCGCCCGTCTTTGCGGGCCCCTGCACCTATTTGCATTCGCTGCGTCGCGCAGCGCTTGTTGGTTCGAAGGCGCCGTAAGGTTACACCTGTTCACGCAGCGGTGGTCACTCGCGTCTGACAACATGCTCACAGTCCCGAACTGAGCCGTCTGAGCATCCAAGGGGTATATGCAGTGCTGAAACCCACTCGGTGTCCTTCACTCTGAACTCGGAAAGGGCCGCCTTGCCATCATTCTGCAGAGTCTCAGCATCGGAGAATCGCAACCGCGTCGTCCCAAAGGCGTTGTACGATTAGTCGGGCCGGCTCCGCGCGGGCCAGACCTGCGGATTGTCCCGCCCACGCCTGCATGCGACTCACGTCTCCCGCCTTTATTGCGGCGGCTCTCATCGCGGCAGTGAGACCGCGCTGGACCGGGTAGGGCGCGGGTCGTGGCGCGTCGTTCGAAATGGCGGCGCGCACGTAATCGATGGCCAGACTTCGACCCGCGCGCCCGCTGAAAACGCGGCTAACGAGCGTGTCTTCGGGTTTCGCACTGGCGAGCGCCTTCGCCCATGCGGCAGGAATCCCGGCTTCCGGTGCTCGCAGGAATCCTGTGCCCACCTGTGCTGCACTCGCGCCCAAAGCCAGCGCCGCCGCGACCCCTCGACCGTCGGCAAGCCCGCCCGTGGCGACGACCGGAATCCTCACAGCGTCGACCACCGCCGGTACGAGGGAAGTCAATCCCACCATCTCGCGCTCGGCCTTGCTGGCATCAAAGCAGCCACGGTGCCCGCCTGCTTCCATTCCTTGAACCACAACCACATCTGCGCCGGCCGCCTCGGCGGCTTTCGCTTCAGCCACCGTCGAAGTATTGGCGAACCAAGCGATGCCAAGGGTTTTCAGGCGAGCGACGAACTCGGGCGGGTAAAGTCCCATGACCGAAGAAACAATGGGTGGGCGAACCTCCAAGAGCGCCTCGCATTGTTCGGCGAAGTCTAGCGGAGTGGCATCGCCGGCATCCGGTGCGACCGCTGGCCCCCAACTCGCGAGGAAATCGCGCACGAGTTTCTCCTGGGCGGCATTGCGGACTGGGGTAGGATCGGGAATCCAGAGATTGATTTGAAATCTGCCGTTGCTCGCCGCCCGCACTTCATTAGCCCAGGCGGCAATTTCGGGCGGTTGCATCAGGAGCGCGCCACAGGCGCCCAGGCCACCTGCATTCGCAACAGCAATGGATAGCGCGGGGGCACTGGCGCCTGCCATCGGAGCCAGGAGAATCGGGACGCGAAGACCAAATCGGTCACAAAATGCGGCTGTACGATCGCGGATGCTCATAATGCGGTCCTGGAGTTCCTTGTATTAAGACCTCAACAAATCGACGTTGCCATTGTTCCATTGTCACCTAGAATGTCCGCTCGACGATAATGGGATGCTTGGCCGGCTGCGATTGGCCGTTAGCGCCATATTACGATGCAAGCAACGGAGGGATCCGATGAAACGCACCCAGATCTTGACTTTGGCCGCTCTGGCCGGACTGACGCTCGCTCTGAACGGCATCGCCGACGCTAGGCGCATGGGCGGCGGAGGCAACTTCGGTGCGCAGCGCAGCATCTCACCGCAAAAGGCCGCGCCGGCGCCAGCGGCCCCCGCGAGTAGCGCCGCCTCGCCGTCGTCGCCACCGACATCACAGCCGGCCGCGCCCGCTTCGGCGAGTGCGCCCAAGGCCCCGCCGGCGGCAACTCCTGGACCGGCACCGTCGGGTATGCGCTGGCTAGGTCCGATTGCCGGCATCGCTGCCGGGCTCGGGCTCGCCGCGTTGATGTCGCATCTGGGATTGTCGGAAGGGTTCGGCACGATACTGCTGCTCGGGCTAGTCGTCTTCGCCGGCATTTTCGTGCTCCGGATATTTCTGGGTCGGCGACAGATGTCTGGAGCGCCCCTGCAATACTCCGGCGCCAGCGCAAGCGCCAACAGCAGCGCGCCATCGGCCTTCACGCCGAGCTGGCCTGTTCCCGGCACGCCGGAACTCGCCGGAAAGTCCCCTTCGACGTCGACGACGGAAGCGCTGCCGGCCGGCGTGATACGCAAGACGTTTCCACAGGGATTCGACGCCGCAGCCTTCGCCACAGAAGCCAAACGGCAGTACATCCAGATCCAACGCTCCTATGACGACGCAGACCGCGCTGCGCTATCGAGTGTGATGACCGCGGACATGGCGACTGAAATCGGCCGCGAGCTCGACAAGCGCGGCTTGCATCATCCGACCGAGATCGTCGCCCTGGATGCAGACGTCCTCGATGTGTCGACCGAGGACGACAAATACTGGATCAGCGTGCGCTTCACGGGCCAGGTCAAAGAGGACGGCGAGCCGTTGCCGCACTCAATCGACGAAGTGTGGAATCTCACCAAGCCGGTCAAGGGGGGATCGGGCTGGTTGCTCGCGGGAATTTCGCAAGTGGCGTAACCGCCGCTGTCGCGCACCTACACGAGGTCTTATAAAGCAAAGCCCAGCGTCTTCGCTGGGCCATTGCTTGAATCGTTGGTTGCGGGGACAGGATTTGGTAGTTATTTGCCGAGAATCCCGCTCGTCTAATTCGAGAACGTCTGCTAACGATCCGTTGCAGACATTCGCACGGCCAGAAACAGAAACGCCCGCCGCTAGGGCGGGCGCGGGACAGGGCATCACACGCCCCGCGCAGCTCAACGGTTGACCACCGAAGGCCTTGATCGCACACTCCGAGCTCCATCCATTCCAACGATGGGAGAAGGCCATGAACAAAGGTAACCTGTTTCGAGCGTTGATTGCGCTCGCCATCTTTGGCGCAGGCGTGGTAACGGGGCTGGGCGCGGCGCCATCCAGCGACTCACCGTTCCGCGTCGAGCAGAAGCGCACCGACCTGACCGGCGCGCCCGACATGGAAGTAATCGCCTCAATCGTGGAAATCAAGCCTGGCGAGAGCAGCGAACTGCACTTCCATCACGGCGTGGAAGTCTTCTACGTCATCCAGGGGGCGAAGATACAGGCACCGGGCGCGGATCCGGGCGAACTGGTCACCGGCACAAGCAACATGAACCTGCGCAACGTGAAGCACGGCAGTTTCAAGGTCTTGGGTGAAACTCCCCTCAAGCTGTTCACCGCGCATATCGTCGACAAAGGCAAGCCGCTCTACGACTACTCGAAATAGGGCGCCGAAACAGAGAAGTATGCGGCACCGCCCTGCTCAACGACTTGGAGCGGAAAGCCATGATTTGGGCGGGAGAGTTCGCCCCAAAATCAGAGGATCGGGGGAAGGCGGTTTTTTCTTAGCCCTTTCCACAGGGCAGGAGCCATCGACGCGGGAGCATGTCGCCCGCGATTTGTGTAAAGCCGCCCACGACGCGGTTTTTTTTCGCCCGCAGATCGCGGGCTTTTTTGGAAGATCGCAGAAGTACGCGCAATGTAAAACCATGAACGACCACCGAAGCGATGGACGATTTCGACTCGCAGTTAACCGAGCAAAGGTATCTGCCGCATGATTTTAAGGGGCTCGTCGCCAACTTGGAGGCGGCGCGGGCGCGCGCAACGTGGGGCGCGCACGCAATAGAATTGCGCCATCTGATCGGCGACCCGGTGCGCTTGTTCCCGCGGCGAGCGGCGAGTACTTGGAACCGGAATTTGCTGCGGGCGACGGCGGCCTGATTCGGCTCGCCACGAATTCCCTGAAAAATCAAGGAACGAATGATGTGGTTGCGGGGACAGGATTTGAACCTGTGACGTTCGGGTTATGAGGCGCTTTTTGCTCAATGCGCAAGTTTATGAATCAAGAGCGTGTGACAGGGTTTACGCGTATTTCGGAATAGGCAACGTGTACCAAACCGGCTGCCCCGACGAACCGTAGACGAACCAGATGGCGAACAGTCGATTGCTCAGGCCAAGGTCGCGGATCTAATCCTGAGCCGGCTCCAGCGGCGCGGAGTGATCCACGCCGCTGGCTGAAGAACATGTCGGCGCTGAACGAGGCGCCAGCGGAGGCTCTCAATGTCAGGGCAGCGGCACGAGCAGGACAGCGCGCGTCTCGCCCGTCGATGTGAACGCACCGGCGAGAATCTCCCCGCGCTCGTTGATGAACATGGCCTCGTCCATGTACAGATCGGACGGCGGATCGACCAAACTGTTCAGGTCGACCATCGGCTTGCCCTTCTCTAGTAGAACGGACGGAAGAATGTGACATCGGAATCATCGTCCGTGCAGGCGCCCAGGCCGCCCACGATCTGCCCTTTGCTGTTGATGCTGGTCGCCGTGCCGCGGACACACGCACCGACGGTGCCGAGATCGATCATCGTTCCCTTCTCCCAGAGAAAGGCGTGCCGCACCGCAGGCGTATCGCTCAGCCTGGCGCGTCCGACGACCTGCCCCGCATCGTTGATCGAGTACGCCTCTGAAAGGCTTCCCCCGAGGGTGCCGAGGTCGATCATGCGTCCGTTCGACCAGAGGAACGCGTGCCACGTGTCGGCGCCGGGCAACGTCGAGGTGCCGACCACGTCGCCGCGCTCGTTCATCACGCGACCCCACGGACCGTTGGCAAAGCTGCCCGGCATGGACTCGAAGCCGCCGAGGCTGCCGAGGTCCTGCATCGTTCCGTTTTTCCATACGAACGGGTGAATCGTCGGCAGGCCCGTCGTGTCGTTGATCTCGGTTGCGGTGCTGGAGAAACCGCACACTGCGCCGCTCTCGTTCGGAAACATGGCGCTCGCATTGTTACCGCCGAGCGTACCGAGGTCGCGCATCGTGCCGTTCTGCCACAGAAACGCCCGGACCTGCTGCGCTGCCGGACTGCCGAAGGAGAATGAAGCGACGTCGGGGTCTTCCGCCACGGCATTCGTGGCGGCACCCGCTACCTGGCCGCGGCTATTGAGGTAATTGGCCACGCTCGTGTTTCCGCCAAGTGTCCCGAGATCCACAATGTTCAAGTTGTTGTCCCAGAGCACCGCGCGCAGCTCATCGAAGCCGGTCAGCGGATCGACGAGCCCGTTGCTAGACAAGCCGGCGATCAAGCCGTTCTGGGCGATTCCGCTCGGCAGGCTGTGGTTGATTCCTGGCAGTGCGCCGAGGTCGCGAACCGCACCGGTTGCATTGGAGAGAATCCCGTGCCAGATGAACCCGTCCTGGAACGGAACCGGATAAGGATCGGGCGTGCTCGTGCCAGCCTGAGCGATGACGTCGCCGCGATTGTTCAGTACGACTCCCGGAAAAACCCGCCCTCCATTTGGGGGGGTTTATGAACGGGCTCAATGGGGTCTCCGCGCAAGCCCTGTCCGACACGATCGGAGCAATCTACGATTGCGCGCTCGATCCACAGCTCTGGATCGATGCCATCCGCCACGTTGGCGAGCTGTGCGAGAGCGGGGCGGGCGGCATGTGCGTCCACGACCTCAGGAACGTGGAGGACGTTCACCTGTTCGAGATTGGCTACACGAAGGAATTTTCGCAACTTGCTCAGAAGCACTATCAGCACAGCCCCTTTGCAACGGCCAGCATCGTGCACGAAGTGGGTGACGTCGTCACCCTTGCCACCATTTGTCCCGAGGACGAGTGGTGCGAGAGGAGTATCTATCGTGACGTATTGAAACCCATGATCTCTTCTTCACTCATGCGCTGCCCTTGGCAATCATAGCGGTCGGCTACTTCCCGGGCCCATGATGCTCGTACCCAGCTGTCTCATGCTCGCGCGAGAGCGGCTGCAAAGAATCGAAAGTCGGGCTGATCTCGATCGCTTGACGAGTCCTATTCACGAATACCTCATGATCGGACCAGCTTACGCGCCCTACGCTGTCCGGAGAAAGCAGTACATGCTTGCCTGGCAGCCATTTACGTGTATCGATAACGAGATACCGAATCGCCCAGCTTTTGTCGTCGAAAACGAAATTTTCCACACTGCCGATCGGACCGTCGGTGGCCATGATTTCATAGCCGATGACCACGTTACTGCTGCGCAGATGCGAGTCCGCTGATTCGCGCTCGCGGTCCAGACGCCCTTCTCTCTCGCGCTCAGTCTCGTCATCGCGCCGCTGTCCCGAGCCGGGAACGGGGTCGGGATAGCCCCCTATCCAGGGAACCGGATACACGCCGAGGCCCCACAGATTCCCCCCTTCCCAGTAGTTGGGGTAACCATAATAATTGTAGTAGTCGATCTCGTGTTGGCGCGAAACCGGCTTGTCCGTGTCGATACTCGGGCTGTCTCTCACCTGTTGCCGACTAAGGTTAACGTGCATGACCGAGTCGTCCCAAGTCAGCCTACTCACGGAGGTCGGGGAGATCAGCACCTTGCGGCCCCTCAACCATCCTCCGGTCTCGACCACCAAGTACCGGATGACCCAGCGCTTGTCGTCAAAATAGACATCCTTGACGGTACCGAGCTCGCCGTCGCTGGCCCCTACAACATAGCCTTCCAATTCCTTGACGTTGTGTAACATTGTTTTGCTCCAGGTTGGTATGACGCGATGCAATCAAAACAGGCAATGGCAGATCCGCTAGTGCGCGGCGCATTCGCAGGTTTGGGAGGCAAAGCGCATCCAGCACCAGCCGCTTCAGGCGATCATCCGCCGCCATGTTCGACGTCCTTGCGTACCTTGGAAACCGCGTTTTGGTTGGTCAAGGATGAATGATTGCCCCAAGCATTGCGGATGTAATTCACCAGATCCGCGACCTCTTTGTCGTCGAGCTTCCGAGCGAACGCGGGCATCGCAAACCCGGTTGGCTTGCCCGGTGTCGCCGCCGTCTTCGCGCCGGCGAGGAGGATGTGAGTCACCGTGTCCGGAAGTTTTGCCTGAACGGCGGAGCTTCCCTTGAGCGACGGAAAGATTTGCGCGACCCCTGCGCCGTTCTCCATATGGCAGCCGGTGCAGTTATCGACATAAAGAGCCTCGCCGCGAGACCATGCCTGTTTGTCGATATCGGTCGTTTTGGCTGCCGCTCGGGCCTGCTCTGCAGGCACGTCCTTGAGGTACACGGCGATCGCATTGAGATCGACATCGCTCAGATACTGGGTTGAGTTCTTGACGACTTCGGCCATCGGACCACCGGCTGCCGACTTGGCGTTCGCACCCGTCTTCAAATACTCAACGATCTCGGCTGCCGACCATCCGCCGAGGCCGTCTCTCAGATTGCTGGTCAGGCCGGGGGCGTACCAATGCTCGCCGAAGTCGCCGCCCTTGAGTTTATCGGCGGTCTTGGGGGCGCCCAGCAAGTTCGTGTCGGTGTGGCATGCGCCGCAATGGCCGAGACCTTCGACGAGGTAGGCGCCGCGGTTCCACTGTTCCGACTTTTTGTGGTCCGGCTTGAAAGCGCCTTCATGAAAATAGAGTTTGTTCCACCCTGCCATCACTTCCCGCATGCTCAACGGCCACGGGAGTTCGGTTGGCTTGTTTTGCTGCCTGACCGGAGTAACCGTGTCGAGGAAAGCCTTGATCGCATGCACGTCCGCGCGGCTTACCTTGGTGAACCAGGGATACGGGAACGCCGGATAGAGGTGCTTGCCGTCGCGACGGATGCCATCGTGCATCGCGTTGTAGAAGTCCTGTTCCGACCACTTGCCGATGCCGGTTGCCGGATCCGGCGTGATGTTGGTCGAATAGATAGTGCCGAATGGCGTGGGGACTGCGAGTCCACCCGCATACGGCTTGCCGCCCTCGGCGGTGTGGCAGGAGGCGCAGTCGCCGGCATTGACCAGATAGCGTCCTCTCTCGATGGTGGAATAAGTGGTGCCCTGCGCCCGTGCCGGAACGGCAACCGCAAGCGATAGACCGAGCAACCCGGCAAGCCCAAACGCAAGTTTGATCGCACGCATGATGTTGTTCCTTCGTCTCAAGCCTGAACCAGCGGTCCGGGATTCTTGAGGTACTTGGTCCTGAGCGCGTCCGCCGCCCAATAGGTGAGCGCGCCGACGGTACCGGTCGGGTTGTAGCCGGGGTTTTGCGGGAAAACCGAGGCGCCCATCACGAAGACGTTGGACACGTCCCAGCACTGCAGGTAGCGGTTGACCACACTTGTCTTCGGATCGTTGCCCATCGCCGCACCGCCGGTGTTGTGCGTCGTCTCGTAAGGCAGGATCGAATAATGGCCTTCGCGATAGTTGACCTTGATCGATCGCGGCTTCATCGCCTTGGCGATCAGCGCTGCCTTGTCGGTCACGAACTTCGACATCTTGCGCTCGTTGTCGTGGAAATCGAAGGTCAACCGCAGCAGCGGATTGCCGTATGCGTCGCGATACGTCGGATCGAGATCGAGGTACGAGTCGCGATAGCTCATCACGCTGCCGTGCGTGGCGAGTGAGGCGCTCTTCAGATAATTCTCGTGCATCGCCTTTTTCCAGCCCGCGCCCCATTTGGGCGTGCCCTCGGGGACGCCGTGCTGCTGCAGGATCGGTCGGCCGCCGGTCGTCCACAGCGCGATATAGCCGCCGCCGACGAAGCCTTGCGGCCCGTGATCGAAGTTGTCGCCGTTGAATTCGTCGACTGCCTGGCCCAGTGCGCCCGCACCCATGAACGGGTTCATGTTCTCGTTCAGGAACACGTTGACCGACGAGGTGATCTGGTAGGC
>Ga0070699_100004741_pt1 | contig 12017 bp, 7 predicted proteins | sample KBSK1503metaG_FD_65473 | JGI IMG/M metagenome (GOLD analysis project Ga0070699, IMG submission 65473) | Corn, switchgrass and miscanthus rhizosphere microbial communities from Kellogg Biological Station, Michigan, USA - KBS K1-50-3 metaG | ecosystem: Host-associated > Plants > Roots >...
AGGCTTGCCAAGGATTGGGAGAACCTCAATCGCAACGCGCTGGCGTTCCTGCGGCTTGCCTCAATCCGCCTCATGCTCCGAAAGCTTTGTAATCCCGCCTGATGTTTTCGGACAGACTCTCAGAGCGGCTTGGCCAACAATTCATTATCGAAAACCGGCCAGGGGGAGGCACCAATATTGCCCTGCAAGCGGCAGTCAATTCGCAGCCAGACGGCTACACCCTAGTCTCCATAACAAGCTCCAACGCGAGCAACGCGACACTTTACGAGTCACTCCCTTTCGATCTTCAGCGAGACCTCATTCCAATCGCCGCACTTTCCAGAGGAGCTCTCGTCTTGGAGGTGAATCCATTGGTCCCGATCAAAACCCTTGCTGAATTCATCTCCTATTCCAAAGCCAATGCCGGCAAGATCAACGTTGCCTCCTTTGGCGTCGGCACCACCAGTCATCTGGCGGGTGAGCTGTTTAAGGCAATGGCCGGGATAACCCTGGTGCATGTGCCCTATCGCGGTGATGCGCTCGCGCTGACGGACACGATCAGCGGACAAGTGCAGGCTACATTCAGCACTGTGGCGGCATCACTTGAATATGTGCGAACGGGAAAGTTGCGCGCGCTTGGCGTGACCACTGCGACACGTTGGGAAACACTACCCGACGTTCCAACCATCGGGGAAATTGTGCCAGGTTACGAAGCGAGCACTTGGAATGGGGTCGCTGTGCCGCGGGGGACCCCACAAGATATAATCGAGAAGCTTAATCGCGAGATCAATACTGGTCTGTCGGATCCCAAAGTTAGGGCACGCATCACCGGCCTCGGGAACGTCCCGATGCCGCTGTCGCCAGCCGACTTCGGGAAACTCTTGATCGACGATACCGAGAAGTGGGCTAAGGTCATCCAGGCGGCCAACATCAAACCCGAATGACCCAAGCGTCGCCACGTCAATAGTCCATAACTGCCGTTCCGCGAATATTCAGATGCTCGCACCGCGAGCGTTGATCGGCCACAGCGCCTCCACGCGCCCGTTGCGGACACCGACATACCAATCATGCAGATTGACCGTCGGATCGCAGTGCCCGGGGATGAGCCAGACCTTTTCGCCGAGCGAGCAGGGCCTCGCGCGCGGCCCGACCTTGAGTTTACCGTGCTCGTCCGAGACGCCGGTCACTTCGACGTCGGGGCGATCATGCACCCACGGGGGGCCGCGCTCGGCGCTGTAGGACTTGAGCCCTGCGTCCACGATTGCCCGGTCGGCCGTCTGCACGCTGATCACCGACGCGAGCACGAATAGACTATGTTCGAATTCCGCGTAGGGACGACCGTCGCCCCCGCGGATACGAGCATATTCCGTGTCCATGAACACATATGAGCCAACCTGCAGCTCGTTATAAACGCCGCTCGCCGCCTCGATCGCAAAGGTGCCGGTCCCGGCGCCGCCGATGATCTCACGAGGGAGGTTTTCGGCGGCGAGCGCGTCCAACGTCTCGCGAATCGCGTCGACGGCGAACGCGATCGCCTGCGCGCGTTCCTGGTAGGCCGTCATGTGCTGCGCGCGGCCATGGTAGGCCTGCAATCCCTTAAATTTCAGGTTCGGCCCGGCGCAATGCCGCAGCGCTCCATGCCGACTTCGATTTCGACGAGCCCGCCAAGCACAACGCCGAAATCCCGCGCCACGCGCGACGCCGCGTCGATCTGCTCGGCGCTATCGAAGCAGAGCGCGACGGTCGCCTCCTTTGCCAGCGCGGCCAGCCGCCGCAGCTTGCGTTCGCCAACCACCTGATTGCTCACCAGCACGTCCTTCACACCGCCGCGAACGAGCACTTCCGCTTCGCCGACCTTCTGCACGCATTGGCCGACCGCGCCGAGAGCGATCTGCCGTAACGCAATCGCAGTCGACTTGTGGGTCTTGGCGTGGGGCCGCACGCGCACGCCCGCGGCTCTGGCGAACTCGGCCATCTTTGCGATGTTGCGATCGAGAGCGTCGAGATCGATAATCAGCGCCGGGGTCTCAACCTCGGCGACGGGTACACCAATCTCGGCGGGCGGCGGGTTCATGCGTTTGCGAAGCGTGCTTTGGACGCAACCATATTCAATGGCCGATTGGCTTGTCCACGGGTGACGTCAACGGGAGCGTGAGTACAATTCCACGCATCCGTGTTGCTGAGGCCCACGAGCCGCTTTGGGATTGATGCGCGGCGGTCGGCTTGGCTCATCGTATCAGGGGAATCCAATGAACTTGTTCGATCTTTCAGGCCGCATCGCAATCGTCACCGGCGGCAATGGCGGCATCGGGCTTGGTATGGCGGAAGGTCTCGCGTCGGTCGGCGCTATCGTGGTACTCGCCGGGCGCAACGCCGAAAAGGGCGACACGGCCGTGCGGCGCATCGCGCAGGCCGGCGGCGAAGCCGAATTCACCGCGGTCGATGTGACCAGCGAAACCTCCTGCCGTGCGCTGATCGATGAGGCTGCGGCGCGTCATGGCCGCCTCGATATTCTGGTCAATAATGCCGGCATCAACATCCGCAAGTCGCCCGACACGCTCAGCGCCGCCGAGTGGCGCACCGTGATCGATACCAATCTGACCAGCGCGTTCATCTGCACGCATGCCGCCTATCCACACATGAAGAAGGCCGGGCGCGGCAAGATCATCAATATCGGATCGATGATGTCGATCTTTGGCGCCGGCTTCGCGCCCGCCTACGCGGCGAGCAAGGGCGGTATCGTGCAGTTCACGCGCGCCTGCGCGACCGCCTGGGCGAAGGAGAACATCCAGGTCAATGCGGTGCTGCCGGGCTGGATCGATACCGATCTGACGCGGCAGGCCCGGCGCGAGGTGGACGGCCTGCACGAGCGCGTGCTCGCGCGTACGCCCGCGGGCCGCTGGGGTGATCCGAAGGATTTCGCCGGGATCGCGATTTTTCTGGCGGGCGCTGCCTCGGATTTCGTGACGGGCGCGGCGATCCCCGTCGATGGAGGCTATTCCGTGCAGGGCTAGCTGGGCGCGCGTGCGCGCAGCGAGCGTCCACTCACCTGATGTCCGCTTTGCCGCGAATACTTTGAACCTGTGGCCGAAACGACACAGTCAACGGCGAGCGTTTAGAGTATTTTTGAGCCAGTCCAGCGGGGATCGGGGAAAACCCGTTGCGGCTGGAGCCCCTGGAGTCGTCCTCCGATTTACCGCCTCCAGGGGCTCTCACCAAATCCTGCCCGCCCTAGTCCTTCCGGAATTTCGCAAACCGATCCGGCGCCAAGGTCGTGTATTGATAACGGCGATCACTTAGGCGCGCCGATCCTGGTGCTACCGGCTAGTCCGGCACAAGAAGTCAGTCCGGCCGGTTCGCAAAGACCCGTCCGGGCGGCACAGCTTCTCGCGACAGTGCGTCGCCTTGGCCCAGGCCCGTGTGTCGGTCGCGCGCGGGCTCGAGGGGGATCTCGATGTTGCAGCAGACGCCGCTGGATGCGAATGCAAGGTCGACCGAACCGCCGAACTCTTGCGGGATGAGATCGCGAATGATGCTGACGCCGTATCGGCAGTCGGGCGAAGCTGCAACGGCGGGGCCGCCGACCTCGCGCCATGCGATCGACAGGTTCGCCGCATTCTCGTCGGGTCCGCGGTTCCAGTTCACCTCCACCCGTCCATGCGGTGTCGACAGTGCGCCGTATTTCGCAGCGTTCGTCGCCAACTCGTGTAGCACCATCGCCAGCACCTGGGTCGCCGCGACCGGGAGCGTGATGTTCGGGCCCCCGATCGTGGTGTTTGCGTCCGTTCCGCTGGGCGCAAGCTGACGGCGGACGAGTTCGGCGAGGTCGACGCCATCCCAGCGATTCTGGCTGAGCAGCGCGTGGGCACCGGCCATAGATTGTATGCGCCGATCCAGTGCTTGAACGTAATCGTCGAGGGAATCGCTGCCATGGCGCATGTCCTTGGCAACGGCAGCAACGCGCGCCAGCAGATTTTTGACGCGATGATCGAGCGCGGCGATGATTAGGCTTTGTTGGTCCTCGGATTGCTTGCGCGCGGTGACGTCGAGAGTCAGACCCTTGAGGCGTGCAAGTCGCCCCAGTGCGTCGAATTCGGCCTTTGCTGTTTCCTCGAGCCAGACGTCCCGGCCGTCGGGGCGCTTGAAGCGGAAGGTGACGGTATAGGCAGGGCGTTCGGGGGTAACGCCGCGTACGAGCGCCTTGAACCGCTCGCGGTCGTCCGGGTGCACCCGCGAGAGAAAATTGCTCGGGGTAAAGGTTTGCCGCGGATCGAACCCAAGAATCTGCGCGGCGTCGACGCTGCGCTGCGACGAACCCGTGCCGACGTCCCATACGAACGTCGTGACCGCCCCTGCCGTGAGCGCCTCCTGCAAGCGGGCTTCGCTCTCCGCGAGGGCAGCTTCGTGCTGCCGCCGCTCGGCGAACAGAGCGGCGAGGACATATGCGCAGAGCGCGACGGCCAGGATGGCAGCGCGGGCAGCAAGCACGCGGTCCGCCATCGGGAGACCGGGATCGCCGAAGTGACCGATGCCGATTGTCGTCGTCCAGACGATTGCGAGGGTGACGATGAAAGCTGCCGCCGCAGCGAACACCGGCCGGCAGCGTGCCCCGATCCACAACAGGACTGGAAACAGCAGTGCGATCGGCACGACAGTTGTCCAAGGCTCCGGCGGCAGCGCGATGACGATCACGCTCATGATGATGAGCGACGCCAGTGCAGCGAGACCTTCGATGGTTTCGTTCCGCCCCGGCGGCTCGCGGGTTGCCGAGGCGAGCCCGATCACGAGCGGCGCGATCGTGATGATGCCGAGCGCATCGGATGCGAACCAGTTCTGCCAGGTGACTAAGAGCGATGCCGTCGTGCTATGGAATAAGGCAAAGCCCAGGGTCCCGCCGATTCCGGAGACGGCGGTTGCGATGATCGCTGCCCCCAGCAGGCCCAGCACGTGGCGCAGCCGGTCGAGATTGAAAGGCGAACTGAAGAAGCGCTCGATCAGGGCGGCCGCCAGCAGAGCCTCTCCCGCATTGCATACGGCGAAGACGACGGAGCTCAAGAGGTTTCGATCGCCCAGGAGATTGGCCACGATGGTCGCGACCATCGTCCCGGCCACGACCGCCCATCGCGCGCGCGGCCCAAAAGCGATCAGCGCGCCCGCGGCAACGCCGGCGGCCGGCCAGAACACAGCCACGCCGTCGGGAGTGAGCAGGGAAAGGCTAAGCTTTGCCGAGAGGATATAGAGGCAGCCGATCAGGACGGCGAGCCAGCTCAGGCTCATCCACCCCCACGCCGGATCAGCCGCGTCGGATCTCAGCGTGATGAACTCACGCCGCTTCATGTCGGACATCGGGATTCCCTCCCGCGTTGGCGCCGCTGGTCGGTCTACCGCACGCTCAACTTGCCGCAGAAGGGTGGGCAAGTCCTGGGGTGAATTGTTCTGAATCGAGGTCGGCGCTGCAACCCTCCTGCGCTGCCACCCAAACGATAGCACACCGACGGTGCACCAGAAGACCGCTGCACTGCGGGATTTCAGTTCCTCTATGTCCGCTTCTCACGAAAGCGCTCCCTAGTTCGGGGGCGCGCCGCAAAGCTCAATCAGATAATTAATCAGCCCGACTTGCACCGGTTTTTTTTTGCAAATCAGGACGCGCGGCCACGAACGTGCGGACGTTTTTCGCAAGTTGTTCAATCGGGACCCGGCCGCTTACACACTTTGAATAGTGCCGAGAGATAGACGCAGTATCCGGAGACGCGATGCTGACAAGGGAATCGTAAGCCCCCGCAATGTACATGGTCCGGGCCTGGTCGCTAAGCCGGTCCCACTCCGGATACGTGTAGTAGACCTGAGTATTGGCTCCGCCGATCATCAAAGCTGACAAAAGGCCCGCGATCACGAGTGATTTCATCGGCATTCTCATCGGCATTCTCATCGGCATTCTCCTGGCGCGTAGCCTATCACAAGCCGCGGCGCATCAGGTGCCGCGGACGGCAACAAGAGGCTGGCCACACAGACCAGCCCCGCGTGGCCTGCCCATGAGCCAAAGGCACCAACCGCCAAGGTGAAAGCCAAGAACGAATGCGCGTATTGCCATATCGCCAGCGCAAAGGGGGGCGAAGTCGTAGCGGGCCTGGCCGTGGGGCGGCGCGCCAAGACCTCACCCATGCACCGCGGCAAAACATTGATGTAACGCCGTGCGATACGCGCGAACATAAGCCCCTGATGACGCTGCCCACTGACCACAATCGATTATCCTCTCTGACGTACACCAGCTTTATCTCAGGCTTGTCCAATCGCCGATGGTGGCGCAACATTACCCCCATGCTTTCCTTGAAGCAGGCCCTCTCCGCCCCCTTTCCCCCGGCGATATTCCTTACCTGTCTGGCGGTCGTGGCTCACGCGAGGCCGGTCGATTGCGAGCTAAATAAGGTCGCGCTCGCGCGCGTGGTCACGAAAGAAGCGCGCCTTAACTTTATCGCCGGCCCCGACAAGCGAACGCCCGCCTGTCCGTCCGCCGAGAGCGCCTGCAGGCTGAAGGCGTACCTCGTGCCCGGCGACGAGGTTCTCGTCGACACAACGGACGGTGCCTACGTTTGCACATTCTTCAAGTCACAAGGCGGCACTGAGACGAGAGGCTGGTTGCCGCGCGCCGCGCTCCAAATTGCGCCGCCGGAGCCTGCGCCCGCTCGGCAATGGGATGGCAAGTGGCAACGCGACCGAGAAGCGCAGATCGTCATCAAATCCCGTCAAGATGAGGTGGAGGTCTCGGGCAAAGCGATGTGGGGTAGCTACGACCCGCAGCGCGTCAAAAGTGGCGGCATTCACGTTGGCGAGCTCAACGGCAAAGGCAGACCACGGGGCCAGACGCTGGCCATCGGTTATGATCCCGACCGGTCGGGCTTTCCGCCCGGGAAGGATCAAGCGCCGGACAACTGCGCCGCAAAGCTGGAACTGTATGGTCGGTATCTGATGGTCGAGGACAATGGGGGGTGCGGCGGCCTAAACGTGAGTTTCACCGGAATCTATGTGCGAGTGAAGTTTCTCAAGCGACTAGGGTCTACGCACCTTGCGGGTCCTGAATATCGGAGCGATATCGGCTACGCTACGAAGACAACGCATGTGACGAGGACGCCGGGCTGGTAGGGCGTCCGCGAAAGCGCCGAATTCCTGCGCGGGGGTAGTGACTAACCTAACCTTTCTTCGGCGACCAACGATAGGCTTTGGCGCACGCGCCGCCCATCAGCATCGCTCGCTCACTGTCGCTCAGACGGTCAGTCTTGAGGAAGGGCTCGACGGCCTGCTCGTAGTTGACGACGGCGTATGCGCGTGTCCAGTCCGTGCCCCAGAGGCAGCGATCGAAACCCCAGGCATCGAACACGTGGGCGAGCGGATTCCAGATGTCCGGGAACGGATACGGGTCCCGGGACAGCGTGCAGGCGCCGCTCACCTTGATCACCGCGTTCTTGCGCTTGGCCAGGTCCAGCACCTTCGGCAGGTCGGCCCACGGCTGCGGCGGGGCCGGTGGTGTGCGGGGCTGCAGGATAGCCAGATGGTCGATGATGAAACGCGTATCGGGGTGGCGGTCGATCAACGCCGTGCCCGCATCCACGTTGCCCCAGCACAGTATGTTGACCGGAAAGTCGTGCTTGACGGCCGCGCGCAGGATGCGGTCGAGGCCCGGGTCATTCGGCTCGCGCTTCGCCTCCTTCGTCATCATGACGCGGATGCCGACCGCGCCCGGTGTCTGCTTCCAGTCGGCGATGACATCGCCCACGGCTGGATCATCTGGGTCGACCGGCTTGACGATCGCGAACCGACCGGGATGGGCCCGCTGCACTTCCACCGCATAACTCGCGTCGTAGCGGTACATGGAAAAGGCGGAGATGAAGATCGCGCCGTCGATGCTGACCTTGTCCATCGCCGCCACCATCTCGTCACCCGTAACGTGGTCGGGCCAGTTCGGCACACTGTGCCAGGGTCGCTTTGGAGTGTTCGCCTCATAAGCGTGGACCTGGGAATCGATGATCGTCATCGGGGAAGCTCCTCAATCGCTAAGAGAGTTCGGTATCGCAACAGGTCGCGCCAGCCGTGTCCTCGCTGTCGTTTAGGCTATTGTAGCCGATCACTGGCCGATGTCCTCTTTGCTCCGAAAGCGGACAAACAGGCAGATATCTCGGTCGGTCCGCTTTGTGCCAATCGCGACCGAACGCAGCGCAGCAAAATCCCATTGCTTATTCGATCACCTCGTCGGCGCGGCCGAGCAGCGGAAGTGGGACTACCGCTACATTCCTGATCTCGACCGCATCCGCTGCGGCAGAACCAGCCCAAGAAGGAGGCTGCTTCAGTTGGCCGGCCTTGTCATCGTCACCAATCGGGCGCGCGAGATCCCAACGCCTCGTCGCGTGATCGATCCCCCCGCAAGCTGGATTGAGCGCAGCGAAACGAAAAAGGGCTAGGATCGACGGGCGGTCGCTCGGGAACGGCACGGCCTTTTCCACTGTGGCGCCTTCGCAGCGGCCCCAAAGTATTCGGGAGCGGTGTTCCGATCATGTCCCCCCGGGCCCGAATGCACGGACGCTTAACATCCAGCCGCTTGGTCAGTTCCGACCGCAGCGCGGCTTTCTGTTAGTCCGATCCACATTGCCCAGCAGTGTGGCCCGCTTGCTACATACCGCGGGTAAGTTGCCCGTCTGCTTCGACGATTTGTAGATGCAACAACGTGTAGGTCGGGCGGTTGGCGAGCAGGACTTAGCCACATTGCGGAGCGGAGTCATGGCTGGCCGAGCATGCACTCCGATTGCGTCAACTGGCTACTGCCGGCCAGCGGCACCACATCAAGGTAGTGAAAAACCAGTAGGTCTCGGGTCGTGCCGCCTGTCGGAAATCCTCCAAGTACAAGTAACGGAGAGCGGTCGCCAGCGAGCCTAGGAGGGAGAGCAGCGGGGCTCTCGCTTGATTCTAAAGAAAAGCCCCGTCTTAGAGGGACGGGGCCCGAGTTTGACACGGGTGAGACACTTGAAGTCTCCTGCCTCACCCATCACCCCAACCCCCAACCCCGCATTCGGTTCCGGCGCCGAACCTGCCGGCGCGGAACCGAACAACTGCTATAACCTTGATCTGCAAGGCAGCTGTTGAAATTGAGAAACTATTTGTCAGCTTCCGGTTGCCCGAATCTGTCATCTCGCGTACCTAGCGATTTCGGCGGAGGGAGGGAACCGACCCTTGGTCGGTCGGCACGACGTCCGCGAGGCCGTCCGGCCCCCACGCGAGATCCCGGACGGCCCCTTTCTTTCCTATGACGCTTGCGCGCCCGCTTATTTGGCGGCGGCGCTGACCTTAGTTCTCGGCCGTTCGCGCTTGGCTGGCGCATATCGTGCTTGCAGAACGGCGATTGGCAGAACATCGAACAAGTCCGCAGCCGCCAAGCTGGGTCCCGTCATCGTTTTCTCGACCGCGAGTACGGTGCGCATTGCGGAAAAACCTTCGGCCAATACCGATGCGTTCCAGGCTTGGCCGGGCGGCCATCGCCGGCCGCCCTGCGTCGCGCGACCAAACAACCGTCCGCTCGCGACGATAACAGCGTTTCGCTCGCCGAGCCGTGCGAACGCGACGATCTCGCCGCGGTTCGGGCCGACGACAGCCAGTGGACGATAGGAGCCGTTGGTAAAGACGTCCGGAAGTCGCTGTCGCAGCGCAAGAAGCTGGCGCATCAGGGCAAACTTGACGTGGCCGTCCGGCCATGTGCTCGCAAGCGCACGCCAATCCGGCGGCTCGCCGATCGAACTGAGCGCGCGTGCTCGCGCGGCGAAGTCGATCGGTCGTCGGTTGTCGGGATCCACCAACGACAGGTCCCAGAATTCGGTGCCCTGATAGAAATCAGGGACGCCCGGCATGGCCGCCTTCAGGACTAACTGCGCGAGGCTGTTCAGCGCCCCCATCAACGCCGCACGGCGCGCGAATGCATCAAAGGCGTCGATGAAGCTTGCGGAGTGTTTGCGATCGAGGAGCCGACCGAGAAAGTCTTTGAGTCCCGTCTCGTAAGCTTCATTGGGCGCGAGCCAACTGGTCTGCTGTTTGCCTTCGCGGGCGGCTTTGACAGCATAGGCCTGAATCCGCTCGACGAAGCTCGCGTCGATGCCGGCAAGAGGCCAGGCGCCGAGCAGCGCCTGATAGAGCATGTATTCGTGCGCTGGCGAAGGTATTCGTGACGGTCCCAAAGAGACGACGAGTTTGGCGTTGAGTTGCCGCCATTGGTGCACACTGCGCGTCCACTCGTCGGCGAGCTCGGAGAGAGCGATTAGTCTCGCGCGCGCGTCCTCGCCGCGCTTGGTGTCGTGCGTTGCAGTTGCGGTCAGGCCATGCGGCCATTTGGCGGCGCGCTCGTACATTCGCTCGTGAAAGCTCGCGACGGACAGCCCGCCGGCGGCGGGATCGCCGCCGACTTCGTTGAGCGCCAAAAGGCGATGAAAGCGATAGAGCGCGGTATCCTCGAGGGACTTCGCCATCATCGGACCGGTCAATTGTTGAACCTTGAAGGCGAAGCGGCGGTCGCGCGCAATGCTATGGCCGGCGCGCCCCCGGCCGATAAGGTCGAGCGTCAACGCGTCGCGCAGGAAATCGAAAATCCCCAAGTCCGAACCGAACCAATCGCCACGAGCATTGGCGCGCGCCCCTTCGATGATCGCACGATCCTCGCGGCTTGGCCCTGACGCGGTAACGTAGGTGCGATAGATCGGGAAATTCAAAATGAACAGCTCGAACGCGGCGCGCAGGCGCTCGGCGGTATAGTCGCGTGTGGTGTAATGACCGGCGGCGATCCGCGCGAGCAAACGCGTCAATACGGTGAACTCGCTCGCCAAGATGTTTGTAATCACACGATGCTTGGCATCGATGAGAATGGCGTCAAAACTGCGTTCATCGCCGCTCACGTCGTGCCAGGTCCGCCCAAGCGTGGCGAGCCCGCGATCGTCGAGAAGAAGCCGGGAGATGACGTTGAGCCATTCATAGCCTGTCGTGCCGGCAACTCCAGCAAAGCGAGGTAGGCGCTCTCCATCGGCCAGAATCTTTTCGGCCACCACGTAGAACGGTCTGTTCTTTGAGGGCCATGCGACGTCGATGAGCCGTTGCAGCCGGCGGAAATACTGGTGCGGATCGCGCAGCCCATCGATGTGATCGAGCCGCAACCCATGCAGGCAGCCCTCGGCAACGAGGCGGCGAACAAGCCCATGAATGGCGTCGAAAGTATCGCGGTCTTCCACGCACAGCCCGGCCAGTGTGTTGATGTCGAAAAACCGCCGGTAGTTGATCTCGCTGCCGGCAAGTCGCCAATGCGCGAGCCGATAGTGCTGGCGCTCGAGCAAGTGATGCAGGGCGAGAATAGCCCCGGGGTCGCGAGTCGGGCGATAAGCCCGTAGCCCGCGCTCGATCACGTCCTTCCCGTCGGTGATCGACGCGAGTTCGGCCTTGAAGGCTGGCGCTTGGTGGCGCGGAGGATTGTGCGGGCCGCGATACCGCGCCGCGAATTCGAGCAGCTTGCGGCCTGCAGGCTGCCCGCCCGCGCCGGCTTCCGATACGACTTTTTGCAGAATCTCGCCGTAACGGCTGGGAGCGATGGGCAGCCGATGCTCGTAATACCAGGCGGAGAAGCTACCCTCCGCTGCATCATATCGAAGCTCGATGTCGCCGCGTTCCAGCGCCTCGCCGTAGGAGGTTCCAAGAACTGGGATCAGGACGCCGCCCCCAGGATGCGCGGGCAGGGTCTGCCAATCGATATCGAACGAAGCAGCGCGGGGAGATTTCGGTCCCCATTCCAGGACGTCGAGCCACCACGGATTGTCGGCATAGTGAACGCCCATGTGATTGGGCACGAAATCGAGAATGAGCCCAATGTCCGCCGTATCGAGCGCAGCGGACAGGCGCCGAAACGCATCCTCGCCGCCGAGCTCCGGATTGAACGAATTGTGGTCGACCACGTCATATCCGTGCGGGCTCCCCGAACGCGCCTTGAGGAACGGGGAAGCATAGAGATGGCTGATGCCAAG
>Ga0070699_100004743_pt1 | contig 12016 bp, 3 predicted proteins | sample KBSK1503metaG_FD_65473 | JGI IMG/M metagenome (GOLD analysis project Ga0070699, IMG submission 65473) | Corn, switchgrass and miscanthus rhizosphere microbial communities from Kellogg Biological Station, Michigan, USA - KBS K1-50-3 metaG | ecosystem: Host-associated > Plants > Roots >...
GCCGACACAGAGCATGAACTCCAGGCTGACGCGTCCCGTCTGAAGGGGACCGTGGAGAGGGCCGGCGTGGAAGCCGTATGGGTCGGCCTTTTCGTCCTGCTCTTGACGATGGTGACGCCATGGATGCTCGCGCGATGGCTGCTCCGACCGATTCGCGATCTCGCGGACGCCTCCCATCGCGCCACGACCGGCGATCTCGGCGTCCGAGTGCCCGTTCGGTCGAAGGATGAGCTGGGTAGCCTGTGCACCGCCTTCAACGGAATGGTAGGCCAGCTCGGTGAGGATCAGGCGAACGCACGCCGGCTGGAGCGGGAGCTTCGCCACGCGCGCGACGCCGCGCAGGCCGCGAGCCAGGCGAAGAGCGAATTCCTGGCGAATATGAGCCACGAGATCCGCACCCCGCTCAACGGCGTGCTCGGAATGATCCAGCTCTCCTTGGATACGGAACTCACGACGGAACAGCGCGACTACCTTTCCACCGCGCAGCTCTCGGCTGACGATCTTCTCGGCATCATCAACGACATCCTCGACTTCTCGAAGATCGAGGCGGGACACTTGGAGCTGGACCCTCGCCCCTTCGAAGTGCGGAAGAGCGTCGACCGGATCGTGAAGACGTTGGCCCTTCGCGCGCACCAGAAGGATCTGGAGCTGGTCTGCGAGGTGGCGGACGGGACGCCCGAATCCGTAGTCGGCGATGAAACTCGGCTCAAGCAGGTCCTGGTGAATCTGATCGGGAACGCGGTGAAGTTTACCGAGAGGGGCGAGATCGTGCTCCGGATCGGCATCGAGCAGGAGCCCGCCCTCCCATCCAATCACACCCCCGGCATGGTGCGGCTCCGCTTCGAGGTCCGGGACACCGGCATCGGGATTCCCCCGGAGAAGCACGCCCGCATCTTCGAATCCTTCGCGCAGGCCGATGAGTCCACGACGCGACGATTCGGCGGAACGGGGTTGGGCCTCGCCATCTCTTCGCGGCTTGTCGGGATGATGGGGGGAAGGCTTACCGTCGAAAGCGAGCCGGACAGGGGAAGCAAATTCTTCTTCGCGATCGATGTTCCGCGCGGTCAGGACAGCCAAAGAGGGCGCGATCAGGAAATCCGGACTCTGCTCGAGGGACTCCAGACCCTGGTGATCGATGACAACGCAACCAACCGCCGCGTCCTGGAGCACATGCTCGTCCAGTGGGGCGCCATCGTCCAGGTTGCGGACAGCGCGGAGCGAGGTCTTTCGATCATGGATGATGCAGCGCGATCCGGGCGCTCCTTTGGGCTGGTGTTGGTGGATTCCAATATGCCCACCATGGACGGGTTCGGCTTCGCCGAGAAGCTCCAGCAGCGTGGTTCGCATGCCTCAACCGCGATCATGATGCTGAGTTCGGCCCATCGGCAGGGCGACCTGGCGCGGTGTCGTGACCTCGGCGTCGCCATGCACCTCACCAAGCCGGTCGCTCGCGATGATCTGCGCGCCGCGATCGCCCAGGTGCTTTCAGGAAGCCGCGCCGTGGTCAGCGATCACCGGGGAGCCCACGCCATCGAGGGGAGACCTCATGCAGTCTCCTCCTCCCAGGCTCCCGCACGTCGAGCCGATACCGGGCTGAGCGTGCTGCTCGCCGAGGACAACCCGGTCAACCGCAAGTACGCGATCGCCCTCCTCGAAAAATGGGGACACCGGGTCACGGTGGCCACGAACGGACGCGAGGCGATCGAGCACGCGATGAAGGCGCCCTTCGACATCGCGCTCGTGGACATCCAAATGCCCGAGATCGGCGGACTCGATGTCGCACGCCGGATTCGCGCAGAGGAAGCTGGGACGGGACGGCATCTCCCCATCATCGCGCTCACGGCGAGAGCCATGAAAGGGGACCGCGAGGAGTGCCTCGGTGCCGGCATGGACGACTATGTGTCGAAGCCGCTCAAGGCCGAAATTCTCAAAGCCACGATCTCAGAAGCGATCGGCGCCTTTGGGCGTCGACTGACCCCAGAGGGTCTCGCGAACGCGGAATCGGAATTCCCCGAAGCATCGTCAGACCTGATCGATGACGAAACGCTGCTGGTCGAGCTTGCTGCCATGTTTCTCAACGAGCAGGAGCGATGGGTCGATGAGGTGCGCGCGGCGGTTCGATCCGAGGATGCCGGCGCGCTCGAGCGTTGCGCCCATCGTCTCAAGGGCGGGGTCGGGGTGTTCCATGGCTCCGAGGTCGCAGTCGGGTTGTGCGGTGAGCTCGAAGACGCCAGCCGCGCGGGGCACCTAGAGCGCGCCGGGCTCCTCGCCGGAAGGCTCGAACGGGAGTTGGAACGGATCTGCCGCTCGCTCGAAGCCCTGGTCCGCAGAAAGGGCTAGTTCTCAGCCTCCGACACGCCCCGCTGAGACGACGTCGAGACAGGACCTCGTAGGCTGTAAATGGGTATAGTGCAATTGTTTACGTCATCCGTAGCGGCTCGAAACGCCTTTAGAAGCCCCCCACGCTGCCGATATATATCGTTATGTTGGACCCCGCCATCTCACGGCACCGGCCGGTGCCCACGCGCGCCTCTAGGCTCCCGGCTGGACTCGCCGCGGTCATCGGCCTCCTTGTGGTCCTCCTCGATCCGGCGCCGACCCCCGCCCTCGCTCAGGTCAGCATCACGGTCACCGGAAGCCAGACGTTCCAGACCCTGCCGCCGGGGAGGGCCAACGCGCTCTGCTTCACGCTCGCGATCAGCAACCCCAACCTGCTCGGTCTGACCCTTCAGTCGGTTCGCTTCACGAACAAATCACCGCTGGTGCCAGGCACCCAAGCACAGGTCGATGCAGAACTGGGCATGCCGCGACTCTATCGGGATACGGGGAACGGAACGTTTCAGCCTGGTACCGATGCATTCCTCAAGCAGAGCACGGCGTCGGGCGGATTCCTCACGTTCTCCGGACTCAACGTGGCGATCGGTGCGATGGGTTCGGTCACGCTGTTCGTGGCCACCGACATTCCGGACAGCCTCGCCATCGTTCGTGACGGCGACAACCTGGACCTCTCGGTTCAGGCCGTATCCGACCTCACGTTCGCTCAGTTCGTCGCCACGACCGGCAACGCGTGGCCGGTCGATCCCGCGGGGTCCATCGCACTCGACGGATCTTCTGCGGCGCAGTTTCTCGTCACGCCCGTCGGCCCGGCGAACATCCTGGCCGGCGCGAACGACAATCTGGCGCTCGCAGTACGGATTCCCCCGAATGGCTACCAGATCGACAGGCTGGAAAAGCTCGCCGTCATCAACGAAGGGACCGCAGCCAACGGGGTGGACATCGCGGCGATCCGAGCCTGGACGGACGACGGGAACGGACTCTTCAATCCCGCGCTCGACCACGCGCTCGGGACGCTGTCCTTCACCGGGGACCGCTGGCAGCTCACCGGTCTGACCGAGAACATACCGCTTGCGGGCCTGCGGGTATTCTTCTCGATCGACCTGAAAGACTTCGCGACCGGCGGGCGCACCGTTCGTTTGGCCATCCCGACGCAGCCCGACGTCGGCGTCGGGGTGAACAGCACGAACGACGGCCCGCTCGATCAGGTCGTTCGAAACCCGAACCTCCTCACGGTGAGCACGTCCGACCGGGTCACGCTGTCCGCGACCGCGCTTCCGTCCACGTCGGCGAAGCCCGGCCAGGTCGGGGTTGCGCTCGCGAACGTCGTGGTCGCCAATTCCTACTCCGCCGCGAAGACGCTCTCGGAGATCACCTTCACGAACGGCACGGCCGGTCCCGGCACCCGCTCCGAGCTGGACTCCGAGCTCGACCGGGTGTCGTTGCGCTATGACGGGGACGGAAACGGAGTGCTGGGAGACGTCCTTCAGGACCCGGTCCTCGGCTCCGCCCACTTCCAAAACGGCGAGGCGCGGTTCACTGGGTTCTCGTGGCAGGTGGGCGCCGGACAAAGTCGGCGGCTATTCGTGACCGGCGATCTCTCGCTCACCGCGGCTCGGGACGCCGACCAACTCGCCGCGTGGATTCAGGGACCGTCGCAGGTTCGGTTCGACGACTCGACGCGCGTCCTCGCGGTCTGGCCGGTCGACTCGGGCGCGCGAATCACGGTGGATGGCATGATCGCGGCGCAAATCGCGGTTCTCCCGACGCCGGCGCTGACGCTCGGAAAGAACGAGGGGCCCGCTCTCGTCTTCGACTTCGTCCTTCCGCGGAACGGATATGCGGACGATGTACTGAACGGTCTCGCCTTGGTGAACCTCGGGACTGCCGGGACGAGCGGCATCGCAGAGCTTCGCCTCTGGCGCGACGGGGGAGATGGCCAGTTCTCATCGGGGTCTGGAGACGATGGCGATCTCGGAGCCATGACCTGGCAAGTCGATCACTGGCAGAGCGCGGCCTTGACCGCACCTCTCGGCGGCACCGGCCGGCGATTCTTCGTCTCACTCACCGTCTCCGGCTCTCCGGTAGATTCGACGACGGTCCGTCTCGCGATTCCGGTGGCAGGTGTCGCGAACGCCTCAGACAACGACGGGCCGAGCGACGCTCCGGTCGCCGCTTCGAACACCGCGCTCCTGAGCAACGCGCCTCTTCTCGCCTCGATCGAGATCCAACCCGATGCGAGCACCGTGGGGCAATCGGTCTCCGCGACGATGGTCGTGCGAAACGTCGGCCCCGAGGCGGTCCATGGAATCACGCCGTCGACGCTCGCTCCAAGCGGCGCCGGAAGCCTGAGCTTCGTCGCTGGGCCGCAGCCGCCCTCGTTCGATTTGGCGCCGGGCGCTGCGGATTCCTTCCACTGGACCTATGACGCGTCCTCGGCGGGGGATGTCCGAGTGACGGGAAGCGCGGGCGGGACCGGTTCGCCGAGTGGGTCGCCGCGGAACGCGCTTCCTTCGGCGTCCAACACGCACCAGGTGTTCACGCACACCCAGAGCGTCGTTTTCGCCGCCGCTTCGTCCTTGCCTCCGTCGGTCAATCGCGGCCAGCAGAACGTGTCCGCCACGACACTCCAGTTCACGAATTCGGGCGGCGCCCAATCCTCGACGGTTCGCCTGCTCGGCATCCGCGTCCGCCTCGAGGACGGGAGTGGAGCGGGGATCGTTCCCTCGAGCCTCCTGAGTCGGATCGTCGTGAGCGAGGGAGGGAACACGCTGCTCCAAAAGACGGCGCTCGAAACGTCCGGCAACACGATGGACCTGACCCTCGCGACCCCGGCTTCGGTCGCGGCCGGAGCGAGCGTGACGCTCACGGTGGCTCTCGACCTTCTCTCCTCGACGACCACTCCGGAATTCAGGCTCTCGATCACCGACAGCACCGTCTTCTCCGCGGAGGATGCGTTGAGCGGCGCGCCGGTCTCGGTCACCCATTCCGGTAGCTACCCGGTCCGAACCTCCGTCGCGTCGGTCGTCGCACCTGCCACCGAGCTCGACTTCGCGGCGGCCACGCCTTCGGCGATCCGCGTGGGCCGCGGCCTGGCGGGAGCCACGCTCCTCGGCTTCCAGCTCCAGAGCCCTGGGATCGCGGTCATCACCTCGGACGTTCGCCTCTTCAGCTTCTCCGCGGTGCTCGAAGACACGAACGGCGCCACCGTGCCGCGGCCGGCAGATTTCTTGAGCTTCCTCCGCGTGGAGACCCCGGTCCAGACCCTGCTCGCGCGCGCGGTCTCGCCGGCCGAGGGACCCGCGCTCGTCTTCACGCTCAGCCTTCCGCTCAGCGTTCCCGCGAACACGCCCGTGGATCTCGCGATTCGAGGAGACATTTCCGGTACGAGCCCGATCGGGCCCATTCGGCTCCGTCTCCTCGATCCGCCGAACGTGGATGCCCGCGACGCGAATACGCGCGACCCGGTTCCGGCCGTGTTCAGCCCGAGCGCGATCCTGGGGAATGTCGTGTCTGTCGAGGCTCGGGCGGACACGCTTCGCGTCGCGGGAACGGCGCTCTTTCCCGCGCGATCGACGGTGGGCGCGACCGGCGTCACGGCCCTTCGCGTCTCCCTGCGTCACCCCGGAGCGTCCGGCACGGCCCGGATCGCGCTCGATGCCGTCACACTCCAGTGTCGGGATGAAGCGCGGCGGCCCCTTGTTCCTTCGTCCTATCTGAGCCGCGTCGCCTTGATCTGGAATGGCGCGCTGATGGCGGAGGTCCAGAATCCGCCCTCGAGCGGCGGAAGCGTCACGATCCCGCTTCCGCGCCCGTTGCTCGAGCCGGGCGAGCGTGACTCCGCCGACGTGGTCGTGGACTTCTCAGCGGCGGCGCCGATCGGATCGATCGAGCTGATGGCTTTTGGCGACGACTTCGCGGCGGAAGATGCGAATCTCGGAACCGGTGTTCTGGCGGCGCCGGAAACGGGAGGCGAGCTGCCGCTCGTCTCAGGTCTCTGCCGTCTCGAGTCTCCGCCGAGGGACCTCATGGCGAGTCTCGAGAGTCGCATGCCTGCCGCACTCGCCCCGGACGGCCGCCCGGTCGCGGCGGGCATTCTCACGCTCACGAATACGGCCCAGGCGGGCGCCGGTCCGATTTTCGTCGACCATCTCGTGCTGCTCGGTGCGGATCGTCAGGAGAATGCCGCTCCGGTCGGCGAAGCGGCATCGTCGGTGGAGGTTGCCGTCCAGGGAGCGCTCGTAGGGCAGAGTGCCGCCCTGACGCGCGACTCCACCGTCGCGACCATCTCCTTCACGCCCCCGCTTCGCGTGACGCCCGGAACCCCGGTCGCGCTCGAGCTTCGCTGGAACACGGCGCTCTCGCAGTTCCCGGCCGCGTTCCGGCTCGGTTGTGACGCCGCTGGCATCGGAGTGGTCCAGCCGACGAGCGCGCTCTTGCAGGTACGGGTCTCACCGGCGCAGGGGACGTTCCCTCTCTGGACCGACGCCGGCGTCTTCGGCGATGCGTCGTTAGACGAGAGTTACTCCAACTTCCCGAATCCATTCGCCGCGGGACGCAGCACGACCGTCTTCGCCTACTACCTGCGAGACGCCGCGCGCGTGACGCTCCGAATCTTTACGCCCGGTGGCGAGGGGGTCTCAACGCTCGTGGCCGAGAGCGACCGGCCCGCGGGGATGAATCAATCCGACCTTTGGGATGGGCGGAACGGTAAGGGTGCGGTCGTCCGAAACGGCGTCTACATCGCGGAACTCAGAGTGGCGTATGCAGACGGGTCGCGCGATCGCGTTCGCCGTAAGGTGGCGGTGGTCCGATGAGGGCGCTTGGGTTCAACGGCGCGGCGACGTCCCGGCGTGCCTCCGCGATTGCGGCGCTCTCGACGCTCTTCGCATTGGGGGACTTCTCGCCGGCCCAGGCCGCGGACGACGCCGGCACGCGGAGTGTCTTCGCCAACGGCGCTGGAAACCGCGCCCTCGGCATGGGCGGCGCGTTCGTCGGGGTCGCGGACGACGCGAGCGCCATGGTCTGGAACGCCGGCGGGCTCGGATGCCTGGAGCGGCTGGAGCTGCAGGCCACGCACGCCGCCTACGGAGACTTCGGATCGCGCGAGGACTACGTTTCCTTCGTATTGCCGGACTGGCGATGGGGAACGGCAGGACTCTCGATCCGATCCTACGGGATCGATGGCGTCGAGGGCCGTGACGAGGGGAACGCCCTTCTCGGAGAGGACCTTTCGGATTCCGAATTGGAGATCGCCCTGGGCTTCGGGCGGTCGGTGTCCGCATCGCTGAGCGTTGGAGGCGCCGTGAAGCTCCAACGTCAAAGCCTGGCCGGCTTCACCGGAAGTGGCCTCGGCGCGGACCTGGGCGTGCTCGGGCGCGCTCCCGCGTTCCTGCGATCCCGCGCCGCGTGGACCGACCGCCTGAGCTGGGGCCTCTCGGTTCGAAACGCGATCCAGCCCGCGATCCGCCTGGACCGGGAGAGCGTGCGCGACCCCAGCGTCGTTCGCGCCGGATTCGCCTACGAGCAACCGGCGTTTGGGGGACGGCCCGCGCTCCTCGCGCTCGACCTGGAAAAATCGCCCGGCGTCGGCATGAAGCTGCATGCCGGACTCGATCTACGGATCCATCCGCTTCTCAGACTTCGGACCGGGATGAATACGGGCGGCCTGACCGCCGGCATGGGCGTTGGGTTGGGTGGCTTCCAGGTGGACTACGCCTTCTCGGATGGGGACCTCTCGAACACCCACCGGGTGGGTATCTCGCGCGCCCTCGGGCGAACCGTGGCGGAGCGGCGCGAGGCTGCGGTGAGATCGAGAGAAGCCGCAATCCAAGCCACCCTGGAAGAGGCCTTCCAAAAGCGCCAAAACGAGCAGCTCCAGGACTTGCTCGGGCGAGCGAAGCGCGCACAGGCGGAGGGAGACCACGAAACGGCCCTCGAGCTGATCGCCACGATCGCGATCCTCGATCCCAATCAGCCCGAAGCACGAGCCCTCGAAACGATTTCCCGGAGAGAGCGGGCGAAGCAAGTCGCCGCGGACAGCCTCCGTGCCAAGCTCGCGGCGGACTCTCTGGCGCTCGAAGAGAAACGCGCGGCCGCCGCGAAGACTCCGCCTCGCCAGTCGGCGATCATCGTGCAGAAGCCCGCGCCTCCTGCGCCCTCCGCGGAACCGACGCCTGGAGCGGCTCGCCCCGAGCGGCCGCGACTCACCCCCGAGCAGGAACGCGTTGTCGAGCAGCTGTATCAGTCGGGCCTCAGGGCGATGTCCGAGCGAAGACTGGATGACGCGCTCCGTTACTGGGAAATCGCATGGCCCATGGCGCCCGGCTACAAGCGGCTCGCCGAATACTTGAGGAACGAATATCTGATCCGAGGCATGGACTCCTTCGCGTCGGGGAAACTCGACCAGGCGCTGGCCCATTGGGAGCGGGCGCGGCAGGTCGATCCGGACGACCCACGTGCCGCGAACTACATCGTGCGCGCGCGGACCCAGCAGGCGAGAACGCGGGAAATCATGGGCGGAGACCGCTGATGGCGCCCAAGAGGTCGGTCCTGAGCATCCGCTGGATCGTCGCCGGAGCGGCGGCCGTGCTGACCACGCTCGTGGTGGTCGGTGTCACGGGTGTGATGGAGAGCCGCACCCGAAGCGTCCTCGTGGACGAGATCGAAGCCCGGCTTCTCGCCGAGGCGAGAAACCTTGCCTTGGCAAGCACCCGCGCCTTGCTCACCGACTATCCGGAACTCTTGCTCGCGCCTTTGGTGAAGGAGATGCACCAGGCGCAACCCGAGCTCGCGTTCCTATCGGTCGTGGATCGTTCCGGCATCGTTCAAGGGCACCCCGACGTGCGTCAGATCGGAACCGCGTTCGTCGCGCCCGAGAACCTTCGGCCCGTGGTTTCCACTGTTTCTCGGGGAAAGAACGAGTCGCTGTCCGAGAACGCGGCGATGCTCCTCGTCTCGGCGCCGATCCTCGATCCGAACGGCCGGATCTTGGGGAGCGCGTTTGTCGGCGTTCGGCGGAGCCACATCGAGCAGGCCGTGAGCCGCGTCAGCCGGCAGCAGTACCTCATTCTCGCCGGATTTCTCTCTTCGGGTGTCGTCGTCTCGTTCTTCCTCATGTCGATCCTGCTCCGTCCGATTGGCGCGCTTCGCGAAGGGATGGAGCGAATCGGCCGGGGAGACTTCTCCACGCCGGTGAAGCTGGCGGATCGGACCGAATTCGGCCTCCTGGCCGACGCCATCAACGAGATGTCCACCGCACTGGAGTCGGCGCAGGGGGAGATGGTGGAGCGCGCCCGGCTCGCGCAGGAGATGGACCTGGCTCGGGAGATGCAGCGCTCGCTCATCCCGTCGAAGTCGACGGTCGCCGGCGAGTTCGTGATCGCCGGCGAGCAGTGGCCCGCGACCGAGGTTGGAGGCGACTACTTCGGCGTACTGCCGTTCAACGACGGGAAAGTCGCGGTCGCGGTCGCGGACGTCTCCGGAAAGGGCCTGGCGGGCTGCCTCGTCACGTCCATGCTCATCTCCTTGCTCCGCGTCTATCACACGGTGCACTCCTCGCCGAAGGCGCTCCTCACCGCGCTCGACGAGCGTCTCGGCGGAATTCTCAAGCCGGGGAACTTTATCACCATGTTCTACGGTGTGCTCGATCCGGAATCGGGCCGATTCGTGTACGCCTCCGCCGGTCACAATCCCGCCCTCGTCTATCGGGCCGGTGCGAGAAGGCTGGAGTGGCTTCGCTCGAAGGGGATCCCACTGGGAGCCATCCGCGGCGGCGCGGTCGGCCGCTCACTGGAGGACGAAGTGATTCAGATCGCTCCCGGGGATGTCCTGATCCAGTTCACCGATGGCGTCAACGAAACCATGGCTCCCGCGAATGACGAGCAGTTCGGCTTCGACCGCATCGAGGCGGTCGCCCTGGCGGCGGCGCCTTCCGGTGCCGGCGAGGTGCTGAGCCGGCTTCACCGCGCCGTCGAGCTCTGGCGCGAATCCGGCGCGCCGGATGATGACGAGACGGTACTCGTCGTGAGCCGGGAAGGGGCGCGGGTGCGGGCCGGCGACGAAATCCCCCGCGTCCTGCTCCGCTTCGCCGAAGCCGAGAAACGAGGCGTGAGCCTGTGCCTTCCCGCCGAACTCGAGAGCATGGGCCGCATCGGCGAGTGGCTGGATCGGCGCGGGATCGTCCGAGGACTCCCGGAGCCTGCCGCGGCGCTCTTGGAGCTAGCACTGTACGAAGTGTGCGCCAATATCGCAGAACACGGATGCGGTGAGGACCCGACCTATACCATCGACCTCTTCTGGTTGCGCGGCACGGGCCAGGAGGGGTCGTTCCTGATCCGCGATCAGGGCAAGGCGTTCCGGCCGGACGGTCGGAAGCCCGTGAACCTCGACGACCCGAAGGTCCGAAAGCACGGTCGCGGGATCGGGCTCGAGATCATCCACCGGGCCATGAGCAAGGTCGCCTACTTCCCGGGGACCGAGCTCGGAAACATCACGGTCCTGGATTGGGACCCACACATCGTCGAAGCGCGGGAGAAGGAACTTCGCCATGCGTAGCAAGCGGTCAAGCACCCCACCCGGCGGCGATGCGTCGAGGCCGAACGAAGCGGTTCGTCTCCTCGCCCAACGGGAGTATTCCCTGCACGCCGTGATGGATCTGAGTCAGGCGCTCGCCCAGTCGCACGATCTCTACGCCACGATCGACGCGCTCCTGCTCACCCTCATGGGCCAGTTTGGCCTGTCTCGCGCGTGCCTGTGGCTGCTTCCCGAGGGTGGCTCCGATCCTCCGATTCTGGTGCGGACTCGCGGCGTGGATTCGGCTCATGCCCAGATCATCATGGCGTCGTGCGCGACGCCACTGATGGAACGCTTCCGTGCGCGCCAAGCCCCGCTCACGGTCACGAACCTCGTTGGCGCCGAAAGCGCCCCGATCCGGGAATTCGCGGAGCGGGCGGGACTTCAGATCTTCGCTCCGATCGCCGTGCGCGAGGAGGTGATCGGAATTCTTGGCCTCGGAGCGCGCCTGGACGGAGAACCTTGCACCGATCTCGACATGCGGCTCCTCGAAACCTCGCTCGCCATCGCGAGCATCGCGCTGGTCAACGGGACGTACTACGGCCGGCTGCTCGAGAAGGGCCGCGAGCTTCGCCTGGCGACCGAACGCCTGGAAGAGCTCGACCGTCTCAAGTTCGAATTCCTGGGCAACGTCAACCACGAGCTCCGCACACCCCTCTCCATCATCATTGCTTCGCTCGATTGTCTGGGAAGGATCGAAACGGAAGGCTCTCCCGGTCAGGAGTTTCTTCGTTACGCGAGCGGCCAGGCGCACAAGCTGTTTGGAATGGTGGAAAACCTCCTGACCCTGTCGGCCGCAGGACGGGATGCCCATCGGTCCGTGACGGCCAGCGCCGACATCGTCACCTGCGTCTCCAGTTACTACCGGGAACGCCTTCCCGGCGTGTCCTCGGGCCTCCGGGAATTGACCTGTGTACTCGAGGCAGCCGAGTTGAACGCGCGCTTCGACGAGAATCAATTGAGGGCGATTCTAGACGCGCTCATCGAGAACGCGGTGAAGTTCACCCCCGTCGGCTCGAAGATTCGGATGCACGTCCGAGAGGCGATGGAAGACGGCGAGCGCTGGGCCCGGATCGACGTCGAGGACGACGGCCCCGGCATCCCATCC
>Ga0070699_100004744_pt1 | contig 12015 bp, 12 predicted proteins | sample KBSK1503metaG_FD_65473 | JGI IMG/M metagenome (GOLD analysis project Ga0070699, IMG submission 65473) | Corn, switchgrass and miscanthus rhizosphere microbial communities from Kellogg Biological Station, Michigan, USA - KBS K1-50-3 metaG | ecosystem: Host-associated > Plants > Roots >...
GTCGATCGCGCAGGGAGATCTCGTGATCGTGTCGCTGACGGCGGCGAATCGCGATCCGGCCACGTTCACGCACCCGGACCAACTCGACATCAGGCGACCGAATGCGCGAATGCACCTCACGTTCGCTCAGGGACCGCACGCCTGCGTCGGACTCCATCTCGCGAGGCTGGAGTCGCAGTCGGCCCTCGAGGCGGCGCTGGATGGTTGGCCCGGGATGTCCATTGAGGCGGGCTCGACCCCACCCAGCGGCGTCGTCTTTCGGAAGCCGAAGACCCTCCGCGTTCGATGGGATCGGCCGACCTAGCCGTACCGCTCCAGCACGCGCATCGCGCGGAGCGTGTTCCAGCGGCTCGGCTGGCCCACGGTCTCCATCTCGAGGTGAGTCTCGCCCTCGTACACGTTCTGGAGCGGCCAACGGCCTTTGCCGTCGCGGTTGCGCTCGACGGCTTCGACCGCCTCGGCGACGCGGTCGTCGGGCCCGACGCCGGAGTCGCGCAGATAGTCGAGCCCGCGCAGCACGTCGTAGTGCCACCAGGTCGGGAACGAGAACTGGAGCCAGCGCGGGTCGATCACCTCGCCGGTCGACTTCCGGCGGAACAGCCGGCGCTCGAGCATGTACGCCTCGCCGCGGCGACGGGCCTCCCGCGCCTCCCCTGCCCGGCCTGAACCGCCGGTCGCGCGCTCGTACTCGAGCAGGCCCTCGAGGACGTTGATCGTCGTCCCGAACGACGATACGGTCGCGCCGTTCTCGACCTCGCAGTTCCAGCCGCCGTCCGGGAGCTGCTCGCTGAGGAGCCGCTCGACGAGCGGCTCCGTGTCGACGCCGAAATACGAGCCGGTCGCGACGACATTGCCATTGATGCACGGCTCGACCTCGCCGTCGAAGAAGCCGTTGTCCGCCCAGGGGTTCTGCCATTCGGCGCCGTCCCCCCAGGCCACGTGCTCGCGGACGAGTCCGATCGCCCGGCGGGCCTCTCCGCTCTGGGGGTCGAGCCCGAACCGGCGCAGCAGCTCCAGGACGTGGAAGGTGTCCGTGTAGTCCTGAGACCAGGCCTTGCCGCCCCAGAGGCCGTCCGACGCCTGGAGCCCGAGAAGTGCGGCGCCCCAGCCGTCGGTCTCGACCTTCGACCGCTCCACTGCGACGAGGTCAGCCGGCTCGCCGGTCAGGTCACGCATGACCTGCCAGCGGATCGCAGGATCCGAGTCGAGCAGCCAGTCGATGAAGGTCATGTCCCTCCCTCGTGGCGTTCGGTGCCGTGGATCACCATGAACCTGCGACATCCCCTTGTCGCGGCCCCCGGCTGTGCCTACCCTCGACGCCCGGACGAAAGTACCGCCCGGGATTCAGGACCTTCGGGGGCACATCGGTGCGAGGCATTCGACGCCGCGGCGTCCTCATTCTGATTTCACTCGCGATCCTCGTGGCCGTCGATTCCGCTTCGGTGACCGCGCTCACCCTCCAGCGGACCTGGTCGGCTCGGCTCGGCTCGAGCGGCGCCAACGGGGCGACCACGCTCCGCGCCTACACGAGCGGTGTCGGCTCCATCGGCTACAGCCTCCGCGGCCTCAGGGCGAACACGACCTACAGCGTCCAGATCCGCAAGGGCACGTGCGCGAGTCCGGGTTCGCTGGCGGCGCGCCTGATCTCGATACGGACGTCGTCGACAGGGACGGTCTCGCGCCTGGACAGCGTGTCCTCCGGGACGATGAACTGGATCTGGACCGCGGCCCGCACACCAGCCTTCATCGTCCGCATCGCGAGCGGGACGTCGATCCGCTGTGGCGGGTTCTCGTTCGCCCACGCAACGCGAGTGGCGGTATCCGGCCTCGGCATCGACCTGCCGGTCGTCCGGGGGCCGTCCGGCTACCCCTATTGCAGAGTGGCGATGTACCTCGCGTCGGTGGCTCAGCCTCGCGAGCCCGGCATCACGTACATCTATGCTCACGCCAGGACCGGGATGTTCCTGCCGCTGCTGACCAGGTGGCGCATCGACCGCGGCGCAAGCCTGATCGGCCGGACCGTGCTGGTCTGGACGAGCGACAGCTACGTCAGCTACTACCGCATCACCAGGGTCCGCGTGACCAAATATGCGGTGGCCGGCGCCACGTCTCTGACCAATGAACGACTGTGGCTCCAGACATCGACCGGGCCGAACACGACCTACCCGAAGCTGATCGTCGAAGCGACACGCTACCGGACGGTCAGGGCGACCTACGCGGCCTCCCATCCGGCGGCGCATCCGGTGAGATGTTGACCGGACGCAACAGTTGGCCGTTTGGCACTTGCGAAGGACGGCGTCGCGTAAGAACATTCTGCCCTCTCGCTTCCCGACTCCCGCCGGTCACCGGCGCGCGTGCCAGTGTTCCCGAGAGGTTGTCCCGGGGGAACTGCGGTTCCTTGAGGAGGGGCTGATCCATGGGCAGTGGAAGCATGCGCGGGCGCCGAGCCCGCCGAATCAAGCTGGGTGCCGCGGCTGCTGGGACCGCGCTTGCACTCGCGGCCCTGTCGCCGGGTCTCGCGACGGCTTCCGGCGCGGTCGACTGGCAGGCGGCCGTCGGGGCCTCAACGAGGAACCAGGCCGTTCAGGTCAATGCGTTCCTGCCGCAGAGCGTCACGGTCGACGTCGGGGACTCGATCACCTGGACACTCGCCTCCGGCGAGTTCCACACCGTGACCTTCCTGTCGGGGGCGGCGGCCCCACCGTTGATCATCGGCGGTCCGGGCGGACCGGAATTCAATCCCGCCGCCGTGGCACCGTCGGGCGGGCCGACATATGACGGCACCGGCCTCGCCAACTCGGGCCTCCTGTTCACCGGGCAGAAATACACGCTCGGCTTCACCCAGGCCGGGACCTTCTCGTTCCAGTGCCTGGTCCATGCCGGCATGAACGGCACGATCCATGTCCAGGATGCCGGTGCTCCCTACCCGCGGACGCAGGCTCAGTACGACACCCAAGCTCTCGTTAACGGGAACCACCTGAAGGCAGCCGGACGAACCCTCGAGGCGCGGACGCTCGCTGCGGCCCGGAGCTCGGGGGCGGGCCAAGCGGCGGTGGGCGCCGGGGCATTGGTAAGTCCGGTGGGCTCGCTCGCGATCCTGCGCTTCCTGCCGAGCCAGCTCGTCGTTCACACCGGCGACAGCGTCGAGTGGACGAACCACGATCCCGAGACGCCGCACACGATCACGTTCGGAGAGGAGCCGCCTGGTGGTCCCCTCGGAGCGTTCTTGCCGTCCGGGGCAGCGGTTCCGGGCCACGTCACGCTAACCAGCCCGACGGAGGCTGCGAACTCCGGGTTCGTCGGCGCAGCGTTCCCGTTCGGGTCGACGTTCACGGCAACCTTCGCGAGCCCGGGGACCTACCACTTCATCTGCGCACTGCACGACGACCTGGGGATGACGGGCACGATCACCGTCCTGCCCTGAAACCTCACAGCACCACGAGGGACCCGACGCTGGGCGTCGGGTCCCTCTCATTGCGGCTCAGCGATTGGTCAGCCGTCAGCCGCGATCTGACCCGGTTTGGCGGTGCCCTTCGACCTGGTTCCGCTCGCGCTTGACGGACCGCTCGCCTTCGGCCGGCGCGGGCGCTTGGTCGGCTTGGGTTCATCGGTCGACCTTGACCGGTGAGATGTTGACCTAGGCAGCCGAAGTCCGGAGCCGACGCGATCGGATCATCTACGATCCCGAGGATGGCGACGCTGTCCGTCGCGGTTCTCGGCGCCGGGGTCAGCGGTCTCGCCTCGGCCCTCGCGCTGGGTCGAGCCGGTCACGCCGTGACCCTGATCGAGCGCGACAGAGTGACCGTGGGCGACGCGGTCGATGCGGCCGACTGGCTTCGCCGGGGCATCCCTCACTTCCTGCAGGCTCACGCGTTCACGGCACGGGGGCGGCTGGAGCTGCTCGCCCTGTTTCCCGACGTGTACGCCGCCCTCATCGACGCCGGCGCCCATGACATCGACCTGCGCCCGAAGCTCCGCGGTCCCCTCCGACCCGACGACGAGGAGCTCCGGATCCTCGGCGTCCGGCGTCCGCTCATCGAGTGGGCTCTACGTGGAGCAGTGCTTCGGGAGCCTGGAATCACAGTGCGATCAGAGACCCAGGTCGCCGGGCTCGACGGAACGACTGGCGACCCGCCGCGCGTGACCGGCGTTCTGACCAGTGATGGCTCCGTTCACGCCGATCTCGTCGTCGACGCGATGGGTCGTCGCAGCCCAGTCCCCGGCTGGATCGAAGCGCTCGGCGGCCGCCGGATGAGCGAGGAGTCCTCCGATTGCGGCGTCATCTACTACACGCGCTACTACCGGGTAAGGAAGGGCGCCTCGCTGCCGGACGGCCCCTGGGTCCCCACGCCACGTGCCGACCTCGGCTACGGGCTCTTCTCGAGCTTTCCGGGCGACAACGACACGTTCGCGGGCCTGATCGCGATTCCGCCGGGCGACCAGGAGCTCAAGGCCCTTCGCCACACCGAGGCGTTCGACGCCGCGACGGCCACGATGCCGGCCCTGCATTCCTGGACGAACGCGGACACGTCGACGCCGTTCACGGACGTTCTCCCGATGGGCAGCCTTCAGAACACGCTTCGCACCTTCGTCGACGGCCGGCCGTCGGCAATCGGGTTGATATCCGTCGGCGACGCGTTGTGTCACACCGACCCCGTCTTCGCCCTCGGACTCTCGTTCGGGATCGTCGAGGCGCGTGAGATCACCGCGGCAATCGATGTCTACGGATCGAACCTCGAGGCGGTCGCACTGGCGTTCGACGCCGCCGTGCGCGAATCGATGGTCGAGCGCTTCGCGAACGCCACGGCGGTCGACGCGCTGCGGCTTCGGGCATGGCAGGGCGAGGCGGTGGACGTGGCCCACCGCGACGGTGGCGCCTACCCCCTCTTTGCCTTCGCGGCCGGCAACGCGGCTGCGCTCGTCGACGGCGACGTGTTCCGAACCGTGATCCGCCGGAACTACTTCCTCGATCCCCTGTCGGTGCTCGATGACGACGTCGCGATGCAGGAGCGAATCGAGCGGATCTTCGCGGACCTCCGCGCGACGCCGCGGCCTCGCCCGGGTCCGTCACGAGACGAGCTCATCGAGGTGGTCCGGGCGGCCTTGGCGTGAGCCTCGAACTGGGTCAGCCTGAGGCCCTGCCGCGATCGGGCCTGGCGGTCCGCTTCGGCGCCGCCCCGTGGGCGGGCGGTGAAGCGTTCGCTTTCGGCCGTCTGGCGCGTTTGATCGGCTTCGGCGCGTCGGTTGACGCCGAGTTCCCAGCCGCGTCCAAGATCGCCGTCCCGTCGACCTTCGAGCCGGGCATGCCTTGAGGATCAGCCGTCGCCCAGAGACGCGGTCTCGTCCAGACGGGCGGGATCTCGGTCGGATCGATCAGCAGCTTCCGGAAGATCGCTGCCGGCCTGAGGACGGGCGGTGGCCCGAGATCAGCCTCGTCGAGGACGAGTTCGCCGCCATCCACGGTCACGTCGCCCGACGGTTGACCTTGCCGTGACGGGCCTCGTCCGAGGCGCAGCAGGCGGCCGAGCGCGTTGGGCATGAATCAACGCTAAGGCTGCAGGCCCGTGTTGTCTGTGGCCGACAACGACCAGTTTCGCTGGTACGTTCGTCGGCGGCGAAGGGTCTCAGTCGTGAGGCCTGGGCCTCCCTCGCCCGGATGGTCGCATGGTCGGAAGCGCGAGCGTCAAGCCGGGTCGGGCTCGGCCGTCGGGCCAGGACCGAGCGCCGGGAGCCAGATGCCGATGAAGCCGGGCAGGACGAACATCAGCACGACCAGAGCGATCGCGATCGTCAGGTCGCCGCCCGTGAGGAGCAGGCCGGCGGCAATCGCGCCGAGCGGACGGGTCGACTGCATGCTCGTTCGCAGTAGCGCGAACACCCTGCCCCGGAGGTCTGGCGGGATGAGGCGCATCCGGATCGTCTGAGCCCAGGCAGTCAGCGAGGCCGAGGTCGCGCCCCAGACGAACAAGATCGACCCGAGAACCACGACGCCTGGCTTGAACACCCACGGCACGAGGACGATGCCGCTCAGGAAGAGCGACCAGGCGATCGACCGGCCGAGGGGCCAGCGCCAGTGGACCGCACCGACGACCAGCAGGCCGATGATCTCGCCCGCCGTGGCAACGCTCAGGAGGAGCCCGAAGATCTCGGACCCGCCGGCGAGGACGTCTCGGACGTACAGCGGAACGAGGACGGCGACGATCCCTCCGGCCACGTTCACCGACATGTAGAAGATCGTGATCGCGACGATCGCGGGGGCGCCGAGGATGAACCGGAACGCCGGTCCGAGGCCTCGGGTTGCGGTCGGCCGGCGCTCGGCGCCGTCGGTCGCCCCGCCGGCGAGCGATCCGGACGCCATCTCTGGCCTGCCGCCAGCCCGCAGCGCGAGGAGGCAGATGACGAAGACGAGGTACGTGACCGCGTCGATCGCGAGGACGAACGGCGCGCTGACGATGGCGATCAGCAGGCCGGCGACAGCCGGCCCGGCAAGCCCGGCGACGCTGAACGACAGCGATTCCATCGCGTTCGCGGTCGTCAGGTCGTCAGCCCGGACCAGGCGCGTGATCAGGCTCGGGATGCCGGCCGTGCTGGCCATGTACAACAGGCCGTAGATGCCGGCGACGACGAACAGGTGCGGCGTCGTCAGGATCCCGAGAGCTGACGCGATCGGCACGCTGGCCACCGCCATACCGCGGATCGCGTTGTCCGCGGCGAGGACCCGCCGCGGGTCGAAGGCGTCGAGCACGACACCGGCCGCGAGCCCGCCGACGATCACCGGCGCCGTGTAGATCGCGGCCAGCCAGCCGACATCGGCTGGCGTTCCGCCACGCTGGATCAGCAGCCAGATGAGCGCGACGAACGACATCCCGTCGCCGATCAACGAGATCGTCGCTCCGCCCCAGAGCAGGGCGAAGTCCCGTTTGCGGAGGAGCTCGAGGTAGCGCCCCACGGGCGCATTCTCCCGTTCGGTCTGCCAGATGGCGTCAGGATTCGGCCTGGGAACACCCGCCGCGCAGGGCTTCGGCGCACCGGACCACGCCCGAATACTGCAAACAGCGTTTGACGCGCCCCTCGATCCACGGAAGCATGGCGCAATGCAGCGCGTCCTGGCCAGCCTCGTCGTCTCGATCGTCACCGCGCTCGTTCTCGCGACTGCGCCGATCGCCGACGCGAAGCCGAAGCCGCGGCCGACGCCCACGCCGACCTCGAACCCATCGCCCACGCCGACGGCGACGCCGCCGCTCCCCACACCCACACCGAGCCCGACGCCGACGCCCACCGTCCAACCTGGCTATGTCGACGGCATCGACGTGAGCTATCACCAGGGCACGATCGACTGGGCCCAGGTCGCGTCGGCCGGGAAGCGGTTCGCGTTCATTCGTGCCACCGCCGGCACTCTGACCGCCGACTCGGCGTACGCGACGAACTGGTGGGGCGCGCATACCGACGGCCTCGCGGTCGGGTCCTACCATTTCGCGAACCCTGACACTGCCCCGAACGACGCGAGCAACGAGGCGAGCTGGTTCCTCCAGCACGCGACGATCGCGTCGGGCGACCTGGACCCCGTGCTCGACTTCGAGACTTCGAACGGCCTCGACCCGGCGTCACTGACCGCGTGGGCGCAGACCTGGCTCTCGCAGGTCTCGGCGGCCACCGGCGTGCGACCGATCATCTACACGAACCCGAACTTCTGGTCCACGTCGATGGCCGACACCGACTGGTTCGCCGCGAACGGCTACACGGTCCTCTGGATCGCGAACTGGACGACCGCCAGCCAGCCGACCGTCCCGGCGGCCAACTGGGGCGGCAACGGCTGGTCCTTCTGGCAGCACTCGAGCACCGGCACGGTGCCGGGGATCGCGGGATTCGTCGACCTCGACCGCTTCAACGGTTCATCGCTGCCGGTGTCGCTCTTCGTCCCTTGACGTCCCGATCGCCAGACGCATGAGCGTTCGCGCTCAGTCGACCGCCGTGAGGGTCATCATCCACGGCTTCCCAGCGGGTCCTCGACTTCCTGGCTCGAACCTGACGATGCCCCTCTGACGAGCGGTCGACGTCCGTCCATGTGGGTGCTGCCGCGTGTCGAGGTCGGCCCCGCGACGTTCGCTCGTCGACCCAGCAGAGACCTCATCCCAGATTCGGCGTGATGCCGACCGACCACGGTCGTTGCCCAATCTGGTGGAGTACGAATGCGAAATAAATTCCGATTCCTGGCGCCCGTCATCGCCGCCGCGGCGATCGTCCTCGGCGGCGCCTCGTCGGCCCTCGCGGCCGGGTCCCCGTCGTCCGCGTCGCTCGACGCGAACTGGTGTTTTCAGGACATCTCGATCGAGTACTGCTTTGATGTGACCGGGACCGTCCACTACCTCGACACGAAGATCGGTAGCTCGGTCGATATCCACGAGATCACCCGGACGACTGTCTTCGAGTCCGGTCAGCTCGTCGGTGAAGCCATGAGCGTTACCGCCGATCGAGGCGAATTCCAGGCCGATGGCACCGTCGTCTTCCAGTCGCGGATCCACACCCGATCGACGAGCGGTGACGGGACCTGCACGTACAAGATCGTTCTTCGGCTCGTCGACTACGAAGCGGTCGTTTACCGCGTCATCTCGACGTGTGGCGGCTGACCCCGAAGCATGACCCAGCGGCCGAGTGGACGCGGTTCACCCGCCGCCGGCCGCACTTACCATGGCGTTGCTCGCGGGGGCCTCGTTGTCCCTGTCAGGCGGGAAACGGCCGCTAGGCGTACGGTCTCGTCGACACTCGAGGAGGCCTCACGAACCCGATGAGAGCCGTGGTGCAGGATCGGCACGGTGCGCCTGAGGTCCTGTGTCGGCAACGTCGTGCTGGCGATCCCGCCGTGATCGATCCATGAGCTCGACACGGGAGACGAGCGCGCCAACGCTCCGGCTCGCGACCACCGCCGACCGCGACGCAATCGACGCCCTGATGAAGGCGTCGACCCGGGATCTCTTTCCTGCGTTCTACGACGAGCGCCAGACCGCGTCGAGCATCGTCCACATCGCGCATGTCGACCCAGCGCTCATCGACGACCAGACCTATTTCGTCGCGGAGGCTGACGGCGACGTCGTTGCCTGCGGCGGATGGAGCCGACGCGACAAGCTGTTCAGCGGGACTTCCGACCAGGAAGGCCGCGACCGTCTCCTCGATCCCGCGTCGGAGCCCGCGCGTATTCGAGCCATGTTCGTCCGCGGCGACTGGACGCGACGTGGTCTCGGAACGCGGATCCTGGAAGCTTGCCAGTCGGCTGCGCGTGCCGAGGGTTTCACGCGGCTGTCGCTCATGGCGACGTTGTCCGGGGTTCCGCTCTACCGCCACTTCGGTTTCCTTGCGACAGGCCGAGAAGTCTTGACCTTGCCCGATGGCGTGTCCGTGGAAGGCGTCTCGATGGAGATGCCCATCGCGCAGTAGCGGGCGCGCTCGCCGACCGGCAGTCAGCGGGAGGGACGAGCCGCCTCTCGCGCCTGTCGGACGACGGCCAGAACCCGCGACGCATCGGGGATCGCGACGAACCGGGGCCCGCGGGTCCACATGCCGATCGTCGGCCATCCGGGCGGCACCGAATAGGGTGGTTGCGGACCGAAGCTGATCGTCCCGATCCCGGCGCGGCCCTCGTTGAGCGTCGTCGATGGGAGGGCGTCGAGGTCCATCTCTGTCCACGTGGGCGAGAAGGCGCCCGTTCGGATCAGTACGCGTTTGTCGGTGACGGCGTACACGGTTCGTCGTGCCTCTCGTAACGCGACGGCGATGCGGCCGAAGATCATGTACAGGCCGATCAGGACGAACGGGATGCCCCAGAGCCAGAAGAAGAGTGGGGCTCCCGACCGGATGACGCTGAACTCCCAGAAGATCGCGAACCCACCCCACAGGATCGAGAACGGGATCAGGAACCAGGATCCTGTGAGGGCATAAGCGCGTGCGTCCGGTTGGCCGGTCCAGAGCACGCGCTCACCTGGATCGAGGCGGCTGCGAACCGTCGCGTCGAGGGAGTCCACCGGCCTACGGTGCTGGAAGAGTCAGGGCTAGGGCAACGGTACGGAAGGACTGCTGGGTCAGCGGGCGGCTTCCAGCTTGCGCCAGCCGCCGGCGCGGTTGTCGGCGATGATCGCCTTGAAGATCGCAGTCAGCGCCCGTCGGTTGATCGGCTCGTCCTCGTGGATCGCGATCATCCGGCCGGTCTCGTTGCCGTGGCCGCCGGTGATGATCCCCTCCGGGTCGGGCGCTAGCCCGCCGTCGTACAGGAAGACTGTCACGTGGTCCTTCGCTGAGAGGAGCGCGGCGACGTTGCCGTCGAGGACGAAGTACGGTTGGACGGTCCGCTTGATCGTCTCGACGACCTCTGGATCGGCGGCATGGACGATCTCGCGGACCTCGCGGCAGATCGCCTGCTGCCAGGCGGGCAGGGCCTCGATGTACGCGTCGACTCGGGGGTCCTTGACGTAGCTCACGGAGTCGACATTAGCCCATCGGGCCCGGGACGTGGTCGGGTGGGCCGCCCGAGTTGGACGGCCCACCCAGCTGAAACGCGGTTCGAGGTTCAGAACCCGCAGTACGGGTTCGGTGCTGAGAGCTCCGAGCGGAACGCCGCGCCGACCGGAGCCATGATCACGCTGATGTCGACCGCCGGCTGACCCGACTCGTTCCGGCCGATGTGGCCGCGGCCGGAGTCGACGTAGCCCTGCCCCGCGGAGACGACCGTCGGCGTGCAGGTGGGGTCGTCGTACGAATAGAAGGTCACCGTTCCCGAGATCACCGTGATGAAGACCGGGTACGGATGGGCATGCCAGCCGGTCGTCGCGCCGACGGCGTAATCGTGGCGTCGGACGACGATGTCGATCGGGGCCTTCGCTTCGGCCTTGAAGAGGCCGCCGTTGTCCGGGTTCGACATGACCTTGAAGGCGTCGAAGCTGCCGCGAGCCAGGACGGTCGGTGTGACTCCCCATGGGGCCGACGCCGCAGCGATCGCGCCGCCGATCGCGACGAGCGCAAGCGAAGCCGTGGCGACGGCGACCAGGAACAGGGCGCGCCGCCGGTGGGGGCGACCGGGATGTTCGATTTCGTTCTGAACGTCTGACAGTGCCATGGTGGGCCTCCTCAAGGGCGTGCTCGGCCAACGGCCTGACGCCCGGGTTGGAAATAGGTGGCGGCGCCGGAGTGGCGCAGGTCAGGGCGCCAGACGCTCCCAGGTCGGGTCGCTCGTCGTCGACCACGACGCCGGTCGGGCCGTGCGGGTGACCACGTCCACGATCGTCGGCGGAAGCGGGCCGCCAAGAGCTGAGGCCGCCCTGCCGAGCAGCTTCGAATCGTCCGGTGCCCAGATCCATGCGGCGCAGCAGACAGTCTCGACGGATCCGGCGGGAGCGACCTCCACGCCGGCGCTGCTGCCGTCGGCCGGCATCACGACTCCTCGGACATCGTCTTCGCCGGGCGTGTACCCGCGGGCGATGAACAGCGACTTACCGTCGTTCGACCAGGTCGCGTGAGAATTCCAGATCGCGCCGGAAGGCGACGGGAGCTCCCTGTCGCCGCTGCCGTCGGCATTGACGACGTGACTCTTCGCCGTCAGGCCGTCCGTATTGTTGTCCCAGGTCCAGTAGGTGATCTTCGAGCCATCGGGCGACCAGCTCGCGCCGGCGAGATCGAAGCCCAATTGCATCTTCACGATCTGCCGGCTCTGATTCGTCGACGGATTGAAGGCGAACAGACCGAGGTCGGACCCTCGGCCGATGAACAGGATCTCCCGGCCGTCGGGCGGTCGATACGTCGGCTCGGTCGCCGGCACACCGACATCGATTCGGAGCACGCCGCCCCCATCGCTTCGGGCGACCGCGATCGCCGGCACCCCCCGGTCCATCAGCGCGATCAGGATCGACTGCCCGTCAGGCGAGAACTTGTAGCGCTCCCACGCTCGGCCAAAGTCGCCGGGCGCGAGCACCACCGGTTCGGGGGTGACTCGGGTGAGGTCCTTGCCGTCTGGCCGGACCGTGTAGAGCT
>Ga0070699_100004745_pt1 | contig 12015 bp, 8 predicted proteins | sample KBSK1503metaG_FD_65473 | JGI IMG/M metagenome (GOLD analysis project Ga0070699, IMG submission 65473) | Corn, switchgrass and miscanthus rhizosphere microbial communities from Kellogg Biological Station, Michigan, USA - KBS K1-50-3 metaG | ecosystem: Host-associated > Plants > Roots >...
CTGCTCATACTCCAATCCAAAGCCTTGATTGTGCGTGCGGCCCTCAATAGTTCAATGCAGCAGCGTAGCGGTATGAGTGGCTCTCCCTTCGACATCAGCTGGCATGTGCCGGCAGAGGTGCGCGCGGCTTTGCATGTAACCTTACCGGTCACTCCCTTTGATGTCGAGGCAGGCAGCGGCCAGGATGCGGACTCACCAAAGGTACAGCAGGTCGAGCCATATAGCCTCCTGGCTGACCTGCTCCTCGTAGCGCGTGCTCTGGATGGCAACCAGCTTGAACACGAGGACTACCGCTCCGACCGGCTGAGCGAAGCTAGGACGCAGTCCGTTGCCGGTCGGAATAAGAGCGAGGACTACCGCTCCGACCGGCTGAGCGAAGCTAGGACGCAGTCCGTTGCCGGTCGGAATAAGAGCGAGGACTACCTGGATAGTGCCAGGCCTCGCCCCCTCAGTCCATTACCTGTAGATGGATCAATCGCTATTCTTCCGCCTGATGGTATGCCCTCGGACGCGCTCTTGAAGTCTTTGCAATCCGTCGTCCCACGCCCCTTGCCCTTTTTGCGCTTCGCCATCTGCCTGCTGAAGTTGGCCGGTATCATCTTTGTTGATGATGGCGGAACATCCAGCCTGCGAGTCTTGCCCAATGCTGCCGAGTTACTGCTTGGCCCGACCCACACGGAAGTCGCGCATGAATTATATACTCACTGGCTGAACCAGCCTGCTTATGAAGAATTGTTTGAACTGCAAGAGCAGGATTTGCGCCTGTGCTGCCGCGCGACGCCGTTGAACCTGCCCGCGCTGCGACCGGGCGAATTGGAGGCCGAAAACAGGGAGGCCCGGCAGACACTGATCGCATTGCTGGCGCAGGCTCCTGCCGGTCAATGGATCAATTTTACCGCGCTTGCGCGTTTCGTCTATCGTTTGAATCCCATATTCTTGCAGAAGCGGCAGCGCCAGTTTCCTGCACCGCATTGGTGGATAGAGTATGAAGGACGGCCTCTGCGCCCGACCCAGTTAAACGACTGGATGCGTGCGGAGGGTCGCTATCTCACTAACCTCTTGCAGGGGCCATTGCACTGGTGGGGTATCAGCGACGTGGCGCTGGCTGCTGACGGACGACTGCTGGCATTCCGGCTCACCCCCCTGGCAGATTCATTCTTACACCAGGCACCCGTAGGGGCGCAATTCATTGCGCCCGGTGTTGCGCCTGCTACCTCACCGGCCATCGATGTCTCAGAAAATGGCGACCTGTTAATCCCCTGTACCTTCGCCAACTGGCCTTTGATTGAACTGATCGAGCGCTATGCTGAAGTGCAGGGCATCCATGCGGGGCAACTCTGCTACCGGCTGACCCCGGGCTCACTCAGCGAGGCTTTCAGTCAAGGAGAGTCTCCTGCCGCTTTGCTTGATCTCTTGCACCGCGCCGCCGAAAACCGGCAGGCGCTTGCACCCGGTAGCCCCCTCGTCAGCCTGCTGGCGCAGCTTGAACGGCGTATAGCAAGCTATGGGCGTGTGCGCCTGTATACTGATGTCTCATTACTGGAAGCTGCCGATCAACCGGTTTTGCGCGAACTAAACGCCACCACTTCACTACAGGAGCAAATTGTGCGCCCTATTCATCCCACGTTACTGCTACTCAAGAAACAGGCTGTCGAACGTCTTATAGATGAACTGAAACGACGTGGACAGGTTCCGCTCCTGCATGAATCTGGATTCGCTGCGTCCGGGCCAGAGGAGTGATATGGAGCAAAGTGACCTTTACCTGCTGCAGAATGTGCCACCCTATCACCTGCAGGCGTTGGTAAAAGCGCGGCGTTTACCATATTCATTCAAGGGACAGAATATCAACGCCCCTGGCGATCCTTCAAAGACCACGGCAGAGATTGCGCGGCTGCTTTTCGATGCTGTTTCCTGCCGTGAGGCTATAGGCAGCCTGGGTGAAATGGAAAAGCTTATCCTGCGCGAACTGGTAGCATGCGGCGGGCGCGCAAATAGCCGTGATCTCGCTCTCTATCTCAGCCTTGCAGATACACCTCTCAACTCTGACAAACAGGATGCATCTCCCTCGACAAATAATCCTGAAGGCATATCCTCCCGCACCCACCAGGGCGTACCGCCGCAGTATCCTGCATCACATCCACATGGTGTTTTTGAACAGGCAGTACATCGTCTCCTGCTCGTGGGCCTGCTTTTCTGGAGCAAACAAACCAGCTTTGTTGGCCGAGACTACGCCAGCGGCGTCTATGATGGCGTGCTGATTGTGCCTCAAGGTGTTATGGAAGCTGCAAACGAGGTCTGGCGTGCGGATCAGGAGGCCGGCGCGCATGCGTCACCCGCTGAGCAAGAGAGCGGCGAGAACAAAGTAGTCGAAAATGCAGCAGCAGGCGTAAGCGAGGGGATACGCGCGTTGCAACGCAACCTCTACCTCTATTGGTCACTTGTAGCAGCGATGCGTGAGGGGTTATCACTGGTCAATAACCGCTTGCTTTCCCGCTCCGCCTTGCGCCAGGTCGTGGATCAATTGAGCCCGGCAGGAAGCTCGCTGCCAGAGCAAATACGGACTGAAACAGACCTTCCCCGGCTCTTATTCACCAGGTTGCTCCTCATGAAATTGGGCCTGCTCGTTGAACGGAGCGGTACGGTCTGTGCTATGCCGGCCGATGCTTTTTTTTCATTGCCATTGTTTGAGCGAGCGCGCCGCTGTTATCACGTGTGGCTGGATAGCGCGTTCTGGAACGAACTGGCTTATCTACCGGACGTGGTCGTGCGCCCGGGTCCCGCTGCCCTCGACCCTGCTCATGAAGAGGTCGTGCGTTCGCGTAAGCTGGTGCTAGAACGGCTGCTACAGGAACAGGTGGGCGCATGGCATGATTACTCAAAGTTCATTGCGCACGCCAAGTTATATATCCCCTACCTGCTGTTTCCGCGCCAGTATGGTTCGCGTGCGGAGCGTTATTCAACAGGCAGCAACCTGTATGGCTGGGATTTTCGTCTTAAGCATGGCTGGTTAACGCCGCGCGAAGGCTGGCATCTCGTAGAAGGCGGATTCATTCGCGCGATCATCTCCGGCCCATTGCACTGGTTGGGGCTTGTTGAAGTGGGTAATGAAGAGCACCCCGGTGCTTTTCGTATAGTCGAAGATGCAGCGCTCGTTACCAGCGAGACACCTCCAAGCACGCAGGAACCTGCCTGGGGACGCCTGGTCGTGCAGCCAAATTTTGAATTAATAGCCCTCGCGCCCGTTTCTGAGGCGCTGCTTATCCAGCTGGATCGTTTCGCAGAACGTACCGGGCTCGAGTATATTGCGCAATACCGTTTGACAAGGGCCAGTGCCACGCGCGCCATTCAAATGGGCCTGCACGCCGATGCTATCCAGCAGGTATTGGAGCAGGCCGCGGGAGGGCCTATTCCGCAGAATGTGCAGTATTCACTGGTGGAGTGGGAGCGCCAGGCGCGGCGTATCGAACTCTGGCGGGGCGTTACACTGCTCGAGGTAGATGATGCCGCTTTGCTCGACGCGCTCTTTAGCGATGAACAAACGCGCCCATTGTTTGGTCGCCGCCTGGCACCCTTGCTTGCAGAAGTCGTTACCGCTCAACTGCCAGCGGTACAGGCAATCCTCTGGCAACGAGACTACCTGCCCTCGCTCGTATCTGCTCCTGTGCAAGATGGCCTGTTGGAGAGCGGACGTTTCCCAACCCGCGAACCTCAATGGCGGCTGCAGCAGAATGGCCTGTTGCAGCCCTGCCATGCCGTGGTGGATCTCTATTTAGCCGCGGAGGTTGAACGAATCACGGAGCTAGACGAGGCAACAGGCTGGAGGAAGATCACACCGGCGGCGCTTCAGCAGGCACGCAGCGCCGGGCTATCATTGGAACATACTATGCGCTTCTTGCAGCATTACTGCGAAGGTGGAGTGCCTGCATCATTCTTGATTCGCCTCAAGTTGTGGGGTGGTGGCTATGAGCAGCAAAGTAGCGTTGGAGTCGAACATGCGCCGCTGTTACGTCTCTCCGCCCAGGCATTGCAAGACATCCAGGCCGATGCAGAGTTGGGTCCGCTGCTCGGGACAGAGGTTCCTCTTGATAATCGCCTGGTACGTGTGGACCCCGAATCGCTGGAGCGCGTGATAGAGCTGTTGAGAGAGCGTGGCTTTGATGTTGAGTAGTATGCTCAAGATGCTACCGGAGGACTCAGCAGCCAGCGAACTGCGTCCTCGTCGGGCGCTGTGACGACTTTTTGAGCCAGGATATTTAGCGCAGCAGGATTGTCAATCTGTGCAGCCTGCTGTTTAGCCAGTTCGGTCAGGCCGGGGTATCGAGCACAGACAATGTTCACAAACATCGTCTGTGCTGCTCGTAACTCCCCTTCGGCTCTACTTTTGGCCCTCTCTTGTCGTATGCGCGGGCTTTCTTCCCAGAGTTGGTCGTACAGTTGTTCGCTTTTATGATATTTGACCTCATTTGACGCAACTTTTAAATAGCCCTGGCTAAAAACTGCTCAAGTTGTTCCCTCTTAGTCGGCAGACCATACATCTTCAGAAAATCGCTCTCGACCTGCCATAATTGCTCGCACCACAACACAGCCTCGACGGCTTGCCTTTGAGTATCTGATAGAGTCTGAGAACCCTCCCGTTCAAAGCGGCGCTGCAGTTGCTCAGCCTCATACTCATCGTATCCAAAACACTCTATCAATGCATCACCGCTACCACGGTAGAAGCGAGGCCCGCCTTCGCGGTAGAAGCTCTGTGCATAGTTGTAGTACGATTCACCAAACCTGTTTAAGCTAGCCCATCTCTCTGATCTATCTTTTTCTTTGATCGCAATGCTCCAGTAACGCTCATGAACCCAATCGCCGAAAAATGCGATATCTAGCAAAGCTTCGGCCACACGAAGAGCATCAAGGAAATGCCATTGTGATGCTCCTCGTTCCAGGGCCATTACCAACCCTTGCACGCCAAGAGGAACACCAAGGCCACTAATAGCCGCGCATACTCCGCTATGTACACGGATGTCCCAGGGCAGTTCACATAACAGCCCCCTTTCCAGGTGATCTGGATTCAGCATCTCATCAACTAGTACGTCTACCACCTCCAATGAGGCAAGCGCGGCGTGGTATTTAGCAAGGGAAAATGCAGAGGCAAAGCGTACCAGTGAATGAACCTGCTCCGAGTCAGCTATCGCTACAGTAAAATAACGCTGCCAGACTGGGGAGTTTTCATCGAGCAGAGTGCTAAGACAAAAAAGGATAGCCGCCTGAAGAAGCGGATCAGCCGTAGTAGAATACAAAGGCTCAATGGTGGGTACAAGGAGTTCATTCAACTCACGAAATCCTGAAATCAGATAGAGAACCGCAATAAGTAACTTTTGGTTCGTCATTTGCAAGCATTTGAGATAGATGGGCATGCCCTCACCTACCAGGCGGTGCGCCAATACCATCCACTGTGGCTCATGAAACTCATTTCCTTCTTGCAAAAACTCGCCAATTGACCACCATTGATGCCGATTCCTTGTGGCAGACTCGAAATCGTGATCCACACGGAGAATTTGCTGATCCCTGTTAGCATACCAGTCACGGTGGGCAAGATCAGTAAGAAAAGAGAGGATATTCAGTTTCTGGTCTTCTGAAACCTGTTCAAACAAGTGAATGAAAAAAGGAATTGCAGCGCACGAGGCTTCGTAGACACTCCCTTGATGACAGATAGAAGCATACAGGTGAAACCAGGCGCGCTGCCGTTCTTCCTCATCCGTAGATAATAAGCCGAGGAGGTGAAAAGGGGTATCTTTTGCTGACCCATATGCATGTTGCAAGAGTGCCCAGGGAATCTTGCTCAATTTCTCCTGCATTTCCTGCGTAGCCTGTTGAGGAACGTGTTGATAATGCGGCATTTCATCCTCATCCTCCTCAGCATTACGGCATATTTGCTGCCGTATCTCGATCACCTTCGCCCTCATTTGCTCGACTTGAATTTTCTTTTCGGGATGCTTGCGCTCCATCTGGTTCAAATAGTCACCATAACAATCAAGACAATACGTCTGGCTATGCTCTGATTCATCGGCATGCTTCGCTATTGCGATAGAACTCCATACCCATGAATCAGCCGTACCACTCGATTTTTCTTCTTCGCCCTGAGAGCTATCGATGCGTTTTATAACCTGTTTCCCGACTTTAAAGGTATGAGGCTGGCAGAAGGATTTTCCACAAACATCGCAGATTACGGTTGCGGTACGATGACATTCATCGTACAGTGTGCACTGAGTCTCGTTCATATATTCCCTCTTTTTTTGCTGAGTCTTGCTTGCTTTTCATTGTATCAGATGAGAGTAGCATTGTCTAGGTATTTTGTTCTAACTTAAAATTAGTTTTGTGGGAATGGACTTACAGGTTTAAATACTCCTCATAAACATTGCCTTGAGCCAGGATGCATGGTACACTCAGAGCAGAAACTACCGGGTTGGCAGTGGCTTACCCTGGTGACAAAGCTCAAAATGCAGCAGGCTCCATCTGCCTGCTGACTTGTATCATGCATCCCACACCCCAATTATCGGCTAAACACGTAAATGCAGCTACGGCATTCCAGGTAAAAATAGGGAATTGACGAAGAAACTATGGATACTTGTGCAACAAACGTTTACTTTGATGCGGAGCGTCTCCATGTGCATCTTTCCGATGGGCGTGAGATTAGCGCCCCTCTTAGCTGGTTTCCACGCCTGCAGCACGCTACTAATGAACAACGCCAGCAGTGGGAATTGATTGGACAGGGTAGGGGCATTCATTGGGAAGCGATTGACGAAGATATCTCCGTGGCCGGGCTCCTCGGATTGCCGCACGATTAAATCGTTGACAAATCGCCCCTGATATGCTATCTTAGTCTCACAAACGTAACGTATAAGCGGGAGTGGCTCAGTGGTAGAGCATCTCCTTGCCAAGGAGAAAGTCGCGGGTTCGATCCCCGTCTCCCGCTCCATCCGCGCCTCTCATACGCTTGCGTACGCACGCGGCGACGTCGCCAAGTGGTAAGGCACGGCTCTGCAAAAGCTGCACCAGCGGTTCGAATCCGCTCGTCGCCTCCCAACCAGACGTGATTTCGTTCGTGAGTCACGTCTTTTTCATTCACTTGTAAGGTGTTCCCCATGCGACAGCAACGTAGCTACCCCATTGAAGCCATAGTACTCAAGCACACCGACTTTGGTGAAGCCGATCGTATCCTGACGCTATTCACGCCCTTCAAGGGCAAGATTCATGCCGTTGCCAAGGGTATACGCCGGCCTATCAGCAAGAAGGCGGGACACCTTGACCTGCTCAATCGCAGCCAGTTGCAGATGGCGCTCGGCCGCAATCTCGATATCGTCACGCAGGCCGAGGGACGAGAAAACTTTCTGCACCTGCGCGGCGAACTCTGGCACATGACCTGTGGCTTTTACCTGGCTGAACTGGTGGATCGCTTCGTCGAAGATTCAACCCCGCACCGGGACATCTATGTTTTGCTGCTCGAAACCCTGCGCTACCTCGATGCCGATGCGAACGCCTTGCAGCAGCAGCGAGCGCGGGAAACTGCGCTTGCAAGCGAGCAAGACAATGATAGCACGCGCCTGCTGCTGCGCTACTTTGAACTACACCTGCTCTCCGCCACCGGCTACGAGCCAGCTCTACAAAACTGTGCTCACTGCGGAAACGAATTGCGCCCGGAAGAGAACGGTTTCAGGGCCTCGCTGGGAGGTGTACTCTGCCCACAGTGCTCGCGCTTCTGGGAGCGCCGCCTATCCCTGAACGCGCTTAAGGTTTTACGCTTCCTGCAGCGAAGTAAGTGGATCGAGGCTTCGCACCTGCGTCTCGATGCCAAACTCCAGGCCGAATTAGAGGCAGTGATGCATGACCTGTTGCGCTTCCACCTTGAGCGTGACCTGAAATCATGGAGCTTCCTTGATACGCTCAGCCATACGCCGTGATCAGCACATCTTCAAACGTACTTTTCAACGGCTTCTCTGGTGTTCACAACGTTCAGTTTCTCGAAGAGGAAGCGGAATTGCTGTTCAAGATGCTCCTTTATCGGCTGTTTTTCCTGTTCAGAAAGCTCCCACAGCCGTTGTCTAAATGGACCAAAGGCTTTTTTGCGCGTCGTGTACAGGAATTGTTCTCTATTCAATCCTGCTTCCCATTCTTCTTGACGATTGTTTTCTACCCATTGGTACATGTCTTGTCGAAGCGCGTCCGGCATAGTGTCATAGATGATGTTCTGAAAACCGGTGGCCAGGTGAATTTCAAGCGTTTTATGCTTTGGAAATTGATCAAACAATTCATTGGGGAGTGTAGAGGCGCCATGTTGCACAACGCCGCCAAGATGATATTTTTCTCGCGCGACCCGTCCCGTGTTGTCCAGCACCGAGAAATCAAGCTGCACATCTGCAATGCTCCCATCGGGCAGGGGAATGCCTCCATGACTTGTGCCGGTTTGCACGCTGATTTTACTTATACCAGGCACGCTATTCCCAAGTGCTTTGTTATAGCCTTCGAGAAAAGCTTCTAGCTCCTCCGGGGTACTATTCTTCCCGCCGATATGACCGATTTCTGCCCCAACGGAAATTGTTCCTTTTGTTTCAAGCGAGCGTATATATTCCGTGAATGCAGCGGTCACGCGATAATTTTCAACCTGCTGCTCATCGAGCGTGCCCTTTGAGAGGTCCACGAGCGTTGACGCATCAATATCAATATTGTGAAAATCTGCATCAATTGTTTCTTGAATGAGACGCTTCATTTGCAGTGTCTCCGCTGCAGGGTCTTCTATGTAACGGCGTGCATTCACCTGAGCATGGTCTCCTTGCAAGAACACCGGCCCGCTATAGCCCTCTTTGATGGCTGCCGCAAGCACCGCGACAGCATAATCATCTGGCCGTTGGTACGTATAGCCCATTTCAGAGCGCGCAATTTCGACAATCAAGGGTCCAATGCTCAATTCTCTCTTCAGTTTGAAAAGCACGCGAGCCGTGTCATAGGTCAGCGTGCGAATATTGATGGCTGGAACCGTCGAAGTTGTAGGAACCTCTCCCTTCCCGATGGCAAGATAATAGTGATGCAGAGAAGAGGAGCGAATACCAAGCGCTTCTGCGAGTTGCCGGATAAGCGAGCGGGCTTTTGCTTTTACTGCTTGATCAGCAGCAAACATCGCTGTGAAGACCAGGTCATCGATGGTCTTCTCTCGCAGCGTTTGTTCGCCGGTGACACGCAGCGTGTTTCCATCAAGTCGCAGCACACCGGTAACTACCTGTTGCAGCTCGTCTATCGATGTATACATCTCGTGTTTCTCCTCTAGCCCCTTTGGCAAATACGCTATAATACTACAGATATTATAGCGTATCTGCGCCTACAGGTTCCGAAGAGGCCCTCTGTATGGGCTTCCTATGTTTCCGTGCTGATGAACTCCTGCACGAGATCGGCCAGGATTTTTCCCCCACGGCTATTCAAGTGAAGGCCATCAGTATGAAAGCGCCAGCCGTTTTTCTGGGCAATCTCGTCAAGACTGCGATGGAGTACGAGCAAACGGAAAGCATCGCGATAGAATGACAGAAAGCGGAAGGCGGTAAAGGCGCGCCCAGGTGAGGCCACGATTTGCTCATGGAACCGCTCATAAAAGGGAATGTAGCTCACGTTTTCTTCCTGGGCAACTTCCTTGATGATCTCACTGTATTGCTTAAAGCGCAGGTTGAGCTCGCGCTGAACCGGGTTGGTCGACTCCGGGTCCTCTCCAATCTGCGACAACGAGGTAAGCGCAATCTTGGCCGAAGTTTCTTCCTTGAGCCGGCGCACTATCGTTTGCAGATTCTGCCGGTACCATTCGGGCGATGGGTCGCTCGGCAGGTGCTTCCAACCGCCAAAAATGCGTCTGACTTTCTTGAAGACTAACGCCGCGATGTCGTTGTGCCCAACAATGATTACCACCTTATCGGGATGACAGGCCACCACGCTGGGTAGTCGTTGGAGCGCGCTGTAGGCAAGGTCGCCGCCAACACCGAGGTTATAGAAACGAAACTGCTTTAACTGGTTCGGCCGTTTCTCCAATTCGCCGATCCAGTTAAAGCTCCCCTTTGCCGCGGTTATACTGGCACCGAGACAGGCGATCACCGTAGGTTTCGTGGCAGATTGAGTTGTGTTTGTTTTCGTCAGGTTATTTTTGTTTGTGCTCATATTCATATGCTCCCCTTTTCGCGTCTGCTCGACGACAGATGGTGCTTCATGGAGGTCCGCTTGTCACTTTCAAAAATAAGGGGCCTTCCGCTGCCCAGGGTCCTGTAGGGACAAGGGGCGGGGTGGAGTGGATGAGGGGGCCTTGTGCTTGTCCTCGTTGGGGTGCGACCGCTTTGCTCCACGCAGTCCCCACTGGCTCGCGTTGACAAGCACAAGGCCCCCACCCTGCCCCACATCCGCCACTTTTCCCTACAGGACCCCATTCGGTCATCAACATTCATCAGGTTCCGAAGAGGCCCTCTGTATGGGCTTCCCGTCATCTGGAAGCGGTCTCGGCCCGGCGGCGAGCAGGTGACGCCTCCACCGGTTCGGCCCCTCCGGCTTTCGAGGCGGCCCTCCCAGGCAGGAAGGCCAGGGTGAGCACGAAACCAGCCACGGCGATTCCGGCGGCCACCACGAGTGAGACATCCATCCCCTGGACGAAGGATGTGCGCACCGATGCGAGCAACGGTGCCGAGCCAAGCTGCTGGGCCACTGCCAGCCCCCCAAAGAGGCTCTCCTTGACCACATTGGCGACCGCCGCTGGAAGCCCAGCAAGATGCAACTGAGCCTGATAGGCGGAGAGGAGCACGCTGCCCAGGATCGCCGCCCCGAACGGCCCTCCCAGCTTCTGCAGGGCCTGCATCACCGCGGATCCCACCCCGCTGCGCTCCTGCGACAGCTCGGAGAGCGCGGCGGAGGTCGCCGTGGCCACGGCGAGCCCCATCCCGGCTCCGACGAGGGCCATCCATGCCGCGATGAAGCCGCCGCTGGACCCCACCCCGGTCGTGGCTCCGAGGAGCATCCCGGCAGCCAGCAGGGCGAATCCGAGCGCGACCGTGATCTTCGCCCCCACGACACGCGCGATGCGGTCCGCAGGCACGGCCCCCACCACTAGCCCGGCGATCAGCGGCAAGAGTCTCACACCGGAGCCCATGGCGTCTGTTCCCAGCACACCCTGGAAGAACTGCGGCATCGTGAACAGCACGCCGATCATGGCCAGGCCCGCTATAGCCGCCAGGATCACGCCCCAGGTGAAGGCGGCCGAGCGGAACAGCGTCAGGTCTACCAGTGGCTGGCCGCCAGGACGCAAGCTGAGCCGGCGTTCCCAGAGGAAGAACCCCACCAGCACCACCAGGCCCGCGATCATCGGAACCAGGGCGCTGGCATCGGTCCAACCATTGCGGCCCGCCTCGATCAGCCCATAGGTCACGCCAACCAGGCCGGCGGTCGAGGCGACCACCCCGACCAGGTCCAACCTGGGGCGCAGCTCCGCGCGGGACTCCGGCACGAGCGCGAAGGCGGCGACCAGCCCCACCAGGGCGACCGGTACGTTCAGCAGAAACACCCAGCCCCACCAATAGTGCGTCAGCAGCCAGCCGCCCAGGATCGGGCCAAGCGGCAGCGCCAGGAAGTTGGCGGCCGCCCAGATGCCGACCGCCCGCGGCCGCTCCTGCTTGGTGAACAACACCGTCAGCGCCGACAGCGCCATCACGACCACGCCCGCCCCTGCGATCCCCAAGACCACCCGCGCCGCGATGAACGCGCCTGCCGACGGCGCGTAGGCGCAGGCCGCTGAGCCCGCTCCGAACAAAGCCAGGGCGACGAGCATCACCTTCTTGCGGCCGTAGCGGTCGCCGAGCAGTCCCGCTGGCAGCATCATCGCCGCGAGGACCAGCAGGTACCCGGAGGAGAACCACTGGAGGTCCGACTCCGAAGCGTGCAGTGCGGTGGCCAGCGTGGGCAGCGCTACGCTGAGGACGGTGCCATCCAGCCCGACCGCCAGCACGGCCA
>Ga0070699_100004746_pt1 | contig 12014 bp, 9 predicted proteins | sample KBSK1503metaG_FD_65473 | JGI IMG/M metagenome (GOLD analysis project Ga0070699, IMG submission 65473) | Corn, switchgrass and miscanthus rhizosphere microbial communities from Kellogg Biological Station, Michigan, USA - KBS K1-50-3 metaG | ecosystem: Host-associated > Plants > Roots >...
CGCGTCTGCAGGTTCACGCCCTTGAGCGCCGGATGGTTCCTGATGTCGTCGGGCGTCGAGCTGTGCGGCTTCTGCCAGACGATCTCGCCGGTGTTCATGTCGTAGGCGGTGATGCGGTCGTACGGCGGCTTGACGAGCGGCAGCCCCTGAACCGTTGCGCCGCCGCGGCCTCGTGCTCCGCCTTGGGCGCCGCCCCCGGCGCCTTCCTCGCTCGCGATGCCGGCACCGCCACCGCGCGTCGCGCCAGGGCCTCCCGCTCGCGGACCGCCCGCGCGCGCCTGACCCTGGACGTACGCCATGTCCGTCTGCGACGGATTGCCCGGCACCAGCGCGTTGGTCATCACGGCGGTGTGCGAATGGATGTAGAGGTGATTCGTCTCCGGATCCAATGAGCCGCCGGGCCAGTTTGCGCCGCCCACCTCCGACGGTAGTTGCAGTGTCGCGAGTGGCCCAGTGAGGCTGCTCACTACCGGTGGCGTGAAGATCGGACCGATCTTGTAGCGCTTGATCACTTCAAGCGCCTCCATCTTCAGCGCGGGCGTCAAGTCGATCAGATCGTTTTCCGTGATCCCCTGACGATCGAACGGTGCCGGCTTGCTCGGGACGGGTTGCGTGGGACTCGTCTTTTCTTTCGGGACGTCGGACTGAGGAACGGGCCGCTCCTCGATCGGCCAGATCGGCTCCCCGGTCTCGCGATTCAATACGAAGAGAAACGCGCTCTTGGTCGGCTGCGCCAGCGCCTTCACGCGCCGGCCGTTCATGTTCATGTCGAAGAGCATCGGCGCACACGGCAGGTCCCAGTCCCACACATCGTGATGCACGGTCTGGTAATGCCACTTGCGCGTGCCGGTCTTCACGTCGAGCGCGAGCAGCGTGTCGGCAAAGAGCGTGTTGCCCGGCCGATGTCCGCCGTAGTAATCGCCGGTGGCCATCTCCGTCGGCACGTACACGAGTCCCAGCTCCGGATCCGCGCTCATCTGCGCCCACACGCCGGTGTTGCCGTTGTAGTCCGCCGACCCTTCGAGCCACGTGTCGTAACCGAACTCACCCTGTTTCGGGATCGTGTGAAAGATCCACAGCCGTTTGCCGGTGCGCGCGTCGTAGCCGCGGACGAATCCCTTCTGATTGCGGACCGTCCTCGGCGATCCGCCCGGACGATGCGACGCGCCGACGACGATGACGTCGCCGACGACGAGCGCGGTGGCATTCAGGCCAAGTTCGGCGGTGTCGAGATCGACCTCCTGATCGTCTTCGAGCTTCAGGTCGACGACGCCGCTGCGCCCGAACGACGGGACCGGCTGGCCGGTGTCCGCGTCGAGCGCGAGCAGGCGGTAGCCGGGCGTGACGTAGAGAACGCGGCGATCGGCGCCATCGGCCCAGTAGGCGAGACCGCGGCCGGCGCCCTGGCGCGGCGCGTTGTCGCCGCGCTTGCCTTCGTTCTCCGCGTGCATCCAGATCATCTCGCCGGTGGCAGCGTCGAGCGCGACGGCGGCGCGCCGCATGCCCGCAGTGGTGTAGAGCACGCGTCCGATGACCAGTGGTGTTGCCGAATAGAGCGTGTCGGGACGCGGGCCGAGGAAGTCGGTCTTCAGCCGCCACGCAAGCTGCAGCCGGTTGAAGTTGTCCTTGGTGATCTGGTCGGCGGGCGAGTAGCGATGGCTGGCGAGATTGCTGCCGTACGTGGTCCACTCCACCGGACGCGCCGCCGGCGCCGTCGTCGCTGGTGTCGTGCGGCCGGCGACGGCGGCCGGAGTCGTGGCGGCGGCGCCCGCGCCTCTGCCGCCCGCTCGCGGTTGGCCGAACGTGATCGATGCGAGCTGCCCGCGGTCCGTCGGCAGCGCCGTGCGGCCCGCAGGCATGTTCGACGACTTCAGGAGAAACGCGATCACCGCAACGGCGTCCGCGTCCGACAGGCTCTTCGGTGCATTCGGCGGCATCGCGTCGAGGCGATCGCGCAGCCGTCGCAGATCCTGCCCTTGCCATGACTCGTTGAACGAGCTGCCGGTGAGCGCCGGCGCCCGCTCGATGCCACCCAAATCGGCGCCGTGGCAGGTGGCGCATCTGTCGAAATAGATCCTCTCGCCCGCCGAGGCCTGCTCGGCGGCGTAGACGCCAGATACTGAGGTTCGCGGCTGCGGTGTTTGCTGCGCGGCCAGCGTGGCGCACGCGAGTATGAGGAGTCCGCCGATGATGCGGCGTGTGCGACCCATCGATTCGTCCATCGCTACTTTGCTCCGACGCGCAGCTTCGACGCCGTCGCGCATTCGGTCATGACGGTGAAGTAGCGCTGCACGGCGTCGGCGCCGCCGATGAACGGATGGTTTTCACCGGCCTCGCGCTTTGCCGCGATCAGTCGAGCCTTGGTGTAGGCGTTGTCGTACTCGCTGTGGTTCGACAGGATCATCGTTGCGCCTGCATCGGCCGCAACCTTCGCGATTCGCTTCTGTGATTCGATGTATTCGTCCCACCGCGTCGCGTTGGTCCCGAATGCGCCGGTCAGCGTGCCTCCTGAATACGCTGCCATCACCGTCCGGCCCTGGTCTTTCACCGGGAAGACGTACGACAGCGTGCCTGGCGTATGTCCAGGCGTCGGCACGATGTCGATGGTCGTGTCGCCGAGCGTCAGCTTCATGCCGTCGGTCCCGACGACGATGTCCCGCGTCGGCACACCGCCGGCCGCCGTCGCCGGCCGTTGGAGCGTCGACTCCCAGTCGACCGCGCCCATGACGACCTTGGCGCCGAATCGCTTCTGCAGTTCCGCCGCACCTTGATCGTGGTCACCGTGCGCATGACTGATGATCACGTACTTGATTTGCCGCGGGTCGAGTCCGAGCGTCGTCAGGCCGCCGATAATCTCCGGCTCGGTGGCCCACGCGAAGTTCGTGTCGATGATGACGAGGCCCTGGCTCGTGCGCAGCGCCCACGATGAGTGCTGCCGCGTGCCGAGCCAGTAGAAGTTGTCGAACACCTTGTATGGCGACGCGTACCACGTCGCGCGATCGGGCGTGGCGGCGGGCCCGCGCCCTTCGCCCGCACCGCGTCCGCCCGCCGGTCCCGCGCCGCCGGCTCGCGCGACCGCCGGATTGGCGAGGCCGGGATTCGCGCCCGGGAAACAGAGGTTCACGAACGTCGCACGATAGTCGAGCCCCGCGGCAGCCCGTGCCGCGTTCACGTGCGCGTCGATATCGCTCACCGGCGCCTGTGCCGACAGGGAAGTGCCCACGAGCGTCGCCCCGACGACGGCAATGAGAACCTGTTTCGCGTGCATGTGTCTCCTCGAAAGAGAATGGCATACGAACCCGCTGATCAAGCGGCGCATTATAACGCGTGAGGTGTTGCATAATGCGCACTGTTGTGTGAGTAGGGCGAAACGACGACCGAGCCGCTCATGACCTGGTCGCAACTGTACGACCCGTTCGGCAACCGTGTGTTGTCGACGACGGCTTCCGCGCTGCCGGTCGTCACACTGTTCGTTGTCCTGGTTGCGCTGAAGAAGCGCGTCTGGGTGGCGGCGCTGAGCGGATTCATTGTCGCGGTCACGCTGGCGCTGTTCCTCTTCGGTATGCCCCCGGCCCTCGTGGGCGCCGCTGCCGTGCACGGCGTGATCTTCGGTCTCATGCGGATCGCCTGGATTGTCGTTGGTTCGATCTTCCTCTACAACGTCGCCTGCGCAACCGGGCAGTTCGACGTCATGAAGGAGTCGATCGCCGGGCTCTCGTCGGACAAACGCCTGCAGCTGGTGCTCATTGCGTTCTGTTTCGGTGCCTTTCTCGAGGGTGCCGGCGGCGGTGGCGCGCCGGTGGCGATTGCCGGATCATTCCTCATCGGTCTGGGCTTCCCACCGTTCGAGGCGGCGACGCTCTGCCTGGTGGCCAACACGGCGCCAGTCGCGTGGGGTGGGGTCGGCAACCCGATACGCACGCTTGCCGGCGTCACCGGGTTGCCCGAGGCGACGTTCAGTGCGATGGCGGGACGCATTCTGCCGCCGCTCTCGTTGATTCTGCCGCTCTGGTTGGTGCGGAGCATGGTCGGCTGGCGCGAGACGCTGGAGGTGTGGCCGGCACTGCTCGTGAGCGGTGCCTCCTTCGCCGCGATGCAGTTCTACTGGTCCAACTTCCAGGAGCCCGGGCTCGTCGACATTGTGTCGGCCGTCTTCTCGCTGCTGGTCATGGTCGCCTTCCTCAAGATGTGGAAGCCGCCGTTGGTCGTGTCGACCCGCGCCCGATCGTCTTTTCGCCCTGACGATGATTCCACGCCGCTCGTGCCATCGGGTAGGCTGGGCACGACGGTGAGCAATGCCACGGGTGCCACGCACTCCGTGATGACGATCGTGAAGGGATGGTCGCCGTTCATCATCGCGTCGGTGCTGATCTTCGTCACAGGCCTTCCGACCGTTGCCAGCTACTTGAATATGCCCGCGCTCAGCATGCCGATGCCGCTCCTGCACCGGGCGGTGCTGAAGATGCCGCCGGTCATGCCCCGGCCGACACCCGAAGACGCGATCGTGAATCTGAACTTCATTGCGATTCCGGGCAGCGTGGTCTTCATCGCCGGACTCGTGGCGGCGTGGCTCGCGCGCCTGCCGCTCGCGCGCACGCTGGACCTCTTCACGCGCACACTCGTGCAGACGTTGCCGTCGACGCTCGCAATCAGCTTCATGGTCGGTCTTGCGTACGTAACGCGCTACTCGGGCATGGATACGGTGCTCGGTCTCAGCCTGACCGGTACCGGCGTGCTGTTCCCGTTCTTCGGCACGCTGCTTGGCTGGCTGGGCGTTGCGCTCACGGGCACCGATGCCGGCTCGAACGCGCTCTTCGGCAACCTGCAGACGGTGACCGCGACGCAACTCGGCCTGAGCCCGATCCTGATGGGTGCGGCCAATTCGACGGGCGGCGTGATGGGCAAGATGATCGATGCCCAGTCGATCGTCGTGGCGAGCACCGCCACGCATCAACAGGGACACGAAGCCGCGATCTTCAAGGCGGTGTTCGTCCACAGCATCGCGCTGGCGTGCCTTGTGGGGTTGATCGTGCTCGTCTACGCGTATCTGCTCCCATCCTTCATTCCATGACGCCTATGAAACTCTGTCGGTTTACCGCCGCACAACATGCTGACGTTCGAATCGGTGTCGTGGAGGACGTCGGCACTGTCCGCGACCTGACGACCGCCGGCGTGCGTCGACTGGACGACCTTCTCGAACGGGCCGACCTCGGAGACGAACTCGCGCGGCTGACCCGGCACAGCCTGCCTGCGCACGCCCTCGATGCGGTTCGGCTGTTGACCCCGGTCGAATCGCAGGAAGTGTGGGCGGCCGGTGTGACATATCTGCGCAGTAAGCAGGCGCGGATGGACGAATCGGATTTCAGCGCCCGCGCCTACGATCACGTCTACGAGGCGCCCCGTCCGGAGATCTTCTTCAAGTCAGTGCCGGAGAAAGTCGTGTCTCCCGGCGACGCGGTGGGCATTCGCCGCGACGCGCAATGGAACGTGCCGGAACCGGAATTGGCGCTCGTGATCAACTCGGCGGGTTCGATCGTTGGCGTCACCATCGGCAACGACATGAGCTCGCGCGACATCGAGGGTGAGAATCTGCTGTACCTGCCACAGGCGAAGATCTACAACCGGTCCTGCGCGATCGGCCCGTGGGTCGTCGTCGGCGCGGCAGAAGACGAGGTGCGTCAGTGGACGATTCAGCTGCAGATCACTCGCGACGAGGAGACGGCGTTCGCCGGCGAAACCCGCGTGAATCAGATCAAGCGCGGGTTCTCAGAGCTGACCGAATACCTGTTCCGCTCGCAGGCCTTTCCGCGCGGCGTCATGCTGCTCACCGGGGCCGGCATCGTTCCGCCGGACTCGTTCACGCTGGCAGGCGGCGATCGCGTTCGCATCACGATCTCAAGCATCGGCACACTGGAAAACCCGGTCATAGTTGTGTAAACCGGAGGCGTCGGCCTGAACTGAGGATCAGACCATGAGACACACACTTCTGCTCGTCGTCCTCGCGGCCCTGGCCCTGATACCGCTGCGGGCGCAAAGCCCGGCGACGTCGGCTGCGCTGTCACAGCGCGTCGTGCACACCGACCCGGCGGCGTATCGGCCGGCAGCGGCGGTGCACGGCGGCGCCGGCACGATGTCCTTTACCGCCTTGCTGAATCGCGGAGCGGTGACGCCCGAGTTCAACTTCCTGCATCGCGGTGTGATTCCCGCCGGCGCCGGCATCGGTCATCACTTTCACAACGTCGTCGAGGAGATGTTCGTCATCCTCGATGGGGAAGCGCAGTTCACGATCGACGGCCGCACGGCGAGCATCAAGGGGCCGGCCGGGGTCCTCTGCCGGGCCGGGCACTCGCATGCGATCTACAACCCGGGACCGAACCCGGTGCAGTGGATGAATCTCAACGTGTCGCTGGTCGCCGGCGTCTACGACAATTTCGACCTTGGCGACACGCGGGTCGGCGCAGCGCTCGATGCGATTCCAACATTCATGACAATGCGATTGGACACGTCGCTGCTGAGAGCGTCGGGCGCACGCGGCCGAGGAGCCGCAGCGACGGCGCCGGATCCGAAAGCGGTCCTCTCGCGGCGCGTGCTGGGCCCGGCGGTGTTCTCGACGACGTGGTCGTACGTGGATCACGTGGTCATTCCTGCCGGCGCGACGACGCCCGAGCTGCCGCATGAGAGCGTTGGCGAGGCGTACTACGTGCTCGGTGGCGAGGGCACGATCAGCGTCATGGGCGGTGCATCGGGAGGAGCCTCAGTTCGTGCCGGCGACGCCATCGCCATTCGGATCGGCGAGTCGACTCAGTTCACCAATACTGGTTCGGTGCCGCTCGAACTGTTCGTCATGGGCGTGGCCAGGGACATGGTTGCCAAGACGCAGTTGCTCGCCGGCGCGCCGCGGTGAATCACAGGAGCCGCCGGGACCGCTGCGCGGGTCCCGGCCTACGCGTGTAGGGCGGGTTCCGCGAAGCGGACCCGCCAGCGCGATTTGGAGGGCACGTGAACAGAAGGGGAATTCTGCGGTCCGCGTTCGTCGCGACGACCGCTGCGTTTGGCCTCGGTCGGTTTGCCGTATCTGCGCGCGCCGCAGTCACGCACATCCGGCTCTACGTGGAAATGGACGTCCCGGCCGAGCGCGAACGCGAGATGCTGGACGCCTTCCACAACACGTTCGTTCCGGAAGCCGTCAAACACGAGGGATACATTCGGGTGAAGATGCTGAAGCGCCGCAGCGTCATTCAGGGCACCGCTCCCGCGTCGCACAACTACCGTTTCGAGCTCGAGTTCGAGAGCGAAGCGCTTCGCCAGAAGTGGATCGCGTCGGCCGCTCACCAGCGGGTGTGGCCGCTCGTCGAGCGGACCATGAAGACGCAGAAGGATTACCCTGTCGTGTTGTACGACGAGGTGTGACGGATTCGGTCAGCTCGCGAGAGACGCGCTGATGGCGTTGGCCGTCTTCTTCACTTCAGCAGCGGCCCGCGCCATCGCGCGGGCGTGCAGGCGCGTCAGCGGCGAGGAGACCCCGACCGAGGCGACGATTTCACCCTCCGCATCGCGGATGGGGGCGGCCACGCACCTGACTTCCTGGATGTATTCGCCCTCGTCGAGCGCGAAGCCGTCGGCGCGCACTTGCGCACACACGCGGGCGAGGCGCGTCACCGATTTCACGGTGCTCCGCGTGTAGGCCTGCAGCGGTCCCCGCCCGAGCAGCTCTCGTAACGCACCCAGATCGCAGTCCGCGAGCAGCGCCTTGCCATGCGCGGTGCAGTGCAGCGGGGCGAACTCCCCGGTCTGCCCCGCAACCGACACCACCTGGCCGGCGGCGACGTGGTGGTCGATGAAGAACGCTTCCACCCCTTCGCGGACGACGAAGTGCGACGTCTCGCCGAGCGTCGCGGTCAGTTCCTGCAGGTAATGATGGAAGAACGTGCCGAGCACATTGCGCCCGTACCGGCGTGAGAGTCGCCACGCGGTGGGGCCGAGAATGTAGTCCTTGCTGCCCTTCGGGTTGGCGAGGAACCGTCGCTGCCGCAGCGTGTTGGCCAATCGGAAGACGCTGCTGCGGTCGATCCCGATGAGATCGGTCAACTGCTTCAGTGGCACCGGAGCCGGAGACGCCGCGACGGCTTCGAGGATCACCAATCCGCGGTCGAGACTTTGAATCGCTGGAGTGTCGTGCAGGGTTTTTCCGCTCATCGCTCACTGTGCCGCCTCGTGAGCATACCTCACCATCAATGTTTCGAGACGTTTTGTTGTTGTCTCGAGAGCGCGTCGGATGCGAATGTCCGCCGAATTCCGAGTCTTTATGCAACAATCGTTTCGCTATCTGCAACAATAAGTCAGCGCATCCTGAAGGCAGACGGCCTACCGCGTATTCATTCTGGAGAGCGAGATGAATCGATCACTGCTGCGGTCCGCCATATGGCGGCTGCGACTCGTTGCGGTCGTCATGGTCGTCGCTGCGGCGGGCATGCGCCTGTCGGGACAGGGGCCCGTCGGAGCCGCTCAGCGGCCGCCGGCCCGGCAGAATACTCCGCTGATCGTGATGTCGCCGAAGGCCACATCGCCGGGGTGGACGGGCGTGCACCGGCCGCACACGAAGCTCGCCGACGTGCTCGCGCGCCACACGGGCCACGCGGACTGGTCCGAGACGATCGTCGACGACGAGAGCCTCAACGCGCAGTGGATCTCGATGGGACCCGGGCACAAGACGCCGCGACGCATGAACGGCGACACGCGCGAATGGTGGATTGTGCAGTCGGGCACGCTGCGTTTTACCGTCGATGGTCGTGAGCCCGTGGTCGCAACGAAGGGACTCATGGTGCAGGTGCCGTATCGCACGTTCTATCAGATCGAGAACATCTCCACGGATCCGGCGCTGCGTTTCGAAGTCAACGTCGCCCGTGCGCGGAAGCTGTATCCACTCGACGAGACAGCGGCGCCGCTCCCGGGATTTCAGTACGTGAAGACGCGCGTCGACGGGGGACAGGGCGTGCTCGATCCGCAGAATCGTCCGCTGGTCGACTTCAACAAGGTCGTGAGCGGAGACGAACGCGGCGGCGCGTTCGTGACCGATGATCGGAGCTTCGCGAACATCATCATGGGTCGCTATCAGGCGCCGCAGCCGGGCAACAAAGGGCACTATCACGAGGAAGGCGGCGAGTTCTGGCTGATCATGCTCGGCCACATCCGCTACAAGATCGAAGGACTGGAGCAGTTCGAAGCCGAAGAAGGTGACGTCGTCTACGTCCCGCGTCAGACGTGGCATCTGGCAAGCAATGGCGGCAAGGAAGGCGAGCGCTCGTGCCGCCTCGCGATGAACGGGTTCCCGTATCAGGCACACATGTACGAGCCGGACTGATTGGTTCTACAGCGTGCGCAGAAAAGCGATGAGCTGTTCGCGTTCGGTCGGAGTCAGACGAAGGCCGAATTCGTGACCGCGGATCGCTGCGTGTTGCACGCCTGGAGGACGCCATCCTCCGGGTGTGTGCGTGTCCTTCAGTCGATCCGGATCGAACAGCTCCTCGAGGCTGCTCACGGCTCCGTCGTGCAGGTAGTGTCCACGGTACCAGACGCCCTTCAGCGACGGCACCTTGTAGTAGCCGGTGCCTTTTCGTGTCTTGAGCGCCAGGCCCGGATCGGTTCCCACGGAAATCGGCAGCACGTCGAGCGATGCCGGTCTGTCCTGTGGCGGCGCGAAGCCCCTGGCGAGCGTCAGCTTGTTGTTGGTGAACAGAGGCGGCGTGTGACACGACACGCATTGTTCGCGTCGAAAGATCGTCTCGCCGGCCGCGGCCGTGTTGTCGAATCGATTGGGATTCGGCGGCGGCTCGAGGGAATAGATGTAAAGCGCCATGGCATACAACGCCGAGTCGGGAAGGCGCGTCTGAAAGCGCCTCGTCTCCGGTGCGAGCACGCGAAAGGAGCCGAAATCGGTCGTTTCGGCGAAACTGACCAGCGCCGCGTAGCGCATCAGATCGGCGATATCACGATGCCGATGCGTGCCTGTGTGGTCGATGTATTTGCGATCTTTGATGCCGATCAGATCGGGAACCTTCGCCGGATAGAGGATGCTGCCGTTCCAGCGCGCGACCGCACCGCCGCGGAAGTTCGCCGTCACGTATTGCTGCAGATCCGCTTCCGTCATGGTCTTCAGGCGTTCACCGTCGGCATCGCCCGCCCACGGCGCGCCATACGCTTGATAGAGCCACGAACCGATGGAGCCGCCCATATTGAACGGCGCCTCTCCGGGGAGCGTTCGCTCCATCGCTCGAATACGCCCACCGAGACCGTTGCGAAAACCGGTTGACGCGAACGACGAGGCGCCGGGGACGGCTCTGTTGTCCGGCGGCAGGTACAGCGTGTGACAGGCGCTGCAATTGGCAAAACCCAACGCCACGCCGTTCTTCGTCGGCAGCCATCGCAGGGTGGAGACCGTGCCGTCTGGCAGCGGCTCGACGTTCAGCGATTGCGTGTCGCGCGCCATGGCAATGAGCGTGGGATCGTAGGTGCGCAGCACGACTGAATCGCGAAACGCGCGCTCGCCGGCGCGAATCCAGTCGTCTTTCGTTCGCAGGCTCTCCGGTTCGACCAACGGTTTCGGCCCAATGGTCTGAATCATTTCCCAGTAGCCCTGCGGCTCGCGCCCGGGCAGGTAGACCGGATAGGTGCGGAGATTCTCCTCCGGCAGCGCGTAGTACGCCTCCGCGGAGATGTGCGTGGGACGAGCGTTGATGCCGGCGAGGGGAGTGGCCCAGTCGACGAGCGCCGCTTCATCCCACACTCGCGGAATGTCCGGCGTCCATGGATCGGCACTCTGCGCCATGCCGGCGGCGACGGCGATCACGAACGCGGCAACGACGAGCGCGGCACGCCGAATCGACATGCAGGTCCTCGTGCGAGATTGGACTGCGGGTCTGCCGCCGTGGTGGGCAAACTTTCGTCCAATTGCAGGCTGGATCGCGAGCATCGCTCGCGACCGAACGTGAGAGCTACTGTGAGGCGATGGTGGGGTTCACCCAGCCGTTCTTCATGACGCCATGCGACGGACGAAAACTGAGATAGTCCACGTGGTCGGGAATGTCGAACCAGCCATGAATGACACCCGGCGGAACGATCAGGACGTCACCCACCTTCAACTCGATTTTGCGTGAGCCAACCGCCACGCCGCCGCCACAGCCCGGACCGTTGGGGCCGCCGTCCGGGTTGTTTGTGCTACGCCGGCCATTGACAACCGTGCCGTCAATGAACGCCGTGCCGCCGCCGGAGACGATGTAATAGCCTTCGGTCTGATTGTCGTGCGTGATGGCGCCCTGAAGCGCGTCCGCGGGCGGATTGGCCATTTGTTCTCCACACGGGGTCGTTTGGGCCGCAGCCTGCGCAGTGCCTCCGCGCGCAGCCTGGGCGTTGCCACGACCGGCGGCGCCGGCCTGCGCGTCGCTGCGATCGCGGGCAGCCGCCTCCCCGACCGTCAGCACATGCTGCTTCGAGCGATGAACGATGCCCAACTCCATGCTCCAGCCATCGCCGATATCGACGACCCTGGCGTTCTCGTCACGGGTCGTCTGGTTTTGTTCCGTGGCGCTGATCTTGTCGATCTCCGCCTTCGTGATCACGGTGGCGGTCGTCGGGTTTCCCGGTCTGGGCTGCGCATAGACCGGCAGGGGAATCAGAACGGTCGCCGCAAGCAAGACTTTCAATGCACTGTTCGTCATGAGCGTTCTCCTGAAGCTTTCGGTCGCCGGCTCGCGCTTCGTGTCGTCCGTGTCCTGGCGGCCTTGGGACGCGTTTAATTAATTTGAGCTGTCGAAGATCGCCCATTATGCGTTCGCCGCCGGTGCGAAGCGCAGGCAGATCGGACCGAACAGAACGCCATCCCGTTCGCGCAACAGGCTGCGAGCGCGTTAGTGTCACGAAGCGAGGCAGTGTCCCACGCCACGTCGGTCGGCTGCTTCCTGTTTCCGGCCGAACACTCACACGACGCGCCCCTGCGGGTTGAACCGGACGACCATGTT
>Ga0070699_100004747_pt1 | contig 12012 bp, 11 predicted proteins | sample KBSK1503metaG_FD_65473 | JGI IMG/M metagenome (GOLD analysis project Ga0070699, IMG submission 65473) | Corn, switchgrass and miscanthus rhizosphere microbial communities from Kellogg Biological Station, Michigan, USA - KBS K1-50-3 metaG | ecosystem: Host-associated > Plants > Roots >...
TTTCCCCATAAATTGAACGGGAGAAGTGAACAACATGATCGTCAACATGTCGGAGAAAGCCACAGAGCAGGAAATCACCCATGTGATCGAGCGCATTCGTGAGGCCGGCTATCAACCGCACGTCACGCGTGGCGTGGAACGGACCATCGTCGCCGCGGTGGGGAGTGGCCGGCGCCACGAAATTGAGGCACTCCAGGTCGCTCCGGGCGTCGACACAGTAGTCGCGATCGCGCAGCCTTTTAAGCTGGTAAGCCGGCAGGTGAGGCCGGAGCGTTCGGTTGTGGAGATAAACGGTGTCCGGATCGGCGGACCCGAGGTCGTGGTGATTGCCGGACCCTGCTCCGTGGAATCCCGCGAGCAGTTGCTCGACACCGCTCATGCCGTGAGGCAGGCGGGAGCTAGTATGCTTCGGGGTGGTGCGTACAAGCCGCGGACTTCGCCGTATGACTTTCAGGGACTGGGGTTGGAAGCGCTCAAGATTCTTCGCGAAGCGCGCGAACAAACCGGGCTGCCAGTAGTCACGGAAGTCATGAGCACAGAGGATGTGGAGGTCATTTGCGAGCACGTCGAGATGCTCCAAGTGGGTGCGCGCAACATGCAGAACTTCGCGCTCCTGCGGCGTCTAGCAACTGTGAATAAGCCCGTACTGCTGAAGCGGGGGCCATCAGCAACGGTAAAGGAATGGCTTCTGGCAGCGGAGTATTTGCTCTCCGGCGGGAACCAGCAGGTTGTGCTCTGCGAGCGTGGGATCAAGACATTTGAGACGGAGATGCGCAACACATTCGACCTGGCTGCCGTGGCCTTGGCGCGCGATCTTTCTCACCTTCCGGTGATTGCCGATCCCTCACACGGCACCGGCAAGCAAAGTCTCATCGCGGCAGTCTCGCGCGCGGCTGTGGCAGTAGGAGCCGACGGTCTCATCATCGAAGTGCATCCGTGCCCGGAAAGGGCTTTGTCAGACGGCCCTCAGTCGTTGGACTTTGCCGGATTTGAGAAGGTCATGCAGGCTCTTCGAGAGCCGCTGCGACCAACAGCGGTTCCTCGGGTGGCGGCGCTGAGTGCACAATCTTGAGCGTCCTCTTAGAGCGCATTAGCACTCGTGGCCCGGCAGCTTGAACCGCATGGCAGGATCGCCAAGCACCATGTACGCTTTGCTGCACCCGGCTGGGGCAACCCCGGCTTGGCCTTGAGGGTCGACCCTCTCAGGGTGGGTCGGGATGGCTTCAGCGTGCTCGACACTTTCAGCAACTATTGATCAACGGTGGACAAACCAAACAAAACCCTATAAAAACAAACCTTGGAAGAAAGCCCTCTTGGCGGTTTCCCGGAGCTTCGAACAGCACTCAATAATTACAGATGAAGCCGACGTCGATTGATGAAGCACACGTCGCGCCTCAACAGATACGCTTGACCACCGGAGTCTAGTTGATAGGCACGCCCAGAATGCCACGCTTTGACGTCACGATTGCCGGGGAGCTCAACCTCGATCTAATCCTTTACGGGCTGCCTGACCAGCTTCCGCCCGAGCGGGAGCTGTTAGCCAATCGAATGATGCTGACACTGGGCGGCTCCTCCAGTATCGTGGCCCATAATCTTGCCGCGTTAGGCAGTCGTGTGGGATTTCAGTCGCGGATCGGAGATGACCAGCTTGGTCAGATCGCGCTAGAAAGATTGGAACAAGCCGGAGTGGATGTGTCGCGCGTGCGGCATGTTGCCGGGGAGACGAAAACCGGCTTCACGGTTATTTTGCAGCGGGACGCCTGGCGAAACATGGTCACCTACTCGGGTACGATCGCGGAACTCTGCTGGGAAGATCTCGATTTGGACTACCTCATCGATTCGCGACACTTTCATTTGTCGTCGTATTATCTGCAGCGTGCCTTACGGCCCCGCGTCCTCGAGTTGCTTCAAAGGATGAAAGCATCCGGGCTGACCGTTTCTCTGGACACGAATGATGATCCCGACGACCGATGGGAAGGCGGACTGCTTGAAGTGTTACGCTATGTGGATATTTTTCTGCCCAACCAACGCGAGGCTAAACTGGCGGCGGGAACACAGGATCTGGAAGCCGCAATGCTGCGATTAGCCGACCTCGTACCGCTCGTCGTAGTCAAGCTTGGTCCCGAGGGAGCGTTGGCCCAGCGGGGAGCGACAAGGTTTACGAGTCCGGCGTGGCGGGTTGAAGCAGTAGACGCGGTTGGGGCGGGCGACAGTTTCGATGCTGGCTTCCTGCATCATTATTTACGAGGCGCCGACGTGCCCACCTCTCTGGCAGGCGCTAATTTGGCGGGCGCCCTCTCGACCACGCGCTCAGGAGGTACGGAAGCTTTTCGGGATGCGGAATACCGGGAAAAGTTCCTGGCAGAGCATGGCGGGGTCGCAAGCTCGCGATCCTAGGGACGGCCAGTTTAGATAGAGGCCTCTTGCAGCCAAGCGGTGAGCGCGGCAGGAATCGAGTCGGTCGCCGCAACACAGGATCAGCAACTTACTGATTCTATGTTGTCCAGAAAGTCCACAATGTCCAGAGAGTCCTGAGTGTGTACAAAATGTGTACAAAAAGCCAGGAGTCCTCCGTCTCTTCCGTCTCTTTTCAGTGACCCGGATAATTTCGAGTCTCCTAGTCATGGTTCGCTGCGAACGGAGGCTAACGAAGGAATCCTCCGATTGCATTCTACAGACCTTCTACGATCATGCCTGCCACTGCGGCTGAGACTGGGATCGTACGAGTCAATTGGTGAGTAGCAGCTGTACGAACGGCACCGTCGGTGTCCTGCCTGCTGGGTAATGCCGACGGAACCTTCGAGCCAGCAGTGCTATACAATTCGGGCGGAAGCAATGCCTTGTCGGTGGTGGTCGCGGATGTGAATGGGGACGGCAACCCGGATTTAGTGCTGCCCAATTGTGTGCCAAGCGGGTCGAGCTGTGCCGATGTGAACGGAACGGTGGGCATTCTGCTAGGCAAAGGTGACGGCGCTTTTCGGGCAGCGGTGACCCGTGATTCCGGAGGTAATGTTGCGGAATCAGTCGCGGTTGCCGACGTGAACGGCAACGGTACCTTTCGGCCCGGCCCGCAGCGAAATGATTTTGAAAGATGGTCGTGGGAAGTGTTGCGAACTTGTAACCAAGAACCGTCAATGTGAGGCGAGCTACGGCCTTTTCACTGCCGCGCGCAACCCCTAGAGTTATAATGGCGATAAATGAGGAGGGTTTTATGCACATCCCCCGCCTTCCGCTTCTGTCGTTGCTGATTTCGGTATGCGCTGCGCCGGTCGCGGCGCAGTCCTCGTCGGACAAGAACCCCTCTCAGCCTCTGTCTACCACACCTCAAAGTGCTCAGGCCAGCGTTCGCGTAGACCAACTCCAGCTGCTTTTTCACCGGGACGGAAACGACCTGTCGCACACAATGCCCGACACCCTCGGAGCAGGCGAGCGCTCCTCCACCATCATTCCTCCGCTTCAATTTCACGCGATTCCACCGCTTGAGCTTGGCGCGCTCGAACCTACGCTCGGGCAAGGCGGCGTCTGTTATTCCATCCGAGGCTATCGCGTCACTCGCGACGATCCAGAGTCCGACTTGACGAGACCTGCGGGGTATTCCACGTGTCAACCCGCTGCTCGGTTTCATGTGAAAGACGCCGGTGATTTGCGGGAGATAGTGCCTCGTTGACACTCCGCCTTTTTGCCACGATTTCTCCTCAGTGCAAAAAGGCTTACCTGATGTAAACAGGCTCTCTCGTAAACTGAGAATTGGACTACCAGGGTTCACTGCATTATGAAAGAGCGCCCCGCTTCAGAAGGTCGAAGCTGGATGGTAGCGCCGCCTCCGCTGCGTTGCTTGTGTAGGGCTTCGCTCCGCTACGGCGGCTAGAGAGTAACTGTAGTGGTTAGCGGGTGGGAAAGAAGTGCAGGAGGGCATAGCCAAATCGGCTGGAGCCATTTTACCTGGGGGGGAAGATAAGCGTTAGCACGAATGACCTTTCTCCCAAGCAGGCAACTGCAATGAGTCGCGACATCAAGTGTATCGGCATGGACGTGCATGAGTAAGCGCTAGTGATCGCCGTCCTGAATGGCAGTGGGAAGCTGGTCATGGAAACTATCCTCGAAACCAAAGCCAGCAGCATTCTGCAATTCATCCACGGTCTACGGAAGGTTAGTTTTTCGGCCGAGCATCCAGACCGAAGTCGCGTTCCAGGCTGCGGTACCAAGTTTCGTCGTCACTTGCGTTCAGGTCGACCCACTCCTCGTCTGTCATTTGACGGCGCCACTGTAGGAAGGGAGCGGCGTCGGGTCCCACTGGGTGGCGAAGTTGCCAAGTCCCGCTCTCGACGATTTCCAGAATCTTCTGTCCGACTAAAGAGGGTGCTGCCGGATTCTTCAGCGCGGCCGTGAAAAGAGAAGTGAAACGCGCACGCTGCCGGTACGGCGAATCGGCTGCCTGATCTCCGATGCGCCGCGCCATGGCTGTATCAATAATGCCCGGCTCGACAATTGCCACCCGGACATTAAACGTCTTCATCTCCCCAGCCAGCGCCTCGCTCAATGCCTCCAGAGCCCACTTCGAAGCGGTGTAAGGCGCCAGGGGCGCACTGGCAATACGCCCGGCCACCGAAGTGACGTTGATGATGCAGCCGCTCCGGCGTTGCCGCATGTGCGGCACCAAAGCCTGAATGCAACGGATCGCGCCGAAATAGTTGGTCTCCATCACCGCCCGGAAGTCGGCCAGCGAAAGCTCCTCCACCGAGCCCGACCGTTCTACCCCAGCGTTGTTGACGAGCACGTCAATCGGGCCGTGGTCCCTTTGTAGTGCCGCGATGCCATGGCTCACCGACTGGTCAGAGTCCACGTCCATGGTGGAGATTGTGATCGGCAGTTTTTCGCGTGCCGCCGTTTCCGCGAGTTCCGGCGCCTGCGACGGGTTACGCATGGTGGCGCGGACGTTGTAGCCTGCACGGCCGAAAGCCAGCGCCGCCTCGAATCCAATTCCTTTGCTGGTTCCTGTAATGAGTACCGCTGTCATTCTCGTCTCCTTGGGCGTTCGACACCCGCCTGGTACGGCGTTGTATTTTTGACGGCTCTCACCAGCGACTTAGCTTACACAAGGGACCATATGCATACCAGCAGACCGCCGTCTCGTAACCTTGCGCTTTGAAGCTCAACTGGAAAGGAACACTCTGGAGAGTGCCAGGACGTTTTATGTCACGGGGCGAGCTGAGTGACAGCGCGCTCTTCGGAGTGCACGCGTTAGTGTGCTCGAAGAGTGCTTGACACCGCAGACCTTTGTCAGAGATGGCGATTTCACGTCAACAAACCACGAGTAGTTCGCTTCCAGGCTGCCTTTGCCGAACTTCGCTTGGCCTCGACCAGCCCTTCAGCAGGTCTCTTCAGGCCGTTATTACCGGTCGTGAAGCCCGATAAAGCTGCCCAGCAAAAGCTCCCAAACCCAGGCAAACCACCCCCAAGCGGACCAGCCCGCCAAGGTACGGGACGAACCCAACGATAGTGAGGATCAACAGGCCCACAAGGAGCCCCAGCAACCAATCGCCCTTCGTGGCTCCCGAGGGACTCAGAAGTATCCGCCCCAGGAAGGCCCCAACCCAAACCTTCGCCAGGTAGATCGCAGCCAGATACACCGCGAACAACATTAGCGAGATCGGGATGCCAATCAGCGTGATGGCTGCCACGACCATGGCCACCGGCACAGCCGCCAGAAGCCCAACCCCCAGTCCGAAGCTGAGCCAGCCTGAGCCCACCGCCTGAGTCGTGGCCCGGAAAAAGCCGGGAAACAGAACTAGGCCCAGCCATCCCACTAGCATGGCGGCGGCGAACCAGACAGCTTGGTGGAAGTAGAATCTGGGGCGCGTGAACTGGCTCTTCCTCACCTGCACCTGGATTTCACGTTTGCCCGCAATGGTCGCGCCGTCGGCGATGTGCACCTCTTTCAGCTGGTGCACGCGAGCGCTCAGGTTGCCGCCGACCCGGGCTGTGTTCGTCAGCGTAAGACTAACTCCGGCCATGGTCAGATCGCGGCCGATACTGCCGCTTACATCGGCATTGCCACTAGTCAAGATGTCCACACTGCGCTTCACCTCGCCCTCGAGGCTAACGTCGCCGGCGGCAACCACGATACCGTCACCCACGTGGCCCCGGTCATTCACACGCAAGGATTGCGCAAAGCCGTAGATGCTGTGACCCAATTGCCCGTCCAAGTCGAGCGACCGCGAAAAGTTGTAGATGCGGCCTTCCACGGTTCCGCTGACCACAGTTCTCTTGGCAAAACTCACCAGGTCGCCCTTGACGGTGCCACGCACTTCCACGGTCCGGCCAAAAGCCAGCAAGTCCCCATTGACCACGCCTTCCACGCGCACCGTGTTGCCAGTGGCCAAAAGGGTATCGTCCACAGTCTCGCTCGCCGGTACGGTGACGAACTCCCCGTGGCGCCGATCCAGGGCAAAGCTGGGCAACGACAACATAAGCATCACGATCAGCAGGCGCAAGCCAGGCTTGGGTAGCCGTCGGCGGCGTGCCAGCAGCAGTGCGCTGCCGCCCAACAGCGATAGCAAAAAGAGACCCCCAACGACACCAGCATACTCAGTCAACATGGCAGTACCTCCGTGTGCAAAGTAGTAGGAAAGGTTGAACATCAGGTTCGTGAAGCCGCTTGGGCTGAACGGATTGAACCATTCCAGTGCTGCCGGAATACTCAGCTCATCGAACCAAACGGAAATGATCGAACCTAGCGCCAGCAGCGCGGCCATCAACGCCATGTCGCGCCACACCCAGGACCAGCGCAGAGGGGAGAAGCTCGCCGTGCTGGCTGCTTCTTCCGGAAGCTCGTGCAGACTTTCGCTCAGAACACGGTTCTCAGCACGCAATGCGTCCACTAGCTCCCGGCAGCGCCGGCACGTGGCTAGGTGGTCTCGCAGCCGCCGCGCCTCGTCCACCGACAGTTCGCCATCCACGGCGAGGGCGCAGGTCTGTTCCGAATAACATTCCATGATCACTTGCTCCTATGGGCCAGTCTCCGGCGCAGCTCCTGCTTGGCCCGAAATATCAGCGCCGCCACGTAGTTCCTCTCCAGGCCCAACTCCTGCGCGATTTCGTCATAACTCAGCTCGCCGTAATAGCGCAGGACCAGCGGCAGGCGATAGTTCTCTGGGAGGCGTGCGATGGTATCCCGCACCTGTGCTCTCTCTTGGGTGCTGATGACAGCACCCAGCGGCGACGGCTCCGAACTGGCCGCCTCGATGACGGAGGCTCCGTCTTCAACTTCCACAAACACCTTCAGTCCACGCTGCCGGCGCCGCAAAGCGTCAATACATTGGTTGCCAGCCACCCGCAGCAACCACCTGGGGAACGGTATCGAACCGTCGTAGCTCTCGATGGAGCGCTGCAGCTTGAGGAAGACTTCGCTGGTGGCATCTTCTGCGCCCTCCCGTGAGTTCAGCATGTAACGACACAATCCGAATACGCGCCGGACATAGCGGCGATAAATCTCCCCCAGGGCCTCGGCATCGTGGCCCTGGGCGCGCTCTATTACGCTCTCCAAACCGAGCCCCTCCATCTGCCTGGTTTCGCCCTCGCTGGGCTGCGGTTCTTTCGCCATGTTCCTTTTGGCGTCCATAAAGCAGTACGCTGCAGATCGAAGGAAATTACATACATTTTAGGGACGAGGCGAACCCAAGGCTGGACGCCTGGCTCTGGCTCTTGCAAAGCCCACTATAGCCAGCGGTTGCTGAGTAGGCCCGGGGGATTTCGCCCCAAGCCTCCCACAGATCCGTGCTTGACCGTCTCCGGTCACACGGCTCGTGCCACCCGTGGAAGGCTGGCGCCTTCCGCCGAGACCATCGGGTTCCTCCTGTTGCCCGTTGACCCATGTCGACCCCGACTCGGGTGGAGCGAACCAGTTCCCGGGCGGGAGTTGCACCCGCTGAAGTCCAGCGCCTTTTCACGGCGCACTTTATCGCCAACTATCCTTTTGAGCCACCGCCAACTCATGGCTTTCATTGACGTGCCCGTTTCTCCCACGTAAGATTTTGCGGCAGTGATCGGCCAGACCATCTCGCATTACCGCATCATCGAGAAGCTCGGTGGCGGAGGCATGGGGGTAGTCTACAAGGCCGAGGACACGCGGCTGCACCGCTTCATTGCCCTGAAGTTCCTGCCCACCGATGTTGCCCGGGACCCGCATGCACTCGCGCGTTTTCAACGGGAAGCCCAAGCCGCGTCCGCATTGAACCACGCCAACATCTGCACGGTTTATGACATCGGCGAGCAAGATGGACAGGCGTTCATTGCCATGGAGTTTTTGGAGGGGGCAACACTGAAGCATCTCATTGCCGGGAAGGCGCTGGAAACAGAAGTCTTGCTGGGTCTGGCAATTGAGATTGCCGACGCACTCGACGCCGCTCATTCCAAAGGCATCGTTCACCGCGATATCAAACCAGCCAATCTATTCGTCACCGAACGCGGCCATGCCAAGATTCTTGACTTCGGGCTGGCGAAGGTTTCACCCGCGGCAAGTTCGCTAAGCGGGATTGCGTCAGGCGACACCATGACCGCCGTCGAAGAAGGTCATCTGACCAGCCCCGGTTCGGCTCTAGGCACGGTTGCTTATATGTCGCCCGAGCAAGTTCGCGCCAAGGAACTGGATGCCCGAAGCGATCTTTTTTCCTTCGGAGCAGTGCTCTATGAGATGGCAACCGGGATGTTGCCCTTCCGCGGAGAAAGCTCGGGTGTGATCTGCCGCGAAATTCTGGACCGTGATCCGGTTCCCGCGACTCGACTGAACCCCGACCTTCCCCCAAAGCTGGAAGAGATCATCAACAAGGCTCTCGAGAAGGACCGCGAGCTGCGATACCAACACGCGGCAGACATGCGGGCCGACCTGAAGCGTCTGAAACGCGAAACAGATTCTCGGCATGGCCTCCTAGCCAGTTCAGGCACGGTAGCAACAGCGGAGGAAAGCGGCGCCGCCATTTCCCAGCCACCGTCGCCCGCCTCCGGTTCCTTGCCCGCGCTCGCTTCCTCTTCGTTGTCAAGCGCGGCACCGGGAGAGACGATACATACGCCTTCGGCACAGAATCGTCCCTACTGGAAGATAGCCGGAGTAGTGGCCGCCGCGCTCATAGCGCTGGCCGCAGTTTCTTGGTTCTTCAGGCAGCGTGGCGCACCGGCGATAGTCAAAGCCAGTCAAAGAACCGTCGCAGTGCTTCCGTTACAGAATCTGGGCTCCGATAAGGATGTGGATTTTCTCCGTCTCGCTCTGGCGGATGAAATCGCCACAACCCTAAGCTATGTTCGCTCCCTATCAATTCGCCCGTTCGCCACCACCAGCAAGTACGATTCTCCCACCCTCGACTTGCAGGAAGCCGGCAAGGCCATGCATGTGACTGATGTCGTCACGGGACACTACATGAAACAAGGCGACCAGCTTCAGATTACGCTGGAAGCGGTGGACATCTCTGACAATCGCGCTCTTTGGCGCGACACTACGACCATCGCCGCTGCGGACATGATTGCGGTGCGCAGCCAGATTACGGCGAGGGTTCGCCAAGGATTGGTCCCCGCCCTTGGCGCCGGAATCGATTCCGGAGAAGCAGGCACACATCCTAAGAATGAAGAGGCTTACAATCTTTACCTACGTAGCATCTCAGTGCCGCATGACCCTGCACCCAACAAAGAAGCGATTTCCGTGCTGGAGCGGGCTGTAGGACTGGATCCCGCCTACGCGCCCGCATGGGACTCTCTCGGGCAACGCTACGCTTACGACTCAGCTTATTCGAATGGGGGCGAGGCCGTGCGACAGCGCTCCGACGCCGCATTTGAACGAGCCCTCGCTCTCGACCCTAACTTCATCTCTGCAGCGCGTGGGCTGATTACGAATCGAGTCGAAAGAGGAGAGCTTGTAAGAGCCTACGTCGACGCCAAGACTCTAGTGGAACGGCATCCGGAGAACGCTCTGGCACACTTTGCTCTTTCGTATGTTCTGCGCTACGGGGGAGCAACCGAAGAATCTGCGCAGGAGTGCGACACTGCGCTATCTTTGGACCCGGGCAATTATCAGTTCCGCTCGTGCGCGTTTACGTTCGACCAACTGGGAAACTACGCGCGAGCAATGAATTTTCTCCAGTTGGACGCCGGCTCGGAATGGGCAGTCTTGAACGTGATGCGGCATTACATTCGCGAAGGAAATTTGGCGCAGGCCCGGGAGGAAATTCAGAAGGCGACGAATAGACCCTACAGAGAGATGCTGATGGCGTGTATCGACGCGCCCTCATCCGCCAATGCGGCCAAGCTCTCCCAAGAGTTGACAGCCCTTTGGCTGACCGATCCCGACCCGGAAGTCCGATACCAGGTCGCGCCCGACCTCCTGTTCTGCCGTCACCGCGAACTTGCCTTCAAACTTCTCAAGAGTTCCGTCGTCGTCGGCCATTTTTGCGCTTACAGCGGCCTGCAGAATGATTCCGTGTTCGCGCCTCTGCGCGGTACGCCTGATTTCAATCAATTACTCACCGCCGCGAAACAGTGCCAGGCTGATTTCTATTCTCAACGATCACAAGCTATACGTTGAATTGCCCTGAACAACGCGCCGAAATCGTCATCCTGAAGTAACGCGGGGAGCGATCAACGTCGTCACTTCACGTCGAAATGCGTTGAAGTAGAGATGGCAGCTGGCGAAGAGTGTGGATTGTGTGGGTTGGATGAACATCTTGGGGAGACAGCGTTTCATCCGTACTGTGATAAGCGCCTCCGCATAGCCAACCAGCGCGGATTCCGAACTCTTGGTCACCTGCAATATCAGTGTCCAGTTGGTCGCCGACGAAAACCACTTCATCTCGGGAAAGCCCGCATTTCGATAAAGCAAAATCAAAGAACTCTGGCGCGGGCTTTCGAAATCCGGCGTCACGGACGTGATTACCCATGCAAAGAACTGCCCGATCCCGGCTCTGTCAAGAAAGCTCCGAAGCTCGGCTCCGTTAGCTGTACGCGTGTTCGCCCAGACTGCCAGCGGAATCGAGATGCGGGGCAATATCTCAAACACCCCTGGCATAAGTTGAATAGGTCGAGATTCGAGCGAAATAGTCCCGTCTCTTTGCTCGGCAATGAGCGTATGGCTGAAGTCGAATGTCACAGCCCTGATGGCCCATAGAGCAAAGTCTCGCAACTGAGATCCCTTTCCAGCAAGCGGAACATATTCGCGGATAGGTTAACTGGTGAAACCAGGCCATAGATGCACACAAAACCCTCGTCATCGAGTGCTGTGGCGATTTTTCGCCAGTGGTCGCTGCGCCGCTGTGTACCTTGGTCGGCCGAAGAACAAGACGTAGCCGTCAGGGTCGCAAATCTCGAAGCCGCGGAGACCATCGTGGGTATCCTTCAGCGGTACGCTGAATGCTGCGCCATGATCGGCAAATTCGACGGCGAGCGCATCGGGGTCTGGTGCATAGACGTAGGCATCCCACCTCATGGAGGGATTACGCTTGGGGTTCGGCAGCGGCGACGTGTCTTTATCAGATTTGACGAAGATCTGCGCTCCGTCGCGGCCGACGATGGCGAAAAAAGGGTTTCGATCCGGCTGCTGGAATTTCGTCTCAAATCCAAGTTTGTCGCGGTAAAACGCGATGGTTTGATTGACGTTGCTGACGATGAAGAACGGTGAAATCGCCTGCGTCGTTGGTCGTGTCATAAGCGTGGACCCTCTTGCACTGGTATATTACGATTGACGGGCCTGAACGGGGCAGAACTCATCTCGCAGTTCCGACGGGCAGCGAATCCCTATATCAGCAGCCCATTCGGCTTCACCCGGCTTTGCAAAATACTGCCTTCAGTGCTCTCTTTCTGCGACTGTTGAGGTCAATTCCGGTAATGCCAGACGGGCAGCCGCCACCAGACGACTCCCACGATGAGATCGTCAGCATTTTACGCCAAGGCATGATGGGTAACTGTTGAGAACAGGCGTGAGTGTTGAAAAATTCTTTCCCGCGAAATTCGCAAAAATAAAATCGCGTCTGG
>Ga0070699_100004748_pt1 | contig 12012 bp, 11 predicted proteins | sample KBSK1503metaG_FD_65473 | JGI IMG/M metagenome (GOLD analysis project Ga0070699, IMG submission 65473) | Corn, switchgrass and miscanthus rhizosphere microbial communities from Kellogg Biological Station, Michigan, USA - KBS K1-50-3 metaG | ecosystem: Host-associated > Plants > Roots >...
GGCGTCACCGCCACCGAGATCAAGGTCGGCAACACGAATCCTTACAGCGGCCCCGCCTCGTCGTACGGGACGATCGGGAAGGCCATCACCGCGTACTTCAAGATGATCAACGACGAGGGCGGCATCAACGGCCGGAAGATCGACTTCGTCAGCCTCGACGACGGCTACAGCCCGCCGAAGACGGTCGAGATGGTCCGGCGACTGGTCGAACAGGACCAGGTGCTGTTCCTGTTCCAGACGCTCGGCACGCCGACGAACACCGCGATCTGGAAGTACGTGAACGACCAACAGGTGCCGCACATCTTTGTCGCGACCGGAGCCACGAAGTGGGGCGACCCCAAGGGGCACCCGTGGACGATCGGCTGGCAGCCGACCTATCAGGCGGAGGGGCACATCTACGCGCAGTACATCCTGAAGAACTTCCCGAACGCGAAGATCGGGATCCTCTACCAGAATGACGACTACGGCAAGGACTACCTGAAGGGCTTCAAGGACGCGCTCGGTCCCGCCGGCGAGAAGATGATCGTGTCGGAGCAAACCTACGAGGTGACGGATCCGACCGTGGACTCTCAGGTCGTCAACCTCAAGGAGAGCGGCGCCGACGTGTTCTTCAACATCACGATCCCGAAGTTCGCCGCCCAGGCGATCCGCAGGGCGGCCGAAATCGGCTGGCATCCCGTCCACTTCCTGAACAACGTCTCCGCCTCGATTGGCGCCGCCCTGAAGCCCGCCGGGCTCGAGAACGCCAAAGGGCTCCTCACGGCGCTCTATCTGAAGGATCCTGATGACCCCGACTGGAAGGACGACCCCGGGATGAAGGCCTGGCAGGCCTGGATGCGCAAGTACTATCCGGACGGGAACGTCCACGACGCGAACAATATCTATGGGTACACCGTCGCCCAGACGCTCGTGCACGTCCTCCGGCAGTGCGGCCACGATCTCTCCCGAGCCAACGTCATGCGGCAGGCGACGAGCATCAAGGGCCTGTCGCTGCCGCTCCTGCTGCCGGGGATCAAGATCAACACGAGCCCGACCGACTTCTACCCGATCGAACAGGAACAGCTCGCAAAGTTCGACGGCCAGCGCTGGGTGCGCTTCGGTCCTCTCTTCGACGCGAGCAAGCACTAGATCCTCGGAGGGGGGCTTTGCCTGATCCGATACGCCCCGAGGGACGGCCGGGACGTCCGGCCCACGGGCGTACTATAATCGGCACCATGGAGCGGCCCCTCGCCTACGACAAGCTGGCGCGCGAGGACCGCTTCGTCCGGATGCGGGCACGGCGGGTGGCCGAGCTGAAGGTGGCGCAGGGCCTCCCGCCGTTCCCCGACCTCGCGAGCCACGCGTCGATCAAGGAGCGTATCCACGGGATCCTCGTGGGCGAGCTCCAGGCCATGGAAGGGGCCGGCCGGACCGTCTATGACTTCCCCGACGCGCCGTGGGAGTTCGCGCTGGACATGGCGCGACAGGTGTGGGACGAATCGCGGCACGTCGAGATCTACCTGCGCCTGCTCGAGCACCTCGACGGCTACGTGGGGGAGTTTCCGGAGACGACCATCCTGTGGCGGTGCGCCTGCGCCGAGGACGCGGCGGCCCGGGTCGCCGGTGTGAACCGCGGACTCGAGGGGCTCGCCTGCGACGTCTTCAACCAGCTCATCCATATCGCCCGCAAAATCGGCGATCCCGTCCTCGAGCACGCGGTGGACTATGTGCTGGCCGACGAGATCACCCACGTCCGCATGGGCTCGAAGTGGCTGAACGCGCTGACCGAGGGCGATCCCGAGCGGCGCCGCCGCGCCATCGAGTTCCAGGAGACGATCGACGAGCGCTTCAACCTTGGCGGCATCCGCCAGGAGGGCGACCACGAGGCGGTGCCGATCTCGATCGCCACCGAGGCGCGCCGGCTGGCCGGGTTCACCGACGAGGAGATCGACCGTCTCATCAAGGCGACCCAGCGCTCCCCCGTCTACTAGTGCCGCGTCAACTGACTTCGCCATACTTCGTTCTCGGTCGTCGCCGAGCCTCACGTACAAGCGATTCGGGCCTCGCCTCGCGCTGGGCTCGCCAGAGCGCTCGCCGCCACCGCTCGGCTCGAACGTCCACGTACGCTCCGGTCGGCTCCTCCCTCGGGCGTGGCCGTGCGAGCCGCAGCCGGCAGTTCGAGCCGAGCGTGGCGGTGCAAGCCGCAGCCGCCAGGCGAGGCGAGCCGATGAACCCGGGACGGGCGAAGCACGCCGAGGCCGTTGCGAGCCCGCTGCGAGGCGAGGCCCGAATTGATCGAGGCGAGCCTCCGAATCTGAAGAGCGAAGCGCTGGCTCGTCATTTGACGCGGCACCACGGTTAGTCGGCGCCGGCTGTGACCGCACACAAGCTCGAAGGACACCTCTCGGTCGACGCCTCCGCCAAGCGCATCCGTCACTACCGGTTCGTCGAGGAGCGGATGATGCGGACCATGGGCGGCTGGATCGCCCTCACGCCCGAGCTCTCGGCCAAGCTCTTGCTCGGACGCCACGTGTGGGACTGCGCTCAGCACGCCGACCTCTGGGGCAAGCGGCTGCCCGAGCTGCGCGCCCCCGCGCAGCGGTCGGACCCCCCGAGCGAGGCCTTCGTCCGCTTCATGGAGGAGCTGGCGAGCCCGGAGGCGTTTCATCAGACGACGGAGCGGCTTGTCGGCGTCTACCGTGTACTCAAGCCGTCCCTGCTCGCGGTCTACGAGCACCACCTCGCGCGGGCGAACCCGGTCTACGAGCCCCCCACCCGACGTATCCTGCAACGCTGCATCGAGGAGGAGCGGCGCCACGTCGCGGCCGGAGAGGCGATCGTCCAGCATCTCGTGGCGACGCCGGATCTCCGGGGGAGGGCGCAGGAGTGGGAGCGGCACCTCCACGATCGACTGGCCGAGACGACGGGAATCGCCGGGGACGGCGCGGAAAGACCCGCCCCCTCGCCGGCCGCGGGCGAGGTTCCGGATATCGCCCAGGATCTCGTGGAGCTCGAGAAGCCCATCGGCCGATTCCCGATCCCCGATGAGCTCGCCCGCGCGCTCGACGCCCACGCGCAGGCGATCCTCTCACGGGATCTCGCGGCCCTCGAGCGGCAGGTCGTCCCAGAGGCGCGCGACACCGTGATGCCGGCGTACGGTGAGATCGCCGGTGGCGGCCAGGTGGCGGAGCTGACGCTGGTCGCCAGCGCGCGCCTCGGCGGGCACTGGCTGATCAAGCAGCGCTTGGCCGGCCTCGACGGGGTGCGTGTGCTCCAGGCTCGCTGGCGGAGCGGCGAGGGCGGCTGGCAGGTGGCGGAAGCGGATATCGTGCGCCGCGAGCCTGCGCCGTAGTGTTCGGCGCGGCGCTCGTCGCCAACCCGGGGGAGATGGCCCGCCGCGTCTTCCGCGCCGGCCGGATCGAGGGCGTGCGAACCGCCGTCCCCTTCTTCGCCCGCGTGCTGGAGAACGCCGGCTACCGGGCAGGAAAGTCGCACACGCAGATGGTCGAACAAGGAGCCTTCGATGCGTGAGGAGATCAAAGCCCACATCACGGGCGTCGTCTTCCAGGTGGCGGCGAAGCCGGGGGACGTCGTTGCCGCCGGCGACACGGTGATCGTGCTCGAGTCGATGAAGATGGAGATCCCCGTGGAGGCGCCGCGCGCCGGCGTCGTCAAGGAGATCAGGGTGGCGGAGGGCCAGACCGTGCAGGAGGGCGACACTCTCGCCGTTCTCGAGTGAGAGAGGAGGGAGCGATGGCCCGGGCCACCGACAGAGCCCGCGTCACGATGGCGCGGGCGGACCGGCTGCGGCCGTCCGAGTCCCGCCGCAAGGCGTAGCGGGTGAAGGAGGGCGTCCCCCTGAGGAACGTCGTCTACCGCGAGCTCGAAAGGCGGGCAGCCGCATACGGGGTGCGAGTCGACCACTCCGCGCCGGGCAGGGACCGCGGGCGGCTACTTTTTGGCCTGGGCGACCGCGGCCTCGGCCGCCCGGAAGCCGATCTTGCTGTGCGTGCCGTCGCAGAACGGCTTCGTGGTCGAGCCGCCGCAGCGGCACAGAGCGATCGTCGATCGGCCGCCGGTGTGGACGCGGGAGCCGGTGGGATCGGTGAGCTCGATTTCACCTTCGACGATATAGGGGCCGTTTGGGCGCGCCGTGATCTTGACCGTCATCTCTACCTCCCGTGTCGTGGATGAGAAGCCGACTTCCAGGGTACACTAAGCCCGCCTCCATGAAGGAATCGGGAGCCGTCCTCCTCGTCGCCTGCTACGAGCTCGGGCATCAGCCGCTGGCGGTGGCCTGGCCGGCGGCGTTCCTCGAGCGGCTCGGCTACCGGCCGGAGACGATGGACGTCTCCGTCGAGCCGTTCGACGCCGAGAAGGTCAAGCGGGCGCGGCTGATCGCCCTCTCGGTGCCGATGCACACGGCGCTCCGGTTGGGGGTGGAGGTCGCCGCGCGGGTGCGGGAGGTAAACCCGGCCGGCCACATCTGCTTCTTCGGTCTCTACGCGATCCTCAATGCCGACTACCTGCTCGCCCACGGCGCCGACTCGGTGATCGGCGGCGAGGCGGAGGTGCCGCTTGGCGATCTGGCCCAGGCCCTCGCCTCCGACGGCGCGGCGTCTGTGCCCGGCGTGAGCCGAGCCCCGATGCGGGCGCAACCGTATCTGGCGAAGCTTCCGTTCCCAGTGCCGAGCCGCGGAAGCCTGCCCCCACTCAGGAAGTATGCCCATCTCGAGCGCGACGGCAGGCTCGAGCTGGCCGGTTACGTCGAGGCGAGCCGCGGCTGCCGCCACCATTGCCGGCACTGCCCGATCCCGCCCGTCTACGGCGGTCGCTTTTTCGTCGTTCCGCGCGAGATCTGCCTAGCGGACATCCGGCAGCTCATCGACGCCGGCGCGACGCACATCACCTTCGGCGATCCCGACTTTCTGAACGGTCCTGGTCACGCGCTCGCAATTGTCCGCACGATGCACACCGAGTTCCCTTGGCTCAGCTTCGACGTCACCGTCAAGATCGAGCACTTGCTCCGGCACCGACGCTTTCTCCCCGAGCTGGCGGCTCTCGGCTGCGCCTTCATCGTGTCTGCCGTCGAGTCGCTCAGCGACACGGTGCTCGCCCACCTGGACAAGGGCCACACACGCGCCGATGTCCTCGAAGCGGTCGGGCTCGCCCGCGCCGCCGGCATCGCGCTTCGCCCGACCTGGGTCCCCTTTACCCCCTGGACGACGCTCGACGACTACCGCGAGATCCTCGACTTCGTCGACGGCGAGGCCCTCGTCGACCACATCGATCCCGTCCAGTACTCGATCCGCCTCCTGGTGCCACCGGGCTCACTCCTGCTCGCGAGCCCGGCCATGCGCCCCTTCCTCGGCGAGCTGGTCGAGCGTGACCTCTATCACCGGTGGACGCATCCGGATCCGAGAATGGACGGACTACAGGAAGCGGTGAGCGCGGCGGTCGCCGGGGCAGCGGAGCGCGAGGAGGACCCCGCCCTGACGCTCGACCGCGTGCGTGGGCTCGCTGACGCAGCGGCGGGCGAGCCACCCCACCCCGCGGTGGCGGCTCGGCTCGGGCCCGGCCGCCGACGGCCGCCGCGGCTCACCGAGCCGTGGTTCTGCTGAGCGGAGCCCACCGAGGGCCAGTTGGCCCTTCGCGGCAGGTCGGGTACAGTATCAGTCTGAAAGGAGCCGATCATGAGCGCAGAGCTGAAGAGCAAGGTTCAGGATCTGGTCGACACATCGATCAATCCGGCGATCGCCGCCCACGGCGGCTATGTCGAGCTAATCGACGTCAAGGACAACGTCGTCTACCTGCAAATGGGCGGCGGGTGTCAGGGGTGTGGGGCCGCCGACATCACCCTGAAGGCCGGCATCGAGCGCCTGATCAAGGAAGAGATCCCTGAGATCACCGAGGTGCTCGACACGACCGACCACGCGGCCGGCGCGAACCCGTACTACACCGCCGGCAAGATGTAGCAGGGTGGGGGGGAGGTCGGCCGGGATGGAGCGAGTCCTGCTGCTCCTGCCGACCACGACCTACCGCACGCAGGCCTTCCTCACCGCCGCGGAGGCCCTCGGTGTCGAGATCGTGTGCGCGTCGGAGCGGCCGAACGTCTTCGAGGAGCGAGCACCGGACAACCTCCTGACGCTCGACTTCGACGATCCCGATTCGGCGGCCGACGTCATGCGTCGGTTCGCCGAGACCCACCCGATCGACGCCGTAGTGGGCGTCGACGACTTGACGACAGTGGCCGCCGCTTCCATAGCCGAGCGGCTCGGCCTGCCCGCGAACCCGGTGGCGGCCGCGAGCGCCGCCCGCAATAAGCTCGAAATGCGCCGGCGCCTCGCGGCGGCGGGCGTCCGCGTGCCCCGCTTCCGCCCGGTGTCCCTCGACGACGATCCGGCTGCCGCCGCCCCCACCATCGCCTATCCGTGCGTGCTCAAGCCGCTTGCGCTGTCGGCGAGCCGCGGCGTGATCCGTGCGGACACTCCGCAGGAGTTCGTCGTCGCCGTCCGCCGCATCGCCGCCATTCTCGCCACCGCGGGTGACTCGTCGCGCACGCTCTTGGCCGAGGATTTCGTCCCGGGCGCCGAGGTGGCGCTCGAAGGCTTGCTCGCGGGGGGTGCCCTGCAGACGCTCGCCCTCTTCGACAAGCCGGACCCGCTCGACGGGCCTTTCTTCGAGGAGACGATCTACGTGACCCCCTCGCGCCTGCCGGTGTCCCTCCAGGCCGAACTCTCGGCCGTGACCGCCCGCGCGGCCGCCGCGCTCGGGCTCCGGGAGGGCCCGGTCCACGCCGAGCTCCGGGTGGACATTCGCGACCCCTGGGTCATCGAGATCGCAGCCCGATCGATCGGCGGGCTCTGCTCTCGCGCTCTCCGGTTCGGTACCGGGATGACACTCGAGCAGCTGATCCTGCGTCACGCACTGGGCCGGAAGATCGAGTCCTACGAACGCGAGCGTCGGCCGTCCGGCGTCATGATGATCCCGATTCCACGGGCAGGGCGGCTCGTGGCCGTGACCGGATTGGAGCGAGCGGGAGCGGTCCCCGGGGTCGAGGAGATCGCGCTCACGGCCCACCGAGGACAGGACCTCATCCCGCTCCCGGAGGGCTGGCAATACCTCGGGTTCATCTTCGCGCGCGCGGACACCCCGGCCGCCGTCGAGCAGGCTCTCCGCGAGGCGCACGGTCGCCTCGGTTTCGAGATCGACTAAGGGGTGAGGCTCTGGCTACCCGCAGCCGGCGCGGGGTGTTCCGCGCGGCCGGCGGGGCAGGAGCATGCAGGCGAAGGTCGCGGGCCGCCCACGGTATTCGTCGAGGGTGGCTCGAAGGCGCGCCAGAGTGCGGTCGCGACGGGCCAGCCCGACCCCGTAGATCGCCAGATCGTTCACGAGCCGGCGGTAAAGCACGTGCGGGTGGTCGCCCCCGTCCCGCATGCACGGTGTGGGCTTCGCGGCGATGCGCAAGAGCGGGCCGAGCGCGGCGACGTACTCGAGCAGCACCGACTCCTCCTCGAGGTCCTGCGGGACCTCCGGGAAGCGCGCCCGGAGCTCGGCCACCGTCATGGACCGCTGCTCGGAACCTGTGCAGGCGTCGGCGTCGGACGAGCGGCGGATCTCCATGTGGTCGTCCTCTGCCGGCATTATAGCGTGGCCGCCGCCGGCGGCAGCGGCCTCCGCGAGCGGGCTCAGTTCTCGACGAAGGCCTTCAAGTTGCGACCGCGCAGCGGATGGCGCAGCTTGCGGAGCGCCTTGGCCTCGATCTGACGGATTCGCTCGCGCGTAACGGCGAAGCGGCGCCCGACCTCCTCGAGAGTGTGCTCGCCCTCCTCGCCGATCCCGAAGCGGAGGCGGAGGATCTCCTTCTCCTTCTGGCTGAGCGTCGACAGGGCCTTCTCGACCTGGGCGGTCAGATCCTGGCTGATGAGGGAGTCGTTGGGCGACCCCGCGGAGCGGTCTTCGAGGAAGTCGCCGAGCTCGGAGTCCTCGCCGATGGGGGTTTCGAGGGAGAGGGGGCGGCGGGAGGACTCGAGGATGAGGCGGACCGTTTTGGCGGGGACGCCGGTGTGCTGGGCGAGTTCCTCGGCGGTGGGCTCGCGGCCCATCTCGCTGGTGAGGTGGCGGTTGACGCGGGAGATGCGGTTGAGGGTTTCGACCATGTGCACGGGGATGCGGATGGTGCGGGAGTGGTCGGCGATGGCGCGGGTGATGGCCTGGCGGATCCACCAGGTGGCGTAGGTGGAGAACTTGAAGCCGCGGCGGTACTGGAAGCGGTCGACGGCCTTCATGAGGCCGATATTGCCTTCCTGGACGAGGTCGAGGAGGGCGAGGTCGCTGCCGAGGTAGCGCTTGGCGACGGAGACGACGAGGCGGAGGTTGGCCTCCATGAGCTCGCGCTTGGCCTGGCGCACGAGGCGGTCACTGTGGTCGATCTCGCGGAGGGCGCGCTCGAGGAGGCGGCGGGGGAGGCCGGCCTCGTGCTCAAGGGCGCGGAGCTGGCGGCGGGGGGCCCGGCCCGGGGTGCGGGGGGCGGCGATGCGGCCGTAGTGGCGGCGGACAGTGGCGACGAGCTGGTCGATGAGGGCGGGCTTGAGGGGCATGGCGGCGACGACGGTCTGGATGGCCTCGCGGTTGGCGGCGATCCAGGTCAGGTAGCTGGCGCGGGTGTGGGCGGTGCGGCGCTTGTCGGCGAGGGCGGTCTGCAGGCGCTCGATCTCGCGGCTGAGGCGGCGGATGCGGGCGAAGGCGTGGAGGGCGGCGCGGATCTCCTCGGCGTCGGGCTCACCGCCGTCGGGCAGGACGATGACGTCGTCGGGCGCGAGCTGCTGGTGGCGGAGGCGGTCGCCGATGTCGGAGAGGGCGCGGACGGCCAGGGGGATGCCGACGAGGGCGCGGCGCAGGCGGATCTGACCCTCTTCGATGCGCTGGCCGATCTCGACCTCCTGGCGGGCGGTGAGCAGCGGCACCTTGCCGATCTCCTTCAGGTAGAGTCGGACGGGGTCCTCGCCCGTGGCGGGGAGGGGCTCGAGCGTCTCCTCGGCCACGGCCGAGGTCTCCCCGAGCGCTCCCTCCAGCGCCTCCGGCGAGGGCTCTTCCACCGCCAGCGGCGTCTTCTCTACTTCCTGAGTCGTCTCGCCTGTCGGTTCCCTGAATGTCATCTCTCTCACCAGCCTCGCTGCCCGCGAGGGTTCTCAACTATTTGACGTACGACCACCTGGTTTCGTTTCAGCGACGGGGCCTTGTCGGGCCTTTCCCGACCAACACTTGGCGTCGGTTTCTGGTTACGCGTGGCTACCGCCCATGCGAGGGTCCCCACCGAACGGCACCGTCGCGCCCTTGCCCGGAAATGCCCGAGACTAAAGGCGAACATCCGCTCCGATCTTTGGAGGCAGAACCGCACCAATGGAACGGCCCGCTGCCGCCGGCAGCCAGACAATCGCAGCCCTTAGATGGCAGAGCCCTTCGGAGTATTCAGGTTTCGGGCGACTCTGCTATGATCTGCCCTCGCCAGGAGGCGAGATGCAGGCAGAAGTCTTGGCCGTCGGTTCCGAGCTGCTCCTCGGCCAGATCGTGGACACCAACTCCGCTGTCATCGCGCGGCACCTGGCCGCAATCGGGCTCAACCTTTTCTACAAGACGACCGTCGGCGACAACCTTCCGAGAGTCACGACCGCTCTCCATCAGGCCCTCGACCGCTCGCAGGTCGTGCTGACGACCGGCGGTATCGGCCCCACCGCCGACGACATCACCCGGGAGGCCGTCGCCGCGGCCACCGACCGGGAACTCGTCTTCTCCGAGCGCCTGATGGCACAGATCGAGGCCTTCTTTGTGGCGCGGGGCGGTAAAGTGTCGCCCTCGAACCGGCGCCAGGCGTTCATCCCTGCGGGTGCGATCCCGGTAGAGAACCCCGTCGGCACCGCGCCGGCCTTTATCGTCGAGGTTGGTGACAAGTGCGTGATCACCCTGCCGGGTGTGCCGCGAGAGATGGAATACCTGCTGGTCAACCGCATGATTCCCTACCTGCGCGGGCGGTACGGTATCAAGGGCGAGATCCGCCTGCGAGTGCTCAAGGTCGTGGGTCTCGGGGAGAGCCGGGTCGGCGAATTGATCGTAGATTTCATGGAGAAGGGGCGCAACCCGACCGTAGGGACCCTTGCCCATCTGGGGCAGGTCGATCTGCGGATCGCCGCCAAGGGGGTCGACGCCGCCGACGCCGAAACGCTCATCGCGCCCGTCGAGGCGGAGATTCGGCGGCGCCTCGGGGACCTGATCTTTGGTGCAGATGCCGACACCCTCGAGAGCCAAGTCGGGGCGCGCCTGAATGCGCTCGGCGCCCGCATCGGGCTCGCCGAGCTTGGCAGCGGGGGAGTGGTCGGCGAGCGATTTGCTTCCGGGGTGGCGAGCGCCTTCGCGGGTGGCGTCATCCTGACCGAGCCGGCCGGAGCGGCTCGAATCGGCGCGGACCTGGGGGCCGTAGTCGGAGCAGAAGAGCGTGCGCGGGAGCTCGCCCGAGCGGCTGCGCTATGGGCCGGGTCTCGGGTCGGCGCCGCGACCTGCTTCGAGGACGTCCCCGCGGTGGAGCCGCCGGTCACCTTGGTGGCGGTCGGCGTCTCCCTCGACGGGCAGGCCGACGCGCGCCAGTACCGCTTCGGGGGAGACCTCCCGTCGATGCGGATCCGTGCCGCCACCTTCCTGCTCGACCTCGTCCGCCGATCGCTGCCGGCGCCGCGCTGAACCGGGCTTTCTTCTTGTCGACTCGCCCGGCGGTGATTACTCTACAGGTGGTCCATGTGGATGCTGTTCCCCCGTCGGACCGCCTGACGTGACGACGATCGCGCCCAGCGCCAGCTACAGCCTCACCGTCCGCGTCGAGATCACCAACAAGCCGGGGATGCTCGGGAAGGTCGCCTCCGCCATCGGGGAGGCCGGGGGGGACATCGGCGCCATCGACCTCGTCGACACCACGCGCGCGCGTGTGGTGCGGGACATCACGATCAGCGCGCGGGACAGCGTACACGGCCAGCAGGTCGTGACGCGGCTCAAACGCCTGGCCGGGGCCCGCATCGTCAACGTCTCCGACCGTACCTTCCTGATGCACCTCGGCGGCAAGATCGAGATCCACAACAAAGTGCCGCTCCGGACGCGGGACGACCTTTCGATGGCGTACACCCCGGGCGTCGCCCGTGTCTGCCTCGCCATCCGGGACGACGTGGAGCGCGCGTTCGCGCTGACCATGAAGCAGAACGCCGTCGCCGTCGTCACCGATGGCACCGCGGTGCTAGGGCTCGGCGACATCGGACCGGAAGCGGCGCTGCCGGTGATGGAAGGCAAGGCGATGCTCTTCAAGGAGTTCGCCAATGTCAACGCGTTCCCGGTCTGCCTCGCGACCAAGGAGCCCGAGAGGATCGTCGAGACCGTCAAGCTGATCGCGCCGGTGTTCGGCGGCATCAATCTCGAGGACATCGCGGCGCCGCGCTGCTTCGAGATCGAGGAGCGCTTGCGCAAGGAGCTCGAGATTCCCGTCTTTCACGACGACCAGCACGGGACCGCGGTCGTCGTGCTGGCGGCGCTGCTCAATGCCCTCCGGGTCGCCCGCAAGGACTTTCGGCGGCTCCGCGTGGTCGTGTCGGGAGTCGGCGCCGCGGGCACGGCCACGGTGAAGATCCTCCTGTCGATCGGGATTACCCAGATCATCGGCGTCGACGAGCATGGGACGATCTACCGGGGCCGGTCGGCAGGAATGAATCATATGAAGGCGTGGGTGGCGGCGGCGACGAACCCGCGGAACGTGCGCGGGCGCCTGAACGATGCCCTGGCGGGCGCGGATGTCTTCATCGGGCTTTCGGTGCCGGGGATCCTCACCCCACGGGACATTAGGCGAATGGCCCGCGATCCCATCGTGTTCGCGATGGCGAACCCCGTGCCCGAGATCCACCCGGAGCTGGCCGAGCGTCACGTACGCGTGATGGCCACCGGCCGCTCCGACTACCCGAACCAGATCAACAACGTGCTGTGCTTCCCGGGCTTCTTCCG
>Ga0070699_100004749_pt1 | contig 12008 bp, 6 predicted proteins | sample KBSK1503metaG_FD_65473 | JGI IMG/M metagenome (GOLD analysis project Ga0070699, IMG submission 65473) | Corn, switchgrass and miscanthus rhizosphere microbial communities from Kellogg Biological Station, Michigan, USA - KBS K1-50-3 metaG | ecosystem: Host-associated > Plants > Roots >...
TAAGCGCCGAATGAACCCGGCAGCTGTTGCAGTCCAGCGATGCAATTGCAAGCAGACGTCCCCAGGCCCGACAGGACGTTGAATCGGTGGAGGTTGGGCACGTTGAAAACCTCCCAGCGGAACTGCAGACTTTGGCCTTCCCACGGCATCTTCCAGCGCTTGCTCAGAGCCATATCCAGACCAGCGTAGCCATCCCCGCGGACCACATTTCGCGAACCGCTTTCGCCCGGGAAAGGATGCCGGAAGTCCGCGAACGCGGCAGCCGAGTCGGCAAACACACTGATCGAACCATTCGGCTGTCTGAAATGGCCCGTCCGCGGCCGGGTGACTAGCTGTCCGATACCCTGCTCGTCCCAGTTAGTGGGCCAGAAATTACCGTTATCCACAGTGAAGGGGAAGCCGCTGGTCCAGCGGGCCAAGCCGGAAAACTGCCAGCCTCCTATGAAAGCATCGACAACACCGGCGGCGTTGCCCGCGAAGTGCTTGCCCTTACCGAACGGCAGCTCCGCTATCCAGTTGGCGTTGATCTGATGGGTGGTGTCGAAGTCTGAGACTCCCCGGCGCCCGTTCGGATCGAATGCATTCGCCAGGCGAGTCCCGGGAGCGCCTACGTTGCAACACGCCGCCCAGCTCAGGCGAGTAGCAGAGGAAGTGATATCTATCGACCTGGAGTAAGTATAGTTGAGATCGAATTGCACTCCGCTGCCAAACTGCTTCCTCAGGGTGGCTTGCAGCGCATTGTAGTTCGATTTGCCGATGGAGCTCCAAGCAAACGTGCTGGTGGCCTGATTGTTCAAGACATCGCCTGCGCCCGCTGGCGTCCCGTTTGGGTTTTTGAAGGAGACGGGGTCGCCCGCGCTATCCCCAAGGGCACCGTAAAGGTCGACATTCCCAAGCCCAACGACTTCGTTGCCGACATAGGAGACGGCTAGTGGGTTGTAATAAGCATCGTATACTGACTGAATAAGACAGTCCGGGTTCGTGGTGGTGCAGCTGAACCCGCTAAAGAAATCTTGATATCCGGTGGCGCCTGGCAAAGCCAGCATGTCTTGCCAGTAAGCCGCTGTCGGTCCAACCATGGCGCCAGTGATCTTGGTGGCATCGATGACCCCTCCTGGGACTGCGAGCTGTGCCTGGGCCACCTTCGCCAGGGCCGTGGCGGCAGCGAAGTAATCGATACCCCGCCCTAGCCCGTTTGTGTTATCCACTAGATCGAGCGGCTGCCTCAAATCGCGCTGCGTGAGCAGGTTGCGGCCCAAGCGCCCGACGTATGCCAGTTGCAACGAGAATTTCTTGGGCAGCTCGCGGCCGATGGAAAAGTCGAATGCGTAAGCGTAAGGCGTTTTGAGGGACTGGTCGATTCCCCAGGTGATAGCTTGGAGGTTCGGGGTGATAGGGAGGGTTGAGGCTGGTGTCTGCGGAAAAGCTCCTGGGGGTGCCGGAGCCAAGAACAACTGGCTTCCGGAGGGCGGGTGGTTTGGATCGGGGCAGTCATCCGGGCCGCAATGGGGAACCAGGTTGATTTTGGTTACCCGGGGCGCGTTGGCGGCAGTATCGTAGCCAGCGAAGCAGCAAGGATTTTGCAGGGTCGCACCCAAGCCACCTGGGGGGTTCGCGTCGAAGGTGTTGAGCAATTGCATTCCAGGCCGGTCGTAAACTTTACTGAATCCGCCACGGATAACGGTCGTGTCGCCCTCGCCAAACATCTTTCGCAGCCAGCCGCCTTGCGGACGCGGCGAGTAGGCGACTGAGATCCGTGGCGAGAAATCCGACTTTTCAAAGTTGTACCAATCGGGCCCGTGGTTGGCCGATCCTCCCAGAATGAAGGAGACCAGCGGCACGGAGTTATACCCCAGCCCCTGCTTCATGTTTTTGACAAGCTGATTGAACTCCGTACCTAGGTTGAAGGCCCATGAAGGACATCCGGTCGTCGGATTCACGGCAGCCACGCACGTTGGGGACGCTTGAAAGCCGTTAACTTCCCAGGGCGGCGGGAACAGCGACCAGCGGACGCCGTAGGTTACCGTCAAGTTCGGTTTGATGCGCCAGGAGTCCTGTCCGTAGAACTCGTACCAGTCGAGTCCGTAGTTCCGCTTCACGGGAGCGCCGGAAGGTGCCACATTACCCTGTTTATCGTAGTTGTAGTTGACTACGATGTCCGAAGCTATGCCTAGCAACGAAAGCATCGGTAGGTCATACGCTGGGGTGGACGCGGGTTCGGGAAACGGCTTGCCAGTGTTGGGATCTGTACCAGTGGACGGATCCAGTTGGCCGCCGCCAGTGTTGGCGAATCCGGTGGGCGACATCCAATTGGTAGCACCCTTTCCTACGTTGAAGGAATGTTGCAAGCTGAGGCGAGGATCGCGGACATAGCCGATATTGCCGCCCAACTGGAGGGTATGCTTGCCCTTGGTCCATGAGAAATCGTCCAGCAGATTGTGAGTGGACGTCTGAGCGCTGTGGCTGTAGGTAAAGCTTGGATCCAAACCGTAGAAGGTATTCCACTCCTGGTTCGAGTTCCCGATGAAGCCCGTGCTCTGGCGAGTGAACCCCCAGTGGAAGGTGTTGACCACCGACGGGCTGAGAACGGCGGTATAGCCTACAACGAATCCTTTGCTGTGGTCTACAAGGGTCGTCTGAGGGGGCGTCCCCGGCAGGAAGGGCTCCTGTGGGTTGAATATATTCTGCAGAGCGCCGCGCCAAAACAAAGTGTGTTTGCCATCAGCGGTGAGATGGTAATCGAGGCGGGCGATGAAGGCGTTGTTATCGAAGCTGACGGGGGCGCGGAAACGGAAGCCCACATAGTTAAAGCCATCGCCCACAGAAGAGTCGTTACCGCTCAGTCCCGCGTAGGTCTGCTGGAAGTAGCTGAGCATCGCCGGATTGGGCCCTCGGTGGAGGGGATCGAGGCCGGTAATATCATTCGGACCGAGCACGAGGAAGCCCGGCGGAGATGTATAAGAGGTCAGGCTATTCCCCTGCACCGTGCGGCCTGGGCAGGTGACGGTGTCGAGCTGTCCGTTCGCCAGGAGCGGGCACTGGTATTGAAGAACGCCATCGCGCATGGCGGGGCTGGGAATAGTCCGCACCGTGCTGTCCTCTTCCCGCCGGCGTGTTCCCTCGTAATTGACAAAGAAAAACAGACGGTTCTTCTGGATCGGACCTCCCACTGACACGCCGAAGATGTTTCGAATCAATTTGTCCGCTTTATTCGGCTGCCCGCTTCCCACCTCCGCAGCTTTGACGAAGTAATCGTTGGCGCTGGTGATGGTGTTGCGGTGATACTCGTAGAGCGATCCGTGGAAACTGTTCGTGCCGCTTTTGGTGACGAGCGACACCTGCGCTCCGGAGCCTTCGCCCTGGTCGGCGTTGTAGTTCGATGTGGTAACCCGGAACTCCTGAACCGAATCAAGAGTCGTCGGCAATACCGAGGTGAAGGCATAGCCGTTGGACTGGTCGTTCACGTCCACGCCGTCGAGGGTAATGTTGCTCTGGTCGCTGCGCGCCCCGTTCACCGCTCCGTTGCGCGTGTCCTGATCCTTGACGGTGGCCTTATCGAGATCCGGACGATTGCCCGTATAGGCCACGCCTGCTTGCAGGCTCAGCAACTCAGGAACGCTGCGGCCCTCCAGCGGAATCTGCTTGACTTGCGTTTCGTTGAAAGGATTTCCGATCGAGGCGTCCACCAAGTTCAACGCTGGCGCTTCTGCGGTCACCGTAACAATCTCGCTGGTCTGCCCTATTTTGAGCTGTGCGTTTGCAGTGGCGGGAGTATTCACCAGCAACTCCAAGCCCGTCTGCTCATACCGAGAAAACCCTTTCGCAGTGACGGTGAGCGTGTAGGTTCCGGGAGGCACAAACAGGAACTGGTACTCTCCTTGGACTCCAGTAGTGGCCGTCCGTTCCGTCTTGGATTCGGTGTTCGCTAGAACGACGGTTGCGCCCGACACCACGCTGCCGCTGGGATCGACTATCGTGCCTCGCAATGAAGTGGTGGATGACTGCGAAAACGCGAGGCTGTTCAACGCCAACCCAAACGCTATGGACAAAAATGCAAACCGCTTCACAGAGTTCATATCGAACCCCCTACCCAGCTCCGTGTGGGCTGCGATCAACTGCCCAGCGGATAGCAGCGGTGGCGCATGCCAGGAACCCCTGACTACCCATGGGCTTTGGCTTATGAAACAGGATACTTTGAAGCAATGGCTGCAAACTTGTCTGCAAGTGACAACAACTTGCCTGCAAGTGACATGCTCATCTGTTCCACCAAAGAAAAGCCGCTAACCACCTCCCAATACATGTTTTATTGCCTTCCAAGTATCGTAGGCTTGGGTCGGGCAGCAGCGAGAAGCCGCGGCAGCCGCTCGTCATTTAGACATCCTTCCTTACGGCAATGCCGAATCATCGATGGATAATTATCGGGGGCCAGCCGGATTCATGGCCACTACAATAGCAGAAGGGGACGAACGTAGCTGAGAGTTCCCACCACGCAAGTGTGCACCAAGCCCCATGCCGTAACGAGGGAACGATGAAGGAGCGGCTGACACCTCAGACACTGCAATCGGGCGGCGATCCGGTTACGCTTTCATCCGGCACGCGATTCGGTGCCTACGAGATTCTCTCCCCGCTGGGAGCAGGCGGGATGGGAGAAGTCTATCGCGCACGGGATACCCGTCTGGGTCGTGAGGTGGCCATCAAGATCCTGCCTGGTAACCTGTGTCCCGATAGGCAACGCGTCGAGCGCTTCGAGCAGGAAGCCCGTTCGGCATCGGCTCTGAACCACCCAAATATCATCACCATTTACGAACTTGGGCAGGTCAATAGTACCTGCTACATCGCCATGGAGCTCGTCCAGGGAGAGGTGCTGCGCGACTTGCTCCGGTCGGGATTAGTTCCATTGCAAAAGGTGATTCAGGTCGCGGCACAGGTTGCGGACGGGCTGGCAAAGGCGCATGAAGCCGGCATAGTTCACCGTGATCTGAAGCCAGAGAATCTGATGGTCTCCCGGGACGGATTCGTCAAGATCCTCGATTTTGGCTTGGCCAAACTCACCCCGCCGATGGAGGAGGTCTTTGATACGCGCACCCTGCCCGCCGCTCCAACCCTCCCCGGCGTGGTCATGGGCACCATTGAATACATGTCTCCTGAACAGGCGAGGGGCCGGCCGGTGGACTTCCGTTCAGACCAGTTTAGCTTCGGGTCGGTACTCTACGAGATGGCGACCGGGAAACCCGCGTTTCAAAGGGGCACTAAAGCCGAGACACTCGCAGCAATTCTCCGCGACGACCCAGAACCCGTCGCCTCCTTAAATCCCCACGCCCCGGCTCCACTTTGTTGGGTTGTGGAGCGTTGCCTGGCCAAGAATCCCGAGCAGCGCTACGCCTCGACCCGTGACCTCGCGCGCGACCTCGCGGCTATGCGTGACCGGCTCTCGGAGACGCCGGTTCGGGGTCCGCAGACTCGTCCGAGCAATCTGCCGATCCAGCGTACTGTGTTCGTTGGACGCGATCGGGAACTGGCCGCGGTGAAAGAACTTCTACTCCGTCCAGATGTGCACCTGGTTACTCTCACCGGTGCCGGGGGTATTGGCAAAACCCGCCTTGGGCTGCAGGCGGTCGAGGATGTGGCCCATCATTTCCCGAGCGGCGTGTATCACGTTCCCTTGGCGCCGGTTAACGATCCCAAGCTAATTGCTCCCATCATCGCGCAGACCTTGGGTGTGCGGCAAACTGGTGTTCAGCCGCCGCTCGAGATCTTGAAAGAATACTTGCAGAATTCGTTACATATGCCAATGCTTGTTTTACTCGAGAATTTCGAGCACTTGGTCGCCGCGGGACCCATCGTCGCGGAGCTACTAACCAGCTCCGCCAGGCTCAAGGTCCTCGTGACCAGCCGCGCTCCGCTGCACGTTTACGGCGAACACGAATTTCCCGTGCCGCCTCTCGCCGTACCAGATCCCAGATCTCTGCCCCCTCTTGAGGTAGTGTCCCAGTATTCAGCGCTGGCCCTGTTCGTCCAGCGCGCCCGAGCCGTCAAGCCTGATTTTGATCTCGGCAAAGACAACGCCCATGCGGTGGCCACAATCTGTGCCCGTTTGGACGGTCTGCCTCTCGCTATCGAGCTGGCCGCTGCTCGCATCAAACTACTCTCGCCCTCCGCCATGCTGTCGCGCCTGGAAAGCCGCCTGCAGTTGTTGACGGGCGGTGCCAGGGATCTGCCCGTTCGGCAGCAGACTCTTCGAGGAGCGATCGACTGGAGTTACGGCATTCTGAGCCCTGCCGAGCAAATGCTCTTCAGAAGGCTTTCCGTTTTTGTGAGTGGATGCACCCTGGAAGCTGTGGAGGCCGTGTGCAACACGAAGAGAGATCTCGAGCTAGACGTGCTCGACGGGGTCGCATCGTTGGTCGACAAAAGCTTGTTGCAGCAGGTCGAGCCAGGGGCCGGGGAATCCCGCGTGGTGATGCTGGAAACGATTCGTGAGTACGGGCTGGAGCGTCTGGCGGCAAGTGGGGAAGCCGCCGCGACAAAGCACGCCCACTCCGCATACTACCTCGTACTGGCGGAAGAGGGCGCGTCAACAGGCGCTGACGCGGTGCAGACGGAATGGCTCGATCTCTTTGAGAGGGAACACGATAATTTTCGCGCCGCCCTCGATTGGCTGATACAGACTGAAAATGCGGACTGGGGGCTACGCCTCGGACCAGCTCTTTTTCGCTTTTGGGAGATGAAAGAGCATCTCACCGAGGGACGGGACCGGCTGACGAAACTTCTCAAGCTCAAAGGAGCAGCAGCACGAACCAACGCGCGAGCCAGGTCGCTGTTCGCTGCCGGCGTGCTGGCCGGAGAGCAGGGCGACTACGCTTCCGCCTCCGCGCTTTTTCAGGAGAGTTTGGAAATCGCTCGAGAGGCGAGGGATAAGTGGGGCATCGCCATAGCGCTCAATGCGCTGGCGGTGAACGCACGAGACCGCGGTAACATCGCGGCTGCCCGCTCCCTCTCTGAAGAAAACCTGGCAGTGTGGAGAGAATTAGGCGACCGCGCAGCAGTTGCTCGCTCCCTGAGTAACTTGGCGAACATCGTCAAGCTGCAGGGTGACTATGCGCTCTCGCGTTCCCTGTATGCGGAGTGCCTCTCCATCTTCAAAGAATTGGGTGACCGTACAGGGATGGCCTGGGCGCTCAACTATCAAGGCGATGTGGCGTGCGGCCAGGGAGACTCGGCTGGTGCGCGCGCTCTCTACGAGCAGAGTCTGGCGATATTTCGGGAACTTAGCGATCGTTGGGGGATAGCGGCCTCGCTCGCCGACTTGGGAAACCTGGCTCGGGACCAGAGGGACTACGCGGCATCGCAGTCACTGTACCGCGAAAGCATCAGGATCTTCCAGGACTTGGGACACAAACGCGGGATCGCCCGCCTGCTGGAGTGTTCGGCATGCTCCGCGGCTGCTCAGGCGAAGCCGGAGCGCTCGCTGCGGCTGGCGGGAACGGCGGCAGCGCTTCGCCAAGTGTTGGGCGCGCCGCTTCCACCTGCCGAGCAAAGCAAACTTGAAAAGAGCCTCGAACCAGCCAGGCTAGCGCTGACCAATACAGCAGCTTCAGCGGCGTGGTTGGAGGGCTGGGCGATGCCGGTCGAGAAAGCTGTCCAAGACGCGCTGGCCTCCGACGCTGACTGATCTTTTGTGTTGATTCCCGTCGCCGACCGTCGTTCAGCCCTAAAATCGGCCAGGACCCCTCTCATACATGCCGGGCCGACTAGTTTACGGGGAGGCCCGTTTCCCCGGCAGAACATCCGTCAGCACAAGCCTCGGAACTTGCAGCGGCGGTCGTGACTTTAGGGACAAAATCGGAATCTATCGCCAGTTACTCACGTAAGCGGTAGTAGAATTGGGGGCAGTGCGCTGAGTGGTGCGTGCTCGGAAGGCCATGTCAGTCACCTCTTTCGCCGTCCCGCTTACCACGACACGACTACTGACGTGTATAACGGGCTCACTTCATCGGCTCCGAACTAACGAGATTCCACGGAGGCGACCATGTTCAACCAGACCGTAACAGAACAGTTCAGGACCAAGTTGAGGGGAGAGTTGATCCAACCGAATGGCGAAAAGTATGAAAGCGCCCGCAAGGTTTACAACGGCATGATCGACAGGCACCCACGTATGGTTATCCGCTGCGCGGATGGCGCCGATGTTATCTCGGCCGTCAACTTTGGTCGCGAAAACGGACTTGTCATTGCAGTCCGGGGCGGGGGGCACAACGCAGGCGGGCTCGGCGTCTGGGATGATGCGCTGGTCATCGATCTCTCGCCGATTCGCTACACCCACGTCGATCCCGAAGCGCAGACGGTGAGAGTGGGAGGAGGCTGCACCTTGGGCGATGTCGATCACGCTACGCATGCCTTCGGCCTCGCCGTGCCGACTGGAGTCATGTCCACAACCGGTGTTGGCGGACTTACCCTCGGTGGCGGATTGGGGCATCTTACCCGTAAGTGCGGGCTCACGATCGACAACCTACTGGCAGCCGATGTCGTTCTCGCCGATGGCAGCGTTGTCACTGCCAATCAGCGCCGCAATCAAGACCTCTTCTGGGCGATACGCGGGGGCGGTGGCAACTTCGGGATCGTCACTTCCTTCCTGTTTAAAGCTCATCGTGTCCACACCGACTATGCCGGGCCGATGCTGTGGGAACTCGAGCGTGCGCCTGAAGTGATGGGGTGGTATCGGGATTTCATCGTCGACGCACCCGACGATCTAAACGGTTTTTTCGCTTTTCTGGTCGTGCCGCCCGGGCCACCTTTTCCGGAACACCTTCATAACAGAAAGATGTGTGGCGTGGTCTGGTGCTTCGCGGGCCCGCAAGATAGCGCGGAGGAAACGTTCAGGCCGATCCGCAACTCACTGAAACCTACCCTCGATCTGGTTGGCCCGATTCCGCATCCGGCATTGCAGAGTATGTTTGATGCGCTCTATCCGCCAGGCATGCAGTGGTATTGGAAGGCCGACTTCGTCAATGAACTGAGTGACGACGCCATCGGCGTCCACATGCGGTACGCCCCGCAGATTCCGACCATGTTATCCACTGTGCACCTGTATCCGGTCAATGGAGCCGCGAGCCGGGTGGGTAAGGAGGAGACAGCGTGGAGCTACCGCGACGCGACTTGGGCACAGGTCATCGCTGGAATTGATCCGGACCCGGCGAAAAAAGACTGTCTTGTGGAATGGGCCAGCAATTACTGGGAGGCTTTGCATTCCTACTCAGCCGGAGGAGCCTACGTGAACTTCATGATGGACGAGGGTGAAGATCGGGTGAAGGCGACTTATCGCGATAATTACGAGCGCCTGGCAGCCATCAAGTCGAAGAACGATCCGGACAATCTGTTCCGCATCAACCAGAACGTCAAGCCCAAGGCGGTCAACTTGGCACAAGAGCGGGCGAGCTAGGCAGACAGGGCGCGGAAGCTGCTGCCCAGAGAGCGGCGGGCTCGCGAAGCAGGAGGGGGGATAGCGCTGGAACGGGGCGGGCGGTCCGCTCGTCGAGGCATGGGCCGGAGCCTATTCCGCTGTTGTCGGATCAATGAGGCGACGCACCGCGGAGACCCGATTCGCGGGGAAGCCTCCTCTCTTCGCGTGTTCCCGGACGGTCGCCTCGTCTGTAGCCAGATACACACAATAAATTTTGTCGCCCGTAACGTAGCTGTGCAGCCACTGAATTTCCGGACCCATTCCCTTGAGAACGTCTACGGACTTCCGGGAAATTGCCTGCAGTTCGGCATCGGATAGATTTCCCGCTCCGGGTATTTCGCGTTCGATCACGAACTTGGGCATAGAGGCCTACCTGCATCACCGAAGGTCTACTTTGCGGAGCACTCTACTCCGGACCTAAGAAGGAGTCAATCGTGTAGGCAGCGTGCGGTGACGTAACTTCGATTGTGTAAAGGGCAAGAGGGTGCAGAGAAAAATGCCGCTGGCACTTGGAGCACTGGCGCAGGACGGGGGCGTGGCCGTGGACAATCTCACAGCGCAAATGCCCGACCAGGACTGGGCGGTGCTAGCGAAGAGTTCTTCCTGTCGTAGGTCGTACTCGGAGTTCGCCGGGCCAGGAAACCCTCGTCTACGACCTCCTGAAGACCGGCTGCTGGGACTCAGATCGGGCGGCCGGTTCTTTTGGAGAGGCTACTGGCTTAGTCACCCGCAAGTCCGTGTCAGGGTACGCCCAATCCAACTAACCCGACCGAACGCCGTAGGCAAAGAATGTGCTCCCCACGTCCGGCTCGCGGAAGGCGTTCGATCTCAGCGGCAAGCTGAACTACTCCTGCCGGCCGACAAGACGCATCCCTTATCGTGATCGCTGATCGAGACGGCACGAACACACTGGCAGCGCGGGATTCTCAGGAAAGGGGGAACGGTAATTCCTGAAGTGGTTCGAGGTAGGCTGGCTGAGGTGGGATAACGGGCGAAAACGCCTGCGTCCGTCTACCCCGGTTCGTGGAGACAAGACGGCAGGTGCTGATTTGCTTTTGAAGGGGATGCGCTACATGGCGCCAGTACGGTTGAGCACCACCAGCACGGTGCGCAGAATGATTTTGAGATCCAGCCAGAGCGAGGCTCGGTCTAGATATTGCATGTCGAGGCGGACTCGTTCGTCGTACGACAGATCGGATCTGCCACTCGCCTGCCACAGGCCCGTGATCCCGGGCTTGGTGCGCAAGAATGCAGCAGCGTGATGGCCGTATTTCTCGATTTCCGATTCGATGATCGGTCGAGGCCCGACCCAGCTAATTTCGCCTCTAAGGACATTAAAAATCTGCGGCAATTCGTCCAGGCTCGAGCAGCGCAGGAAACGGCCCAACTTGGTAATCCGCGGGTCATTCTTGAGCTTGTAGTTCTCGGCAAATTCCTGCCGTGCTGCGGGATTGCTGTCCAGCAGTTTGGAGAGAATCCAGTCTGCGCCATCCACCATGGTGCGGAACTTGAACATCCAGAATATGTTTCCCTGGCAGCCCAGCCTGCGATGCTGAAAGAAAATAGGACCTCGAGACTCGAGGACGATGGCGAGAGGGATCACCAGGAAGAAAGGAATCGCCAAGGGAAGGATGAGCGCAGTAAATGCCAGATCAAATACTCGCTTGCCGCGCGCGCTCACCCAGGAATTTTCCGTCTCCCTGGGCTTGAAAGAGTGCAGCTCCAAGATCTCTGGGAGAGCGATTTCATGATGCGTCTCCGAAGTGAGTGTTTCACTGGTCAGCATGGACGGATCTCTCATTCAACTTCTCCTTGTGGGTGGGTACGGGAAAGTAATTGAGGCAAAGAAATGTGAAGCCCGGCACGCAGAAGACATTGCGACGGGAAAATCAGGGAAAGCTGCCCGGCCCCTGTCAGGGCCGAAACTTCATGTTGGCGTGTGCAGACGCCGTCGAGCCGGATAACTGTGGCGGGCAATGTCTCGAGCGCAGGGCTAAGGCACAGGTTCCAAGTTCGCCTCATCCGGCAGGTGGTCTGTCAGGCGACTCTCGAAGTCCAGGCTGAAGCCCGCTCTGCGCGCGTCCTCGTAAAACATCTTTACCGTCTCCAACGAATATTCGGTGAGGTCCTTATTGATAAGATTGAGTTTCTTCAGGATGTCGTTGGTTACCGTGATGATGTGGCAGCCCACGTCGTCCGCGTGATAAATGTTCAGCAGTTCACGGGGACTTGCCCAGATCAGTTGCAGATTGCTTGATTCAGCGAGCAACTTCGCGGCGGCGGCCATGATGGGTATAGGATCGCGTCCGGTGTCCGCGATGCGGCCGGCGAATACTGAGAGAAAGGCGGACCGGCCGCCGGCCAGGCAATCACTCATTTCCCGGACCTGTTCCGGCGTCAGCAGTGCGGTGACGTTGAGTTGGACACCGGCGTGACTAAGGCTGTGCACCGAGCGAGCCGAGGATTGCCCGGACGTATTGGTGACGGGAATCTTGACGTAGACATTCTCTCCCCAGGAAGCGATCTCCCGGGCTTGTCGCTCCATCTCCTC
>Ga0070699_100004750_pt1 | contig 12007 bp, 11 predicted proteins | sample KBSK1503metaG_FD_65473 | JGI IMG/M metagenome (GOLD analysis project Ga0070699, IMG submission 65473) | Corn, switchgrass and miscanthus rhizosphere microbial communities from Kellogg Biological Station, Michigan, USA - KBS K1-50-3 metaG | ecosystem: Host-associated > Plants > Roots >...
CGCATCATGTCGCCGAACGAGGTCATGATCACGTCCGGCTGCGAGGCCAGGTGGATCGCGTCGTCCACCCGCCCCATCGGGATCACGCAGACCGGGCAGCCGGGGCCGTGCACCAGCGTGATCGACTCCGGCAGGTAGTCCTCGAGGCCGTGCTTGTAGATCGTGTGGGTATGCCCGCCGCACACCTCCATCAGCTTGTACTGGCGGCCCGGCTCGCACAGCGCCGCGATCTTCGCGGCCAGTGCGTGGGCCTTGCCGGCATCACGGAATTCGTCGACGAACCGCATCGTGCCCACGCTCCTTCTACTCGATCAGGGATGCCTTGAGCGCCGTGAGCTCGTCCTCGTACGCCTGCCCGATGCCCTCGAGGAACTGCATGGCGGCGGCCGCCTCCTGCTCGTCGATCTTCGACAGGGCGAAGCCGACGTGGATCAGCACCCATTCGCCGGGCACCGGCGGGTCGTCGGCGAGCAGGCCGATGTTGATCATCCGCCGGACCCCGCTCACGTTCACCTTGGCCAGGTCACGTTGTTCTGGGTGAAGCTCGATCACCTCACCGGGTATGCCGAGGCACATGTGCCACCTCTTCCACAGTCAGTTCCCATAGCACCTGGTAGATCGTGGTCTGCGCCTCTTGGATCCGGTGCACCGAGGACGACGGGACCACGAACAGGTAGTCGATGCTGTCCAGCTCGGCCATCTTGCCGCCGTCGTAGCCGGCCAGCCCGATGGTGAGCATGCCGCGCCGACTCGCCTCGTCGAAGGCACGCACGAGGTTGGCGGAGTTTCCGCTGGTGGACAGCCCGACCGCGATGTCGTTCCGGCCGCCGAACGCGGCCAGCTGGCGGGCGAACACCACCTCCACGCCCACGTCGTTGCACAGCGCGGTGACCACCGAGGTGTCGTTGGCCAGGCCGAACGCGGGCAAGGCGGGAGCCCGCCCGGCCCCGTGGCTGGGAGCAGGGTTGAGAAACAAGGTCGCGAGCTGCTGAGCGTCAGTGGCGCTGCCCCCGTTGCCGAAGGCGAACAGCCGCCCGCCCGCGCCGAACCTGGCCGCGGCCTGCCGCGCGCACTCGGCGATCCGCGCCCCGTCCCTGGCGCCGACGGCGCGGCGCAGCTCGCCGATCTCGGCCACCTTGGCCACGGTGGAGGCGCGCACCTGGTCGAGCACGGCGGACAGGTCGCTGGTGTCGGAGTACAGGAACGGATAGAGGGACTCCATGGCGTCGCTCATGGCCGGGCCACCCCGACCACGGCAATGGCCTCCCTGGCGTGCACCAGGATCGTGTCGCCCACCGCGGCGCTCACCAGGGCCACGCTGACCGTCTCCTCGCCCTGGCCGGTGTCCACCACGGCCATCTGGTCCTCGAGCAGCCGCAGCACCCTGACCTCGACGGCCATGTCGGAGCAGGTAATGCAGATTCCTTCTCCGCATTCGCTCATGCCACTACCCCCGGTCCGAGCACGCCCGGCTGCTCGAAGAACACGTGCACCAGCTCCCACAGCACGTGGTACGCGGTCACCTGCATCTCCTTGACCACCCGGGGGTCGGCCGACGACGTGACCAGCACGTGGTCCGCCGCCTTGCTCGCCGCGATCTGGCCGCCGTCCCCGCCGGCCAGGGCGATCGTCAGCAGGCCGAGCTCCCTGGCCGCCTCCAGCCCGGCCAGCACGCTGGCGGTGTCGCCGTCGGCGGACAGGCCCAGGGCGATGTCGGCGGGATCGGCCAGGAAGCGGATCTGGTGGGCGAAGATCGCCGCCACCCCGTCCCGTTCGGCGATCCCGGTGACGGTGGCCACGTCGGTGGTGAGCGAGATCGCGGGCAGCGCCCGCTTGCCCACGATGACCGGGTGGACGAACTCGACCGCGACGTGCTGTGCGTCGGTGCTGGCCCCGCCGGTGCCGAACACCACCAGCTTGCCGCCCCGGTGAAAGCGCACCGCCATGGCGTGACAGGCGGCCGCGACGGCGTCCGCCTGCCCGGCCAGGTCGGCGGCGGGACCGCTGCGCAACTCGAACAGGCGGCGGGCCGCCGCACCTGGGTCGGCCTGCGCTCCAGGGTCAGCCGAGGGCTCGTTCACCGGTCGTGATCCGTCCGTATGACCCGCCCCCCTCGAGCTGTCATGACAGCACCGTAGGACACTTGTGTATGGGCGTCTAGTAGCCAACAGGACACTTCTGGTCAGGACCAGCTCTCAGTTCCTCCGCCCGATCCCACCGTACGCCCGTCCAACGTACGCCCCCGCCCGCCGCCCGGCCCCGCGGCGCCCTTACCGGCTCGTCTCCGGGCATGCGGCCGGGCGTCCCGGCGCCGGCCGCCAGGTCTGGCGCCGGGGACGCACCGGCCGGGCCAGCAGGCGCCCGAACCGGGCGATCCCCTCGACCAGCTTGGCGTTGCCCATGTCGATCTCGTGCTGCTCGCGAGCGGACTTGGGCCGCTCGGCCTGGTAAAGCTGATACCCCGTGTACATCTCGGAGGCCCCCTTCTCTTAGGTTCTGCCTGAACAGTAGGTAGGCGCTGTTCCCGCGGTGTTCCCGCCGGTTCGCGGTGCGGGAAAAGTGCGTGACAAGTGCGGGACAATGGGGAGGTGGCCGTACGGGTCAGGCTGCTCGGGCCGTTCTCCGTCGTCTCCGGAAGCCGCGCCGCGGGCCCCTGGCCGCGGCCGAGCGCCCGGCGGCTCTGCCAGCTTGTCCTGGTGAGCCCGGGCCGCCGGGTCAGCCGGGACCTCGCCTGCGAAGAGCTGTTCGGTGACCTCGATCCGCGTGCGGCCGCCCGGTCGGTCTCCAAGGCGCTGTCGATGGCCAGGGCCGCGCTGGCCGGCCTCGGCGAGCCCGCGGCCTCCCTGCTCGAGGCCGACCTGAACCACATCTGGGCTGTGCCGGCCATCGAGGTCGACGCCACCGAACACGAGCAGGCGCTCCGCGCCGCGCTGGCCCTGGGCCCGGGCCACGAGCGCGACGGCCTGCTCGCGACCGCCCTGGCCGACGACGGCGAGCTGCTCGCCGACGAGCCGTACGCCGACTGGGCGTTGCGCCCGCGGGACCGGCTGGAGGCGCTGCGCCAGGAGGCGCGCCTGGCCCTGGCCAGGGACCGGGCCAAGGGGGCGGGCCGGGCCGAAGCGGTGCTGGCCGCCTGGGCGGCCTGCGCCGAGCACGATCCCGCCTCCGAGGAGGCGGCCGCGGCCCTGGTCCGGGGCTACTTCGCGGAGGGCCACCGGGAGCTCGCGGTGCGCGCCTACGAGCGCTGCCGGGCCGCCCTCGGCGAGCTCGGGCTCGCCCTGTCCCCGTGGCTGGAGGAGGTGTACGCCACGGCCGCGTTCGAGGCCGCGCCACCCCGGACGCCAGCCCCGGCGCGCGAGGAGCTCAGGACCGTCAGCGTGCTCGCCGCCGAGGTGGCCGTGGACGGGCTGGACCCCGCAGACCCCGAGGAACGCCGCGACGTGACCGGCCGCTGCCTGGCCGCGGTGATCGCCGAGGTGGAAGCGCTAGGCGGGACGGTCACGTCGGTGTCCGGGGGAGGGCTCCAGGCCATGTTCGGGGCGCCCGAGGCGCACGAGGACGACCCCGAGCGGGCGGCCCGGGCGGCCTTCCGGGCCCTTTCGGCGGTGGCCGCCATCGACGGCGGGACCCTGCGGATCGGGGTGGAAACCGGGCCGGCGGTGCTCGGGCCCATCGGCGGCGGCGCCCGGGTCGAGTACGGCGCCGTGGGCGAGGTCGTCGGCCAGGCCGCCGCGCTGCAGGCGCTGGCCAGGCCGGATTCGGCCCTGGTCGGCCCGGTGACCAGGGCTGCCGCCGGGCACCTGTTCGCCTGGGGCGACGAAGTGCCAAACCCAGGACCAGGGCCGGCCACCTACCTGGGCGCACCCATGCCCCGCATCGCCGGCCACCGGCTCCGCCCCGGCGGCCCGCTGGTCGGACGGCAGCCCGAACTCGCGGCGCTCGGCACGGCCCTGCGCGAGGCGGCGCGCGGTCACGGCTCGGTCGTGCTGCTGACCGGCGAGCCCGGCCTCGGCAAGACCCGCCTGGTGCAGGAGTGCCGCAGGCGCGCGGCCCGGGGCACCCGGTGGCTGGAGGGGTCCTCCGCCTCCTACGCCTCGTCCACGCCCTACGGCCTCTACCAGCAGCTGCTGGCCAACTGGGCGGGAGTGACGCCGGACCAGCCCGCGGCGGTGACCGGGCCCGCCCTGGAGCGGGCGCTGGCCGCGGTCCGGGCCGGGGACCTGTTCCCGCTGCTGGCCCGCATGATGGGCCTGCCGCCGGGAGCGGCGCTGGGCCGGATGGGCCCGGGGGAACTCCAGAAGCAAACCTTCGCCGCATGGCGCACGCTAACCTCACGCCTGGTGGCCGCCGGCCCGGCCATCGTCGTCCTGGAGGACCTGCACTGGGCCGACCCGACCTCGCTCCGTCTCACCTTCGACCTGGCCCGGCTGGCCGCGGGCCGCCGCCTGCTGATCCTGGCCACCAGCCGGCCCGAGGCGGCCCCGGCGCTGGAAAGCCTCGACGCCCGCAGGCTCACGCTCGAGCCGCTGGCCGGGGCGGCCGAAGAGGAGCTGGCCCGGTCGCTGATGGGGGACGGTACCAGCCGGGAGGTCCTGGACGCCGTGCTGGCCCGCGCCGACGGCAACCCGCTGTTCCTGGAGGAGCGGCTGAGCTCGCTGCTGGAGACCAGGGCCCTGGTGCGCGAGCACGGCGCCTGGCGGCTCGGCCAGGCCGCGGGCGCGCAGGTACCCCAGGCGCTGGAGCGCCTGGTCAGATCCCGGGTGGACCGGCTCAGCCCGGCGGCCCGCGACGCCGTCCGGCCCGCGTCCGTGCTTGGCACCGAGTTCCCGCTCTCGCTGCTGGCCGCGGTGTACGCCACCGGTGAGCCGCTGGGCCCCGCCCTGGACGAGCTGCGCGCCAAGGATTTCCTGCACGAGGTGGCCGGGCGGGCCGAGCCCGTCTACCGCTTCCGGCACGCCCTGATCCAGGAGGCGACCTACAACGGGTTGCTGCGCGCCGAGCGCCGGCTGCTGCACGGCCGCGCCGCGTGGGCGCTCGAGGCGGCCGCAGAGGGCCGAACGGACGAGGTGGCCGCCGTCCTGGGCCGGCACTTCGCCGCCGCGGGAGAACCAGACCGGGCCCTGCGCTACTACGAGCTGGCAGGCGACCACGCCACCGCTTCCTTCGCCAACGACGAGGCCGTCGCGTCCTTCCGCGCCGCGCTCGCCATCGCGGGCGAGGGCGAGGCCGCGGTGGGACTGCAGGCCAAGCTGGCCAACGTGCTCTGGCGCACCGGGCGGCGCGGCCAGGCCAGGGAGGCGTTCCAGGCCGGCCTGCGCGCCGTCCCGGCCGGTGACACGCTCCGCCGGGCGCACCTGCTGACCCGGCTGGGGCGGCTGGAGGTGTCCGACGGCCACTACGAGGCGGCCTGGGCCGCCTACGACGCCGCCGAGGACCTGCTCGGCGGGGACCCGGAGGAGATGGACGCGGCCACCGTCGAGGAGTGGCTGGAGCTGATGGTCGACGGCCGGGCCTGCCAGTACACCACCGAGCACCAGCCGGAGCAGGCCCTGGCCACGCTGGACGCGGCCCGGCTGGTGATCGACCGGGGCTCTGCGGTCAGGAAGCACGGCTACTACTTTCACCTGGCCCTGGCGCGGGTGGCGCAGAACCGGTTCCGGGTGGACGAGACCGACCTGGACAACGCGCGCCGCAGCCTGGCCGCGGCCCTGGATGCCGAGGAGAAGGACGTCGGCTACGCCACGTTCTTCCTGGCCCGGTTCCTGCTGCTGCACGGCGACGTGGCCGAGGCCCGGGACCACCTGGAGCACTCGCTGGCCATGGCCGAACGGATCGGCGAGACCGTCCTGTTCGGCCACAGCCTGCTCGGCCTGGCCATGGCCGCACTGCGCCGCCACGACACCGCGGCGCTCCGCGCCCTGGTGCCCCGGGTCCTGGCCGAGGCGGAGAGCATGGCCATCCCCGACTACCTGGCCGGGGCCAAGGCCTGCCTGGCCTGGCTGGCCTGGCAGGACCGGCAACCGGACGACGTGATCAAGCTGGCGGAGGAGATCGCGACGCTGATGACGGGCGCCCCCGACATGGGGCTCTACTTCGGCCCCGTCCACTTGTGGCCGCTGGCCGCCGTGCACCTGGCGGCGGGCCACCTGGCCGAGGCCGTCGCCGCCACCCGCCGCCTCAAGGACTATATGCAGCTCCCCGCCGACCTCGAAGCGGCGCTGACGGCCGCGTCCCAGGCCTGGGACCAGGGCCAGCCCGAGCTGGCCCGGGCCAGCCTGACCGCCGCCCTGGACCTGGCCCGCGACCTCGGCTACGCCTGATCCCGCATGCCGCGGGCGTCGAGCCCGGCCAGCGAGTCGCCCTGCACTTCCGCGTTGTGCGCGTGCGCCACGTGGTGCAGCCCGAACACCGAATCCATCCCCGGCCGCAGCCCCATCTGGTCCTCGCACTGGTTGACCGCCCGCTTGGCCAGCGCGAGGCCGAACCGCGGCATCTGCCCGATCTGCCCGGCCAGCTCGAACGTGACCGTCTCCAGCTCCTCGCGCGGCACCACCCGGCTCACCATGCCCACCTGGTAAGCCCGTTCGGCGCCGAACCTCCCCCCGGTGAACAGCACCTCCTTCGCGAACCGCGGCCCGAGCACCCACGGGTGCGCGAAGTACTCCACGCCCGGGATGCCCATCTTGACCACCGGGTCGGCGAAGAACGCGTCCTCGGATGCCACGATCAGGTCGCATACCCAGGCCAGCATCAGGCCGCCGGCGATGCAGGCGCCGTGCACCATCGCGATGGACGGCTTGGGGATCTCCCGCCAGCGCCGGCACATGCCCAGGTAGACCTCCATCTCGCGGGCGTACCTGGCGTCGGCGCCCTCCTTGCCCACGTGGTCCCACCACAGCACGGCCTCGCGGTCGAAGGACGTGTCCGCGTCCCGCTCCGGGGTGCCGATGTCGTGCCCGGCGCAGAAATGCTTGCCCGCCCCGGCCAGCACGAGCACCGCGACGCCGTCGTCGTTCACCGCCCGGGCGAACGCCGCGTCCAGCGCGTAGGTCATCGCCGAGTTCTGCGCGTTGGCGTACTCCGGCCGGTTCAAGGTGATCAGCGCGACCCGCCCGCGCTGGGAGTACAGGACCTCGTCCGCCATCAGGGCTCCTCTTTCAGTACACGCTTCAGCACCTTGCCCGAAGGGTTGCGGGGCAGCGCGTCGCGGAACTCCACCCGCCGGGGCACCTTGTAGTTGGCCAGCCGCTCCCGGCAGAAGGCCAGCACGTCCGCCTCGGCCAGCGCGAAACCCGGCCGGGCGACCACGAACGCCTTGCCAACCTCGCCGAGCCGCGGCTCTGCCACGCCGATCACGGCCGACTCCGCCACCCCGTCCAGCCGGGCCAGCACCTGCTCCACCTCGGCCGGGTACACGTTGAAGCCGCCGCAGATGTACATGTCCTTGAGCCGGCCGGTGATGGTCAGGTACCCGGCCGCGTCCAGGCGGCCGGCGTCGCCGGTGTGCAGCCAGCCGTCGCCGTCGATCGCCGCCGCCGTCGCCTCTGGGTCGTCCAGGTAGCCGAGCATCAGGTTCGGCCCGCGCAGCAAGATTTCATCCGAACGGCCTATCTTCACCTCGAACCCGGCCGCGGCCCGCCCCGACGTGGCGGAGACCACCTCGGGCGGATCGCCCGGACGGCACATCGTCGCCACCACCGCCTCGGTCAGCCCGTAGGCGGTGAGCACGGTCTCGAAGCTCAGCTCGCGCCGCATCCGCTCGACCAGCGCGACCGGCACGTCCGCCGCGCCGGTGACGGCCAGCCGCAGGCTGGACAGGTCGCGGGCGCCGCGCTCCGGGTGGTCCAGGATCATCTGGTAGATCGTCGGCGCCCCGGGCAGCACGGTAATCCGTTCCGCCTCGGCCAGCCGCATCGCCTCGCCCGCGTCGAAGACCGCCTGCGGCACCAGCGTGGCCCCGCTGACCAGGCAGGCCAGGATGCCCGCCTTGAAGCCGAACGTGTGGAAGAACGGGTTCACCACCAGGTACCTGTCGCCCGGACCAAGACCCGCGCGCTCCGCCCATGCCCTCGCGACGCCCAGGGACCGCTCGTGTGAGGTCATCGCGCCCTTGCTCCGCCCGGTCGTGCCCGAGGTGAACATGATGTCGCTGACGTCCCCGGGCTGTACGGCCTCCGCTCGCCGCCGCGCCTCCGCCAGAGAGCCCGCCTGCAGGAACGCGTCCCACTCCTGCGGTACCCGCACCACCAGCCCGAGCTGGTCCAGCTCACCCGGACCCGCTGCGGCCAGGAGGGTTCCCAGCCGGTCCACACCGAGGAAGTCGCCGGCCACGAACAGCGCCCGCGCGCGGCTGCGGCCGATCACGTCCAGCGCCTCAGGCCCGGTGAACCGCGTGCTCACCGGGACGAGCGCCGCGCCCGCGCCCAGCGTGCCCAGGGCGATGAGCAGCCACTCCCGCCCGTTCGGCGCCCATAGTGCCACCCGGTCACCGGGCCCGACGCCCGCCTCGATCAGCGCGCCGCTGACCGCGGTCACCCGCTCGCCCAGCTCGCGGTAGCTCAGCCGAGGGCCACCCGGCTCCGCCAGCGCCTCCGCGTCGCCGAACTCCCTCGCCGCCCGGGCCACGGCGGCCGGGACCGTCAGTTCCACCGCACCCTCCACCAACCCCTTCTTGCTCGTCCCTCCCAGATCCTCCGCTCCGCCGCCCGCTCCTAGCCTCCCCTCCTCCCGCCCCCCGAGCAAGCAAGTGCTTGGTAGGTTAAGCCTAAGCACAGGAGGAGGCCCAGGTGCGGTTCACGCCGCAGGACGAGCAGTTCCGCGCCGAGGTGCGCGAATGGCTGGAAGCCAACCTGACCGGCGAGTTCGCCGGCCTGCGCGGCGCGGGCGGCCCGGGCCGCGAGCACGAGCGGCACGACGAGCGGCTGGCCTGGAACCGGCATCTGGCCGCCGCGGGCTGGACCTGCCTGGGCTGGCCCGCCGAGCACGGCGGCCGCGGCGCGAGCCTGACCCGGCAGGTCATCTTCTACGAGGAGTACGCGCAAGCCGACGCGCCCGCCCGGGTCTCGATCGTGGGCGAGGAACTGCTCGGGCCGACCCTGCTCGCGTTCGGCACGCCGGACCAGCAACAGCGGTTCCTGCCGCCGATCCGGGCCGTTCAGGAGCTGTGGTGCCAGGGCTACTCCGAACCCGGGGCCGGGTCCGACCTGGCCAGCGTGGCCACCCGCGCTGCGCTGGACGGGGACCGGTGGGTGATCAACGGGCAGAAGATCTGGACCTCGCTGGCCCACGTGGCCGACTGGTGCTTCGTGCTGGCCAGGACCGAAGCGGGCTCCCGGCGCGGCGGCGGCCTGTCCTACCTGCTGGTCCCGATGGACCAGCCGGGAATCACCGTCCGCCCGATCCGGCAGATGACCGGCACCGCCGAGTTCAACGAGGTCTTCTTCGACGACGCGCGCACCGCCGCGGCCAACGTGGTCGGCGCGCCGGGCGACGGCTGGCGGATCGCCAAGGCCACGCTGGCCATCGAGCGCGGCGCGGCCATGCTCGGCCAGCAGGTCGGGTTCCGCCGCGACTTCGAGGACCTGGCCGAGGCAGCCCGGCGCAGCGGGGCGTCCCGCGACCCGCTGATCCGCGACCGGCTGGCCCGGGCCTGGATCGGCCTGCAGCTCATCCGTGAGTACGCGCTGGACACCCTGGGCCACCACGACCCGGCCCGGGCCTCGGTGCTGAAGGTGCTGTGGTCCCGCTGGCACCGCGACCTCGGCGAGCTGGCCATGGACATCGTCGGCCCCAGCTCGCCCGACCTCGACCGCTGGCAGCGGTTGTTCCTGTTCAGCCGGGCCGAGACCATCTACGGCGGCTCCGACGAGATCCAGCACGAGATCATCGCCACCCGCGCCCTGGGCCTGCCCCGATCATGACTAGCACTGCCACGAAGGGCCACGGCCTGCTGGACGGCAAGGTGGTGGTCGTCACCGCCGCGGCCGGCACCGGCATCGGCGGCGCCGCCGCGCGGCGCTGCCTGGAAGAAGGCGCCCGGGTGGCGATTAGCGACCAGCACCACAAGCGGCTGGCCGCGACGCACGACGAGCTCGCTGCCGGATACGTCGGCAAGGTCTGGTCGCAGCCCTGCGACGTGACCGACGAGGCGCAGGTAACCGCGCTGATCGAGGGCGCGGCCGGGCACTTCGGCCGGATCGACGTGATGATCAATAACGCCGGGCTCGGCGGCACCGCATCGGTGCTCGACATGACCGACGAGCAGTGGTCCCGGGTGCTCGACGTCACGCTGAACGGGACGTTCCGCTGCACCCGCGCGGCGCTGCGCCAGATGGTCGCCCAGGGGCACGGAGGAGCGGTCGTCAACAACGCCTCGGTGCTCGGCTGGCGCGCCCAGCCGGGCCAGGCGCACTACGCGGCGGCCAAGGCCGGCGTGATGGCCCTCACCCGGTGCGCCGCGCTGGACGTCGCGGCCCACGGCATCCGGGTCAACGCGGTCGCGCCCAGCCTGGCCGTCCACCCGTTCCTGGCCAAGGTGACCAGCGAAGACCTGCTGGCCGAGCTGGCCGCCGCCGAACCGTTCGGCCGGGCCGCCGAGCCCCGGGAGGTGGCCAACGTCATGGTCTTCCTGGCCAGCGACTACGCCAGCTACATGACCGGCGAGGTCGTCTCAGTCAGCGCCCAGCACCCCTTACAGGCGCTCGATGATCGTGGCGGTGGCCATCGCGCCGCCAGCGCACATGGTGATCAGCGCGGTGCCCGCGCCGCGCCGCTCGAGTTCGTGCAGCGCGGTGGTGAGCAACCGGGCGCCGCTGCTGCCCACCGGGTGGCCGAGGGCGATCGCGCCGCCGTTGACGTTCACCCGGTCCGGGTCGGCCCGGTGCACCGCCAGCCAGGACAGCACGATCGACGCGAACGCCTCGTTGACCTCGAACAGGTCAATGTCGCCGATGGCCATTCCGCTGCGCTTGAGCACCCGCTCGGTCGCCTGGACCGGGCCGTCGAGGTGATAGTAGGGCTCGGCGCCGATCAGGCACTGCGCCAGGATCCGGGCCCGCGGCCGCAGGCCGAGCTGCCGCGCCCGGTGCGCGTCGGCCAGCAGCACCGCGGCCGCGCCGTCGGAGATCTGCGACGACGTGCCCGCCGTGTGCAGCCCGCCCTCGACCACCGGCTTGAGCCGGGCCAGCCCCTCCAGGCTGGTCTCGCGCAGCCCCTGGTCCCGGTCCACCACGTCCGTGCCCGCCTTGATGGGCACCACCTCACGGTCGAATCGGCCCTGCGCCCAGGCGGCCTGGGCCAGGGTCTGGGACCGCAAGCCGAACGCGTCGATTTCCTTACGGGAGAGCCCGCGGCGCTGCGCGATGCGCTCGGCCGCGACATACTGGCTCGGCATATCGATGTCCCAGGATCCAGGCCGGGGCGTGCCCGCGTCAGCCCTGGCCGCGGTGCCCAGCGGCACCCGGCTCATCGCCTCGACCCCGCACGCGATCCCGACGCCGATCGCGTCCGCCGCGATGAGCCCGGCCACCAGGTGCGCCGCCTGCTGCGCCGAACCGCACTGCGCGTCCAGCGTCAGGCAGCCGGCCGTATGCGGCAGCCCGGCGTGCAGCCAGGCCGTCCTGGTGACGTTGTTCGACTGCTCGCCCGCCTGCGTGACGCAACCGCCTGCTACCTGCTCTACCTCGGTCGGCGCGATCCCCGCCCGGTCGATCAGCGCCGCCTGCGCGGCGCCCAGGATCTCGGCCGCGTGCACGCCCGACAGCACGCCGCCGCGCTTTCCGACCGGGGTCCGTACCGCCTCGACGATCACCGCGGTCCCCATGGTCCACCTCCGCCATCCGTGGTCTAATCAAAACTAGAACACGTTTCACTATCAGCCAAGGAGGCCGCCGTGACCGTTCCGGACATCCCGCCTGGCTTCGACTTCACCGACCCGGAGATCTACACCACCAGGGTGCCCGCCGAGGAGCTGGCCGAGCTGCGCCGCGCCGCCCCGGTCTGGTGGGTC
>Ga0070699_100004752_pt1 | contig 12006 bp, 9 predicted proteins | sample KBSK1503metaG_FD_65473 | JGI IMG/M metagenome (GOLD analysis project Ga0070699, IMG submission 65473) | Corn, switchgrass and miscanthus rhizosphere microbial communities from Kellogg Biological Station, Michigan, USA - KBS K1-50-3 metaG | ecosystem: Host-associated > Plants > Roots >...
GCTCGCCGCTACTACGAGCAGCTCAAGGCCCGCGACAAGTCTCACACCGTGGCTGTCCGAGCACTCGCCAATAAGCTCACCGGCATCCTTCACGGCTGCCTGCGCGAGCGCCGGCTCTACGACGAGGCCAACGCCCGGCCCGTCCAGCTTCACGAGGAAGCCGCTTGACATTTAAGACCCCTGGGATGTACTCGCTGGCTGTACCGGCCACCCGACCGGCGCCTGGGTGGCCCAACAGGCACGGAACCTGGCCTGGAAGCTGCAGGATGGGGGACTGAAGGTCAAGTTCCTGCTCCGAGATCGGGACACCAAGTTCAGTGCCGCCTTCGACGAGGTCTTCAAGTCGGAGGGGCTGAGAGTCATCCACCTGCCCTACCGGAGGCCAGTGGCGAACTCAATCGCTGAGAGGTTTGTCGGCACGTGCCGGCGGGAGGTGCTCGACCACCTGCTCATCTTCGGGCGAGGGCACCTGGAGAGGGTGTTGGGCGAGTTCATCGAGCACTACCACCACGCCCGGCCGCACCAAGGGCTGGAGCAGCGCCGACCCTGCGAGCCAGCCGACGTGGTCCCGCTCCCGACCGGGCGGGTGGAGTGCCGCGACCGCCTTGGAGGCGTGCTCCACGAGTACTTCCGGGCGGCCTGAGCGAGGTGACTGAGCAGGGGCTAACGCCACACGCTCCTGCGCGGTCCCTCTTATCGGGTCTTGAGCCGTCCCTCGCCCTCGAGGCGGCAACGCTGCTTCTGGGGTGGAGGCAGGACGATCCTTGTTCGCGGCTCGTGCGCCACCTTGAGCGCGCCGTCGACCCTGAGCAGCAACGAGCCGCTGAGCCGATCCTGTCCACGTCCACGCTTCAGCGCCGTCCCCACGGGCCCACCCACTGGCCAGATGCGTTTTGGCACCCCACACGCTGCCGCGGCACGACCGACATTACGCCGGGTCTGCCTGCCATCCGCGTTGCCAAGCTCCTGACCGACTCCGGCGGTGTGGTCCAGTGGGGGATCGGCCTGGCCCGCCATGATTGCTTCCACGTTTCACGCTGGCCGGCCAAAACCGCCTGGTCATCGACGTCCGGGACTGAGGCCGGCCAGCTCACCTACTGGCTCATTCCGAGCGCAGCACCTGCACCACGGGTGTTCGCGCGCTCCAGCGCCCGGGCAGGAAGGCGGCCAGCGCCGCCACCACCAGGCCCAAGACAGGCACGGCCAGCAGCTGGAGCGGGGTGAAGACGTCCAGGGTCTGCTGGGGCACGTCGTTGCCGGTCGAGACGTTCAGCGCAGTGATGAGGGCTCGAAAGATGGCCACGCCTGCAGGCACGCCCAGGATCCCGCCGATCACGCCCAGCGCCAGCGCGGTCGCGATCACCATTGCGACAACCTGGCCTGGGGTCATGCCCAGAGCCTTGAGGATGGCGGTGTCGCGGAGGCGCTCGCGGGTGCTGAGCAGGACGGTGTTGAAGAGGCCGGCAGCGGCGATGACGACGAGCACCACCGCGAGCACCGCGGTCACCGAGTCGATGATCTGGACCGGCCCGATCGGCTGCTCGTTCGTGGATTGCACCGTGAGGAAGTCGGGGGCGGTGGCTGAGACCCGGCGGATGTAGGCCGACGTGTCGGCACCCGGCCGCAAGACCACGTAGTAGTAGATCGGGTTCTGACCCGGCGCCAGCGACTGCAGGGTTGGCAAGTCCACGAACAAGCTGTGGCCGAAGTTGTTGACGGAGTAGCTCTCGCCCACGATCGTCAGCCGGGTGGACCTGCCGCCGGCCGTCGCGGCGACCGTGTCGCCGATGTGGAGGTGGGCGTCATCGAGCAGCGCCTTGGGCGCCAGTGCCTCACCCGGCTTCTGGAACCAGCGGCCCGAGATGACCAGGTAGCCCAGTTTGGTGGCGTCACCCCGGAAGCCCTGCGTCGAAACCGGCTGCGAATAGCCGGCGATTGTGATCGCATTGAGTGCCACGGCGACGACCCGAGCAGTGTCCGGCTCGGCCGCTAGGGTGGCCGTGACGGAGGCGTCCGGGTAGCCCTGTTCGCGCTGGACCAGGACCTGGGCGCTGCCCTGCTGCGTGTTCGCGGCCTGCACCTTATCCAGCGACTGCCGGGCGCCCAGCGCGAAGACGACCGTGGCCACGCCCACCAGCACTGCTAGCACCGTCAGCCCGGCCCGTACCGGCCGCGCGAAGGCCTCGCCGAAGCCGAGCGCCAGCGAGCGCGGCGTCCGAGTGCCCAGCAGGCGGCGCACACGGCTGCCGCCGGTATGAGCGGGGGCGGTACCCATGGCCAGGGCGCGTGATGGCGAGAGCCGGCCCGCCCTCAACGCCGGCAGCGCCGCCGCCACAGCCACCAGCAGCAGGCCGACCACCACTGCCACCAGGTCCGGGAGAACTGAGAGGGTCGTGTCCGGCGGGAGCCCCAGCGCGTGACTGCTCTGCTGCAGTAAGGGCTGTGCGATGAGGGTGCCCAGGGCTGCACCTACGATGGCCCCCACAAGCGCCGGCATAAGCATCTGGAAGGTGAAGATGGCCACCACCTGGCCCGGCGTGCAGCCGAGGGCCTTGAGCACGCCTACCTCCCGATAGGCGGCCAGCACGATCCCGGTGACCATGTTGACGACGATGGCGACGCTGGCTCCGAGCGCGAAGACGCTGAACGCCAGCAGGGTGTTGGTCAGGATCGAGTTGGTGATCCCGAACAGAGTGCGAAAGAGCAGATAGTTGACGCTTCCGTCCACTGCCCCCGATGGGAAGGCAGCCTTCAGCCGGTCGAGTGCCCGGCTCAGCGTGGCGTCGTCGGGATGACCCGGGAACCGGTAGCCGACCCACCAGTCGGGGTGCCCGGTACTGAGGGCCGGAAACTGAGCTTCGGTGACCCAGAACGTGTTGGTGCTCAGATCGGCGGAGCCCGCGTCCATGTCGACCGCCTCACCTACTACCCGAAGAGCGGGCTTGCTGGCGACGGCCACGTCGGCCACCACGTCCCCCAGTGAGATCTTGTACAGGTCTGCGAAAGACCGGGTGAGGACGATCTCGCCCGGGCCTGAGGCCCAGCGCCCGGCCACCAGCCGGAGCTGCGCGACCTGGCCGCCGGGCTGGTCGCGTCCCTGCACCTGGGTGTTCGCCTCCAGCTTCTGCGTCCCTCGCTCGAGATGGATGCCGGACAGTGGAAAAGGCCCACCAGTGGCGGACGCACCAATCAGGTCGCCCGTGGCTGCGACCTGCTCCCGGCTAACGCGGGAGGCGTCGAAATAGACCTGCAGGTGTGCCCCCCGCTGGGCCTCGAAGGCCCGATCGTAGGGGTCGCTGGTCTGCTGGATGAGGGTCAGTGCCAGCGTGGCGGTGCCGCTCGCCAGCAGCACGATCAGGAGCACGACCGCCGTCTGGAGCCGGCGCCGCTTGAGGTCGGCGAACGCCTTGGTCAGCGGCGCCTTCATCGTTGCACCTCCTGGCCGACGACCCGAACCAGATCCCCCGCCGCCGCTCCCGAACGCGAGAGCCGGGAGTCGTCGAAGACCTTGCCATCGAACAGGCTGACCACACGCTCGGCGTGTCGGGTGGCCAGCTTGGCGTCGTGGGTGACGAGCAGGATCGCCTGCCCCTCCCGGTGGAGCTCGGTGAGCAGCTCCATGACCTGGACCCCGGTGGCGCTGTCCAGCGCTCCTGTGGGCTCGTCGGCCAGCACCAGGGCGGGGCTGTTGATCAGCGCCCTGGCCATCGCCACCCGCTGCTGCTGGCCGCCGCTGAGGCGGGACGGGAAGCGGCCAGCGGTCTCGGCGATCCCCAGCCGATCCAGCAGCTCGCGCGAGCGGGCCTCGGCCTTTCCTGCTGGCATCCCGGCCAGCTGGGCCGGGACGAGGACGTTCTCCCTGACCGTGAGGCTGGGGAGCAGGTTGAAAAATTGGAAAACAAAGCCGATCCGCTGGCGCCGGAAGCGCGCCAGCGCCGCCTCGCTCATGTTGGTGAGGTCGGCGCCATCGACCACCACCCGGCCGCTGCTGGGGCGGTCCAGCCCGGCGACCAGGTTGAGCAGGGTCGACTTGCCGCTGCCCGAGGGCCCCATAATCGCGGTGAGCTCACCGAGCCCGATCTCCAGGGTCACGCCGTCGAGGGCGGCTCGAGCACTCCCGCCGTTGTAGACCCGCGTCGCTTCACGAAGCTCGACCAGCGCGCTCATGGCGCGTCACCTCCTGTTCTTCTGTCGGTTTGGCGTCGGGCCAGCTCGTCCAGGCAGGCATCCACCCACCTGAGGTCGGCCTCGACGTGAAAGCTGGCTCCCTTGAAAAGCAACACCAGGTCGTCACGACCGTCACGCTGGGCCTGCTCCTCCAGCGCCGCCAGGTCGCGAAGGCGCTGCAGGCACACCCGGCGCTGACCGGTGAGCAGGGCATCGAGGCTGCCGTCGCCGGTCCGGCTGGCCAGTAGCAGCTTGAGGTAGATGCCCTCGCGAAGCTGCTGAGGCTCCTGGTCGGGATAGGCGAGCCAGTCCTCGAACTCCCGCCGGCCGGCCTCTGTGGCCCGGTAGGCGAGCTTGTTGCGATCGCCACGGGCGCCGCTGGCCTCGATGAGGCCGTCACGCTCCAGCCTCTGGAGCGTCGCGTAGACCTGGCCAATGTTCACCTCCCATGTCCCGCCCAGCATCCGCTCGAAGCGGGACTTTACTTCGTACCCGTGCAGCGGCTCCTCGGCCAGGAGGCCGAGCATCGCCAGCCTAAGGGACATTGATCTCGGTATGCATAGCTAGCACGCATTGGGGAGTATGCATACCCGTTGGGCATCTGTCAAGGCCCAAATTGGAGCGCCTACCGAAGGTGGCCAGGCTGTTGCCTGTGGGGTCAAGAAACCAGGTTGAGTCACGCTGCCGCTCGGTCGTATTCGCGGATCAGGCCGCCAAGGCGGGTGTGCCGTTACACCGTTTGGTGCGGGAGCGGAGTCCTAGCTATGCCGGCGGCGCCGCCGGGTGCTGCGAGCCAGCGGAGAGGACAAGCCGACCCGGCCAGCTGTGAAGCGGCTACGCGCCGCGGATGGTCCGACGGAAGCCGGGTTCGTTCTCGGCCAACGCCCACGCGACGCAGCTCAGCAAACCCCCTCCTACGGATGGAGACTTGGTCTCGTGGCTGGTGGAGCCGATGCTTGAGCGCGCCGGGTTTGCGATCGAAGAGGTCTCGGACAGCCAGCCCCAGGTTTAGGCAGCGTACGTGTGTCGCAGACGGTGAACGCATCGTGAAGCCTTCTGAAGCCTTCGCGATCGTCCGTTGACAGTTGCGAAGGGTGGCAACCGTCCAAGAGCCGCCGATCTGGCTGATCTGCGGCGTGGGTGTCGCCTTCATGGCCGGCCGCTGGACGCGCGACCACCACGACGTTGACTTCATGACGTTCGCGGAACACCGCGCCACCGCGATCGAGAGGTTCGAACGACTCGGCTTTAGCTTCGAATCCGATCACGGGTGGGTGACCCACTGGCGGAGCGAAAGACATCTCGTCGAGCTAGTCTTCGTGGACCGCACAGGTCCGGACTCCGGTGACGTGGTGGTGTGCCCAGATGGCAGCTTCGGCGGCACAATCGCCGTTGGTCGGCATGGGGGTCTCGCGGGCGACATGGACGTCGGACGTTTTGCGTCGCTCGACGGCGTTCGTATTCGAGTCAACAGCGCTGCCGGCGAGTGGGCTCTCAGGCGCGGCTACGCCTCATTCAAGCCAGAGGCTGAACCTCTGCCTGCGAAGGTCGCGAATGACCTCGTTCTGCTGGAGGCGATCCTCACGCCAGGCGAACGCGCATTGGCAGAAGAGGCCACGGGCCTCATCCTGCCATTGCGCCCTGGGGATTGTTCGTGACTCCCGTCCGTGTTCAGCGGAAGGGAACCCGCTGTACGGCGCTGCATACGACGAGATCACGCCACACCGGGGACTACGTTCGGGTGGACAAGATGCGAGCTGCCCAGGATGCGGCTGCCCCGCTCCCGCCGCTTTCCGCGCGCGGCGGACGTGGTTTCGTTCCAGGGTGGTCGGGCTGGATGGTCGGAGGCGGGTCGAGGCCAGCGGCGTCGCGGGAGACGCGGGCCAGCTCGTCACGGAGCGTATAGACGGACACACGGCAGCCGTGGTGAGTGAGGAGGAAACTCGACCAGGCAGCCGCTGGCGGATGCCTGACCGGCCATCCCGGCGATCGGTGAAGCACCAAGCGGTCGACGATGTCTACTGTCTCGTCATTGGCCGCCAGCAGGGTTCGGCTACTTGAGAGTCCTGATCGCGGAGCAGGACTTGGTCACCGGCACGCCGTCTTGGAGCAGGTTGCGAGAACCACCAGGCGCTGATTGGATGGGAAGTGTACCGCGCCAGGGTGAATTTGGGAGTCTGCCAGCAGCGAGTCCCGCTCCAAAGCTGTCGCGGCGGTTGTCGAAAGGCGCGAGCGGGCTTCATCCAGGCCGAGCACCGCTACGCGATCAATCACGTCTCGAAGCGTAGCGGCCAGGACAGTCGGCTGCTCTTGGTAGCGCCTATGCCGCGAGGGCGCGAACGTTGGGGCTGACTGTCAGAAGATTGGCTCATATCGCGACTGGTCGATCGGGCTGTGGAATGATGGCGAAATGATGGCGGATTCCCAGGTCTCAGCAGGGATGCGTGGGGACGATCGGGGACGGAGGGCCCGACATGTGAATTCCAGAAGGGACGGCTGGGGACGGATAGGCACTAAAGGGGACGAAGCCCGTAAGGCTGTTAACCGCAAGGTTGTGGGTTCGAGTCCCTCCTCCGGAGCCATTTCTGAACTTGAATCGGCGCTTAAAAGGCACAGCAGAGCCTCGACTGATGGCGGGACTGATGGCGAAATTTTCTGGCGGCGCCGTTGTTGGCTCGCTTGTAGCCCCATTGATGACGCCTGCGTCCTGACGCGCACGGCTCTTTGCATCTTTGACCTCTTGCGTGTGAAGCAGTGGGTGCGGGCAAGCGCTCTCTCGACGCGACCGTCCGTTCGGCTGGAGCGAGATCGTTTCTATCTCGCTGCTCAGCAGCGACAGCACGATGCAGTCCGCCGGGAGAACCCCACATCCGGCCTGGCACCGTTCGCTGAGCTGCCTCATGGGAAGGTGCCGCCCGGGCCGGGCGACGGCACAGTCAGAGCTGCTGTCGGTCGCCGCGCGGCAGCAGCGCGACCGCCGCGCTGGGCTCCAGGCCGTCCGCCTCCACTTCCGGCCCCGCCAAATGGACAGCAGGGGCGCGCGGCGCCGCGTCGCTGCCGGCTATGGGCATGGGCGCCTCGCCATTCGGTCCGGAGCATTCCGCCAATTGTCAGGCGCTGGCGCCTTGATAGGCTGACGCCGCGCGGCGAACTCCGGTTCTCACGGCAACCCAGCGCAGCGACTCGACCCGAGCCACGTGGGCCGGCCCCAGCGAGAGGAGCGCGTTACCATTTCGTGAGCCACGGACTACCCGGCCGCCCCGCCGCCAGCGCCAGCGTCGGCACCGGCCAAGCTGCGTCGTGTCGCTCCGATCCTCGCCGTCTGAGGCTGCCGACAGGACGCGGCGCTGACGGCCGGGGAGGTGAGCAACCTTCCGGGGTCGCCGCACTGCTCTCAGGCTACGGCGCGCCGCCGGATCGTGTGGTGCTTCGCCTGCACGAAACTCCCCCGACGCGCCTCAACCGAAGAAGGTGACCTTGTTGGCGTGGAGAAACGCCCGCAAGGAGCCGACAGCTGGCCGCACCGAGTCGTCAAGGGCCTCGCAGAACTGCCAAGCCGACATCTAGTTCGAAGCTATCGCCACGCAACACGGCGGCCGTCGGCGTTCGCCGCTCTGGGCCGGTACGACGTAGGTGCCGAGAAGCTGACGCGCTTGCTGCACCGAATTCGCAGCTCGGGAAGCCTCTTCAAGGAGGAACTGACCCATCTCGCCACGACCTTCTTGATCGCTTCTTTCCTGTCTGGCCGCTGGCCTCGGTAGACAACGATCCCTCCGACGACAAGCAGACCGAGGATGACCCACACAATCGGAGATCCCCGATGTGGACGACGCCAGCTTGCTCAGCTCGCTCTCCACGTCAGCCGGGACAGCGTGACGGGCAATCATTCGGAGCGAAGCACTGATGCCACCGGGGTGGCGGCCGCCCATATCGCCGGCAGGACGGCCCCGGCGAGCGCCACGAGGACGCCGGCCAGAATTGCTGCGGCCATCAAACCCGGGGTGAACACCGCAAAGAACAACGGTGGCACGTCGCTCCCCGCGATCGCTGCCATCCGCTGAAGGATCACGTGGTGGAGTGCGATGCCAGCGGGCAGCCCGGCCAGCCCGGCCACAGCGCCGATGACCGCGATACCTGTGAGGGTAAGCCCGACCACTTGGCCCGGCGACATCCCGGCGGCCTTCAAGATCGCGATCTGGCGCGCGCGCTCACGCACGTCCAGAAGCGTCGTGTTGAAGACGCCGATTCCGGCGACGACGACCAGGATCAGTCCGAGCGCCAGGATGAGCCCGATCAGCGCCCGAAATGCCGTGTCGACACCATGCGTGCGGGCCGGCCGCGCATCGAACGTGCCCGCAATGTCCGCGCCGGCAGCGTGCTGCAGCGCAGTCGCGTAGCGCAGCGGATCGGTGCCGGGCTTGAGGTGCACCTCGTACGCGGTCGCCTGGAGGCCTGGTATGGACGCGGCTGCGGTAGACCAATCCGTCACCAGCGCAAGACCGTTGTTGTCGATGTCGAGGATCTCGCCCACGATGCGGACCGGCACGGTCCCTCCGCGTAAGGTCATCACGAGGCTGTCGCCGATGTGTGCGCCAGCCGCCTGCAACAGGGGGGTTGGCGCTACCGCCTCCCCCGGAGCCGAGTACCAGCGGCCCGCGATCATCGGGTAGCCGGTCCAGGTGGCATCTCCGCGGTAGCTGACCAGGTCGATCGGCTGGGCGACGCCGGGGACCACCACCGAGTCGCTGCGCGCGGCCACGAACCGATCGGTGCCGGCCTGCCTCTGGATCAGCGCCGCGGTGGCTGCATCGGAGATCACGTGGAAGCCGCCGGGAGGCACGGTGATCTGCTTGCCGGCAGCGACATCCGGCGGTATCTCGGGCGGCTGGTCGGCCCGGTCGACTAGGACCTGCACGGCCCCTGCGCGCGTCACGCCCGCGGCGACCTCGCTCAGGGAGCGATACAGCCCGCTCGAGAACGCGACCGTGGCTGCACCGGCGGCGATGGCGACCAGCGTGATCAGCGTGCGTCCGGGCCTGCCCAGGGCCCCGGCTGCTCCGATCACAGCCATTCGAGGCAGTGGCACCTTGGCCAGCGCACTTCCCACCCGAGCGTCTCGGCCGCCGTGGGTGCCCGCGGCGAGGGCGCCGGCCACGCTCAACCGCGCGGCCCGGACGGCCGGCCCAGCGGCCGCGCCGGCCACGCTCAACCGCGCGGCCCGGACGGCCGGCCCAGCGGCCGCGCCGGCCACCAACACGGCGAGTTCCACGACGACGATGAGCGCAATCCCAGGCGAGCGTGCGAGGACGTCCGGAACGTTGAACGACCTCGCCGCGCCGGCGAGGATGGGCTCTGTCAGCAGCGATCCCAGCACCACGCCAACCAGACCGCCGACGATGGCGGCTCCGACGGTTCGCAGCAGCATCGCGGCGCCGACCTGGACCGGCGCGAACCCGACCGCCTTCAAGAGACCGATGGAGCGGAACTCCGCGATCACCGCCCCACTCACAGCACCGGCTGTGATCAGGCCCGAGACCAGCAGTCCGAACGCCGCGAAGGCGAGCAGGAACGGGACCATGGTCGCGATCGTGGTGTCGGCGTTGGTGCGGCTGAGAAGCCACGAGCTCGATCCCAGGACCGCGCGGGCTGGAAGGGTCGACTGGATCTGGGCCAGGCCGGCAGCGACCTGCGAATCGCTGGAGGCGCTGCGAAACCGATAGAGCATCTGGCGCTCCGGGTTTCCGCCGGGGGGCCGGATGATGGCAAGGGTCGGTCGGAGCGTCCACCCGTCCGCCGAGTTGGTCACGGACTGGGCGATCCCGACTACCGTCAACGCCGGCGTGCCCTGAAGGTCTGACAGTGGGTAGCTGTGCCCGAGGTCACCGGGGAACGCGACGTCACGTGAAAGCACAACCTCACCCTCGTGCTGGGCCCAGCGCCCCGAGTCGAGCGTCAAGGCGTCGACCTTGCCGCCGGGGTCGGACCGGGCAACCAGCCGCACGGGCTTGATGGCTCCGGTCGGGTCCGTTACGTCCACGACCAACTCGTCATAGGGACCGGCGGCCGCCGTAACGGTCGAAAGTCGTGCAGTGGCAGCAAGTTCGTCGGCGGTCACCTTCGCGCCATCGTAGGTCACCGCCAGGTGGGCGCCCCGCACCGAATCGAAGGCCCGCTCGAAGGGAGCGTTTGCCTCCAGCATCAGGTTCAGTGCGACGGTCGCCGTACCGGCTGCCAGGAGGGCGACTGTGGCGATGACGCCGGTTTGCGCGCGCCGGCGCGCAGCAGCAGCGAAGGCATGTCGGAGAACAGGCCTCATCTTCACGCCGTCGTCTGTGCCTGTTGGTGGGCGACGATGCGGCCGTCCGCCAGGCGGATTGTCCGATCGGCGAAGCGAGCCGCCAGCGCGACGTCGTGGGTGACCAGCAATGTCGTCTGGCCGGCGCGGTGGAAGTCGGTCAGCAAGTCCATGACGCGATCACCTGTCCGCGAGTCGAGGGCGCCGGTCGGTTCGTCAGCGAGCAGCACGGCAGGACGATTGACGAGCGCTCTGGCCATGGCCACCCGCTGGCACTCGCCGCCGCTGAGGCTCCCGGTGTGGTGCCGCTGGCGCCCGTTCAGGCCCAGCAGTTCGAGCAGCTCGATGGCGCGCCGGCGGGCCTCCTTGGCGGGCACGCCGGCCAACTCGGCGACGATCACTACGTTGTCCAGCGCGCTCAGCTCGTCCAGCAGGTTGAAGAACTGGAAGACGAGGCCCACCGACCGGCGGCGATGCCGCGCCAGCCCGCCCTCGCTCAGCCCGTTGAGCTCGATGCCTGCGAAGCGGACCCTCCCGGAGCTCGGCCGGTCGATGCCCGCCAACAGGTTGAGGAGCGTCGACTTGCCGCTGCCCGAAGGGCCGACGACCGCCACAGCCTCGCCCTGGGCGACCTGCAGGGTTACCTCGTCAAGCGCCCGGACGTTGGGGTAGATCTTGCTGACGGACTCAAGGTCGATAACCGTTTCCATGCCGCCACCGTAGGTCTGGGCACCGTTCCGGGTCTTCGGCCGGACAGGCGAATTTCGGGCCGAGTGGCTCATCACAACGGCTGATCGCCTCACTCTCGCGACGGACGCTGAGCAGGGGCAGCGAGGGCTATGGTTACCCCGATGAAGGGGGCGCGCCGCGCCTGGAGGTGGTTGTGGACCGTCAATCCCTGGCTGATTGACGGTCCGCTGGCGCTGGCCTTCACCGTTTCGGCGCTGGTTGAGAGCGGCGATCGGCCGGGGTTCGCCCCGCTCACCACTCTGACCACCGTGCCGCTGGCCGCAAGGCGTGTGGCGCCAATCCCGGCCGTGCTGGTCATGTTCACCAGCCTGGTGGTGATCGGTCCGCATGCGACGCTGTCGGCCTTCTTCGCCCTCCTGATTGCCACCTACTCGGTCGGGGCGCACAGCTCCCATCGCCTTCTTGGCCTGGCGGTCACGATCGCCCTCGTGGCGGGCATCGTCGCCATTTATGGCGGCGGCTCGCTGCCGCCGGTCCCCTCTTGGCTCCTGCCACCCATCCTGCTGCTGCCCCTTTGGCTGGCCGGCAATTCGATCCGGACCAAGCAGCAGCGTGCCGACGCCCTGCACGACCATGCCCTGCAGCTCGAACATGAACGCGACGCCGCCGAGCGCGCCGCTGCCGCTGCCGAACGATCGAGGATCGCGCGTGAGCTGCATGACGTCATCTCGCACTCAGTCGGCGTGATGATGGTGCAGGCTGGGGCGGCACGGCAGGTGCTGAGGCACGATCCAGAGGCGGCAGCTCGATCCCTCGAGTCGGTTGAAGGGGCTGGGCGTGAGGCGGTCGACGAG
>Ga0070699_100004753_pt1 | contig 12004 bp, 5 predicted proteins | sample KBSK1503metaG_FD_65473 | JGI IMG/M metagenome (GOLD analysis project Ga0070699, IMG submission 65473) | Corn, switchgrass and miscanthus rhizosphere microbial communities from Kellogg Biological Station, Michigan, USA - KBS K1-50-3 metaG | ecosystem: Host-associated > Plants > Roots >...
GATGAAGTCGGTGACGTCGCGCCTGGCGGCGACGAAAGAGGCGATCAAGTCGTTCGTCGCGTCGCGCCGCGACGATCGGATTGCGCTCGTCGTCTTCTCCGACAACGCGTACGTGATCAGTCCGCTGACGTTCGACCACGAGTACGTGATCCGTTACGTCGACCTGATCGATGACCAGCTGCTCCGCGGAGAAGGCATGACCGCGATTGGCGACGGCCTGGCGTTGTCGAACCACCTGCTCGCGTCGGCCTCGGAGCGCGGCTCGAACGAGCGCGGCCTGCGGCGCGGGGTGCGCAATCAGGTCGTCATCGTCTTCACCGACGGCGAGAACAACAAGGGACGGGACCCGATGGAGGTCCTCGGCGAGTCGAACGCCGCGAACATCCGCGTGCACATGGTCGGCGTCGATCTGGAGGAGGAGGTTCGCGACAAACCGCAGGTCCAGCGGCTCTTCCAGGCGATTCGCCGGTACGGCGGCCGCTACTTCAACGCGAACACCGCGCGCGATCTCGACGCCGCTTCGCGCGCGATCGATCAGATCGAGAAGGGATTCCTCGTCAGCCGCCCGTTCGTGCGCGACGCGCCCGTGTTCCAGTGGTTCGCGCTGCCGGCGCTCATCCTCCTCGCCGCGGCGATCGTGCTGCGCGCGATCCCGTTCTTCATCGATTACACCTAGCGGGGGGCACGGCCTGAAGGCCGTGCCCTACCGCATTCGTTCTTCGATGCTTCACTGACTGACGCGTGATTTCGGCTGGAGATCCGTCGTCTTCGCCTGCTCGATGTAGGCTGCGGCGGTCTTGTCGGAGAAGAATCCTTCGCTGCGCAACTGATCGGCGGCGCGCTGCACGCACGCGACGTACTTGTCGCGCGTGAGCGCTTCGTTCTTCTGCAGCAGACCCAGACGTCGCCACGCCTGCGTCGGCGTCTCGCGCTGATCCCACACGCCGTTCCGGTTCATGTCGACGAACACCTTCTTGCCGTCCAGCGGCTCGAGCCCGTCGCCCGTGAAGGCGGCGAACGACGTCGTGCCCGACGTGCTCTCGGGATACGGGAAGTAGACGCCGAGCGGGCAGGCGATTTCGGGAAACGCGAGCGCCGGGTACTCGATCGCGCCGTCGCGGTCCGCGTCGCCGAGCTCGGCCCAGTCCGAATGCGTCGGCGGCGGCGCGATGTCGCGATCCGCCCACGCATCGATCATGTCGATGAACCGGTCCATCACCTTCGCGAGATCGAGGTTCAGGACCTGTCCGCGCCATCCTTCGCTCTCGCCGCCCGCGTGGCTGACGCCACGGACTTCGTACATGCGGTACTTCGTGACGCCTTTGTCGCGCAGGATGCGCGCGTTGTTGCGCTTGTTCTGGAGATAGCTGTCGGTCATCCACGCCGGATGCTTCGGCTCCCAGATGTTGTTGTACATCTGGTGCGCGACGTCGATCTCCGGCACGAACGCCGCCTTCTCGGCGTCGGTCGAGAAGAGCACGTCCTTGCCGTCTTTCATCACGACGGGATACCAGGTGCCCGCCGCGGGATCGTCGGCCAGGACGGCGTCGAAGAAGCGCTTGCCGTCGCGGCCGACGTTCAGTCCGGGCGCGTAGTTCACCGCGTGGCCGATGCGCGCACCCGCCGAGTGGCCGTACAAATACACGCGCGACGGCGGCTGTCCGAGGCGATCGCCGACGATTTTCTTCGCCACGTCGGCGAAGTCCATGACGTAGCGGGACGTGTCGTTGAACGCCGCGTAGTCGACGGTCGATCCATCTTCGAGCGTCGTGACGATCTCGCCGAGCCCTTCGGTCGACGTGCGGCGCGTCTTCACGAGCGCGTAACCCTTCGTCACCATCAGCAGGTCGTAGCGATCGAGCCCCTCGATCGGGTTCGCGGCGTTCACGTACCTGTTCCAGACCTTCAGCTGACCCTGCTTGAACGACGTGCCGCGCCCGTGCGCCGTCACCCACATCTTGCCGTTCCACGCGCTCCGATCGCGCGGGAAGACGATCGTCATCGACGCGCCCTTCGCGCGGTCGTACGCGGCGACGCCGAAGAAGATGTCGCGCGGGCCCCACGTCTGAGGGAACACGAGATCCGGCGAGTTCGAGAAGTACTCCTTGTAGTTGCCGACCTTCGCGAGGTACCCGTCGAGGGTGCCGTCGAGCCCGACGTCGATGCGAATCAGCGCGCGCCCCTCGTAGGTCGCGCTCGTCTCCTGCATCAGGCACGATGTCGGGCCGACGCGCTGGCCGCGGACGGTGCGCGCCGGGAGCAGCAGATGGTCGCAGGAAGTCTCCGTCGCCGCGCGCCCGTCGAACCACGACAAGCACGAAATCACGAAGAACACGAAAGCAAATAGATTCTTTCGTGAGTTTCGTGTTTTCGTGCTTTTCGTGGCGAGTTCGCTCATCGGCCGGCCTCCGAGGAGGGCAGCTTCACGAAGAACTCGGGCATCTTGAACATGAACAGCGCGTTGCTCACGCTGTCGATGGCGTAGATCTCGTGGTGCCTCGCGTTGATCGCGACGCCGGCCGGCCAGACCAGGCCGGTGGCCGGGCCTCTGATGACGCCGCGCGGCGGCACGTCGCCGTTGTCGTCGATGCTCCACACGCCGATGAAGCCGGTCTTGATCGGATCCCACGGTGACGGCCGCGTGTCGGCGTAGTTGTACGCTTCGAAGTTGTTCTTGATCGTGGCGAAGATCAGCCCGCGTTCCTCGTCGACGAAGACCTGACGAATCTTGATGATGCCGGTGTGCGGTCCGGAGATCTTCGTCCGCGGTTTCGGATCGCCGTTGTCGAGCCGGTTGAACACGAGGATCGCATCGTCGGAGGCGCGTCCACCGGTATCGACTCGATTGGCGACGACGAGACAATCGCGGCCTGCGGCGAGACCGTAGATGTTGCTGACGCCGGAGTTCGGTCCCCCGATGCGCCGAGTCGGAGCCACGTCGCCCTGCGCGGTTCGCGGGAAGACGAGCACGGCGTCGTCTCCCGATTCGACGATCAGCTCGTCGTGCTTGAGATCGACGTAGATCGTGTCCGGCTGCACGATGCCGGTCTTCGGTCCCTGCAGCACGCGCTTGGGCGGCGCATCGCCGGCGGCATCGCCCGGCAGCGTCAGCACCGCGCCTCCGAGCGCGACCGGGACGACGATCTCGTCGTGGACCTCGTCGTAGAAGATCCCGTGCATCGTCCGGCTGAGACGCGACTGCTGTCCCGAAATCACCCGCGTTGGATCCGCGTTCCCGTTTGCCAGCCTGGCAAACGCCGAGATTCTCGGCTCGCTCACTCAATTGGGCACCAGGATTTCGTCGCGCTTCGAGTCGTACGCCACCGCCCCCGGATTGCCGAAGCCGACCGTCGGCGAGCCGGCCGGAGCGTTGCGCAGCGTGCGCTTCGGCGCGACGTTGCCGGATGCGGTGACGCGGAAGACCTGCGCGGTGTGATCGCCGTAGTTCGCGACCCAGATCTCGCCGTTCTTCAAATCGTACGCGACGCCCATCGGCCCGGCGATGCCGGTGCGCGGTCCCTTGATCACTCGGACCGGTGCGACGTCGCCGGTATCGGTTCGACGGAAGATGCGGACGGAGCTGTCGCCGTTGTTGGCGACGGCGATTTCATTGCGGCTGCGATCGACGTCGATCGCCATAGGCCAGTTGAGGCCGGTCTTCGCTCCCTGGATTTTGCGGGTCGGCGCCACGTCGCCTTTCGCGTCGGCGTTGTAGACCGTGATCGACGGGTCGTCGAACCGTCCGCCGACGATCGGCTGCGGCTCTGCGACGCGCGTGCCCCTCTGCCGTGCCGGCGCGTCGCCGGGCGCGGGCTGGCGGCCGCCCTGGTTCCCGTGGTTGGCGACGACGATTTCGTTGTTCTGACCGTCGAGAAAGACGCCGTGCGGATCGCCGAGGCCTGTTTTCGGACCGCGGATCGTTCTCAGCGGCTGCGCACGTCCTTCGGCACCTTTAGCGTAGACGACGATCTCGCGCGGCGATTCCACCGAGATCGCGAACTCGTTCCGCTCGTCGCTGATCGAGATCCCCCACGCCTGGTGCGGCACGTCGAGCACGCGCTTCGGCTTGACGTTCCCGTCCGCGTCGTAAGGAAACACCATCAATCGGTCGCCGATGTCGTTGTCGACCGTGTAGATTTCCTGCCGCTCACGATCGAGCGTCACCGCGGCGACGAACATCATGCCGGTCGACGGACCGCGGATGCCCGTCAGCGCCTCGATCATTTCCTTGCCCTTCGACGCGGAGAGCCGGTCGTACGACCAGAGCGCATGACGGTTCGGATCGCTCATGAAGACCTTGTTGCGCTCGGCGTCGACGACCACGCTGTGCAGCGTCGGGTACGGATCGGAGACCACACGCACCGGCGCGACGTCGCCGCCTGCAATCGTCGCCCTGTCCCAGCCCGGCGGCCACGACGGCGCGTCGTCAGCCTCCATGCCGTCGAGGCAGCCGTTCTCGCGCTCGAGCGCGAGCAGCCTCGCTTCGGACATCGACGAAGACGGCACGGGGCAAATCGTCCCCTCGCCGGCGGAATCGCCGGTGCTGAAGCTGCCGATCGACAGCAGCATGAGCCCGGCGGTCGCGATCACGATTCGATGGTTCATATCGCCTCTTGTGGGGCCGGCCCGACGTATCGGCCATGTCGGCCCGGGGCGGACACGCTGGTCCGCCCGACCGCCAGTGTCCCGAGTCAGAAATCCGTTGGCATTCGGCCGGCGCTGCATCCCGGCTGGCTGCGTTGCTCATCGCTCAAATATTCCCGATATTCTCGCTCTTCGCGCCTTGCCATCCGGGCGCATCGCCGCCCTCGGTGCTCAACGGATTTCTGACTCGGGACACTAGAACAGGATCTTCGCTGCGAGTTGTACTTGCCTCGACGACGTCACGGTCCGCGTGATGCGGCCCGAGGTCGGCAGCGCCGTCTCGGTCGGCGACGCGGCGGCGAACACGACGCGATCGGGTGTCGCGAAATTCGGGCGGTTGAGCAGGTTGAAGAGCTCCAGCCGCAACTGCAGCTGACCGCCGCTGCCGAGCGCGCCAATGCGCGTGTTCTTCACGAACGACACGTTGGTCATCGCGTAGCTCGGGCCGGTCAACGTATTTCGCCCGGCATTGCCGAACGTCCCCTGCGGGGGCAGCACGAACGCCGACGTATCGAAGTAGTGATCCGGATCGCCGACCACGACCGCATCGGGGCTCACGCCGGGCCTGAGATTCGGACGATCCTCGCCCGACGTGTTGCCCGATCGCGACCAGTTCGTTCCGCCCAGCGCCACCGTGAACGGCACGCCGCTGCGGAGCGTGACGATGCCGTTGAACTGCCACCCGTCGAGCAGCGCCGATCCCTCGCGGCCCGGCAGATCCCACACGAAATTTCCCTGGAAGACGTGGCGCACGTCGAAATCGGAACGCGCCCAGTCGATGTCGCGATCGTACGGATCCTGCGGATACACCGACGCGTTGTTCACGTCGGCGTTCAGCTGCGCCTGGAGGTTGTCCATCGACTTCGACAGCGTGTACGACGCCTGCAGCTGATAGCGCTGGCTGAAGCGCTTCTGCGCGCTGACCTGCAGCGAGTTGTATTCCGAGTGGCCGCCGTTGGTCCGGTAGTCGATCGGACCGAATGCGATGTTGCGGCGCGGCGCGCCGGCCGGAAAGAACTTCGACCCGTCCGCCTGGATCACCGGCACGACGGGGTTCGCTTCGATGGCGCTGATCAGGTTGTAGGCGCGCGAGCCCGCGTAGCCGATCGTCGCCGTGATGTGTCCCGTCAGCTCGCGCTGGAGGTTCGCGTTGAACGTGACGCCGTAGGGCTGCTTGATGTTGTAGTCGAGCGTCCGCGCGCTCGCCGCGCCGGCGGTCAGCGATGCGGGACGCGGGAACGTCGGATTGGTGATCGTCGCCGTCGCGGCGAACGGCGGCGAGAACGAGGCGATGCCGAAGGCGCTGTTGAACGGGCCGTCGGTGTCGTGGTACAGGCCGGCGCCGCCGCGGATCGCGGTCTTGCCGTCGCCGGTCACGTCCCACGCGACGCCGAGACGGGGCGCGACGTTGCCGAGCGACGGGTTCTTCGCGAACGGCGCGCCGACCGTGAACGATCGATCGTTGACGATATCGCGCAGCGTGGTGTCGAGACCGTTGGCTTCGGCGGGGATCGTGTAGAACTCGTATCGCAGCCCGAGGTTCAGCGTGAGCCGGTCGGTCGCGCGATAGTCGTCCTGAACGTACGCGCCGAACAGCGTGTTGGGACGGACGCGCTCGAGCTGTGCGCCCGGCGGTACGCCGACGAACCGCGTCGGCGTACCGGCGAGGAACGACCGGAGGTTCGCAAACGTGTAGCTGCCGCGGAGGTTCGTCGCCGTCAGCTTGTTCGTTCGCAGGTGCTCGGCGAGCGCTCCCACCTTCAGGAGATGCCGTCCCCTGACGTACGAAAGATCGTCGCTGAACGTCCAGTAGAAGCTGTTGTTCGTCGACGGGTTCACCGTCGTGCCGCCGATCGACGTGAAGCCGTTGATGTTGATGACGCCCATCAGATCCTGTCCGGCAATGAAGGCGAGGTCGGGCGCAGAAGGAAAGGCCGGCAGCTGCTCGAAGCGCAGGCGGCTGTGCGAGAAGCGTGCGGTGTTGAGGACCGCAGGGCTGAAGATGCGCTTGTACTCGGTCGTGAAGAACTGATTGCCCGAGACCGAATCGGTCCCGTAGTCGGGGAATCCAGCGGTGACGGTCTGGTCGGCGCCGTCGTACGTGTAGCGGGCGAACAGTGAATCGCTGTCGCTCACCGTGTAGTCGACCCGTCCCTGGTAGAACTTCTCGCGCGTCGGCTGGTTCTTCTCGTAGGTGAAGATGCCGACGCCCTGCGCGGCGCTCGCATCGCCGGCGTTCGCCGCCGGAAACAGCTTCACGTACGGCGCGACGATCGGGTTGATCGGAAAGAGCGCGCCCGATCGCGCCGCATCGGTCGGCACGAACGACGTCGTCGTGATGCCGAGATCCTCCTGCAGCCGCTCGACGCCGCCGAAGAAGAAGAGCCGGTCCTTCTGCAGAGGGCCGCCGAAGCTCGTTCCGAACTGATGGCGCGTGAACGGCGGCGGATCGGCGCCGCGATCGAAGAAGTTGCGCGCGTCCACCGCGCTGTTGCGGAAGAACTCGAAGAGGGAGCCGCGGACGTGGTTCGTGCCGCTCTTGGTCACGAGGCTGATCACCCCGCCCATCGCGCGGCCGTAGTCGGCCGAGTACGCGCTGGTCACGACGCGGAACTCCATGATCGTGTCGACGCCGAGCGTCGTCTCGGCGGCGGAGACGGTCGCCGTCCCGGCGTAGCCGCGCATGTTCGCGCCGTCGAGCAGGTAACTGTTCGACCGGAAGCTCATGCCGTTGATGTTCAGCTTCGTGCCGCGATTCGACGACGAGGTGCTGTCCTTCTCGCTGAAGCTGTTGACGCCGGGCTGCAGCAGCGCGAGGTCGATGTAGTTGCGGCCGTTCAGCGGCAGCTCGGAGATCGTCTTCTCCGTCACGACCGCAGACATCGCCGCACTGCGTGTGTCGACGATGGCCGCGGTTCCGACGACGGTGATCGACTCCTCCGTGCCGGTCACCTTGAGCGTGAGGGCGAGGCCCGCGTCCTGTGCCACTGCGAGCGTGACGCGCTCGACGACGCTGCCGAACCCTTGCAGGCTCGCGCGCGCTTCGTACGTGCCGGGCGGCAATCCGGGAATCGTGAAGTAGCCGCTCGCATCGGTGACCACCGAGCGCGTCAATCCGGTGTCGACGTTCTTGACGACGACGTCGACGCCGGGCAGCACGGCCTGCGTCTGATCCTTGACGGTGCCGGAGATCGTGGCCGACGTGATCTGTGCGAAGGCGTTCGAAGAAGCGAGGACGAGAACGAGGAACGCTACGAGGCACGCGCGCATCAATGAGACCTCCGCTCGTCGCGACAAGATATCACTTTTCCCTTGACTTCGCGGCGCGCCACGCCCACCCTGCACGGGCAATGGTCTGACCTTCAGCCAGGAGGTTCCACGCGATGAGGTGGAGCAGGATCTGGACGGCGGTGGCCCTCGTGACGGTGCTCGCGGGCGCGGGCCTCGACGCCCAGGGCACGACGGGATCGATTTCCGGATTCGTCACCGACGAGACTGGCGCCGCGCTGCCGGGCGCGACCGTCACGATCCGCGACGCCGACACCGATCACAAGCGCGTGCTGGTCGCCGACGGCGCCGGCCGCTACCGGGCGCCGCAGCTCGCGCCGGGCAAGTACGAAGTGATCGTCGAGCTCCAGGGGTTCCGCAGCGCTCGCGTGGCGGACGTGCCGCTGACGATCGGCCAGGACGCCGTCGTCAACGTTCGCCTGAAGGTCGGCGGCATCGACGAGCAGGTGATCGTCACGGCCGAGGCGTCGATGGTGAACACACGGCAGTCGTCGGTCGCCGCGCTCGTCGACGAGAAACAGATTCGCGAGCTGCCGCTGAACGGACGCGACTTCAGCCAGCTCACGCTGCTGCAGCCGGGCGTGACCGCGTCGCCGAGCACGCAGCAGCAGGTCGACCGCGGCATGGGCACGCAGGTGTCGATCGCCGGCGCGCGGCCGAATCAGATCAGCTATCAGATCGACGGCACCGATTCGAACACGCAGGGCAACGGATCGCCCGGCAGCGCCGCCGGAGGGCTTCTCGGCGTCGAGACCGTGCGCGAGTTCCAGGTGCTCGTCAACAACTACAGCGCCGAATACGGCCGCAGCACCGGCGGCATCGTCACGGCGGTGACGCGATCGGGGACGAACGCGTTCAAGGGCACGGCGTTCGAGTTCAACCGCGACAGCCGATTCGACTCGCGGACGTTCTTCGACGACCCGGACCAGGAGATCCCGCCGCTCACGCGGAATCAGTTCGGCGGATATCTGGGTGGACCGATCGCCAGGGATCGCACGTTCTTCTTCGGCAGCTACGAAGGGCTGCGGCAGGAGCGCGGCCTCACCACGATCGCGACGGTGCCGAGCCGGGCGACGCGGGCGCGCGCCGACACGAGCCCGGTCACGCGTCCGTATCTGCTGCTGTATCCCGAGCCGAACGGGAAGGAAACCGGCGCGACCGGCCTCTACTCGGTGCAGGTCACGTCGCCGACGCACGAAAACTACGCGCTCGGCAAGATCGATCACACGATGACGGCGGCCCACACGATTTCGGCGCGCTACTCGTGGGACAAGGCGCAGGTCGATCAGGATCAGCCCATTCCGCTCTGGACGACCGACACGCGCACCAGGTCGCAGTCGTTCGTCGCCGAGCACAAGTGGATCGTCCGCGCGAACCTGCTCAACGTCGCGAAGGTGGCGTGGAACCGCGCGTACGAGGCGACCGACAACATCGAGAAGGTCGCGTTCGACCCGAAGCTGTTCTTCGTTCCCGGCACGCGGTTCGGCAACATCTCGATTTCGAGCCTGAGCTCGCTCGGGCCCGATACGAACACGCCCACCTTCGTCGACCTCAAGAGCCTGCAGATCATCGACAACGTCACCTGGTCGTCCGGCAGCCACAACGTGAAGACCGGCGTCACCTATTCGCACTACATGAACGATCAGGATTCATCATTCGACTTCGGCGGCAACTACGCGTTCACGTCGCTCGAGAACTTCGTGCAGAACCGCCCGAACGCGTACGAAGGACAGGGGCCCGGCTCGTCGACCGATCGCCGCTGGCGACAGGATCTCGTCGGCCTCTACGTGCAGGACGACTGGAACGTGAAGCGCAACCTGACGGTGAACGCCGGCGTGCGGTACGAGTTCTTCACCACTCCGCACGAGCTGAACGGACGCGAAGCGAGCCTGCGCGATCTGCAGGGCAGCCGCACCGTCGCTGGCGGTCCGATTTTCAACAACCCGTCGATGAAGAACGTCGCGCCGCGCACCGGCTTCGCGTGGGAGATCACCGACGATGGCAAGAACGCGCTGCACGGCGGCGCGGGTCTGTTCTTCGAGCCGATCCTCAGCAATGTGTATCGCGCGTACGGCAACCGCACGCCGCCGTACTACAACTTGATCAACCCGGCGAACCCGACGTTCCCGACGGCGCCGGTCTCCGGCGCGGCCTCGCTGCTGCGCCTCGATCTCGTCGACTACAACCTCCGGAATCCGTACCGCCTCCAATACAACCTGACCTACCAACGCGAGCTCGCCGGCCGGACGATCGTGACCGCCGGCTTCGTCGGCTCGCGCGGCTATCGCCAGATCCGCAACGTCGAGTACAACCAGGCGGTTCCGCAGGTTCTCGCCGACGGCAGCTACTTCTTCCCGGCCGCCAGCACGCGTCGCAACCCGAACTTCGGCAGCATGCGCCTCCGCATCAGCGACGGACTTTCCTGGTACAAAGGACTGATCGTCGGCGCCAGCCGGCGCTTCAACGCGGGCATCGCGCTGCAGGCGTCGTACACGCTCGGCAAGTCCGAGGATCTCGGATCGCAAGCGATCGGCAGCGCCGACTTCGACAACAGCTTCCAGCCGCGCTACGCGTTCGATCCGATCGACAACAAGGGGCTGTCGGACTTCGACATCCGCCACAACTTCGTCTTCAGCGCGACGTGGGAGATTCCGGTCCGAAGCTCGTTCGGCGGAATCCGACGCGCGCTCGCACAGGGGTGGCAGCTGTCGAGCATCCTCACCATCCGCTCGGGGATTCCGTTCACGCCGGTGCTCGGATTCGATCGCGCGCGAGCGCTGCCGCGCTCGGGCGGCGCGGGGCAGCGTCCCGACCTGGTCAGCGGCTGCTCGCTCGCCCCGGTGCTCGGCGGCGCGGATACGTACTTCGATCCCAGCTGCTTCTCGCTGCCGGCGGCCGGCACGTTTGGCAACGTGCCGCGCAACACGGTCATCGGGCCCGGATTCGGCTCGTGGGACATGGCGTTCTTCAAGAACGTGCCGATGCCGGGCGGCCGCCGCATCCAGCTGCGCGCGGAGGGGTTCAACATCACGAATCATGTCAACTTCGGCCTGCCGCAGACGACGGTTTTCAACGCGTCAGGTCGGGTGACGAATGCAGGGCAGATCACGACGATCGTTGGCACAGCCCGGCAGTGGCAGTTCGGAGCAAAAGTAGAGTTTTAATTGACATGAGAGGACCGGCGATGAGAGTTGCTTCGAACGCGATCAAGTTACTGAGCGTGTTGTTTCTCACCGCGATCATCGTCGCTGCCGCGTGCAGCCGCACGGACAAGAGTCGCACCGAATCGGCGAGCGCGGCGGCGCGCGCGGGCGCGAACGGCGAGAAGTATCCCGAGCCGCGCTGGCCTTCGTACTTCAAGCCGCCGAAGTCGGTCGACGATCTGATGGACGCCGCGCGATCGTTCGTGCGCAATCAGTCGGGGCTGCAGGGCAAGGGCATGGGCATCCTCCAGCCGGGCGATCAGGTTCTCATCGTCGCCAACAACGATGCCGATCCGATGGTGCTCGAGGCGATCACGCGCGCGCTCGGCGAGCGGAAGATCACGCCGCACATGAAGTTCGTCTACGAGATGGCCGGCGAGACCAAAGAGATCGCCGACGCGCGGATCGCGCGGCGCGAGAAGGGGCACGACATCACGAAGGCGGGCATCTATCAGGCGTCGCAGTGGATCGAGAACCAGTTCCCGAATCCGGCGGAGCCGAAGGCGTGGCTGAAGGCGCGGCGGCCCGACGTCTACAGAGAGCTGTTTCCGGGCGAGAGGGGCGAGGTGAAGTACGACCCGAACGCGCCGAAACAGCGGCCGCGCGGCGAAGCCGCCGGAGGCGCCGGCGGGCCTGGGGGCCCTGGGGGCCCTGGGGGCGAAGACGCGGATACCGGCGCGGCGACGAGCACCGATTACCGAAGCCGCAACGCCGTCGGCGAGGGAATCAAGAAATATCTGACGGCGCATCCCGAAGTTCGCGGCGTGTTCTGGGGACAGGGCGGGAGCACCGGACTGCGGCGCCAGCTGTATCCGATGTCCGGCAAATTCCTCGGCACCTTCGTGACCGACAACGTCTACACGCTGCAA
>Ga0070699_100004754_pt1 | contig 12004 bp, 9 predicted proteins | sample KBSK1503metaG_FD_65473 | JGI IMG/M metagenome (GOLD analysis project Ga0070699, IMG submission 65473) | Corn, switchgrass and miscanthus rhizosphere microbial communities from Kellogg Biological Station, Michigan, USA - KBS K1-50-3 metaG | ecosystem: Host-associated > Plants > Roots >...
CTCACGCATTTCGGCGCTGATTGGCTCTTTGTACGTGCGCATTTCGGGGTCGGGATGGTGTTCGTGCGCCAGCGCGAGGATAGGAACAAGCGAACCAGCCCGCTCCTCGTCGTCCATTAGGCCAGCCCAGCCGCCTCGCCTCATCTCCATTCCGCGCATGAAGCCGTTAGCCCAATCATTGGCGCGAGCGACGCCACTCTCATCATCAAGTAGCAGCGGCAAGAAAACGTTACCTGATTGCAAGGTGTCACAGGTGGCGTTCCAATGTCGCGTGACCAGCGAGATAAACTCCTGCAAAATCTGTTTGGTCTGGAAGGCAGGCTCGTTGACCATGTCGCCTCCCCAAATTTCCCGGAGGTACTCGCTCGGTGGAACGTCGTCGGGACCGCAGATCAGGGCGGCGAAGAAGCCGTCCAGCATCTCAAGATTCATCGCGCGCTTGTCCCCAAAGCCCTTGAGTACGTCGGCGAGCTTATCGAGCTCAGCGTCGGTCAACGGCTGCAAATTCACGGCTTGCTCGTGGCTGTTCACATTGCATTTAAGCATCACATGAGAAGGAAGTCATCTTGCGGCCCAGTTGATGAGACGGTTTGGGGATTGGTAAAGACCCGAGCCCGATATCACCGCCGACGGTCGACCGGTCATCGTGAGTGCCATTTCGATTCGTAGGCACGACGGCTGGAAGTGCTCGGGCCCACCGGCACCAGCATCACAGCGGTGCCCGTCTGCTGCCACATCGACAACACCATAATCAAGGCGACCACCCTGGCTTTCCGCTGTCTGGGAGTTGCTGGAGACATGCGACCATCGCGGAAATCGCAGCTGCCGAGAAAATCAATGAGTCCTACGTGCGGCGCGTGCTGCGGCTGACCTTGATAGCGTCAGACATCGTCGATGCGAACCTGAGTGGACGACAGCCGGCGGTGGCCGTGCTGATGCGGCCGTTCGCCGTGGCGTGGACGGAAGACATTAATCGGTTGCTTACCACATTCGGTGGCTCGCCTTGATGCGGTGGCGTGAATGGCGGATTTTACGGGGTCATGTTGACCAGGAGTAAACCATGAGTGGATCGGGCGATGTTGCGGGTAATCAGCTGCGCACTATTGTTGAGCGCATTGAGAACATCGAAGAGGAGATAAAGGAGCTAACGGAAGCCAAGAAGGAAGTTTACCTTGAAGCCAAAGGAAATGGCTTCGACGTCAAGATTCTTCGAGAAGTGATCCGGGTGCGCAAGCAGGACCAGAAGGAGCGCGACGAGCAGGAGACGCTCGTGGAGGTCTATTTACAGGCAATAAAGGGCGCATCCTCTGTGGTAAAGGCTGCTTGACCGAGGCGGCGGGGCGCTGGCCTCCATCAGGAAGCCGGCGCCCGCTTTACATCGACTTTCCCTCTCGGGTAGCGCTTTGTAGTCAAGCAATATCGGTCTTCTTGCTGGTGAATTTCGCTGCGCCAGGTCGAGCTTGGTGATCTCGGTGCAGCGCCCCGGTTTTTCGATTGCCTGGTGGATTGAACAGACAATAGGTGACCAGCGAAAGCAGCGTCGCCGTCACCACGAGCCAAAAGATATTGCTGGCCATCGAGGAAGCCTCAAAGAGTTGCCAGTAATTGTGGGGGTCGCGGCATATGAATTCGATGGGGATTCAGCTGCTTTTTTATAAATGTCACCTGGTCACAGGCATCGTTGACGACTGACCAATCCCTCCTGACTCGAGGAACAGGATCACGCGATCCGATGCAAGTCCGTACTTCTCAAATGCGCTCCGCAGATAATCCGCCATCCCGGGGACGATTGGTCTCCTGCAGGTTCGGCCGCGACTCGATCCACTCGACGTTCGCCAGTCACCGGATCAATCCTTGTCCCGACCCCCCAGCGTCAAGTTGGTCCGTCAGCCGTCGTTCAAGCGGCTTGTGCCGTGAACTTCACCGACAAGGGGCTAGGCTCCCGGCACTCAGTCTGGCGGTGAGAATCGCGCACAAGCTTCCGGATCTTTCTCAGCGGATGGTCCGCCCGCACCCGCGCCTCAGGCGAAATGTACGAAAACAGCCGACCCTGATCGGAAAATACCCCCCGCATGCAAGCCCCCGCCGACGCGCTTCTCATTGCCGCCGACGCGTTCTTCCTCAGCGCGCGCGACCAACTCGTCGCGCGCGCTGCCCGTCATGCCGTCCCTGCGATCTACCCCTGGCGCGAGGCCGCAACGGCTGGCGGCCTGGGGAGCTACGGGACCAGTCTAGCCGACGGCTTCCGGCAGGCCGGCATCTACGTCGGTAGGATTCTCAAAGGCACCAAGCCCGCCGACCTGCCGGTCATGCAACCGACCAAATTCGATCTCGTCATAAACCTAAAGAGCGCCAAGGCGCTCGGCCTCGACGTGCCTCCGACGCTCCTCGCCCGCGCCGACGAGGTGATCGAATGAGGAAGCCGGGCAGAGGGCGTCCGCGCAGCCCACCGTGAGACTGGGTATTCAACCGTGGGCCGGCGATGTGGGCCGGCGATTGGCTGCCGTGGACGAATGTCGGCTCGCGGTCGGCGAATAAGTAGAACCGCAAACTCAACTCACGTAGGATCGGCCTCCGACGAAAAGAGATGACCGAACAACAATCGATCGATAGGGAGGGACGCATGAATTCCGAAAAGCTAGAGCCGCTCGGCTCGGTCCGGCGGAGCCTTTTCGTCGCGCTGGCAGCGACAACGTTTGGCGCGTGGACCGCGACGATGCCGGCAGTCGCGCAAGAGTCGATCAAGATCGGATTCGGCGTTGCATTGACCGGCGGACTCGCCTCGTCCGGCAAGGCTCATTTGCTGTCCAAACAGATCTGGGCAGAGGAGATCAACGCGAAGGGCGGACTGCTCGGCCGCCCCGTCAAACTCTTTTACTACGATGACCAGACCAATGCCGCGACCGTTCCCGCTATCTACGCCAAGCTCATGGACGTCGACAAAGTCGACATTCTGATGGGGCACGCCACCAACCTGATCGTCGCGGCGATGCCGCAGATCATCCAGCGCAACAGGATGGTGATGGTGCTGCTGGCGCTCACCTCGAACGCCGAGTTCAAGTATCCGCGCTATTTCCAGAGCGCACCGTTCGGTTCCGACACCAGACTCCTGCCACGCAACTTTTTCGAAGTGGCCAAACAGATCAAGCCTACGCCTGAAACCGTCGCCCTGGTCGGCGCCGACGCGGAATTTTCCAACAACGTGCTGCGGGGCGCGCGCGAGAGCGCCAAGGAGTACAATTTAAAGATCGTCTATGACCGCGCCTATCCGCCGGCCACCGTCGACTACAGTCCGATCGTGCGCGCGATCCAGGCGACCAATCCCGATCTCGTGCTGCTCGCGTCCTATCCACCCGATTCCGTCGGAATGGTGCGCGCAGCCGCCGAAGTCGGACTGAGGACCAAGTTGTTCGGCGGCGCCATGGTGGGCATGCAGTACGCCTCGCTGATGGGGCAGCTCGGGGACAAGCTCAATCGCCTGGTGAACTATCATGTCTATGTGCCGAGCGAGAAGCTCAATTACCCGGGCATCGAAACCTTCCTCAAGAAGTACCAGGCGCGCGCCAAAGACGCCGGCGTCGATCCGCTCGGCTTCTATCAGCCGCCCTTCGCCTATGCCGCCATGCAGGTGCTCGAACAGGCGATCACGGCGACCAAGAGCCTCGATGACGATACGCTGGCCAAGTACATCCACAGCAATCCGTTCAATACCATCGTGGGCGAAATTCGTTTCGACGAACTGGGCGAGTGGAAGACCCCGCGCATGCTGGTCGTGCAGTTCCAGAACGTGCAGGGTGACGGGCTCGAGCAGTATCTGACCGGCCATCGACAGGTGATCCTCTATCCGCCGCAGTACAAGGACGGTGAACTGGAACAGCCGTTCAACAAGTGAGCCCCATCGATGCAAGTCACCGCCGCCGTCGTCCGCGAAAGGTCAGGGCCATTCGTCATCGACACTTTGGAGCTCACCGATCCGCGGCCCGACGAGGTGCTGGTGCGCGTTGTCGCCAGCGGCATGTGTGCGACCGATCTGCATGGCCGCGACGGCTATTACGCCACGCCCTACCCTTGCGTTTTCGGCCACGAGGGCGCGGGGGTGGTCGAAGCAGTCGGCAGCGGCGTTTCGACGATCGCGATCGGTGACCACGTCATCATGTCGTTTCCCTGGTGCGGCAACTGCGCGAACTGCCGCCGCGACATGCATTCGCATTGCCAGCAGTCGTTCGCGTGGAAGTTCTCCGGCACACGGCCGGATGGCTCGACGCTCCTCGGGAAGAACGGCACGCCGGTTTACAGCGCCTATTTCCAACAATCCTCGTTCTCGAGCCACGCTATCGCCAACGAGCGTTTCGTGGTGAAAGTGCGAAAGGATGCGCCGCTGGACCTGATCGGCCCATTCGCGTGCAGCGGGCAGACTGGGGCCGGCGCCGTATTCAACAGCATGAAACCGAAGCCGGGCGATTCGTTTGCCGTCTTCGGGGTCGGCGCAGTGGGCCTCTCCGGTCTGATGGCGACCAAAGCCGCCGGCTGCGATCCCATCATCGCAGTCGATATCCACGATAGCCGCCTCGAGCTTGCGCGCGAGCTCGGCGCCACGCACACCATCAATCACACCGCCCGCCGCGACGTGGTCGGCGAAATCCGCAAGATTACCGGCGAAGGCGTGCGCTTCTCGCTAGAAACCTCGGCGCAGCCGTCGGTCTTCCGAGAGGCGGTCGAGGCGTTGATGCCGGCCGGCACTTGCGTCCTCCTCGGCAGCGCGCGCAGCGGCACCGAGGTGACGTTCGACATGGCGTTTCTGCAGTTCGGCCGCGTTGTGCATGGCGTCATCCAGGGAGAGAGCCACCCCAAGGAATTCATCCCCCAACTGGTCGATTTGCTCATGCAGGGCAAAATGCCGGTCGAGCACATGATCAGCTTCTACGATATTGCTGACATCAATCGCGCCGCACAGGACTCCGCCAGCGGCGCCACGATCAAGCCCGTATTGCGGATGCCGCGTTAGCGCAGTGGCTTGGGTGGCGAATCGATTCGCGTTTCACTCACTATCGGGGTTCCTGCTTGCGCCGGCACCGTTTCCTGATCTCTGACATAAAAAAACAGCCTCTGGGAATGCTATATAGAAGATCTGTCTCCCTGCGCGGGCTGGGTCTGAAGCGTGGCGGCCTTCTGCGCGACCGAAGGCGGCAGCGACGGCGCGGCGCGCGCGGCGCGTCGGTCGGCGCCGCTTGCGCTCCCGCCCAATGCGCTGCCGGCGCGCATCGACCTCAGGAATTCCCTCAAGGTCGAACTGAAACTGGGGAGCGCCAAGCAGCTCGACCTTGCGGGAGCGCCGCTGCAAGGAGCGTCCGCACATGCCAGTGTCTACGACCACGCCGGGCCGTCTGTGCGCTCGCGATATCGCGCACATCCGTGTTGCCTTCCGTCACCGGAACGACGTCGGCGCCCGGGAAGAGGGTACTTTCGCGGCTCAATGGCTGGCCTGTACGTTCCCCTGTCAATGCTTCGCTGATGCCCTCGTGGGCATCCGCGCATGACTCGGGGTCGATGCGGTTCGCTACTTCTTCATCGTGATGGACTTACACCATCTACTCCTTGCCGGTCTCCCGGCGCACTCCGGATCACCCCCGAAAGCGGCCGTAGAGCGGACATCGGTGGACGGCTCAAACGTGCCAAGACCTGGCTAGTGGGCTCCTTTGATTGTGGCGGAGCTTGGTGAGCAATTTTATACAGACGCCGCCGGTCAATGAGCGCATCCTTAGACTTTGCTGTGAACTCAACAGGGAGAAACGCCATGAAAACGCACTACACGGTTGTGCTGGCAATGGCTGCGGGTTTTGGACTTGGTGCGGTCGCGGTCCAGGGTCTTCACGCTCAGGCTAAACCGCCCGTCTACTATATCGCAGAAATCGACGTGACTAACCCTGACGCTTATGCGAAGGAATATGCCCCGAAAGCGCAGGCCCTGATCAAGTCACTCGGCGGTCGCTTCCTAGCTGTAGGAGGAGCCGCAACAACAATAGGAAAGGTGACCGCGTTTGACGGCGAGGCGCCGAAGCGTGTTGTCGTGCAAGCCTGGGACAGTATGGAAAAAATTCAAGCTTGGCGTGCTAACCCGGAGTATCAGGAACTCCGAAAGACCGGCGAAAAGTACGCGAAATTCCGTAGCTTTGCCGTTGACGGCCTTCCAGCGACGGGTCCTACAAATTAGGGCGAGCGCGCCGCAACGACTAAATTACGGTGGAGGCCGCCTCAGTTGGCGGCCTCGTCATCTGACGGCTCCGGTTTGCCCTCCGCTTCGGCAACCTTCCGAGCGTGAAGCCGCTCCATCCTACTCGGCTGCTCCCTGTAGATCAGCTTGAAGCTTCCCGTTTGGCCGGAAGCCGCGCAAGCTGTTTTGCCGTGGCGAAGTGTTTATCAGGAGGGGAAGGGCAGAGGCAAACCAATCCCCGAGGACTTGGCCCTTGATTCAGATGCGTTGGCACCGAGGGCCACAAATTTTTTGTAATTGTGGGAGCCCAACCGGACAAAAATTTTTTGGCAATCATTGCAACTTCTTTCCCGAATCAAGCCACATCTAGGGTGACTCCGCGCCGAAACACATCGGGGGCGCGATGGAGGGGTACCATGCACGCTTCGCGACGCTACCGCGATAGCGCGGCAGAGTGTCTATTGGCAGCTCAAGAAGCATCCCAACCTCATTGCCGCAAACTTCATCTCTCTATGGCCATCTCATGGCTCTCGCTGGCCCGTCGCCTTACCTCCACCTGGATTTACCGGGCACTTATCCTGCCGAGTTAAAGCGCGAATTGGCGACCCGGCTTTGCAAGTTGTACGCGGAAATCATGGAGACGTAGCTGTGGCGACCGAATGTCGGAATTGCCGAGCTCGGCAAGCACAACCTTTATCATCTCGGCTCGTCGAATGCCTCTCGAAAGCAGCGCCTTATGTCGAACTACGCATTCAATGCCGAGATTGCGCGCGGCAAAGTTTCGCGTTTTCGACTATAGCGGAATCTCCGCAACGGCACGCGGCCCCATTGACCGGCCGGAACGGCGACAGCGCCCTGGGGCGGCTACCAGCTCGGGATCGCGCACTCACTCGGCCGCTCGTCGCCGATCGATCTCGATCGCGCCTGCTTTGATCCGCGGAATGAGCTCCTGACCGAACTCAACTGTGTCGTTAAAGGGGTCGAATCCGCGGATGAGAAATGAGTCCACCCCGAGCATGTAGTATTTAAGGATTGACTCGGCGACCTGCTCCGGAGTGCCGACGAGACATGAGGTGTTGCCGAGCGCACCGGTCACGCGCGCGATCGGCATCCACAGGCGTTCGTCATGGATATCTTGCTCCATGGCAAAGCGCATCAGCCGCTTCCCGGCATTATCGACCGGTCCCGTGGCCTCCTCCTGGCGGCTCCACCCTTTCTTGCCGGTCATCGCTGCCAGAATCCGGTTGGCCTTCTCCCAGGCGTCGCCTTCGCGCGCCGCAATGATCGGGCGCAGCGAAACGTTGAAGCCGGGCGTCCGCCCGAAGGTCGCGGCTTGGGTCCGGAAGCTGGCGATGCGTTCGCGCGTGGACGCCAGCGGCTCGGCGTAGATGGCGTAGACGTCGCAGAGTCTCGCACCCATCGCGAGCGCGCCATCCGAGGCGCCGCCGAAGAACAACAGCGGGTGCGGCTGCTGCAGCGGGCGTACATCGGAAGAGGCGCCCTTGACCCGGTAGAATTCGCCGGAGAAATCGAATGGTCGCTCGCTCGACCAGGCGAGCTTCATCAATTCGAGATATTCCGCAGCCCGCCGGTAACGCTCGGTCTTCGGGCTGAAGTCGCCATCTCCCTGCTGCTCGTCGTCGGTCTTGCCGGTGATGATGTGCACGGCGAGCCGTCCCTTGGTCAAATGGTCGAACGTCGCGATCTTGCGGGCCATCAAGGTCGGCGCAACGAATCCCGGCCGATGCGCTACGAGGTAGCCGAGCTGCTTCGTGTGCGCGGCAGCGTGAAGCGCGACGAGGAACCCTTCTGCGGACGACGAGGTGTAGCCGACGAGCGCCAAGTCAAAGCCGGCGTCGTCGTGTGCGCGCGCAAACTGCGTTAGATAAGTCGGGGACAGGCCGCCTTCAATGACATGCAACGCGGCGTCACTGCTCGGCGGCGTCACGCCGATCATTCCAACGATTCTGACCGGCATGATCGATCCTTACGATTGCTGGGTGCCAAGTTTGCGCGCCCGGAAAAGAAGGAGTCAAGCGATAGGCCAATGTGACAGAGCCACCGCGATCCGACCTAGCCGCACTGTGAGGCGGATCAAGGGACGAGGAGGAGAAGCCGAGCATTGGCGGCATTCACCAATCGCTCCGGGACCGGCTCTCTTCTCGGTCGGCCTGTACGAATGTCATTTCCATTTTGACCCCCGACGCTAGTGCACCACGCTGGCGCCCCCACTGCCCGAAGCTCGCCGGGCTCGGGCATTGGCTCAACGGTCCTGTCTACGTCGCATGCACGCTCTTCCTGCCCGGCCAGTCGAAAATGTCCCATTGAGGCGTCGTTGGTGGTCGCGCCATAACGGCCTGGTTTGGGGTTTGAGTCCTGCCAGGCCCACCACGCATTCCGTCGGTTGCGGAGATTTCCTGGAGTGGTTGAGAAAGGCCCCGAATTGGCGGAGTTCTTGTACGACCGCTGGTCTCTGAGACCGCTGATCTGCGGTTCGGGGGACGTATTGACGCTTTTTTCTCCGCCCTGGAAATCCCGTTTCCACGCAAATGACCGCGGCGCATGGCCCGCACAACGCCGGGCATGACGGAGAAATTTGTCCGTCAACTCGATCGAAATCGGCTCTCGCATTCAACAGGCTTACGTTTTTTGACGAATTTGTTGACGAATTGCGCGCTCGCTTACCGCGCTCGGCCAAGGCTGGCTGTGTGTGCTGAAAACTAGATTCTAAAATAATGCGTCGAGAGTACGCTGCATAAGCAGAAAGAATTTTCCGCAGGTGCGCCTCGCTAAAGACCAGCATCCGGTCCACGCACTCGCGGCGCAAGGTGCCAATAAGGCGCTCCACATACGCGTTCTGCCGTTCCGCGCTGCGATTATTGTGCCGCGGGCTGGAGGCGCGCACTGACTTGTACCATCAACATATTCATCCTGCTTTGCGCAAGAATCTGAAAAGCCGGCAAAGAACCAAGAAGCAAGTGTGATGGCGCCGGCGCAGTATGCGGCCATGCGATGCACTCGAGTAAGCCCATTCACCGTACCCTTATTGCGCAGCATTGGCTGAGCACTCCCTAGCCGTTGGCGCATTACGGCGCGAACTGCGCTCTGACGCCTGCTGATCCACGATGGAGACGTAACATGAAGACGTTCATTACCGCTCTCACTCTCGGCTCACTGATCTCCGTCTCGGCGTTCTTCCAGTCCGCCAACGCCGCACCGCCCATGGACGCGAGCCGGGCGCAAGCCATTCACGAGTGCAATGTCGCGGCCTCCAAGTATGTGGAACATACGTGGGGCGACGTCGAGATCTAGAAGTATCGGAGCTGTATGGCTGAACATGGTCAGCAGGAATAACGCGACCGGCGTTAGATGCAGCCGCTCGCTCGGCAGGCTGCGCGCAAATCGAGCTGGTAATGGCGATCAACAGAGTCGACAAAGCCGAGAGCCGTCCAGGGAGCTGAGCGCGCTAATCTGTCCGCCCCATCCGCAGGACCGTTCGCCGCTACCGATAGCCAGAGACATGGGCGGAAGAAATTGCCGTGCGACCCGGTGTCGAGGACCCCGATGACCAGCATCGCCGCCTGCTGCGCGCGCGCCGCAAGCGGCCATGCGGCTGCTGCGCCACCGATGAGCGTTATGAACTCGCGCCACCTCATTCGATCACCTCGTCGGCGCGGGCGAGCAATGTCGGCGGCGCTTCGAGGCCGAGCGCCTTCGCGGGTCTTGAGATTGATGACCAACTCGAACCGGGTCGGCTGCTGAACCGGTAGATCACCCGGCTTTTCGCCTTTGAGAACGCGGCCGGCATAGACCCCGGCCACGCGAAGCGCGTCCGCGAGGTGCGATCCGTAACTCATGAGGCCGCCGACATCGACGAACTCGCGTCGCCAGTACAACGTCGGTATTGCATGGCGTGCCGAGTCGGCCAATATCAGCGGGTGCGGCAGACGCTCTCGATTACAAACGTTCAGAAGTCCCGATTAGTTCTGCCCTGCGACCCCGAATACACAGCACATCGGGACGCCCAGAAGCGTCGTCAGGAACCTCGCGAATGGTTGTTGCAGCGAGAGCGTGCCAGCATTGCGCCGCCCATCGTGCCGGACGCGCCGGAAGGGGAACCGCACTTAGAACGCAGGTGCTGCTCACTCACGCGCTGATCGGGGCTAACACGTTCAACAAACTGAACCCGCATACCTGGTCCCCGGCCCCTCACGCGACCCGGGTTCCATGATTACGTGATGGTCATGCCCCGGGCGCGCTGATTGGACCGCCATACACGCTGCCTTTGGTCCATGAGCGCCCGGTGAGGGTCAGCTCGGTAACCTGACCCACCGAGGCCGCTTGCTCCACGCGGGCAAGTGGCCTCAGTCTACGGACCGTAGGCACCTTGCGAGTTACTGGTTGGGGAGGCTGACGTTGCCGCCTTCAGCAAGGCGGTTGAGCTGGCGCTGTTCTATGACGCCAAGCTTGATGTGGCGGCAATGGATACCGCATGAAGGCCCTGGGCGGGCGAGCGGGCTATTCTGATGCGCCAGATCAATATTTGGATTGTCCTCGCTGCCCTGCTCGCGCTCTTGGTCATCACCCGATACATGCAAAACGAGCGAGATACGCAGCGTATCTGTGCCGATGACCCGAGCGCCTCGGTGTGCCAGCGGTGAGAGTCGGAGTCGCGGGGAACCCGCACACCATTAGATATGGGGCGTCGAATGAGGCAGTAGATCGACATTCATTTGAGGTAGTTTCCTTCGCAAGGGTTCCTAAGGCGATGGAGTTTCAGTCAGTGATGATCTTGCCGACGAGCCTTTTTGAGGCTTTCAAGCACGTGTTCGTAGGCCCGCTCATAAGCCTGATAGCTCGCTTCTTCGTAGGCTTCCCGACCGTTTTTCTTTGCGGCTTCCCGCCCGGCCTTGCGCCCGGCTTCCTCCGCAACTTCACGCGCAATGTCATCCGCAAGGTCGTCGTCGACTGAGTCTAGCCATCGCGCAAGTTCATCTGTTGTACGCGCTGAACGGCCGCGCGCGCCCTCGAATAACGCTTGGAGTTCCTCGGCGTGCTTTAGCCGGAATTTGTCGGCGTCTTGAGAGCTAATGGCCATTGCTATTTCTCCTCTCTGGATGGCGACCTCTCGGCCGCGGATCAGCATAGTCGCAAGCGCTGCCTCGTCGCTGGCCGCTGCGTGGCCAGAACCACCATTCGCATACCCGCCGAGTCATCCGCAGGAGCGTTCGATATTACTGAGAGAACCGGCGTCTGATCAATCTCAAGTGGATCGGACGCAGGTTCTTACCCCGCCACGAGCGCGTGGCGGAGTTTTCCTTTGGGTGCCGCACCGCTAAGCTTTCGGCGGCCCCTTTCGTCATCGGGAGTGAATGGGGCCGGGAACCTCGCCACAACGCATTTGCCCTCGTGGCGGGGTTCCTTTTTCGCGGTGTAAGAAGAGGCGGGAGCCCGCGGTGCAGGACTGGCTCTGCCGGGTGAAGCGCATCGCCGCAATAATTTCGGTGCCCAACCAAAGCCGATGACAAAGTAACAGTCGAGGTAGTCAGCGAGGCGGTCCGGCCTGTCAGCAGATAAGTCCGGAATTTCAGCGACAGCTCAGTTTTTCTAATGCGTCAGGTCGATCGTGACGTTCTTCCTCTGCGTGTAGCTCTCGAGCATGCCTTCGAGGGAGAACTCGCGGCCGATGCCGCTTTCTTTGTAACCGCCGTAGGAGTGACCTGGGCTCTGACCGAGGCCCTGGTTCACCTGAACCCAACCAGCCTCGATCGCGTGTGCCGCGCGCAGAGCCCG
>Ga0070699_100004755_pt1 | contig 12003 bp, 9 predicted proteins | sample KBSK1503metaG_FD_65473 | JGI IMG/M metagenome (GOLD analysis project Ga0070699, IMG submission 65473) | Corn, switchgrass and miscanthus rhizosphere microbial communities from Kellogg Biological Station, Michigan, USA - KBS K1-50-3 metaG | ecosystem: Host-associated > Plants > Roots >...
GAGACCAGCCGCGCAAACCGCTCGGATATCGTCGAGAGAACTGATTCCCCCGCTCGCAATCACCCTCGTTCCCATGAGCTGAAGCTGGAGGGCCCCCGCGATATCCGGCCCCTGCAGGGTCCCATCTCGCGTGACATCGGTGTAGATCAGCGTGGTGATCCCATCCCGCACGACTCGCTGCGCCAAGTCCTCCACCCGTAGAGTGGAGGTCTCGGTCCATCCCCGAACCGCCACCAGCCCTGCTCGCCCGTCCACCCCGACCGCCAGTCGCGGCGAACCTGCCATCTCTACGGCGGAAGGAACGAAGCCTTCATCTGTCGCCGCAGCGGTACCCAGCACCAGGCGGGCCACACCGAGGTCGAGTGCCTCGCGCACGCGATCCAGCGATCGGAGCCCACCGCCCAACTGCACCCGAACCCGGCCCGCGAGCCGGCTGACCAGCGCGGCAATGAGCGGCAGGTTGTCGCCCACGCCGAAGGCGCGATCCAGATCGACCAGGTGAATCCAGCGGGCGCCGCGTTCCGCGAACCGATCGGCAATGGCCAGCGGGTCGTCCCCATAAACGGTTTGCCGCGTCGGCTCGCCCTGAGTGAGGCGGACGACGCGGCCGTGACGGATGTCGATGGCGGGGTACAGATCCAAGATAATCTCAGGGCGGGTGTCGTTGGTCGTTGGTCTTTAGTCGTTGGTCTCTGACGCCGCTCTCGCGAGAGCAGGATAACCAGACCAAAAGGTAAGGACCAAAGACCAAAGACTAATGACCAACGACTCTCAATGCGTCGCGACCGCCGAAGACGCTCCCAACAGTCCCAGCAACCGATTTCGCTCCTGCTCGAAGGCAGCGCGCTCTGCCGCCGCGATCGGCGCCCCGTTGCCCAGCTCCACCCGCCGGGAATCCTTGGCGATGCCATTCACTCTGAATTCGTAATGCAGGTGCGGCCCGCTGGCGAGTCCGGTGGACCCAACGAAACCGATCGTCTGTCCCTGGGTCACCCTGGCGCCGGCGCGGACCCCGCGAGCAAACCCGCGTAGATGACCGTAGCGAGTAATGATCCCGTTGCGATGCCGTAGCTCGATCAGGTTCCCGTAGCCGCCGCTCCAGCCGGCTCGCTGCACGACGCCGTCGCCGGCCGCCATCACCGGGGTTCCCGGCGCCGCCGCGTAATCAGTGCCCTCGTGCCGCCGGGTGATGCCGAGAATCGGATGAAAGCGCGCCCGGGCGAAAGTGGAGGAGATCCGCCGGAACTGGACCGGCGCCCGCAGAAAGGCCCGGCGCAGCGAGTTCCCGTCCGCATCGAAGAACGCCGTCCTGCCGTTCTCTTGGAATCGAAATGCGGTAAGACTCTTACCGGAGATGTGGAGATCGCCGGCGAGCACTCGCCCGAACCGCACCTCTCCGCTCTCCGAGACCAGGCGCTCGAAGACCACCCGGAATCGATCGCCCGGCTGAATGTCGCGGGTGAAGTCCACCTGCCAGGCGTAGATGTCGGCCAGATCCCACGCCAGGCGCTGCCGGTTGGGACCATCGAGCTGATCGTCGCCGACCTGGGCGTCGAGGGCTTCGTACAGTGAGTTGTCGATCGCACCTTCGATCTTCACCGGCTCAGAGCGCCACGTGATCGGCTCGACCTTGGGATCCCAACCGTCGGCAACCCGGCGGAAGGTGACCCGCTGCTCCGGAGCGGTCCGGACGGAGATGTGCGTGGGATGTGAATCGGGAGAGACCGCGCGGAAGCTGAAGATCAGGCCGGAACGGAGCCGCCGCGGGTCGAGGGAAAGCGAAGGATCCAGCCGGCTCAGATCGAGATCGGTGATCCCATGACGGGCGAACAGTTGGGACAGGGTCTCGCCGCGCCGAAGGGTGTCTAGAGTTTCGCTCAGGCCGTCCCCGGCGTCGACCAGAATCGGTCGGGCGACCGGAAGGTCCAGCCGGCGCCAGGGCCAGTGGCCGCTGGTGGCAAACAGAGCCGCGCCGCCGAGCACGAGCACGGCCCCGAGGAGCCGCAGCGGCAGCCCCCCGCTCGATCGCCCGGCCAGCATCAGTCCATTTGCCGTCGAATGAAGGTGGGGATCTCCATTTCCGGCACTTCGGTCGACGAGCCCGGCGCGGCCGCCGGGGGCATTCTCGGAGGCGCGGCTCGAGGGGTGGCTGGAACCTGGGTCTGGGGGCTGGAGGGCCGGGGTCGCCCGGCGGGGAAGCTGAGCACTGCCGACGCACCCGAGGGCCGAACGAGGGGGGTTTCCGGCACCGCGCGATCAAACCCGGTGGCAATCACGGTAACCCGCACTTCGCCGTGCATGGCCGGATCGTTGCCTGCGCCGAAAATGATCTCGGCGTCATCGCCGACAGCGTCATGGATGATGTCGTTGATCTGGGTGGTCTCGCCCAAGGTCAGATCGTCGCCGCCGATGATGTTGATCAGTACGCCTAGGGCGCCGGCGATGGAGACGTTGTCCAGCAACGGGCTCGAGATGGCCTGCTGCGCCGCTTCCAGGGCCCGGTTCTCCCCCCGTCCGATACCGGTTCCCATGAGGGCGGCCCCGCCGTTCTGCATGACCGTGCGCACGTCGGCGAAGTCGACGTTGATGATGCCGGTGGAGGTAATCAGGCTGGCGATGCCCTGGGTGGCATGGAGCAAAACCTCGTCCGCCTTCTTGAGTGCATCCTGAAAGGGAATGCCCTTTCCTACCACTGCGAGGAGACGCTCATTCGGAACCACGATCATGGTGTCGACGTTCTTACGCATGTCGGTGATCCCGCTGTCCGCCTGCTTCATCCGTCGCCGGCCCTCGAAGAGGAAGGGCTTGGTGACGATGCCGACCGTGAGCGCGCCTGATTCCCGGGCCATCTGGGCCACGACCGGCGCGGCGCCGGTCCCGGTCCCGCCCCCCATCCCACAGGTGACGAAGACCATGTCGGCGCCCTGAACCGCCTGGGCCACCTCGTCCCGGTTTTCCTCGATCGCCTGCCGGCCGATCTCCGGCCGGGCGCCGGCGCCGAGCCCGCGGGTGAGTTTTCGGCCGATCTGGATCTTGATGTCTGATTTCGACATCGCGAGAGCCTGCGCGTCGGTGTTGACCGAGATGAACTCAACCCCACCGAGTTGATCCTCGATCATCCGGTTCACGGCGTTGCCGCCGCCCCCGCCGACGCCGACCACCTTCATCCTCGCGGTCTGTACCGCGCTCTCTTCCAGCTCAAAGATCATAGTTTGTTCCCTCGGCGCGACTCAAAAGAAGTCCTGGAGCCAGCGTTTCACCGGAGCGAGCACCTTTTCTACCGCCGGCGACTTGCGACCGCCGGCACCGAAGCCACCACTCATCGCGACCTGCCGGGCGCCATAGAGCACCAGGCCGGCCGGCACTGCCATGCGAGGAGACTCGACACTGTCCGCCAGGCCCCGTAGCCGCTGGCCGGGTACTCCACAGCGGGCCGGCATGGCAAACACTTCGCGCGCGAGCTCCACGATCCCTGGCGTCAGGGCGCCGCCCCCGGTGATCACGACTCCCGCGGGCAAGCGCTGATGATAGCCAGCGCGGGTCATCTCGTCGAGCGCATATTCGAGCACTTCCTGAAGCCGCATGTGCATGATGTGCGCAAGCACTCTGCGTTGCGCGTTGCGAGCGCCCTGTCCCGGCGTGCTGGGCAGATCGAACACATCACTCTCCGGGACCAGCGGCTCGAATCCGGCCCCATACCGTTCCTTGAGCCGCTCGGCATCCAGCTGGGTGACCTGGAGGCCGTGAACGATGTCGGCGGTCACGTGCCCGCCGGCGCAGAGCAGAGAGCCGGTGTGCCGGATCTTGCCGTTGTGAAAGATCGAGACGTTGGTGGAGCCGCCGCCGAGCTCGACGATGGCACAGCCCAGTTCGATCTCGTCGGCGGTAAGGACCGCCAGTGAGGCCGCCAGCGGCTCGAGCACGAACTCGGCGACGGTGTAGCCGGCTCGCTCCACGCACTTCCTCAGATTCTGCAGCACACTCGAGAGCACGGTGACGAGATACACCTCCGCCTCGAGTCTGGAGCCGGTCATTCCAATCGGCTCGTTGATGCCGCCCTGCTGGTCGATCAAATAGTCCTGGGGTATGGCGTGCAGCAGCTCGTGGTCCCGCCCGAAACTGATGTTGCTTGCCATGTCATTGACCCGGGCGACGTCGCTGGTGCGGATCTCGTCACCCGTCACTGAAACCATCCCGTGGGAGCTCCGGCCGGCAACGTGCTCGCCCGCGATGCCGCAGTAGGCCGACCCCACCTCCACCCCGGCCATCCGTTGGGCGCTCTTCATCGCCTTGTCGATGGCGCGGGTCGTCTCCTCGATATCTCGAACCACTCCCCGCCGGATGCCGTTGCTGCGCTCGACACCGAGGCCCAGGATCTTGGCGCCGGGGTCGCGGGCATCGCCGGTGACTTCGGCAATCACGGCAACCACCTTGGTCGAGCCCAGATCGAGCCCGGCCACCAGCCGTTGGGGCTGGGGACTCATGCCCGTGACCATCGGACGATCACCTGACCGGCGAACCGTCCGTCGAGTTCCTGGAATGGACGCCCCCTTCGGGACAGAGCCTGCTCTACCGCGGTCACCGCTCGGATGTCCTCCGCCGTTGGCTGCGCGTCGAACCAGAACCACCGTCCCGCGACTTCGAGCACGACATCGGTTCCGACTCGCCAGGCGGCATCCACTCGGGCGAAGAACTCCGGATTGTAATCCTGGACCCGGGCAAGCGCGCCGGCAACCAGCCCTCCCCCACCGATGAGCACGGGCAGATCCGGCACCGAGCCCACCGGGTCGAACGGAAGCACTCTTCCACCAGCATCGACCAGGGCCAACCGATCGCCGCGGGGGGTCAAGGCAACGGGGACCGCTTCGTGCACTTCGACCTGGAGTGTGCCCGGCACCCGGTAGCTGATCTCGGCATTGATCACCCCGGGCACCGCCCGGAGCCGCCGAACCAACGGGTCAGCATCGTCGAAAACGCTGGCGCGAGGAGCGAGTCTCAGCGCGCTCATCACTTTCGTCGGATCAAGATACTGCAATCCCGCGATCTCCACCCGCCTGACTCGGAAAAAGTCGAGCCGCCGAAGCACCGAGGGCAGGCCAAACCAGACGAGGAGTGCGAGTGTGAGTACCGACAGGGCCAACCAGCCACGCCGAAGACGGAATCGGCGAGGCGCGAGGTCCGTCAGGCGGCGCTCAGCCACCGAACGAGCTCGGGAGCCACACGAGTGATGTCGCCGGCCCCGAGAGTGAGGACTACATCGCCAGGTTGCAGCGCTTCGAAGACCCGGCGGCCGAGCTTGGCGCGGGTGGGTTCAAAGTACGTGTCGGCGCCGGCCTCCTCCGCAGCCTCTGCCACCTGACGGCCACTGACTCCGTCGATAGGTTGCTCGCGGGCCGGATAGATCTCGGTCACGATCACCAGGTCGGCCGCCGCGAGCGCCCGCCCCATGGCCTCCCCGTGAGCCTGCGTGCGGGAGTACAGATGGGGCTGAAACACCGCCACGAGCCGGCGACCCGGAAACGCCTGTCGCGCGGCAGCCAGCGTGGCGATGAGCTCGGACGGATGATGAGCATAGTCGTCAACCACCTCCACGCCTCCGTGCTCACCCAGCCGCTCGAAGCGGCGACCTACACCCTGAAACCGAGCCAAAGCTGCGGCGGCCGGCTCCAGCGCTCCCCCGAGCGCTTCGACCGCTGCGAGCGCCGCCACCGCGTTGCGAAGATTGTGGACCCCAGGAACCCGGAGCCGAACATCCAGCGGGGCGGTATTGCGCCAAATCACCCGGGCATCGGTCCGATCCGCCCGCTGGACTACCTCGGTGATCCGGATGTCGGCATCATCGGCGAATCCAAATCGACGAACTGTGGGGCCGACGCGAGCTCCGACTCGGCGCGCGCCGGGGTCATCGGCACTCACCACCGCGGTGGGCGCTCGGCCGGCGAATTCGACGAAGGCGTCTTCCAAGGCCGCGAGCGAACCGTAGCACTCCAGATGATCCGGTTCGACATTGTTCACGATGGCCACAGTCGGATGGAGGGTAAGGAAAGCCTTATCGAACTCATCCGCTTCGACCACGAAGAGGTCATCACCGGCCACTCGCGCATTCCCGCCCCACTCGCTCACCCGCCCGCCGGCGATACCCGTTGGGGTGAACCCAGCCGCGCTCAGCGCCTCCGTGGTCATCACTGTCGTGGTGGTCTTGCCATGGGTTCCCGCTACCGCCACCGAACGGGCCCTCTTTATCAGTGCTGCGAGGGCCTCTTTCCGGGGAACCACGGGGATACCCAGGGCACGTGCCCGCTCCAACTCCGGATGGTTGGCGGGAACCGCCGCGGTGACCACAATGGCCCGAGCACCGTCGACGTGGACAGGGTCGTGACCCTGTGAGACCACAACGCCCATTGCGGCGAGGTCAGCGGCACCTGAGGGGTCCGCGTCGCAGCCACTCACCGCGACGCCCCGGCGGCACGCGATCAGCGCAAGAGCACTCATGCCGGCCCCGCCGATTCCAACGAAATGAACGGGGCGCCGATCGGTGGGGTTGAACAGGTCCATGGCGGATCAGCTAATGTAAGTAATAGCTGCGTGTTCTCAAAGCCCGCGCGCTACGCGACCAGCGTCAATAAATTCGACACAATGTCGGCTCCCGCCTGAGGCTTCCCGCGACTTAGCGCTCGCCGGGCCATCTCACTTCGACCGGCGGCATCGCTCAACAGGCGATCCACCGCCTCTCCCAGTCGTGCTGGTGTCAGGTCCGCCTGAGTCATCAGCAAGCCGGCTCCGGCTTCGGCCAGTACTCTGGCATTGTGGCTCTGGTGATCGGCAGCAGCGGTCGGCAGGGGGATCAGGATGCTCGGCAGTCCCCAGGCGCAGAGCTCCGCGACAGTGATCATTCCCGCACGGGAAATCACCAGATCGGCTACGGCGTACCCGTCGGCCATCGGGTCGAGAAAGTCGATTACCCGCACCGCTGGAGGACGGTGATAGTGGGAGAATTCGGCGAAGGTTCCTTTGCCGGTCACCCAAATGAGAGCTGCGTTGTTCGGGCCGCCGGCGTCCAACCATCCTGCAACCGCCTGATTGATCGCACGAGCTCCCTGGCTTCCCCCGGTAACCAGGACCACCGACTTCCCTACCTCGAGGCCGAATTGAGCGCGCGCGCTCTCGCGACGTCCCGGGGTGGGCGGGGTGATCGGATTCCCCGTGTCAAAGACCTGAGTGTGGGGGCCGAATCGGAGCAACCGCCGCGCCTCCGGCAGGCCGAGATATACGTGGCGGACTCGTCGGCTGAGCCAACGAGTGGCAAGACCGGGGTAGGCGTTCTGCTCCTGAATCGCCGTCGGCACTCCTCGGCGAGTGCCCCACCACACCACCGGGCCCGAGGCATAGCCGCCGGTGCCGAGAACAGCGACCGGCCGCTCCTCCTGAAACACCTGTTCCACCCACCGCAGCAGTCGCCCGGCGATAAGCGGCCAGCGGATGTTCTTCCACCAAGTACGGCGGTAAATCGGCTCGGACGGGAGGAGGTGAAAGCGGAAATCCCGGGTGGGAAGGATCTGGGCCTCAACCCCTCGAACTGCCCCGATCAGGACCGGCTCCAGCTGAGGCGCGCGCTCCACCAGGGCGCTGGCGATCGCCAGGGCGGGCATGAGGTGGCCGCCGGTTCCGCCACCCGCGATCAGGATCGTACGGCGCTCTACCGGCACTCCCCCCACCCTTCCGGTGAAACGTGAAAGGTGAAACGTGAAAGGGAGTGGCCTGGCGCGGCCCTTTCACTTTTCACTTTTCACCTTTCCCGCCGTTCCCGTTTGCCGTTCACCGTTTCCCGTTCACCGCCCTTCTTGGTCTTCGCCATATGTGTAGGCCTGCCGCGTTCTCGCCCGATGTTGATCAGGATTCCGGTCCCCAACAGGGAGATGACCTGGCTGGAACGTCCGTACGACATGAACGGCAAGGTGAGCCCGGTAGTCGGCATCAGGCCCAGCGACACGGCCATGTGCATGAACGCCGTAAGTCCGATCGCCGATGTGAGTCCGACGGCGAGATATTGTCCAAAGGGATCGGCCGCCGTCTTGGCGATGCGGAAGCCGAGCCAGCAGAAGAGCCCGAAGAGAATCACGACGACGCTCACCCCAAGAAATCCCCACTCCTCCCCGATGGTGCTGAACAGGAAGTCGGAGTAGGCGTAGGGGAGATACCCCAGCTTCTGTTGCCCCTGGCCAAAGCCGGTGCCGAACACGCCGCCAGATCCGAACCCTACCAGCGATTGATGAATTTGAAATGACGCCTCGGGTGACGCGTCCCCACGATTGAGGAAGGTCACCACTCGAGCAAGGCGATACTGAGCATCCCGGATCTGGTGAAAGACCAGGATCGCTCCGAGACCAGAGAGGAGGATAAAGTGTCCGATCTTGGCGCCGGAGGTGAACAGCACCAGCCCACCGAGCAAAGCCACCAGGGTCGCCATCGAGAGGTTGGGCTCGAGCAGGATGAGGAGGAACACTAACCCAAGTACTATCACGAACGGCAGCATGCCCTTCCCGAACTCACGAACCTGCGCCCCCTTCTTCGAGGCGAGCATCGCGCACCAGATGACGATGGCCAGCCGGGCAAGCTCCGACGGCTGAAAATTGATCGGTCCGATATCGATCCAGCGTCGGGCTCCGTTCACCGACGGTGCAATCGCGTGGGTAAAGGGGAGTAAGGGGAGAAGCAGGAACCCAATGGTCACCAGGAGGAGCGGCCACCCCAGGATGCGCCAGCGGTAGTAGTCTTGGCGGGAAGCGAGGAGCAGCAGGACGCCTCCGACTACCGCGCCGGTGAGTTGCCGGCCAGCGAAGCCGATCCCCATGTTCTGTCCCCGGATCGTCACCAGGCTCGCCGCGCCGTACGTCGCCGCGATTCCGAAGACCAGGAGTATCGCAGTCGTGGCGGCCAGGAGTCGGGTTTCCCAACGAAGCTCGCCGGGGTGGCGGACGGAGCGTTTTTCCGTCACATCGCCTCGACCGCGACCCGAAAGCGATCGCCGCGCTCTTCGTAGTTCTTGAACATGTCGTAGCTGGAGCAGGCCGGCGAGAGCAGCACCGCGTCACCGGGATGGGCCAACCGGCGTGCTTCATTCAGGACGTCGTCAAAGGTTTGCGCCATCACAACCGGCAGGCTCTGCCCGAGATCTCTCTGGATGAGCGGACCGGCTTCACCGTAGGCGACCACCGCCCGGCAGCGGCCCCGCAGTGGCTCCGCCAGCCGGGTGTAGGGCTCGCCCTTGTGCCGGCCACCAAGCAGCAGGACGAAGGGGCGATCGAGCGCCGCCACCGCGACTTCAGTGGAGGTGATGTTGGTGGACTTGGAGTCGTTGATCCAGAGCACGCCGTTCACTTCGCGAATTGGCTCCACTCGATGAGGAATGGCGCGGAAGGTCCGAAGCCCTTCAGCAATCTGCTCGCTGGAACACCCGATCCGGGCCGCGACCAAAGCGGCGGCCAGCGCGTTGGCCACGTTGTGATCACCCAACAACGGCAGCTCGCCTCGCGGCATGAGCGGGCTCTTCCCCAGCATGAGTCGCTGGCCGGCGCGATCGTACCACCCATCGGTCCGCTCCCGAATAGAGAACCGGAGGTGGTTACCGGGCACATTCGCGGTCATGGCCCGTACCGCGTCGTCGTCCGCATTGGTGACCCACACGGAGTCCGGCTCCGCGTTGCGGAACAGCAGCGCCTTGTCGCCATAGTACTCCTCGATCGTGTGATATCGGTCGAGGTGATTAGGGGCAAGATTGGTAAGCACACCCAGCGCCGGTCGGAGGTGCGGAGCATCATGCAATTGGAAGGATGAGAGCTCCAGCGCGAGCCACTCGGGCGGAGTCTCCGCCCGCGCCACGTCAGAAAGCGGCCGGCCTATATTGCCGGCCGTCTCCGCCCGGAGCCCGCCCGTGGCAAGCACGTGTCCGATCAACGACGTGGTTGTGGTCTTGCCGTTGGTGCCGGTAATGCCGACACAGCGGGTGTCTCGGAGCGCCACGAACCCGATATCGATCTCCGCGTAAATCCCGACACCGGCCTGCAGGGCTGCTGCTAAAGGAGCAACATCGGGGGGGACTCCGGGAGCCACGACGACCGCCGTGGCCTTCGCCACTCGGTCGACGTCGTGCCCTCCGAGCTGGACCATGGCTCCGGCTTGTGACAGCGATTGCGACGAGGCCTGCAGTGCGGCACTTGAGCCGCTGTCGGAGGCATAGACCGGAATGCCATGATCCAGCAGCAGCAGCGTCGCGGCCACGCCGCTTTTGCCCAAGCCAACCACCGCGACCTCGTGGCCGGTGCGTCGCCACTGGTCGAACAGCGCGATGCTTGTGGTCGCGGTCATCGTACCTTTAGCGTCGACAAGGCCACCAGGGCGCACAGCAGGCCCAGGATGTAGAACCGGGTCACCACCGTGGTTTCGGCCCAACCCAGTTTTTCGAAGTGATGATGCAGAGGAGCCATCCGAAAGACCCGGTGAGCATCGGCGTACTCTCGCCCCCGGGTTCGCTTATGCCACTTGTAGGTTCCAGTCTGGACCAGGACCGAAATCGCCTCCGCCGCGAACACGCCCCCGATGAGCAGCAACAGGAACTCCGCCTTGAGCAATATCCCGACCGTGCCCAGGGCACCCCCGATCGCGAGGCTGCCAGTATCCCCCATGAAGACCTGCGCCGGGTGCGCGTTGAACCAGAGGAACCCGATGGTCGCTCCCATCAGGGCTGCGCAGAACACCGCGAGCTCGCCCGCGCCGGGGAGATAGAACAGATTGAGGTAGTTGGTCGCATCGACCCGCCCGAAGAGATAGGCGAAGCCGGCAAATGCCGCCGCGGCGATCCCGGCGAGCCCGGTGGCCAACCCGTCCAGTCCATCGGTGAGGTTCACCGCGTTGCTGGATCCGGTAATCACCAGGGTGACGAACACCACGTAGAGCCAGGGTGCGAAGTTGACTACCAGGTACTTGAAGAAGGGCAGCGTGGTCGCGGTTGCGGGAATGGTGTCGTAGGGCACGACCGGATTGAACACCAGAAAGAGGCCGAGCAGGAGGCCGAAGCTGACCTGGCCTGCGAGCTTCCATCGGGCCACCAATCCGCGCGACTTTCCCTGGACGATCTTGAGGTAGTCGTCGAGAAAGCCGATGCAACCCATCCACAGGGTGGAGAGCATTGCCACTACGACGAACCGATTGGTGAGCGGCGCCCAGAGCAAGGTCGGCACCACGGTGGCCAAGAGGATGATGAGGCCACCCATGGTCGGCGTACCCCGCTTCGACTGATGACTGGCCGGTCCTTCCGCTCGGATCACCTGACCAACCTTGCGCGCTCGCAGGCGGTTGATCACTGGTGGCCCGACCAGAAAGGCGAGGATCAGCGCGGTGACCGTCGCTCCCGCCGCTCGAAAACTGATGTAATTGAAAAGGTTGAAGATGATGTAGGTCTTGCCGAGCGGCGCCAGCCAGTGATAGAACATCGATCCTCAGCGGGGTGAGTTGGCGCGAGCTTGGAGCGCGGGAAGTATACGCTCCAGCGCCACGCCACGGGATGCCTTGAGCACCACCACTTCATTGCCCTCCAGCCGTTCGCTCAGCAGCGGGGCCAATCCGACCGGATCGGCTGCGGTCACCAGGCGATCGCCCAATCGCGACGCATAGGGGGCGAGCGCCGGAAGGAACTCGCCCACTGCCGCGAGCAGGTCCGGCTCCAGCTCCACCAACGCTCGCGCCACCTCACCGTGGAGCTCGGACGAGGCCTGGCCCAGCTCGCGCATGGTGCCCGCCACGAAGACCAGCCGGCGGTTCCCGCGGAGCGTTCGTGCGGTCTCGATGGCCGCACGGAATGATTGGGGATTCGCGTTGTAGCAGTCGTTGAAGATGGTCAGTCCGGCTTCCTGCAGCAGCTCACCTCTGCCACTGGGCAGAGTAAATCGTTCCAGCGCCTGCGCCGCCTTCGCCTTGTCCAGCTGCAGTGCCTGTACTGCGGCCCAG
>Ga0070699_100004756_pt1 | contig 12001 bp, 9 predicted proteins | sample KBSK1503metaG_FD_65473 | JGI IMG/M metagenome (GOLD analysis project Ga0070699, IMG submission 65473) | Corn, switchgrass and miscanthus rhizosphere microbial communities from Kellogg Biological Station, Michigan, USA - KBS K1-50-3 metaG | ecosystem: Host-associated > Plants > Roots >...
CACCTTTCTATTTGTTCTAGTCTTTACGTGGAATGAGTATTTGCTGGCCCTATTCCTCTCTAGTGCGAAGGTGCAAACTTTGCCACTTACAATTGCTGCTCAAAATGCCACTCGCGGTCCGCAGTGGTGGAATATGTCGGTGTTGATTCTGATCATGATCGTGCCTGTGATCGTCATCGCCATTATTCTGGAACGCTATATTACGCGCGGACTATTAATCGGTGCGGTCAAAGGCTAGCAATTCCATATGTCAATCGACTCCATCCCTACGATCGTTTTATCCGCCCTGGAACATAAATTCCCACCAAAAACAGATTATGGGATTGCCTTTATTGGATGCGGGGGGATCGTGAATTATGGTCATATCCCATCCTACAAAGCCAGCGGCTTTAATATGATCGGTGGATATGACATCAATCATGAAGCCGCCGAAAAGACTGTGCAGACTCATGGATTGAAAAAACTATATTTGTCCATCGATGAATTATTGACCGACCCAATGGTTGAGATCATAGATGTTGCAGTAGTGCCGGAAGAACAGTGGAATGTTGTCACAAAAGTAATCGCTGCCAAAAAACCTTTTCTTTGCCAGAAACCTTTCTCTACGAATTATGCACATGCGGTCAAGATGACATCCCTTGCGCAACAAGCCGGAATAAAAATGGCGGTACATCAACAATTTCGCTGGAGTTCAATTATTCAAGCCACACGAGCAATCATGAATGCAGGTTGGCTGGGGAATAATATTCTGGATGTAGAGGTACAAGTCAGCATCCATACTCCTTGGGACATGTGGCCGTGGATCGCCAGCCAGCCGCGTCTTGAAGTGCTATTTCATTCTATTCATTATCTGGACTCACTTCGTTATCTTTTTGGTGAGCCTGCACTGGTAACCAGTCGTCATGCCAAACATCCGGCACAAATGGCAAAAGGTGAGACGAAGACGATCACCACCTGGGATTATTCAAATGGAATGCAGATATTAATTGCGATCTGTCATTTTGATTGGTCGCCCGCATTGTATTCGTTATTTCGTGTGTTAGGAACAGACGGTGTCATCGAAGGCACGATTGGCACCAATTACGATTATCCAGATGGACGAAATGACACAATCAAGTTCACCAGTCGTGAACACCCGGAACAAAATTTTTCAACGACTCTACCGGGCAAATGGATTCCCGACGCTTTCTACGGTCCTATGGCTTCATTGATGGAAGCGATTCAAACGGATGGCGAGCCTGTGACTTCAGCGCAAGATAACCTTGGAACATTGCGTGTCGTCGAAGCGGCTTATCGTTCCATGAAGGAAGCGCGCAGTGTAAGTCCTTCTGAAATTACTGCATGAGAATATGAATGTAGGAGAATTTTTATGCCTTTAACTCCAGAGCGATTGCAAGATGCTTATCGTCAGATGCTTGTCATTCGCAAATTTGAAGAAACGATTCGCAGCCTGTATCAACAGGGAAAAATTCGCGGCTCATTTCATCCGTGCGTCGGGCAGGAAGCGACCGCCGTGGGTGGCTGTTGGGCAGTACGAAGAGATGATTACATGACCTGCACCTATCGCGGTCATGGACAGGCAATTGCAAAGGGATTGAGCGTGCGTGCCGCAATGGCAGAAATGTTGGGGAAGGTGACCGGTTGTTCCAAAGGCAAAGGTGGCTCCATGCATTTTACTGATCCGTCTGTGGGGTTGCTGGGTGCGAATGCCATTGTGGCGGCGGGTGTCCCACATGCGGCTGGGGCAGCACTCGCTTCGCAGTTACAAAAGAAGGACAATGTCGCACTTGCCTTCTTTGGAGAAGGTGCAGTCAATCAGGGAGTTTTTCTGGAGAGTCTTAACCTTGCTGTGATTTGGAAACTTCCATTAATCCTAATTTGCGAGAACAACTTATATTCCGAAATGACTCCTTCGCACGAAACTACTTCCATTGTAGAGACTCATAAACGTGCAGCCGGCTTCGGGTTTGCAGCAATTCAAGTGGATGGAAACGATGTCGAGACGATGTATAACGCCGTTGAAAGTGCAGCAGAAAAGGCACGCGCAGGAGGCGGTCCGACTTATATCGAAGCGATGACCTATCGTCTCTGGGGTCACATGATGGGCGACCCGGAAATTTATCGCACAAAAGAAGAAGTGATGAGGGCGAAAGAAAATGAACCAATTGTTCGTTGTGGAAAACGGCTGATCGAACTTGGATGTACAGAGGCTGATCTATCTCGTCTGGATGGCGAAGCTGAATCCATGATTGCTGATGCGCTTCAGTTTGCTGAATCCAGCGCAGTACCTGAACTAGCGGATGCTTTTACGGATATATTTATTTGACAGGTAAATGATTTATGCCAAACATAACTTACGCACAGGCTTTGAATGATGCCCTCCGTGAAGAGATGAAAATCGACTCGCGCGTCTTTCTGATGGGGGAGGACATCGGTCACCACGGTGGCATCTTTCGTGTGACCAAGGATTTGATCGACGAGTTTGGTGCAGAGCGCGTGCGCGATACTCCCATCAGCGAATCCAGTTTTGTTGGCATCGGTATAGGCGCGGCAATGGCTGGGATGCGACCTGTGGTGGAATTATTGTTCATGGATTTCGCATTGGTGGCAGCGGACCAGATCGTGAATCAAGCGGCGAAACTTCGTTATATGTCTGGTGGCACAGTATCGATTCCAATGGTCGTGCGCGCGCAACAAGGCGGCGGGCGCGGCAACGGCGCGCAACATTCACAATCATTTGAGTCCTGGCTGGCACAAGTGCCGGGACTGATTATCGTGGCACCTTCCACGCCTGCCGACGCAAAGGGATTGCTCAAGAGCAGTATCCGCACGGGGAATCCTGTTGTCTTTATTGAACATAAACTTTTATATAACACCAAAGGCGATGTGCCAGAGGGTGATTATTCCATTCCTATCGGCAAAGCAGAAATCAAACGTGATGGGCGTGACATCACAATCGTTTCTTATTCACGTACTCTTTTATTTGCATTAGAAGCGGCTGAGACTCTTTCACAAAAAGGCATTGAAGCTGAAGTTATTGACTTACGAACCATAGAACCGCTTGATATGGCTACGATTCTTGAATCAATTAAAGGAACAGGGCGTTTGCTCGTCGTACATGAATCACATAGCAATTGCGGGCTGGGCGCAGAGATCATGGCTCGAGTGTATGAACAGGCTCCAGATTCATTGATCATGCCTCCCCGTCGGTTGGGAGCGAAGCACGTCCCGATCCCTGTAGCTGAGTCACTGGAAAATGCAGTTTTGCCTCAACCGTCTGATATTGTTGCGGCAGTGGAGGCGATGTTCTAATGAAGGAATTACATCTCGCACTCATCAGTGGACCTCAATACGATGGCTTGTTGGATTTGCTGCCTGCCTTTGAAAAACAAACTGGCTATCGTCTGCATGTCGATGTGCGCCTGCCGCATGTTGAATTGAACGAGCGCATGGCAAAGGATCTTGGTACGGAGAACGGTCATTACGACATGATCTCAACTCACACCAAGTATTGTCCTTCTCAAGCTGAACATTTGCACCCATTGGATGAACTTGTGGATGCAGATGAATTGAGTGACTTTGTGCCGCGTGTGTTGGAGTTGTGTCGCTTCGCAAATGGAATGGATCAGACTCACGAGAAGTTGATGCAGCTTCCTCGGAACCTGGATGCCCGTCTGCTCTTCTATCGCGCCGATTTGATTTCTGCGCCCCAAACCTGGGACGAAGCTGCGACACAGATGGTCAAACATAGTCGTGCTGATTTTTATGGTTTTGCTTTTCCCGGCAGGCATTCGGGCTTGTTTGGCACGTTCTATGAAATGTTGGGCATGGCTGGCGGTGACCTGTTCGATGCCAATCTCAACCCGATCTTCAATAGTGAAGCCGGTGAATGGGCGTTGAACTTTCTTCATCGTCTGCATACCGTGGATTGTGTTACCCCACCAGATTTGATCGAGAACTGGTATTACGATGAAATTTCAGATCGCTTTCGCCATGGCGATGTGTTGATGATTGGTGACTGGCCCGGCTTCTATGGTCTGTATCAGAAACGGGAGACGTGTGCGATATTCGATCAATTCGACGTGGTGCCCTATCCTGCGGGTCCGGCTGGGATTCGCAAATCGTATGCTGGTGGTCATACATTTGCCATTCCCAAGGCAGCGCATGATCCCGAAGGCGGGCTGGCGCTGGCAAAGTATCTCACCAGCCCCGAAGTTCAATGGTACGAAGCCAGTGTCAGCGGACATACGCCAATACGTCAAAGCATATTTAAAAAGATGAAAGACCAATCCGGGCAGGGGACTGAGCACGATGCAAAGCGGATGGCTGCTTTGGAAGAGACGATCACTCATTATGCAATGATCCCACCGAAGTTCGCGAAATACCCATTGATCGAAGATATTTTATGGTCTGGCGTGCAAGAAGCGATGACAGGAAGACAAACACCCAAAGCAGCGCTACTTCTGATGGAAAAAAAAGTACGCGAGGTTCTAACATGATGCGCGGATTCTGGCATGTTTCATTCACAGTCAGTAACATTGAAGCCTCTGTGAAATGGTACACCGAAGTGCTGGGCTTGGAATTTGTGCGCGGTCAAACCCAACACAATGAATACACCAGCAAACTTGTGGGCTTTCCAGATGCGCATCTCAAGGTGGCTCAATTGCGTGTGCCCGGTGAAACAATCCCAATCTCTCGACATCACATTGAATTAGTGGAATATGTTCACCCGCGCGGCGATGATATTCCGTTGGATACGAATCGTACTGGTGTGGGTCACTGGGCTTTTATGGTCGACGATATTCATGTTGAGTTTAAGCGTCTCAAAGGGCTGGGCGTTAAGTTCAAAGCCGAGAAACCAATCGCCATTGAAGCTGGTGTGAATAAAGGCGGCTACACCATTTACTTTATTGACCCAGATGGCATTACGCTGGAATTGATCCAACCTCCACCGTAGTAGGTTATTAAAAGTATTTACTAATTATTCTGAATTTATGGCTCGTACATAAAATCATGTCATTGTGAAGTCTATTATGACCTTCGCAATGACATGATTTTGAAAATTGGAAATCCACATGTTGACTCCACTCGCTCTTACTCCCTCTTTCGGCTTCGGTGACCGACTCGGTCTTGCCACGCCTGGTCATATAGCCGCCGTGCGTGACACAAAATTTGCGCCGATCTTTGCCCAACAATCCGTGCGTGAGAATGCCCGCACAGGCAGAACGCCACAGCAAGTCATAGACGATGCCAAACGTGCAGTCGATGCTGCTGAATGGGATTCGCCTTGGGGCGCAGACGCGGATCACTTAAAAACCGTCGAAGATATTCCTCCATTTGTTGATGCGGGATACACCTTTTTCACTGTTGACCCTGGTGAGCATGTAGACAATTCAGCCGACACTAATTCACTGGAAATATTGAAGCAAAAGGTTGCCAACCTTAACTGGGATGAACTGTCAGCGTTGTATCTTAAAGAAGATGGCGATCAAGTTTGGGGGAAGTTTGATGCGGAGTCGTTGAGGCGTGCAATGGTTAAATATGGACGTGCAATCCAGCACGCAGCGTCTATGTTCAGGCATTTATCCGAAATGAAAGATGAATTTGATTTCGAAGTTTCAGTAGATGAAACGGATTCGCCTACCACGCCACTGGAACATTTCTTTATTGCAAGTGAGCTGACACGCCTGGGCGTACGGTTTACGTCATTAGCCCCGCGCTTTATCGGTCGCTTTGAAAAAGGCGTGGACTACATCGGCGACTTAAATTTGTTGAATGCCGAGTTGGTAAAACATGCCGCAGTGTCATCATATTTCGGAACATATAAATTAAGTTTGCATTCGGGTTCAGATAAATTCCGTGTATATCCGCTGGTGGCGAAACATTGGGGCGAACGGATCCATGTGAAGACCGCGGGGACAACTTATCTCGAGGCGTTAAGGATACTTGCCAGCTATGAGCCTGATTTATTCTTGAAAATTTATGCACTGGGTCTTGGGTGTTACGAAGTAGATAAACGCACATATCATGTCTCTGCGGAATTAAAATTATTGCCCAGCACAAATGACCTGCCTTCGTTATTGAATGACTTTCATGCGCGCGAAGTTTTGCATGTCACGTTCGGTTCGGCGCTTGCACAGTTTGGTATAGAATTGAAGGCGGCGCTCGTCAAACACGATAATGCGTACTATGATGGATTGAAGGCTCATTTTGATAAACACTTGAGTCTTCTCAAGTAAGGATTTTATGCTTTATCCGCAATCCAATTTATATCGTCAGACAATCGAACTAGCAGATTTCTGGGATTTCTGCTTTGATCCAAATGACGTAGGAATTCAAAATGGCTGGCAAAAAGGATTTACAGACGCGCGTCCGATCGCGGTTCCAGCTAGTTGGAATGATCAATTCGAGGATGGTCGCGATTTTTTAGGTCCTGCCTGGTATCAAACAAGTTTTGATCTGCCGTGGAGTTGGGATGAAAAACGAATCGTGTTGCGTTTTGGGTCGGTCAACTATTTGGCAGAGGTATGGCTCAATGGACAATCATTAGGTTCGCATGAAGGTGGACATTTACCTTTTGAGTTTGATGCAACTTCATTGGTCAAGCAATCAGAGAATCTGTTGGTCGTGCGCGTGGATGGACGATTAGCATTTGATCACGTCCCGCCAGGAAATGTGACCGGCAATGTCGCCGATTTTTTCGCCAGTCATGCGGGTAATTTTCCACAGGCACAATTTGATTTCTTTCCATATTGTGGTATTCAACGTCCAGTGATGTTGTATGCCACATCGCATAATTATTTGCGTGACATTACTGTTGATACGCAGTTTAAAGATGTGTTGGGGAAAATCCATGTGCGCGTTGAAAGAGTCGGTGAGGCTTCTGACACAGTGCGTTTTCATCTTTTGGGATATGGACATCATTCCACACATGAAGTTTCTCTTTCTAATGAAAGTGTCGAAGTAGATATTGATGTGCCAGGTGTCACGCTGTGGTCTCCGAAGAATCCAAATTTATATGATCTATCCGTTGAGTTGGTTCAAAATGGAAATGTGATTGACGCTTATACACTAAAGGTCGGCGTGCGCACCATAAAAATTGTCGGGGATCAGCTTCTCTTAAATGATGAACCGGTCTATTTAAATGGATTTGGTCGGCATGAAGATTTTCCAGTCGTCGGGCGCGGGTATCTGCCTGCGTTGATCGTCAAAGATTATGCGCTGATGCAATGGATCGGCGCAAATTCCTTTCGTACCAGTCATTATCCATATTCAGAACAAATGCTTGATCTGGCTGACCAGCTTGGCATTCTGGTCATTGATGAGACGCCCGCCGTCGGCTTGTATTTCCGCGAAGATGGTTTGGAAAAGCGGAGTGCTCTTTGCCAGCAATATGTGCGCGAGATGATCGCGCGTGATAAGAATCATCCCAGCGTGATTATGTGGAGTGTCGCAAACGAGCCGCACTCGACGCCACCTCATGCTCGTCCGTTTTTTGAGGGACTTTATCACGAAGCAAAGACACTCGATTCAACCCGACCCGTAACGTTGGTCAGCTTTCTAGAAGCCGATGAGGCAGCCTTTGCATTTTATGATCTTATTTGTTTGAATCGTTATTTAGGCTGGTATGTGGGACCGGGAAAATTAGACGAAGCTTTATCTACGCTTTCTGTTGAATTGGATTCGCTTCACGAGAGATTCAACAAGCCGATCTTGTTGGCAGAATTTGGCGCGGATGCGATTCCAGGTCATCATGCGCAACCACCGGAAATGTTCAGCGAAGAATATCAGACTGAATTAATTGTCCGTTATATTGAACTTCTGCATCAGAAATCGTATGTTGTTGGTGAACATATTTGGAATATGTGTGACTTCAAAACTTCACAAGGCGTGACTCGTGCAGGAGCGTTGAATTACAAAGGTGTTTTTACTCGTGACCGGCGACCAAAACTTGCTGCACATCGTGTTCGTGAATTGTGGCAGAAAAATACTTAAGCAAAGGATATCCATGAATCTAGAAGAGCTAAAATCGTTGTATGATTTTTCTGACCGTACTGTGCTAGTCACTGGTGGAGCAGGTGTGCTCGCAGTTGAAATGGTTCGCACGCTGGCTGGGTGCAATGCGAATGTTGTTGTATTAAGTCGCAATCAGGAACAAGGGGTAAAAGTTGTTGAAGAAATCAATGTAAATTCAGCAGGCAAAGGACGGGTTTTGTATGTTCCCGGCGATGTATTGTTAGCTGAGACTTTACAGAGGGCAAATGAAACTATTCAAGCCGAGTTTGGCGCGGTGGATATTCTCATCAATGCGGCAGGAGGCAATCACGCATCGGCAACGACCAAACCTGATCTATCTTTCTTCGATCTACCGCTTGATGCACTCCGTCATGTGAGTGATTTGAATCTGCTTGGCACGATTCTGCCTTGTCAGGTTTTTGGGCGTGGCATGGCAGAACGCAGCGAAGGTGTCATCCTCAACGTCTCTTCAATGAATGCCTATCGTCCGCTCACGCGCATCCCTGCGTATTCGGCGTCGAAGGCGGCTGTCACGAATTTCACGCAGTGGCTCGCTGTGCACATGGCGCAGAATTATTCGCCGCGTATCCGCGTCAATGCCATCGCGCCCGGATTTTTCATCACGGATCTGAATCGATTTCTACTGACGGATAAGGATACTGGCGACTACACCGCGCGTGGCAAATCTGTGATCGCTCATACGCCGATGAACCGCTTCGGGACTCCCGAAGACCTGCTCGGTGCGACGATGTGGCTGATTTCCCCTGCCGCCGCTTTCGTGACGGGAGCCGTGATTCCAATTGACGGCGGTTTCTCGGCGTTTAGCGGAGTTTGATTTTGGTAGGGGCGAAGCACTGCTTCGCCCCTACATGGATTGAAAATGATTAAATCACAAGTAATGGCTCCGCAAGGTCAATTACTATCTAAGCCGGAGATTATCGAGACCTTGCACAAAGGACTCGATGGCGAATTTCAGAACCAACAGGTTCTGGTCTTAATTCCCGACCATACACGATCCCTGCCTCTGCCTTTTTTATTTCGTGTGCTGGTTGAAGTTTTGCAGAACACAAAACAACTTGATTTCATGGTTGCGCTGGGGACACATCCGCCGTTGAGTGATGAAAGTCTCAACAAATTGGTTGGCATCACATCAGAAGAAAGAATCACAAAATTCAAGCATATCGGCTTGCTCAACCATGAATGGAATACACCCTCAGCATTGACATCGCTCGGCATTATGGAGCAGGATGAGATCAAGCAAATCGCTGGGGAGAATTGGCATTCGTCGTTGCCCAACGAAGTCAACATCCGCATCAACAAAGCTGCTCTGGAATATGATCACATCCTAATTCTTGGTCCAACTTTCCCACATGAAGTAGTCGGATTTTCGGGTGGGGCAAAATATCTCTTCCCTGGCATTTCCGGCGCAGACATGATCAACGCCACGCATTGGCTTGGCGCGTTGGCTGGGGTGGTTGGCACAATTGGAATCAAAGATACACCTGTCCGTACGATGATCCATGCAGCAGCTGAGCGATTGAAGACCCCAGTCACGTTAATCGCGTTAACGGTGGAGGGTCATGAGTTGAGCGGCTTATTCGTTGGCGATTATCTTTCGGCTTGGAGTGAGGCTGCTGATCTGTCAGTACAGCGCCATATCCGCTGGGTAGATAAATCTTTTCAGCGAGTCTTATCCTGTGCGCCATCCATGTACGATGAATTGTGGACAGGCGCAAAGGCGATGTATAAACTTGAGCCTGCCGTCGCGTTGGGCGGCGAGGTCGTGATTTATGCGCCGCATTTGGATGTGGTCAGTCATGTGCATGGAAAGTATATTTACGAGGTTGGTTATCACATCCTGCCATATTTTCTGAATGATTGGGAGCGCTTCAAAAATATCCCACTAGGTGTGCTGGCGCATAGTACACATCTGCGCGGCTCGGGCGTGATGGAAAACGGAATCGAAAAACCAAACGTGCGTGTGACGCTTGCCAGTAAAATATCTGCAGAAGATTGTGTGCGACTCAATCTCGGTTATCTTGATCCGTCGAAAATAAATATCGATGAATGGAAAGACAAAACGCAGGAAGATGTGTTGTATGTTCCCAAGGCAGGTGAGATTTTATACAGGTTGAAAACCTGATTGCCGCTTGCTTAGCTGTTGCGCTTTTGTAATTCCTGGTATAGGTTTGAAGTCGCAAGTAGCGGTTTTGTATTCAATTCGGTAATCAATAACTTTTGCAACTCGGAATAGATCCGCGCTACTTCAGTACGGTCATTGACCTCTGCATAGGCGCGCATGGCGAGACAATATAAATCTTCGTTAAACATATCAAGGGGAATGGCCTTTTCGATGGACGCAATTGCCTGCTTTGGGGATTGATTCGCAATGTGATACGATGCCAGTTCCTGCAACGCGCTCAGATAGGATTGGGTCAAACGTCTGCGCTCAGAGAATACCCACTCGTAATACATATTCTGCAAATATTCACCCTGATATAAATTCACAGCGCGCTCATACCACTCTGCCCGGCTCGCAAATGTAGTCGTCGCGCGAGCCTTGGCCACCGCCGAGTCGAATTCATTCACATCAATGTTGAAGCGGGCCGAATCCAACCAATATTCACCGACCTCAACCAGGATCAGACGTGGATTGTCTTCCTTATATTTCAGCGCACTCCGCAAACGGGATAAGGCAGTATGAAACGCTGTCCGACTCGTCCGTTCTTTTTCACCCCAAATGGCATCGAAGACCTTATCGGCAGGGATCTTTTCTCCTCGCATGGTGACGAAATATGCCAGCAGGTCGCGCGCTTTCGCAGAGATCCAACGCTCTTGAGAGACCTCCTGACCGTTTAACAACACCCGAAAATTCCCAAAGCACTGAATTTGAATCGAGTGGTCTCGAATCGAAATTTTTAGTAGTTGTTTCTCAGGCAAATTCTCCAATACCCGCTCTAAAAATGGACTTTTCTCTCCGGCACGGATCAAAGCTTCAGCGACCACTTGTGAACGTATGCCCTGGTCAAGAAATAATTGAAATGTTTTCGATGTTTCAATCAGGCGTAAAGCACTGCGAGCATAAGTCATTCCACTTTCAGAACGATGGGTTTCAAAATGAATGTATGCCAATCCAAAATACACCATCGCCAACGGAATACGAAATTGCCTACGCTCTCCTACTTCAATTAACTCTGTAAACAAGGATTCGGCTTTATCCAGTTGATGATTTTCCAGGGCCACATCTGCTAATACACTACGACACACATAGGCTTCGTAGGTATCAGGATTCCCTGTATAGGACCACAACGCGCCTTCTGCTAATTGACGCGCTTCTTCCACACGTCCCTGACCACACAGGTTATAGGCAAGAAAACCAGTCGCCATCAGCTGTTCGTAGGATGCCAGCCCTAACTGCTGACCAATCTCCATACCCTGACGTAAACAGGCTTCCGCGCGTGCCGTTTCGCCCATACGCGTCAACACATTGCCCAACGCTGTGTAGGCACTGGGCAATAGTTCTTTCAAATGCAGAGTTTGCGCAATTTGCAAGCCTCGCTCCGCATATTGCAAGGCCCTTTCCAATTCACGCCAATATAAATGCGGCGTGACCAAACTAATATAGGCCTGTGCGCTGATCGGTGAAAATTCTTCCGGCGCAATCTGCAACGCCTCCTGACAGTAGCGCACTGTCGCTTGTGGGTCACCATGCCACCAACAGATTTGACCCAACGACTGCAAAAAATTTGCACGGGCTAATGCGCTCACTGAATCTCCGGCAAGCCGCGCTTCTTTCACAGCTTCCTCAGCGAGTTCACGACCTTTATCCATACTTGTCAAAAAGCCGATATTTTTTGCAAGCGCCATCAAGGCTTCAGCACGTGCGGCATGGTCAACATCTGCAAATGATAATGCTTCAGTTGCCAATACTTCTGCTTGACGATAATTTCCCTGGGCACGGTTAACTTCCGCCAAACGGGTCAAG